>BNJU01000873.1_pt1:0-77500 | contig 134646 bp, 240 predicted proteins | sample 8539281 | NCBI WGS metagenome assembly BNJU01 (sample SAMD00202456, study PRJDB9452) | human saliva metagenome | isolation source: human saliva | place: Japan | reverse complement strand
AGAACCCCGGGAGGGAGTGCAATAGAACCTGAAACCGTATGTCTACAAACAGTCGGAGCACTTTAGATGTGCGACGGCGTGCCTATTGAAGAATGAACCAGCGAGTTAATTTATGCTGCGAGGTTAAGCGGGAGACGCGGAGCCGAAGCGAAAGCGAGTCTTAAGAGGGCGGCAGTAGCATGGATTAGACCCGAAACCACAGTGATCTATGCATGTCCAGGTTGAAGCTCAGGTAAAAATGAGTGGAGGACCGAACCCGTGCGTGTTGAAAAAAACGTTGGGATGAGGGTGTGCATAGGGTGAAAATGCCAATCGAACGTGGAGATAGCTGGTTCTCCCGAAAATAGCTTTAGGGCTAGCCTCAGGCGAATAACCATAGAGACGGTAGAGCACTGATCGGGCAAGGGGGCGTAAAAGCCTACCGACCCCAGTCAAACTACGAATGGCTCATATGGGCAGCCTGGGAGTCAGAATGCAGTGATAAGACCCGTATTCAAGAGGAAACAGCCCAGACCGCCGGCTAAGGTCCCAAATGCTGTGCTAAGTGGAGAAGGATGTAGGGACTTCGAAAAACAACCAGGATGTTGGCTCAGAAGCAGCCACCATTAAAAGAGTGCGTAATAGCTCACTGGTCGAGGCCCTGCGCCGAAAATATCCGGGGCTCAAGCACAGAACCGAAGCCGCGGCAGGGTGTACATATCGACAGGCGTTTAAGGCGCAGGAAAAATAGGTATCTGCAAGAAACCGAGGCGGCGTAGCAGCGCTGCGTCAAACGAGGTTGACACGGCTGAAGGCGATTTTACAAACGCACGAACGTGTGCCGATGTGTACACACTGGGTGAGGGAGACGTTCTTATCTGGACGAAGGCAGACCGGAAGGACTGCTGGACGGGTGAAGTGAGAATGCCGGTATGAGTAGCGAAACGACAGGTGAGAATCCTGTCCACCGAAAGCCTAAGGAATCCCGGGCAACGCTCGTCGTCCCGGGGTAAGTCAGGGACCTAAGCCGAGGCGAAAAGCATGAGGCGATGGACAACTGGCGAAAATTCCAGTACCGGGCGACTTCGTTTGAGGATGGAGTGACGCAGGGAAGGGAAGCTGAGCGCGCGACTGGTTGGGCGCGTCGAAGGCGGTAGGCTGGTATGGAGGCAAATCCCCATACCGTAAGGCCGAGAACCGATAGATAGGGAAGGGCTACGGCCCGACTGAATTCAGCCGCACTAAACTGCCAAGAAAAGCTTCTAACGAAGTCGTCCGCCCGTACCAAAACCGACACAGGTAGGCGGGGAGAGAATCCTAAGGTGCGCGGGAAAACCCTCGTTAAGGAACTCGGCAAAAATGCATCCGTAACTTCGGGAAAAGGATGGCCGTCTGAGGGTGAAGGGTGTTTACTGTCGGAGCTGTTGAGCGGCAGCAGAAAAAGAGGCTCAAAGCGACTGTTTACCACAAACACAGGTGCCTGCAAGCGCAAGCTGAAGTATAGGTGCTGACGCCTGCCCGGTGCAGGAAGGTTAAGGAGAGTTGTTAGTCCTAGAGATGAAGCAGCGAACTGAAGCCCTGTAAACGGCGGCCGTAACTATAACGGTCCTAAGGTAGCGAAATTCCTTGTCGGGTGAGTTCGACCCGCACGAAAAGGCGTAACGATTTGGGCACTGTCTCAACGAGGGACCCGGTGAAAGGTGAAATACCTGTGAAGATGCAGGTTACCCGCGACTGGACAGAAAGACCCATGGAGCTTTACTGCAGCTTGGCATTGGTCTTTGGCATATAACGTACAGGATAGCCGGGAGACTGGGAAACCTTATCGCTAGATGAGGGTGGAGTCACCGTTGGGATACCGGCCTTTATATGCTAAGGATCTAACCGGAACGTTAACAGTGTTCGAGGACAGTACCAGGCGGGCAGTTTGACTGGGGCGGTCGCCTCCGAAAAAGAGCAACGAGGCGTCAAAGGTTCCCTCAGCGCGGACAGAAATCGCGCGAAGAGCATAAAGGCAGAAGGGAGCTTGACTGCGAGACTGACGGGTCGAGCAGGTGAAAAATAGGAGCTTAGTGATCCGGTGGAAGAGAGTGGAGTGCCATCGCTCAACGGATAAAAAGCTACCCTGGGGATAACAGGCTAATCTCTCCCAGAGTCCATATCGACGGGGAGGTTTGGCACCTCGATGTCGGCTCATCACATCCTGGGGCTGAAGCAGGTCCCAAGGGTTGGGCTGTTCGCCCATTAAAAGTGGTACGTGAGCTGGGTTCAGAACGTCGTGAGACAGTTCGGTCCATATCCATCGCGGGCGTAAGATACATGAGGGAGGCTGCTCCTGGTACGAGAGGACCGGGTGGACGGACCAACGGTGTACCAGTTGTCCTGCCAAGGGCACGGCCAGGTAGCTGCGTCCGGAAGGGATAAACGCTGAAAGCATCTAAGCGTGAAGCCCGTCCCGAGATGAAGTATCTCATTCCTATAAGGAGTAAGACCCCTTGAAGAAGACAAGGTTGATAGGGCTGGATGTGGAAGCACAGCAATGTGTGCAGCTGACCAGCACTAATCGGTCGAGGAGCTCGACTTAAGTAGAGCGCAAACGACTCGTCAGAGCATGAGCGACAGAGCAGATCTTATGTGACAAGTCATAGTCGACGTTGACGTAGTCAATGTCGACAGATGTTTGAAACGTCCCAAGAAGCTTTCTTAGAGTGTGATTCGACTTTGACGCTATCGAGCCCAATTTGCTAACGTTTCTTCTGTGAAGTTTTGAGTGAGCAAGACTCATTCAACAAGATGCGGTGATGATGCCTGGACGGTTCCACCTGTTCCCATTCCGAACACAGTAGTTAAGCGTCCACAGGCCGAGGGTACTTCGTTGGAGACGACGTGGGAGAGTAGGTAGTTGCCGCAACATACTCCTCGATAGCTCAGTCGGTAGAGGCGTCTGACTGTTAATCAGAATGTCACTGGTTCGAGTCCAGTTCGAGGAGCCATTTTGTATTTACAGCGGCGTCGCCGCTTTGGGGACTACGGATCGCATGATCGGTGTGCCCGTGGATGGATTGAGGGTATAGCCAAGTCGGTTAAAGGCACGGGACTTTGACTCCGCATCCGTTGGTTCGAATCAACTACCCAGCCAAAGATATACCCTTTTTGGCGGGTTACGTGGCGCTGATAAAGGTTCACTAGCTCAGTTGGTAGAGCATCTGACTTTTAATCAGAGGGTCCCGGGTTCGAGTCCCAGGTGAGCCACCATTCCTTTACTTATCATGACTCACTAGCTCAACTGGCAGAGCAACTGACTCTTAATCAGTAGGTTCACGGTTCGATTCCGTGGTGGGTCACCATTTTATGGGCGATTAGCTCAGCTGGGAGAGCGCTTGCCCTTACAAGCAAGATGTCGGCAGTTCGATCCTGTCATCGCCCACCATAGGTGCTTACCTTTTTACGGCCCGGTAGTTTAGTTGGTTAGAATGCCGCCCTGTCACGGCGGAGGTCGGGGTTCAAGTCCCCTTCGGGTCGCCATTTGCATATTACACGCTGTTGTGTTATATATCCGATGCCTCGGTAGCTCAGTTGGTAGAGCAGGGGACTGAAAATCCCCGTGTCAGTGGTTCGATTCCGCTCTGAGGCACCACTTATTATCCCTAGGGGACAGCGTCTGCGGCGAGTCGCCGCTGTGCTTTGCTGCTGGCGTAGCTCAATCGGTAGAGCGGCTGACTTGTAATCAGCGGGTTGGAGGTTTCAAGTCCTCTCGCCAGCTCCATGCGGGTGTGAGCTCAATGGTAGAGCCCCAGCCTTCCAAGCTGGTCACGTGGGTTCGATTCCATCACCCGCTCCATTTTGCCCTATCGCCGGGGTGGCGGAACAGGCGAGACGCAGGGGACTTAAAATCCCCGATCGAAAGATCGTACCGGTTCGATTCCGGTCCTCGGCACCAACTTTTATATCATGCGGTTGTGGCGGAATTGGCAGACGCGCTACTTTGAGGGGTAGTGTTCACAAGACGTATGGGTTCAAGTCCCATCAACCGCACCATTTAGAGACTTACGGGCAGTGCGGCGCAGATGCGCTGGTTGTGCTCGATGATTCCCTCGACAACTCAATATGCGGTCGTGGCGGAATGGCAGACGCGCTAGCTTCGAGCGCTGGTGATGGCAACATCGTGGAGTTCAAGTCCTCTCGACCGCACCATATTTTATACGCGGTTGTGGCGGAATTGGCAGACGCGCTACTTTGAGGGGGTAGTGTTCACAAGACGTATGGGTTCAAGTCCCATCAACCGCACCATCTGAAAATCTACCGTCGTGGGTGTCCACGGCGGTTTTATTTTGCGTAGTATATTTGACAATGACAGCATACGTTCTATATAATAAAAGATGGAACGTCCTCAAAGCAAACAGCGGTGTCTTTCCCCCGAGAGGGGTGAGTGAGATGTCTGAAAGTGGGCGATTCTTTTCTTGGTCGTTGCCACAGGCTACATACTCGCGATAACCCAAAAGAAATAACCGCCCAGTCTTGCCTAATGAGCGGTTATTAAAAAGATAACAGCGAATTCTGGAAAGGCACCGCCTGAGGCGTTCCTTCTGTATGTATTATATCAGTCTCAGGTGCGTATGACAAGTGCGATTTTTCTTATGAAATTTCAAGGAAAAACAGGTATAATAGCGATAGATATATTGTGTGGGAGGTGCGCTGATAGAAGGTATTGCATTTCGTGATTCTCCTCTGCGTGCTTGCCTTTTCCGCTGCGTGCCTTCGCCGCCGCCCTGATCTCCCTGCGCTCCTCTTTGTCGAGGCGGCGGCGTCGAGGGCGGCCTACAGCGGGGAGCTCTCTGAGCTCCTGCGTGCGCGGCTGACAGCGGCGGGATGGGAGATCGTCGGCGCTGAGACCGTGGGGCACCGCTGAACGGTTGGACGTTTCTTTCATGGTGCGCCGTGATGCCGATGGGGCGAGAGCTGCATCTCATCGCTTTTCCCGGGACGGAGCGCGGCAGCGATGTATGGACAGATCTGCGGATGAAACGCGCGGCGTTCGGCGGGCACTCGCCGGCGGAGTTCCTCGCGGTGCGCGATACGCCAAAGAAGGCAGGGGCGGGATGCCGCTGGTTCACCGCGGGTTCCTCGACTACTGTCAGGCGGCACTCTTTACGGATGCGGCGGAGGGAGAGACGGCGGGAGAGCGCCTCGCTGCCGATCTGCGCGCGCATCCCTCGGAAAAAGCTCTATCTCATGGGGCACAGTCTCGGCGGTGCAGCAGCCATTCTTGCGGCGGCACGTCTTTCTGATCTCAGCGTCTCCCCGACCAGCTCATTGTGACGACGTTCAGGGGCGCCTGCGGTGGGGAACGAGGACTTTGTCCGCACCTATCAGGATCGCTTTACCCTGCGGCGCGTTGTGATGCGCGGTGATCCCGTGAGGACGCGCTCCCCTCGCCGCTCGGCTTTCACCACTTCGGCGAGCGCATCGACTGGCAGCCCTGCGCGGACGACGGCGGCATTTCCCCATACGATGACCGTCTATGTGGATGCAGCGCTGCGCCGTCTCTATGACACGCATGACAGCAGCGGCGCGCTGACCCTTTCTCGTGGGGCAGGAGAACCGCACGGCGGGAGCATACGGTCTATCTCACGCCGATCGTGGTGGAGGTTGATGACGCACTCGCGGAGGATGTGCCCTATCTGCGTGCGGTGCTGCGTGATGCGCAGTACGTGCGGAACGCGGCGACGGTGTTTTGCGCCCGCGGATCACGTCTGGCCCACTCGATGTGGCGGCGCAGGCAAGGGCGGCACGTACCGTGGGGGCGGAGCAGATGCTGGTCTATCAGATTTCGGGAGAAAAAGCTCCGCGATGCGCACGAGACCTATCGTCTGACCCTTGAGACGCAGTGTCTATGACCGCGATGAAATCTCCTCGCTGCGGGGGCACGCTCGGCGGCGACAGGGAGCGCTCACGCCGATGGAGTTATCTGTATCTGTTTGCGCAGGATTGAGGGAGCTCTATCGTCACACCGTGGACGGTGAAAGCCTCCCCGATGCGGCACGGGGTGGCACACTGACGGCGCAAGTGAAATAAGCTTCAGGGGAAGGACGAAACTATGCTCATGGGAGAAATCGATCTCTGGCGTCTCTTTGACATCATCGGGACGCTCGCCTTCGCCGTGTCGGGCACGCTGGTCGGACTGTCGCGCCGCATGGACATCTTTGGTATCTCCGTGCTTGCCCTCGCGACGGCGGTGGGCGGCGGCATGGTGCGCGACCTCCTCGTCGGGCTGGCACCGCCGATGGCGCTGCGCGACACGACGAACTTTCTGCTCTCCATCGGCGTTGCCCTCTCCACCTCGTTCCTCTACCAGTGGACAGAGCTCCATCACATGCCATCGTCAGCGTCTCCTGACGATCTTCAACGTCTCGGATACCATTGGCCTTGCTGCCTTTACCATCACGGGGGCACTCACGGGCATCCGCTTCGGCGGAACGGACAGCTACGTCCTCCCCATCCTCCTCGCGGCAACGACGGCAGTCGGCGGCGGCATGATCACGATGTGCTCGCGAAACGGATGCCCGTCGTCCTCTACGCCGAAGTCTATGCGGCGGCGTCCCTCGTCGGCGCGTTTGTGTTCTGCGCGCTGGGCGGCGTTCTCGGCATCGAGGCCGTCTCATGGCTCGCCCTCATCCTCGTCCTCCTCATCCGCTTCGCTGCGATCCACTGGAACTGGGCCTCTATCATCCGCGCCCGCCCAAGCGGCACCATGAGGATGAGGAGGAGGAACCCTGGAATAAATAATCCCCGCATACCGGAAATGTCCGATATGCGGGGATTTATCTGTCTAAGTCAGAGATTTCTTAGCACTTGTGGTGATGATCGACACCAACCATGACGGACGTTGCCTTGATGACAGCGTACGCCTCCTTGCCGACCTCGAGGCCGAGCTCCTCGATTGCGCCCATGCTGATGGTGGATGTGATGACGTCGCCGCCCTTGAGCTCGATGCGGACGATGCCGTTGACCGCACCCTTCTCGATGGAGACGACTTTGCCCTTAAGCTGATTTCTTGCACTAAGTTTCATATAGCTTCCTCCTTTTTGATGGTCTCCGTATTATAACATAAAACACTGTATTGTTTATGAGTTTTTATCCTTAGATACGGTTACTTTTGCTTAGCGGATAAAGACGACATTCGTTGCGTCGAGAAACCGCTTGCACCGTTCTCGATGAGGACGCGGCGTGCATCCTCGGCGGAGAGGACGGGTTCGCGTTGCCGTCCACGCGGATGGCGCGGACGACGAGCGGAGTTCTGTCCGGCGCGTGTGGCGTCTGCCTCACTGCGGACATAGCCGGCCATGCCGCTCGCGACGACCTTGTCACTGTCGAGGTTCTTGTAGCCGTAGATGGGGCGGCCGTTTTCTGTCTTGATGACCGGGGCTCATGACGGGGCGCAGTCCCATGCCGCGGCAGTCGACGATGAGCCCCGTATAGCCGCCGATGGCGCGTCCGCCCGGCGCACTCGCGGCAGAGCTGGTGGAGGGAACGGCGCACCGGTGCGGCAGGCGTGGTCGTCGTGCCGTCATCACCGCTGCGGCGGCCGTATGTGCCGTAGCCCGTCGTGTCGTAGTCGCGCGGCGTGTAGGGGCTCATAGACACTGTCGGGACTTGCCCAACGCTCACGCGATGTGTTCGGGGTAAAGACGGAGCCCGCGAGGAGCTGACGCCGAGACGGGCACCTCGAGGGTGACGGTGTACGCGCCGTCACGCAGCGCCTTTTTCCTCGACGATGCGCGCACCGCGCACGAGGGGCGCTGACGTGGGTGCGGACGGTATCGTTCGTGACCATCATGTCCTCGACGGTGGTCGAGGGCATCGACCGCGACCCTTGGATCTGCTCGGCGAGCTGTCGATAGGGCGTCGGCGATGGCGGCGCGGCGGGCGAGGGCACGCGCCTGTGCCGCACTCACCGTACGCTGCAGGAGCGACGCCTGTCCCCTCCGCGCGGATGCGTCCGCCGTCCCAGTCGGTCGCTGCCTCTGCCGTCTGGGGCATGAGAGCAGCGATGGCGAGCGCCATGACGAGCATGGCGGCGGCAATGGATTTGACCATGTTCATATACGTTTCCTCCTTGATGTCAGGTAATGCCTTTAACAAGCATATCGCAGGGATAGGATAGAGGATAATGAAAGGGGAATTAGTATTGTGTGAGATTCGTGCACAGCTTTCATTTTATCTGGGATTCCTCTATTTACTGCGGGATGTCGGTCAGCTACTGCCTTTTTGCAGTAGATACTGTGCCAGTGCGTAGTCACGGCTGCCCTCCGACAGGGGAATCTGGGCAGCATCTGCGATAGCGCACAATGCCTTCTCGGATATTCCTTGATAAGGCATATCAGGGAGGTGAAACATATCGGTGCGCATGAGCGGTGTGCCTTCCGCATCGTAGATATAGAAGTTCAAGTCATCGGCGAAGGATTTTGTGGCATTCTGTTTGTGTACGCCCTCGCCGGCAATGGACACTGACGAGCTGTCTGCCGTCATATAGTCGGTAGCGTGTGGGGCGTGCGTATCCACGACACGGAACCAGCGTGTCGGGTATCCGTTTGGATGGCGGTCTCGTCATTTGCCTCTCTGCTCTCCGTGACGACCAGCTGGAGCTACGGTATTCCCATCATGCCGCGGAACATCTCGCTCAGCATGGGCATGGGCTGGTCGACAGGCAGGAATTTGTTGGCAGGAATATTGTGGTAGAGAGTATCATCCGCCGTGATCTTTCGGCATGCGTCGACGGAGAGGGGACTCGTTTTGCGTTTTCGGCTTCTTCGTCGAGATGCTTTCGGATAGCAGCCTCTGCTTCTTCGTAGGTCTTGTATTCATGGATGATGTCGTGCCGCTCCGATCCTCCAATGCCGTCTGCGGCGGATGCTGTGCCGGTGAGGGTGAGGGACTGTGACGGTGACGGCGGCGATGGATTTGACAAGATTCGCATACGTTCCTCCCTAATTATGAATACGTACTTCACAGAGCATATCGTACCATCGGATCGAAAATCATGAAAAAGAATTTGTGTCGGCTCGGGCCGTAATAATGCTCAAAAACCATCGGGGTAGTTCGATAGAGTCTTTCGGCATAATGTGATAGAGATGCTGTGCATATCGATATTCACGGCTTCCTTAGCGAATCGATGTGCGGGTGATGAGGAGATAATGTCATAGATTTTCGGGAGAGGTAAAATGATATTTTTATTGAGCCTGAGAAGGTCGTAGTAACCGAATCGTGCGACCGGGTTTTTGAGCGGCATCGTATGTGATGATGTAGTCGTCCGGTGATTTCCAGCAGGGTGCCATTTTTAGGAGAACGAGTGCTCTATCACGGAAACGATCTCCTCACGCTCGTCCGGAAATCGAATTCTCGTCAGCCCGCTGTCAATGGGGTGCCATGCGGAGCAGAAGCAGCAGTTCGCTGTCTGCGATGACCTGTGGGTCTTTTGCCATCTGACAGAAGAGTGGTGTGGCAAGTGAAGGGGACGAATGGAAATTGGTCAGCACGTAACTCAGCGGCGGGTAGATTTGCTCCGGCGGGATCGCGCTGAGGTCAACCTCAACATAGCGCGGATCATTTTGCACTGATGGCAGGAAGTTGGGGAGCTCGACATAGTGGATGTTCGTTTTCTCTACGAGTGCGGAGGAGTTCAACTGCCGCAGACAGATCGCCTGTGTCGGCGGGTTTTTCCTGTGCCTTTGATGTGGATACGGGAATGAGCAGGCAGAGACAGAGAGCCATGCTGAGCAGATGTCGCATCATCGTTCCTCCTTGAGTGGGGAAGCCTCATAATATCTGTGATTTTTGCTAGTGTAACAAAAATGATCTGTGCAGGCAAGCATCTGCACGATCTCGTGAATTTGATTGCAAATAAATATTGTTTCCAGTATAATAGCGAGTAAGTTGATTTTACTCATTCATAGGGAGGTTGTTCCATGAAGAAAAAGATTTTTGGCGGCGGCACTCGGTGCGGCCATCGGGCTCTCGATGACGGCGGCATCGACGGATGCACACGGCGTGTTCTTCGCGAACCGCGTCGATACGAAAAGCGCTCGTGCTCGGCGAGGGGCCTCTGGACAATGCGTACGATCCGCATGTGTCCAGCGCATTGACGCGTACGATGTGAACTTCCAGCCGACGACGGTGGAGCGGGTGGACGGCGAGAAGAACATCACCATTGTGCCGGGCGATGAGTCTCGGCGTGACGGCGACGTTCTTCGACTATGGCTATTTCGCCAAGACGACGGACGGCAAAGGTCATTCCGACGCGTGACTACTCGAACATCGAGAACCTCGTGTCGGTGACGTACGCCTACAAGTACAACGTCCACTACTGGAGCGACAAAAGGTGCGTCCGGCGGGGCTCTACAACGTGCCCATCCAGATCGTGCCGATGGTGAACCCCGCTGACCCTGCGCCGCGGCGACACGCTGAACCTGCGCATCTATAAGGACGGCAAGCCCTATGCGAATGCACCCGTCATCGCGGATGTGCTCGGCAATCTGACGGCGGAGACGCAGGCGGATGCAGACGGATTCGTCTCCGTGCGCGTGGCGAACAACGGCCTGAACGTGATCGGCGTCGGGTCGGCTTCCCGACGGACAATCCGAACGTGACGAAGAAGATCTTTCAGCTCGCTGTCGTTCATTCTGCCGGCGGGTGATACGAAAGCAGAACATAGAAGAGCGCAGCTGCGTAGCGGCTGCGCTCTTTTCATAAGGATCAATCGGGCATCAGACGCAATGCCGCACTCCTTGCGGATGGCATTTTGCAGGAGTTTCGAGAAGTTGATGTTGCGCTCGCGTGCGAGCGTGTCCATCCAGCCCGGGAGGGTCACGTTCTTGCGCACGGTGCGCGTGTCGTTCATCTGCCGCACGGGAGTGTGTCAGCGCGTACGAGGGGCGACAGAAGCTCCGCGCGGCACATGGAGTGCGGCGAGGGGCTAGATGGGGCAGGGGGCGGCGTGTTCTTCCTCCATTTGCCAGAGTGTGAGTGCGAGCGCGTCCTCAGCGTTTTCAAATGCCTCGTCGAGTGTTGCACCGTCGGTGTAGCAGCTCGGCAGGTCGAGGAAAGTCCACGAGGATGCCGTCCTCCTCCTCGGTAAATATGGCGGGATAGATGTATTTCATGGAGAATCCTCCTTTATCGTAGTGGCGATGCCCGCATCATAGAATCTTGTGCAGTGTGCCGGTGCGGACTTCCTCGCTCGGATGACGACCGACCATAAAGGTCTTGCCCGTCACGGGGCTCCGGGTACATATCGTGACGCTTGTTGTGTCCGACGAAGGTGCAGCCATTTTTCTTGAGCAAGCGTACAGAGTTCTGCCGTCGTCATAGGCGCACCTCCTTTCGCATAAATTATACCACTAATGCGCGTCTTCGTCAAGAAATACCTACACAATATGATACTTTCTTCCACGGGATCTGATTGAGGGCGTACGCTGTTCAAAAAGTCCACGATGTCCTTGCGTCCGTAGTACTGCGGCTTGCCCTGCGGTGTGAGGCTCATGAGGATGATGGGCATACCGGGGAAGAAGCGCATCAGGGCGCGGCGGGTCTGCGTGGATTTGATGGTGTAGCGCGTGACCTCCGGCGCGACGTGGATGATGGCGAAGGTGACGCCTTTTCTCGATGATGACAGCTCCCTCGATGGTCATGGATGCACTCCTCTCTGCGATTGCTCATTTTATCAGAGCCTATGGTGCAAGACAAGAATAAAATCGGATAAAACATTAAAATACGGTTGCGGAAATTCGTAGAACCCCGTATAATAACCATAAGGGAAGTACATCGTTGTGGTGTATGTAAATAGTCCCGCTTTATAGTATTGACGGAATATTGGCAAAGCACCTTGAATATTGTATACTTTCGCAAGGGTTTTTCGGAGTTGCGTCGAATACTGTAAAGGTACTGATATTCAACGAAGACGGCGCGTGCGTCGACATTCATGGTGGATGTCGGGGTTTTGTTGCGCGTGGTCGGAGGAGGAATATGAGGCAGGTTTTATCGGCGTATTGGAGGCAGGTCGGTCTGGCGTTCGCGGCGGCGGTGCTCCTCGGGGCGGCGGCTCTCCTCATGATGGGCGAGCTCGCACTCATCAGGGCGCTTACGGCGGGCGCAGCAGCGGCGGCTCTACTTTGTCCAGCTCGCGCGGCTGTTCTGCGTGCGGCGCGGCGCCGGGACGAGGCGGGGCGGCGCAGGTGCAGATCGGTCTTTTGCTGATCCTCGTCCTCATCGGCGCGGTTCTCTGGGCAGCGACGATGACGGGCGTGCGGCATTTCTTTGCGGCGGTGGGAGGATTTCTCCTGATGCACGCGCTGATGATGGCGCAGATGATCGGCAGGGCTCTGTACGCAGATGGAAAGAACCGTCCGACGGACGGCTCGAGATGGGAGGAGACCCCGAGGAGGTGAGAGTTTATGCACAAAATCGGTGTTCGCGAGGCGAGTGCGGTTCGCCGGATTTACCTTCAATTCACAGACCCTCGTCATGACGTGGATCTCGATGGTCGTCGTCCTCTTCATTGGCTGGCTGGCGGTGCGCAACCTAAAGGTTGTGCCGACGTCAACTGGCGAGGTGATGATGGAGACGGTGATCGAGCTCTGCATGACCAGGTGGAGGAGAACATGGGCCCGCGCGGGCGTGGTTCCTGTCCACGTTTATCGTGTCGCTGTTCCTGTTCCTTCTCGTGTCGAGTGGATTGGGCTCATTCCGACGATGGCATCGCCGACAAATGATCTGAACACCACCCTGGGACGTGGCTCTGCTGGTCATCGTCGCGATGCACGTCTTGGGACTGGCGGTAAAGGGATGCACTATGTGGCGCATTTCTTCAGCCGGTCGCACCGTTCATCATCATCAACATTGTCGAGGAGGTTGCGAAGCCGATTACGCTGTCGTTCCGTCTTTTCGGCAACATCCTGGCGGGTGAGATTCTGATTCACATCCTGCTGCAGCTCCTCAGGGAACGGTTCGACGATCCCGTCGGTGATCTGGCTCGCGTTCAGCGTGTTCGTCGGCATTGTGCAGGCGCTGGTCTTCACGATGCTCTCGACGGCGTACATTGGCGCAGCCATCAAGACGGACGAAGGTCATTAACGGCGGTATCGGTCGTGACCACACAGGTTTTGCACGCCGTGCAGCAGGCACAGGCACAAGATTTTGTTCACATATTTAAGGAGGATCTTTTTCATGGAAAACGCAATCATGGTCGCAGGCGCTCTTATCGGTGCGGGTCTCTGCTTTGGTCTTGCTGCAATCGGCGCAGGGTATCGGTGACGGTCTGGTCACGGGCCGCTTCATCGAGGGTCTTGCACGTCAGCCGAGGCGGGCGGCGTCCTCTTTACGCGTACGCTGATCTCGGTCGGTCTGATTGAGGGCACTTGCCATCATCGGCGTCGTTTTTCGGCATCATCATGCTCTATGCCAATCCGCTGATTCACTAAGACGTATGTGGCACGGATTTTTGCAAAGGGGCATAGGAATTGAGTGAAATTACGCAAGGCCTGATTGATCTCAACGGGACGCTGCCCATCAAATCATCAACTTCCTGATTCTCGTTGCACTCCTGCGCGCAGTGGCCTATAAGCCGATCGTGCGCATGATGGACGAGCGCAAGGCGAATCGCTGAGAGCATCGAGAAGGCGGATGCGGATGCCGCGGCAGCAGAGGCGACGCTGAACGAGTACAAGGCGCAGCTCGCTGCGGCGCGTACGAAAGCGCAGGAGATCGTCGACATGGCGGAAAAGCGTGCCGGCGAGGAGCGCGAGGCGAGCATCCGGGCGACGAAGCGTGAGATCGAGCAGATGAAGAAGTCCGCCGAGGAACAGATGGAGCGCGAGCGCGCCATGCGGTGGAGCAGCCTGAAGGCCGAGGTCGTCGCCCTGTCGCTCGCAGCGGCGGGCAAGATCATCAGAAGAATCTGGAGGCAAGGACAATGACGCCATCATCGGCGAGTTCATCGCAAAGCTCGACGCGAAAAAGTCGGTGACGCGTCATGCTGAACATGGAGCTGGCGCGCAAGTATGCGCGTGCGATCTTCGAGCTGGCGTGCGAGAGAACGCGCTCAGCGCCTACGAAATGACCTCGCCAGGTGCAGCAGACGCCGTCGACTGCCCGGAGCTGAAGGCGTACCTCTGCAGCGAACATCCAGCCCGAGGACAAAAGTCCCTCCTGAAGGAAGTGTTCGGGGACGAGGTGCGCGAGATGGTGCTGAACTTCCTCCTGCTGCTCATCGACAAAGCGGCGCATGATGGTGTTCGAGGCGATCAGCGCGATCTTTGTGCAGCTCTCGAACGAAGCTCGGCATCGCTGTGGCGGATGTCGCGACGGTGGAGCCGCTCGGCGAGACGCAGAAGAGCAGAGCTGATGGAAAAGCTCGGACGCGTGACGGGCAAAGAGGTATCCCTGCGGAGCACCGCGACCCCTCGCTCATCGGCGGCGTGGTGGTGCGCATCGGCGACCGCCGCATCGACGGCAGCATCAAGGGACGTCTGGCGGCGATGACGGCAGGTTAATGGCGAACTGGCGGGGTGACAGCGAAATATGAAAATGAATCCGGAAGAGATTACTTCCATCATCAAGGAACGCATCCAAGAACTATGATGTCGATCTGAACGTCAACGACGTCGGCACAGTTCTTGAGGTCGGCGACAGCGTGCGCATATCTACGGCCTCGACAAGGCGATGGCGGGCGAGCTGCTCGACTTCGGCAACGATGTCTACGGGCTCGTGCTGAACCTCGAGCAGGAGAGCGTCGGCGCGGTGCTGCTCGGCGGCGAGACCCTCATCAGGAGGGTGACACCGTAAAGCGTGCGGGACGCATCATGCAGGGTGCCCGTGGGCGAGGCGATGGTCGGACGCGTCGTGACGCACTCGGCCGCCCATCGACGGCAAAGGGACCCATCGACACGAAGGAGTTCCGTCCGGTCGAGTCGCCGGCACCTGGCATTGCCGACCGCAAGAGCGTCCATAGGCCGCTCAGACGGGTCTGAAGGCGATTGATGCCCTCGTTCCGATCGGCCGCGGCCAGCTGGGAGCTGATCATCGGCGACCGCGGCACGGGCAAGACGGCGATTGCCGTCGATACGATCCTGAACCAGAAGGGACAGAACTGTATCTGCGTCTACGTCGCCATCGGTCAGAAGGCATCCACTGTCGCGCGCGTCGTCAAGACGCTCGAGGGACAGCGGCGCGATGGACTACGATCATCGTCGCGGCGATGCGGCAGACTCTGCGCCGCTGCGGTACCTCGCACCGTATGCGGGCGTGGCGATGGCAGAGTACTTCATGTATAAGGGCGGTCATGCGCTCTGCGTCTATGATGACCTCTCCAAGCACGCGGCGCGATACCGCGCCATGTCGCTCCTGCTCCGCCGTCCGCCCGGACGCGAGGGCATACCGGGCGACGTGTTCTGCTCACACTCCCCGCCTCCTCGAGCGCGCGGCAAAGCTCTCCGACGCACTCGGTGCAGGCTCCATCACGGCACTGCCGATCATCGAGACACTCGCGGGCGACCTCTCGGCGTACATCCCGACGAGACATCATCTCGATCACCGACGGTCAGATCATGCTGGATACCGACTCGTTCTACTCGGGCATCCGCCCGGCGATCAGCGTCGGTCTCTCGGTCTCACGTGTCGGCGGCTCCGCCCAGATCAAGGCGATAGAAGCAGGGTCGCGGGCACGATGCGTCTCGACCTCGCACAGTACCGCGAGCTCGCGGCGTTCGCGCAGTTCGGCTCGGATCTCGACAAGGCGACCAAGGCACAGCTCGACCGCGGTGCCCGCATGGTTGAGACGCTGAAGCGGGCGCGGTACAGCCCGCTCTCCGTTGCGGAGCAGGTGCTCGTCATCTTTACGGCGGTGCGCGGCCATCTCGCGGACATCCCCGTCGGCAAGGTCGTCACCTTCCACACGGACTTCCTGAAGTTCATGCGCACGCGCATCCGGGAGACTGCAGCGGCGATCACGGAGATGAAGAAGCTGGACGATGGGCTCGAGGGCGGACATCACGAAGGCGATCGCGGAGTTCAAAAACCATCTCCTACAAAGAAGCGTAAGGGAGAGGTGACCGTATATGCAGCAGAATTACAGGACATCCGCCGGCGCATCCGCAGCGTCAAAGAGCATCCAGCAGATCACGAACGCCATGGACATGGTCGCGACCTCGCGTCTGCGCCGTGCCAGAGGGCAGCCAACAGCAACCGCCCTACGCCGAAAAAGACGGCGGCGGTCATCCGCAGCGTGGCGGCAGCGGCGACGGGCATCTCGCATCCGCTCCTCGAGCAGCATGAGAGCGGCAAGCGCCTCATCCTCGTCATGGCGGCGGACAAGGGGCTCGCAGGCGCATACTCCAGCAACGCACTCAAAAAGGCGATGACGCTCGTCGAGGACAAGTCCAACACGCAGATCGTCACCGTCGGGCGCAAGGCCCGCGACTTCTTCAAGAACCGCAGCTTTGACATCATCAGTCAGCGCGTCGGCATCAACGAGCGTCGAAGGCGTCGCACGCGCAGAAAGATCGCGCGCACGCTCATCAGTGCGTTTGAGACCGGCGAGATCAAAGAAGTCTACATGGTCTACACGCTTCGTGTCGGCCATCACCTGTGTGCCGGGTCGGAGACTCCCTGCCCTTTACGGCGAGAGGCAGGCGAGGACACGCACAGGCACCCTACATCTATGAGCCGAATGCCGAGGAGGTGCTCGAGGGCACTGCTGCCGCAGTGCCTTTTCACCACCATCTGTGCGGCGCTCCTCCAGTCGGCGGCGAGGCGAGCTGAGCTCACGTATGAACGCGATGAGCAACGCGACCGACAACGCCGAGGGAGCTCATCAAACTCGACCTCTACTACAACAAGGTACGTCAGGCGGGCATCACGAACAGGATCAACGAGATCGTCGGCGGCGCGAGGCACTCAAAAGTGACATCCATGTACGCCGCGTGCATGGAGGTAAGGAGGTTTTCCATTGGCAAAGGTAAAGTCGTACGGGTCATTGGACCTGTCGTGAGATATTGAGTTTCCGGCGGGCGAACTGCCGGAGATTCTGAACGCCATCAAGGTCAGGGGCAAGACGGCCGACCATGACATCGACCTCACGGTCAGGTCGTCGCAACACCCTCAGCGACGGCGTCACGCGCTGCATCGCCATGAGCTCCTCGACGGCCTGATGCGCGGCATGGAGGCGGACGACGCAGGTGCGCCGATCAGCGTGCCGGTCGGCGAGGCGACCCTCGGACGCGTTTCAACGTCCTCGGTGAGACCGTTGACCACAACCCGAGCCCGTCGGCAACAAAGAGGTGTGGCCGATCCATCGTGCCGCCCGAAATTTGACGAGCAGGAGACATCGACCCAGATCCTCGAGACGGGCATCAAGGTCGTCGACCTCATCGCCCCGTACTCGCGCGGCGGAAAGGTCAGACTCTTCGGCGGCGCCGGCGTCGGCAGACCGTTCTCATCATGGAGCTCATCCACAACATCGCGACCGAGCACGGCGGCTACTCCGTCTTTGCGGGCGTCGGCGAGCGTACGCGTGAGGGCAACGACCTCTGGTCGGAAATGACCGAGTCGGGCGTTATCGACAAGACCGCCCTCGTCTGCGGCCAGATGGAACGAGCCGCCCGGAGCACGTATGCGCGTCGCTCTGACGGGCCTCACGATGGCAGAGTACTTCCGCGATGTGCAGGGGACAGGACGTTCTGCTCTTCATCGACAACATCTTCCGTTTCATCAGAGCGGGTTCCGAGGTCTCGGCTCTGCTCGGACGTATGCCGTCCGCCGTTGGCTACCAGCCGACGCTGACGACCGACGTCGGTGCCCTGCAGGGAGCGCATCACCTCCACGAAAAAGGGCTCGATCACGTCCGTGCAGGCGGTCTACGTCCCCGCGGACGACCTCGCCGACCCGGCACCGGCGGCGAGCATTCACCCATCTCGATGCGACGACGGTTCTTTCCCGTCAGATCGCCGAGCTCGGCATCTATCCCGCCGTTGACCCGCTGGACTCCACCTCGCGTATCCTCGACCCGCACGTCATCGGGCAGGGAGCACTACGAAGTCGCGCGCGGCGTGCAGGCCGTCCTCAGAAATACAAGAGCTGCGGGACATCATCGCCATCCTCGGCATGGAGGAACTCTCCGACGAGGATAAGCTGACAAATCTCGCGTGCACGTAAAATCCAGCGTTTCCTCTCGCAGCCGTTCGCCGTCGCTGAGGTATTCACGGGCTCGCCCGGAAAATACGTAGCGCTGAAGGACACGATCCGCGGGTTCAAGGAAATCCTCGACGGCAAGCGACGACCTCCCCGAGGCTGCCTTCTACATGGTCGGCGGCATCGACGAAGTCATCGAGAAGGCGAAGAAGCTCAAGAGGAGGAATGACGGATGGCGACCATCAAGCTGGAGATCGTATCTCCCGACCGCGTGGTCTACGCCGCCGACATCGACATGCTCATGCGCCCGCTCCACGGGCGGCGAGATCGGCATACTGCCGAAGCACATTCCCCTCGTTGCGGGACTTGGGCCCCATGCCATGAAGATTCATGTCGACGCCAGGGAACAGCTCATCGCTGTGGCGGGCGGCTTCATGGAGGTTACCCCCGACAAGATCACCGTACTCGCGACAGCAGCGGAGAGCCGATCGACATCGACATCAACCGCGCCCAGCGCGCCTACGACGCGCGCAGGAGCGACTGCAGAAAGCTGCGCGAGGGACCCCCGAGAGGCAAGCATCATCGACGAACAGCGCGCCTCCCTCGCACTGAAACGCGCCGCAGCACGCCTGCAGACCGCGAAAGCAGTGAAACCCGGCGCATAATTCACCGGGATAGAAAAACCGCCCCAGCCGTATTGGTTGGGGGCGGTTTCCGTTCTGTCGAATGATTGCAATTTCACATCTCCCTGTGCTGATGCTCAAAAACTATGAGCTTGCTCCTTGCTGCAGAGGATCTTCGCCGTATTGGTTTTTCCCCACGGTCCCTTTCTTTATCGCACAGTAGAGCCAAAAACCGGACTGTCCGTATGACAAAATCCGAAGGACGTGCTCATCATCAATCGGGAGAGATATAATACCCACAATTAAAATGAGGCGTGCTGCACCCGGACCATACCCTAGGTCTTCTAAAACGGCGGGCGGCGATACAATAATTGCTATCTGGAAAACAAATGCAATTATTCTTGACAGCACATCAAATGACAATGTGTCGCCGAGCACGGCAAAAAGGCGAAAGAAATGCAAGAGGAAGCCTAGACTAACGCAAGTGATCTCTTGATAAATCTCTTTCGATTCAAACGCCCATGCAGTTTGAAAAAATTCTCTATCATGCCCTCGTCTGGTTTACGCAGAGTATTGCTCATTTGTGTGTGCGCCTCAGGTGTGGCAATCGCTGAGCCGCACGCCCGACAATACGTTGCACCATCCTCAACGGGCTTTCCACAATTTTGCAGACATTCTCCATCGCCTCCTTCTGTCATACAAGGGCGTTTTGTTATACGAACGTTGAAGCCGGCATAGAATCGTCATAGAGTTCGTGCGGGGGCGATGTCTCTGCCATTTTTCCATTCGACCGTGAAGTCATTGACAAAGACCTGTTTGAACTGTTCCATGTTTTGAGTGGAGCAAAAAGGGATCTCTAGATACGGCTTCACATCGAAGTATCGGTGCTCCCCGTTGGAGAACATCACGCTCAGGAGGTAATAGTGCGTCATGATACTCCATCCTCATCCACTAGTATACGTATGCGTGCGACTGCGGTCAGATAGACCGCCGCTGTACTGCTTTTGGTGGACGATGCGCCGTGAATATGCTATCATAGCTCCACACATTACTGCGAAAGGAGGCATCTATGAACCTCGCAGAATCACCGTACCTCCATCATCCTTGCCATCGTCTTTGCCGTTCTGCTCTCCTCCTTCTGGTTCTTTCAGGACTTCGCCTTTATCGTCTTTCTCTACCTCCTGCAGCTCCTCCTCCAGCCCGTCGTAGACGCTGATGGAGCGGCAGCGCATCCCGCGCGGCTTCGCGGCGGCAGGGGCGATCCTCTATTTCTCCTGCTCGTCCTCGTCCTCCTCTCATCCTCTCGCGCTCTGTCGTTCCGTCGCTGCAGCGCTTCGTCACCGAGCTGCCGAGCATCGGACAGGGGACTCCAGCAGATGCCGCTCCTCACGGAGATGGACCTGCAGCAGGAAATGACGGGCATCCTCGACAACACTGCGCAGCGTCAGCGCGGAGCTCCTGCGCACATCCCTCTCCTTCCTCCTCATCGCCGTCGGCAAAAATCATGGACTTCGTCATCATCATCTTTGTCTCCCTTCTACCTCCTGAAGGACGGCAGCAACATCAAACAACTGGCTCGCTGACCTCTTCCCGCACGGCTCGCGCGGGCGTGTCCTCCGCCTCTTTGACCGGCTCCTCCGTGCCCTGCGCATCTACGTCTGCAGCCAGCTCGTCATGTGCATCATCACGGGACTTGTCGTCTTTACCTACTTCACCATCATGCACCTCCCGTATGCCTCCGTCTTCGCCCTGCTCTCCGGCATCAGCGAGTTCGTCCCCGTCCTCGGCCCGACCGTCGCCTCCGCACTCGGCACGGTCACGACCGCCGCGAGCGCATGGGACATCACCCTGCAGACCACGCTCTTCTACCTCGCGCTCACACAGATCAACCATAACATCGTCTATCCCGCCCTCGTCGGCAAATCCCTCCACCTCCATCCCATCGCCATCATCCTTGGCGTCGTCTTTGGCGGCGAAATCCTCGGCGCGGCGGGCATGTTCCTCGCCGTCCCCTTCATCGTCATCGTCAAGATCGTCATCACCGACATCTACCATGAGCGGCAGATGGAGCGGACGGGTGCGGCGGAAAAGCCATGATTGAAAATTCTTTGATGAGGCATTATGATATAAACTGTGGGTCAGTGCAGCTTTACCACAAAAATAAACCGAAAGAAGAGACCTATCATGACTCTTCCGGCATCCCAAAAATCGTGTGGTTCCAGCTTTTCCTGCTGGCACTGGGGTATGCTTTTTACTCAGCAAATCGTCTGTCGTTCGGTGTTGGGCTCAAGGCCGTTGCGGCGAGTATCTCACCGACCGCCGTTCAGCTTGGCACGATCGGCACGATCTTTACGCTTGGGCAGGCGCATTTCGACATTCCTGCGGGCTATCTGGCAGACCGTTTTTGGACGAAAGCGGATGCTTGTTATGGGCATGGTTGGACTCGGCTGTATGACGGCTCTTGTAACGACATCAGCGAGTTTTGCTGCTGCGGCATTTTGGCGCTTTATGTTCGGCATCGCAGAGGGGTGCTGGAACATTGTCATGTACTCTGTAGCAGGATCTATTTTTCCCGCGGCACGAGCGATGCTCAACGGTCTCATGATGACCTTTTTATTCGATCGGTGCGTACGTCGGCCTTCCTACTATGGATGGAGCCTCGAACGCACAGGAGATGGAGTGTCGGCCTTCAGCATATGGGCGCTGTGACCGTGATCTTCGGACTCCTCCTCATTGTGGGGCTGCGGGCGCGTTATACAGACACGTCCAAGGACGTCAAGCGGCTTCATCTGCTTGAAGCGGTGCGTACGGTCGGATTCAACAAGATCGTATGGCTCGCTGTGCTGATACAGATTCTGAACATTATCCCGTACTGGGGCTTCGCCTCAATGGGGCCAGTATCTTTTTATGACCTATAAAGGATTCAGCGCGGCAGAGGCAGGGCAATTCTTCGGCGCGATTTGTGCGGATTGGTGGACTAAGCGGCGTCCTTTTTGGGGTTCTTTTGCCGATCGCTTCGGCAGGAGACCAACAGTCCTCTTCCTTTCGGCGCTAACGCGCTCTGTGCTCTCATCATTTTTCACGTCATGCCGCAGAACTCACCGCTCCTCTACATCGTCGGTGCGATGATGGGCATCGGGCTTCATGCCGTCTATGTCCTCGGCTGCACGATCGCACAGGATGGTGTCGGTCATCAGCAGATTGGACTTGCGACGGGAATCGTTGGTGCGTCGAGTTACTTCCTCTCGTTTTTCCGGCCCTTGATGGGCTTCTTGACGAGTACACTCGGTCGTCGCAGCGGCACCAGATATCATCGTTATCGCCTTCGAGGCGTACTCGTCGTCGTAGCGTTCTTTATGAAGGAGACACAGCATAGAGGGCAGGAAGAATAATCATAGCGGCTGGTATAAACGAGATGAGCTGTGTGGTCAGAAATGAAGATATCTCGTTTCTCAACAGAAAAACCCGCCGCGCGGCTGCACGACGGGTTTCATCTGTTCAGAAAAGAATATTACGCAAGCATGGAGCGGAGGAACCAGATCTGCTTTGCGTAGTTGGTGACGTGATCCTCCATGAGGTTGGCAACGCCGAAGCAGTCATGCGCATCAGCCGCCTTGCGGATCGCGAGCGCCTGATCGCGGAGCAGCTCAAGATCAGCAAGCGTGATCTCGAGCGCCTTCTTCTGATCGACCGCCTCATCGCCGAGCTCCTGGATCGTCGCAATGGCGAGGTACCCCCTGAGGGCTCGCGACCGGCTGCACGCCGGCCATCTTCAGCAGCTCCGCCGTCTCATCGAGCACATCTGCGAACGCGTCGTAGAGCGACTCGAGGTACTCATGAACAGCCTTGAACTGCGGCCCGACCACATTCCAGTGGAGATTGTGCAGCTTGATATAGCCGACGCCGATATTGGCGATGTAGGCATTGATCGCGTTGTTGAGGTTTGCATCATTTGCGTGTGACATAGTAAAAATCCCTTTCATCTTGTTGTTCTTCCTGTTTTGTATCTCGTACGTGTGTCATTATAGCGATAAATGGATTACTTGTCAATAGTAATTATTAAATAATTTTGCGATTGGATTTAAGGAAGTACTGATAAATTCGGCATCTACCATCTTGACGCATCTTTTTCGCCCCGCACTTCGGCGGAAAAATCCTCCACAGAGCCCCACTCTGCGTCCGGTTTTCCACCTTGTTCGGACAAAAATCTACGCCAATCTGGCAGACCTCATTTTATCAGTGCTTCCTTAAAAATCTTTTTCCTTGACAAACAGCATATTTTATATATAATACATACCTATAAAATATGTTATACAGTTTAGGGTGAGAGGGGAATCGCCATGAGTGAGCAGAAATATCGTTTTGAGACCTTGCAGGTGCGCGTCGGACAGGAGGAAGCTGATCCCGTGACGGATGCGCGTGCCGTACCGATCTATCAGACGACCTCGTACGTCTTCCACAATGCGCAGCACGCTGCCGATTTCCGCTTTGCGCTCAAGGATCCGGGCTACATCTACGGACGCCTGATGAGATCCGACGCAGGACGTCTTTGAAAAAGCGCATCGCGGCACTCGAGGGCGGCACGGCGGCACTCGCCTTGCCTCGGGCGCAGCGGCGATCACGGCGACGATCAGGGCACTCGCCCATGCGGGCGACCACGTCGTCGCGCAGCAGACCATCTATGGTGGCTCCTACAACCTCCTCGCGCACACGGCGAAGGACTGGGGCATCGACGTGACCTTCGTCGAGCCGAAGGCGGGCGCACAGGGCTTTGCCGACGCCATCCGTCCGAACACGAAATGCGTCTTCATCGAGACCGTCGGCAACGCGAACGCCGACCTCGTGGACATCGAGGCCGTCGCCAAGGCGGCACACGCGCAGGGCGTCCCCGTCGTCATCGACAACACCTTCGCGACGCCGTACCTCCTGCGTCCCATCGAGCACGGCGCGGACATCGTCGTGCATTCCGCGACGAAATTCATCGGCGGGCACGGCTCCAGCCTCGGCGGCGTCATCGTCGAGGGCGGCACCTTCGACTGGAAGGCATCGGGACGCTTCCGCACCTCACGCAGCCGAACGAAAGCTATCACGGCGTGAACTTCGTCGAGGCACTCGGCCCCGTCGCCTTCGTCACCTACATCCGTGCCTCCTCCTGCGCGACACGGGCGCGGCGATCGCCCGTTCAACGCATTCCTCTTCCTGCAGGGGCTGGAGACACTCTCCCTGCGCGTCGAGCGGCACGTATCGAACGCACTGAAGGTCGTGGACTTCCTCGCGAAGCATCCGAAAGTCGAGCGCGTCAACCACCCTCGCTCCCGCATCATCCCAATCACGCCATCTACGAGCGGGTACTTCCCGCAGGGCGGCGTATCAATCTTCACCTTTGACATCGTGGGCGGGCAGGGAGGCGGCGTTCCGCTTCATCGACCACCTGAAACTCTTCTCGCTCCTCGCGAACGTCGCGGATGTCAAGTCGCTCGTCATCCATCCCGCGACCACCACGCACTCCCAGATGAACGACGCCGAGCTCGCCGCGTCCGGCATCGGCAGAGGCACCATCCGCCTCTCCATCGGCATCGAGCACATCGACGACCTCCTCGCTGACCTCACGGCAGCATTCGCGGCAGTGTAACGGCGCCATTTCATCTGAACGAGGTACGGAGAAAGCGGCCGTTCGGAAAAAATCCTTGCCAACGCGCCCCTCACTGTGCTATAATGCGACGTATCGCACAGCGGTATGGAGAGGTGTCCGAGTGGTCGAAGGTGCTTGACTCGAAATCAAGTGTGGTGATGAGCCACCGTGGGTTCGAATCCCACCCTCTCTGCCATTGAAAAATAAGGCTTCGTGGAGATTTTCACGAAGCCTTTTCTGTCTCTATTTTTGGGTGAAAACACGATTTTGGGCACATTTTTGGGCACACGAGATTTTTGAACATGGATTTTTGGGGTAAGAGAAACTAGGTGATTATGACATAGAAAAACGAGGATGCCGTGCAGCATCCTCGCATTCATTTGTGCATCACTTTTGAGGCATTTGCAGAAGATGTATGAGCTCCTGCAAAGCGGACGAAATCGTCGTTTTTGTCCCTTGTCCTGTGTCTTTTTGCAGAATATCCATGCCTACGGGGCTATCCATATCATGTTATTTGCATGGACAGGGCGGACAAGGGGACAATGACTAAGCGGACAGTGCATCACTTTTGAAGAAGCATACGCTGAGTGATGCAGACTTCTCCTAGAGGAGTGCCAGATACTTTCGGTTGATCGGCCTTGGCAATCTTCAGCGCATCCATTGCAGCTTCGGCGGTGATGCCTAGGCTTGAAATGAGGTTCTTGATGCTTTTTATACGTTCTGTTTCTGCACCGCGAATTTCACCACGAACCTCGCCGCGAACTTCTCCAATAGCAATACCGTCGTTGTAGATTTCTTCCATTACCTTGCACATAGCGGCAACCCCTTTTTCATCTTCTTTTGAAAAAGCGTACGCGCTCGGCGAGCACGTCGCTGTACATATCGTTCGGATCACTGCAAAAGAAGTCGTGCATGAGACGCTCCGAGCGGGCTTTCGCTCCGGCATTCCCCGTTGACGTAGAGAATATGCGTGCCGTCGTTAAATACCTCCTCGGTATCCTCGAATGTTCGCCGCACCTTGTAGAGCGGTTTTCCTCGCTTCCATATGTCATGCTCGGTGATAAAGATGACGTAGGTCTCCGGCAGATCCGGGAAGAGCGTTCCTTGCTGACCTCGCGAGAATCAATCATGCTGCTGTTGAATCTCGCACGACGGGGAATTGCCCTCGTCGCTGCGCTGAATCTCCACATCGTAGATGTTCTCGCCATCAGTCGCGAGTGCGTCGAATCGTACGGAACGACCGTAGAGATTTGGCACACTCTGCTGCGTGATGACCTCCGTCACGTGCAGACGATCATTTTCTCCATGACGGCACGGAGATGACCTCCATGCAGGGGATATTCCCATCAAAGCAGCTGTTAAAGAACGTGTCATCCATCAACCGAAGCTGTTTGATCTTTCAAGGTATCGACTTTTTCTTTTGTTCGAGCTCGATGACATCACCTCAAATCAAATGATCTACCTATATTTTATAGGAGTTTTTTCTTTTTGCAAGATTGTCATTTCTCTTGCGTGCCAAAAACGTAATCGCCGATTTTTCCCGGCAGCTTCCTCCTTTGTCTTTTGCATAACGTGGGTGTAAAGATCGGCTGTAATGGCAATCGAGCTGTGTCCAAGGATTTCGGAAGCTGTTTTCATGGCAACGCCGGATTGTAGCATTAGCGAAGCGCATGAATGGCGTAAATCGTGAAAACGGATGGTACGCATATTGTGGCGTGCCAGAAATCGTGAGATGCTTTTGTAGAAAACTGCCGGGGCGGATCGGTGATCCATTCCCGGCATAGAACAAGATCGTGTTCGTCGTATGCATTGCCGAGCCATTCCTTATGTTGGTCTAGCTCCTCCTTTCGTCGCTTCAATATGGCGAAAACCTCAGCGGGGGCGTGAATGGTGCGAATGCTTTCAGTACTCTTAGGCGTGGAGAAATGTATTTTGTGATAAATCTCTATTACCTGCTCATCAATGGTAATGGATTGGCTGTCGAAGTCAATTTTCGACCATTTGAGACCAGGCATTCACCGCGCCGTAGACCGCATATTGCCGCGAGTGCGATTGCTGCTTGCCAAAAACTGTTTTCAGCAGCTGCTGCCTCCAACAAAAGAACGAATCTCCTCCGCGCTGTATGCGGATGCCTTGAACTTCTTTTGCCTTTTGGGATATTTGTTACACTGAGCAATGGATTCTTGACCAGCAAGCCTTTCTGTACGGCATGTCCAAGAGCTTCGTTCAAAACACGGTGGATGTAGAGTACGGATTTTGCTGAGAGACCACCTTTGCCGTCTGCGCGTCCCTGCTGCAGCAATGTTGCATAAAATTCGTCAATCTGCATTGGTGTGATCGCCTTTGATGTCACAGCCACCAGCCCAAGGAATGAGGCGTTTCTTCACGATTGCTTCATATTGGGCATATGTACTGGCTTTGACATTTACCTTGGCATAGCTGCCGAGCCATGTGTTCAAATAAGTGGATAGGGTGAGTTTTTCTGGAGTGAGGAAAATACCTTCCTGCTGTGCTTTGTTGATTTGAAGCAAAAACTCCTCGGCATCTACACGACGGAGAAGCCTCTCTTTTTCTTGCGGACGATCTTTCCTGTTGCGGGGTCACGATCGTTGTAGCGGACATCGTAGACCTTATCTCTGCTCGAGGTTTTCCGTTCACGTCACGAGCGTTTTTCCGTGTGCGTGTTTCTATTGTTCCTTGCATGGGCGAGTCCTTTCAACAAAAATAGAGCAGCACAAATGCTGCTCCCAGTGATCAGAATAGGGGATTAGCTATGAATCCCTCCGTTAGAAAACTGTTCGACGCAGACTTTGGGAATACGATACTCGCGCCCCATTTTGATAGAGCCGATCTTTTGTTATGGACAAGCCCGTACGCCTTATTTCGTCCAATACGAAGAATTTCTGCAACTTCACGGACGGTATAGGTGGCGGGGATGACGTTATTCGACATGAGCGACTCCTCCTTCGGGTGCGGTCAGTTGCCATTGCGGATGTGCATAGGGCAACTCTGCTGGTACTGATGACAGGCAATCCTTGAATCTTTCGGCAAAAGTCTACCGGGATAATCGTGTCGAGTGGCAGATTTTTGAAGACAGGGAAGACCGTGGACTAGATATGGAGAAAACGGTAAAATGTGCCGTAGCAGCACCCAATTCAGGGTATTTTGTGCAGCTTGCACGCTTGGTTCTTCCGTTACAATCGAATCAGGGCGTTGTGCAAGAAAATCGATGATATTTACAGTGCTTGTCAGGATGGCAATGACATCGTATGATCTCGCTGAAAAAGACACGCCAACATGGAGGCTGCATCAGCGGAACACCTGAAGTAAAATGGAATCCTGCCGCTTGCCAATCCTCAAATCGTGGGAGGGCGGGGTACCCATGGATTGCGTTCCCATGACTTCCATGCATAGTTTTTGCAGGCTGTGACATATGCGTGCTCGATGGTTTCGCATATCGATATCTGAATGCCGACCTCCTGACCGATGACCTCCACGATCTCCTCAGGAGAATTGAAAGTGGCAAAGCCGCGATGAAATTCGACGAGATACATCATAATTCTTGCTCCTCCATATACTTCGAACGGCATTCATTCGCAGAACAAGCATCCGTTGACGCTTTCCTTTTTTTGCACGAATGAGATATTCATTTTCCGGTTGAACCTTCTCCTTTGAGCTTTCCTTTGGAAAGGCCAAGGTGTAATAGTTGCTCTTTTAATTGTGGCTTCTTTGCTCATCCACGGTTCGCCAATGCGTTGATAGTAGGCATGGACTAGGTTAAAGGCGCAATCCCATCGAACCCATAACAAGTCGTTTCCTGCTTCTCTGAAACCGATGAAATTGTCTTCGTTTCCCACATAGCAATCTTCACTGTCTGCTACTTTGCTGTTTTTGTGACATATCCACGACCCTCTACGAGGTGCAATCAAGAAACGCAGTTCCGGCTTTTTGACAGCGGGCTTTGGCTGTTATGCGCAACCCCTATCCGAATGCTGTCGTCGAATTGCTGCCATAGATTTTTCGGGTAGCGTAACCCCGCAGAAAGCACTGAATCCCGAAAGGACATCTTTTGCGATACGGAGCAGGACAGCTGCGTCAATGTAACGTTTATCGCGATACGAACGAGCATAACTCTCGCGATAATCGTTTTGTAGCTGACCATATGCTGCTGTGATTTCATGCCCATGTTCCGTGAGATACTGAACGAACAAGGCAAAAATAGCAGCGCAGTATTTCCGAGTCTTCTTGAAAAATACGTAGGGCTTCGCCTGAAAAGGTGTGCTCGTCTATCGGAATTTCTATCACGCGCAGCATACTGGATGCACGCAATGAGAACTTTTCCTCTCCTGTCATAATGACCGCGGAGCAAACTGCAGTTTTTCGCACAGCTTTTGAGAAATCGCGTACATTCATTTTTCAGGGAGAATGCCATCTCCTACCGAGCGAATGACAAACTCAGCATTGTCTTCGGAACTCCGACTGTCCCGTACGCTTGAATTGGAATAATCATCAACGCAAATACACGTATCTCGAAGATTCGAGAGTACCGTGGCAATACTGGCACGTGTCGATGTCATTCGCGTTGTTGCGTGAGCGCGATCATGATCGAACACATTGGACAGTTCACGTACCACGGAGGTTTTCAAAGAGCCTGTTCTTCCTTTTACGTAGAGAACGAACATCGAAACAGCAGAGCTTCGCTTCATCCAATACAGCATGTACCCGAGATGAGCATAAAGCCATATCAGGCAGATCTGCCATTGATTTTTCCAGCGGATGAGGAAACACAAACCCCTCTGGAAAATCTCGTCATAACGCATGGTTGCTACAGCGGGGATGTCCATAGATGCACAATGCTCGCTACATCCCTTCCGGTAGGGAGATCACGCCGTTTATCTCCATCCACCCGAGGGCTCAACATCAATACGTCGCTCCATATGTGCGCGGCTTTTTGTTGAAAGTGTCGGTTAGGTACGCTTCCATGGCGGTTGCATTGGCATCTGTGAAGAAAATGCCAGGAAAGTTTTCGGAGGATAGGGGTATGCCTGTTTGTATTTTTCTTCACGGGAATCTCCATTGTTTTAACTTCCCCATGCCAATCGCGGCAACTGATCTCCAAAATGTAGGAATCTTTTGTGTACCATCATCGACCCAGCGTTCTTTGAGGGCAATGACATGGATTGTCGCAGATGAAATTAACTGGTTTTCGCCGTTCTTATCCGTAGCGGTATAGAGTCCCTTATCGGAAGCAACATAGGTTGTCCCTTGAAACAGGTGAGGAGTCGTTGCCGTGGGAGCATTCATCACCGTGAACCAAAGCCCTGCAGCAGGGTTATATTCTGCATGACAGGCAGGGAGCGTGCGCCAAGGGGAATACCCTGAGTTTACGGATAATGGTGCCAATGGCTGCGAACATGGAGCTGTTATGGATGGAGGTACGCCGTCTTTTAGTGTTCCCCATACAGCGGGTACTATATTTTGTTTAAGCATAAACGCGATCTCCTTTACTTTGAGTATTGTCGTTACCGACAAGCTGCGTGAAGGTTTTTACCTGTGCCTCCAAGATGTCCCATTGTGCTTGTGTCACATGTTCACCTGACCGAATCTGGCGCAGGAGTGTGTGAAGTGCTCCAAGTTCCTCCTGCATAGCACGTGGAACAATCCATATAGGCTTCGCGAGCTTTAACCGCAGGTATAGTAATCGGCTCAGCGAAATACCGGCCTCATCGCTCTTGAAGCGATAATTTTGCAACATATCCGTGGGCATCGAGATCGATACCCGTCGCCATTTTTCTTTTGTCATTGATGACAGCTCCTTTTTACTTTGATTTTGTTCCCCAGCTGGTGATCATAGAGTAACTCTTTTCACGAATTTTTAGGGACGAATTTTCCAGTTTTGTCACTGCCAAATTTCCGCATAGAAAAGCCCAGCCACGAGAAAGTGACTGGGCATGATGTAGCTATACTAGGCTTGAATATCGGGCTATGATTCGTTGGAGATCATTTTCAGGTAAGATTTGAGCGACAAATTCATTTTAGTGAAGGAGATTTATTGTCTTGATAAGTTAGTCGAGGAAAGTAGTTTTCCCAAACTTCCAATATCATGTGTTGCATCTTGCACATTTCTAATTGAGTAACGGCAGTTCTCATATCCCAGAAGGAAAGTATTCGATCTTGAAGCCATAAACTTGCAATGAGATAGGATTACATCAGATAATACGGTATCATTTCCTTCGAGGTGCTTTTATGCATTTTTCAACAGCATATTAATTTTTAGTGGTTTTTGATGATTCTTGGTATAACCACTCGAAAGTGGAATATCAATCTTGTCTCGGTAAACAGTTTCATAAAAACTTGATGATGTATAAAATATCTTTTTGAGGAGAAACTGCTCGATTTATTGATGTTAAGCTTTTTGATAAAAGTATAGAGAAACTGATAGTTTTCCATGTGCCCATGATATAGTTTCCTCATCTAGTAATTTGGTGATTTCTGATTTCTTTTCATGCATATATGAGAAAAATACAGCGTCATCTTCAATAATCTCACAAGGTAACAGTGTTGCCTTATCATAGAAATCACTACTTACTGTTGGATAGTATGCATTTGAGGATTCCATTAGTAATAAAATGGTCGTTTATTCCGGATAAAATAAAATGCATGTATGCATAATATGGTATGGCATTTGGATCTTCTAAAGTGATTATAAGCGATGTGATGCTTCAGTGGAATGGTACTTATATTATGGGTAATTGTCCGATAGAGTTCGTGGCAAATACTTCGTTTCATTGCACAAGAGATTTTTGCCCTTTATATGTTGGATAATATAGTCGATAGATTTATACGAGATCGACTGTAAAAACTTTTGTAGAGCATCTACATATTGTTCCATATGGACGATCTGGTGTAATGGAGTCATGGTGGATGCATAGCACTCTCGTAAGATTACCCTACTTTTGATGAATTTAACAGCATCAGTATAATTTGCACGCAGTAGGGGATTGAATTTCACTCAGAGAGAGGGTGCTGTATACAAAGAAGAGATATAACCTTCTTTTCTTTCGTGCAATCATAAAGGATTTTTATAAGGCGAATGATCTCATACTTCCATCTGTCTGTTTGTTTATCATTGTATTTAATGCCGAAAAATTCGGTAGATAGAGGACCGTATATTCATGCTTAATGTATTGCTTTTCCGAGTCTTCGATCTCCTCTTGTGAGCTCTTTCCTGTTGTGAGGAAAAATATAATCGTAGATAGAAATACGGGCGCTTCTAGGAAAGTATTCGCAAAAATCCTCATAGTATGTATCATAGTCATATTTCGTCACTTCTTTGATGCGATAGAGATGGTAACATTTGGTTAAACTTGAGCCAATAGAGTGTTACAAACTCGTCAATATCGTTTGTTGACAGATTTTTGCGGGTTTTCCATATTCATATCGTACGATGCTAAATAATCTGTGAAGTGTCACAATAAAATGGTCAAACAAGGTGTTTTCATCGAAAGAATCGAATTCTAGCTCTGCTTCTACATCACTAAGCAGAGCTTCAATGGCATCATCAACGGGGTCTACTTCATTTCATAAACATCTTCAGTGGATTCATCAACAAATGCTCGTAGAGGTTTTTGAGGACTATGAGTATAGTGATCCATACGATTATCTCCGTGTATTCACTTTATCAAGATTCCCATGAAAGGAAAAATGCATAATTCCTTTCATGGGGAAAAATTTTGATCTATTAGGCGGTTGCCGCAGCTTGCTTCTGACAATCCATGCACAACGGGCGTCCATATCGTTGCAGCGAGAAGGCTTTGCACACGATCTGTCAGCTTTTCACCACACTCATGGCAGGCGTAAACCTGTCCTTTCGCTTTTGACTTCTGTTGGAATGCCTTGTTTGTTGATGCTGCAGACAGGACGGATGGAGCGGACGAGAGTTCGTCTGTTCGCTGGTCGGCTTCTGGGTCGTCGCCTCGTCGAAATGGCGAAACTGAGAAGATATGCATATTTGATCGCGGCAGTCTGCGCCTTCATCACTGCCTTATCCCCACTGTCCTGTCCGCTACCCATGCCCGAAATCTCAAGGGATTCTCCAGAATCTGCATCAACGAGCTTGATCGTTACCTTGACCGTCGCGATGTGCTCTGTGCTGCCCTTTGCGGTCGTAACTTCATGTAGATCAACCACCTCGGGAACGGTAATGCTGGCAATGCCGTGTTTGACGAAGGCAGCATTCACCATCTCCAAGACATCGGCACAGGTCGCGTATTTGTACTTATGGAATGTATTCACTCCATTCTTCGCGACATAGCGACATTCCTGCATGACCGCAATAAGTTTTTTCGCTAATTTTTGCATAGGGATTGCTCCTTTTATTTGATTTGAATATTTTCTTTTTCGCGCAGATAAATACCAGGGAAAATACATCCTTGTTTCAGGGCGTCCTTCAGTCCCTGCTTGTCCACCTTGTCCGGCATGGGGATAAGATATGCTTCTGGTATGGCTGACCCCTCGTCGATCTGCACCTGATGTGACTTACGCCAACCGACCGAAAACTCCCTATCCTGAATCTTCTCCCCATGGAGACAGTCGGACAAATACTGTTTAAGGCTGTCCGCCTTGTTCTTTGCCGCCGTCTTGCGCGCAGCGAAGGTCTTTTCCTCCTCTTCGTAGGCACGCGCATCGGCGAGCAGGTTCTTAATCCAACAGGCGATGTTGCGGATTTTCTGCCGCCGCTCCATTTGAAGCCCATGCAGCCGCTCCACATCAATGATTTCGCCTCGTCTTGATCAATGCAGGAGAGGATGTCCTCCCTGAATTTCGCTACAATGCACTCATATCCACGCTCCTCCATTCTATGCCTGCGCCAAGCGTTTGCGCAGCGGCGTAACGTTGTGCTCCCGTACTGCGAGACGCTGCGGCACAGGCAGGGCAACAACTCTCCACCGATGCGCTCCAACTCTGTCGCACGCTCGTAGCTGTCTGCAAGTTTGCTCGCTGCTGTCACCGCATTGATGAGACCATAGCGGCTGTTATCCCCGCCCATAAAGAGCTGACGCAGGACATCACCGCGCTCATTCTGCGTGAGGAGAAATCGATCTGCCAGCCTCGACTGCCTGCACAGGATTATCCGCAAGGAATCTCCATCGCTTCACGCATCTTGTCTACGGTTACATGGAATTTCGCAGCATCCACGGCACAACGCACGGTGTCTTGCACCTTCATAAAGAATGCCTTATCATCCTGCGCCAGTGTTTCATCGGAGTACAGTTCACAGGCGGCATCGTCCTCTGCTGCGACCCGCCGCCCTACATGATAGCTACTGTGCGAAATCGCTTGACAATCAGCCCATTCTTACAGACAAGGCGATAGATCAGCGGCTCAACCTTCAGACTGCCGCTCAACCTCGCTGTTGGACACGACAAAAGCCTGCCTCGCACAACATCACCGACACCGACCTCGGCCTCAGCTAACTGTTGACCACCTCAGATAGAGGTGCGATTCTGTGACCTCGCAGCTCATAATCGCTGCGTCTTTCATCTCCTGAATGACAGGAAGCACCGCTGCGCAGAGTTCCAGATTGTCCAGACGGCGATAGCGGTCGGAGAGGAATGCACGCACATTGCCGTCAAGCACGCGGAATCAGCGCGACGCTCGGGCGACCGTCGAAACCATCCGTTGACATTCTCATCGAGGAGCGTCGGATATTCCTCTGCATTTTCGGATAGTAGCGGTAGGAGTTTGCAGACGCAGCAATCTGCTGATGGGCTGTCTCACCAATCGTATACTCCTGCGTGTCATCGCCAAGGGCGATGAGGAAACGTCCGCCCAGAGAGGACGAATCCATCGCAAGCGACCGCGTATCTGAGATAAAATCCTTCGAGCCTCCCTTTGACGTGTCAGCTCCTGCCCGAGTTCCTGCTAACGCATGACCTTGCTTCATGTTGTTTTACCTCCTATAAAGACAGAAAATCCCCATAGCCGCGTGGCTATGGGGATGCCTACGTGTTATATTAAGAGAATCCGCTAACCATATATTATCTTCCATACGGAGCGAGAACACGGCGCCATTTGCATCATTCCAAATATGGTAGGAGCGGAACGGAAGATCATTTATAGATACCTTTCACCCACTGGTTACTGCCTGGGATTTGAAGGTAGTGTCCAACTACCCATTCTCCCATAATTATATCTCTGGAGCACATTAAACTCAAATGTTGCGTCTGTCTATTAATAACATAGAGGCTCGATTCATCATATTCCATGATGTACCCTCCATCGAGGTCAATAGTTCGAGCCTCAGAGCACTGCGATGTTCCAAACAGAACCGCAACAAGTCCTATGACCATAGCAATAAACATTTTTTTCATTATCTTTCCCTCCATAGATACAACAGCATAGCCCTGTGTTATAAGTAGTTTTGACAGATATCAAACACTGCCTTCGCGGGCGCAACTTGATAAACGAATCCATTCCCACAGACAGAACTTGTAAATTTCCAGTCCCCCTTATCCTGTAGAACTGCATCAACGTATAGGTTTTGGCATATGTTTCATTGACATAAACAGCAAAACCGCCTTTTGTCTGGGTAATGGATGATGTATCAACATAGACACATATCCCTTTCCCACTATACGCATAGACAGCGGCTGCGTCTGCGACGGATGCTGTATTGGGTACAGTTCCTCCCAACAGGAAGACTGCGGCAGCCAGCATGATTGTGGATAATGCTTTTTTCATGAGTGAACCTCCTAAGAAACACCACATCCATTAACTAAAGCCATAACCATACGCGAGTTTCCAAGCTCGACGAAACACGTTCGATTTAGCACTCTTCCAAAACCCGTATGGTCGATACTCATTCTGGTAGAGATATGAGTTGGACAAGAAAGAATCATGACCAAATGTAAATCTATACTTGGCTACATAAACGCCAGATCCATCGTCTTCATTGACGTTAAACTCAAAAGCATTTGTGTCTGCTCTGATGACATAGATGCTGGACTCGTCATACCAGATACTTCTTCCGTCGTCCCCCTTTGTGGTTTCTGCATTGGCGCACTGTACTGTACCAAACAACCCAAACACTAGGAGCTACAAAAAAATACCGGCAAATAACTTTTCATGATATCCCTCACTTCTTTCCACTCTCCTTTTGTACCTGCTTTTATAGACTGTATTTCATACATTATATTTCAGTGTCCCAGCCTCCTTTCAACACACTATAATAGTATATGATCTCTTTCATAGAGACTAACAAAACAGGGAACTCTCCCCCTCTGGGCGATCAACCTTCTGCTCTTTTCTCCATTTCAGCTTCGTATTCCTCAAACGCTTTCTTGAAATACTCAACGGCACAGGCATTTTTGATGCGTATCAAACAAGTCGAAAGTCATCGCTTCAGTATCGTCACTGTCCAAATTATGATGAATCCATAGAAATAGCACCGGCCTTCATCTTCCACCATGAAATTATCTGCTCCACGATAGAAGGTTGCATTCAGCTCCCACCTGTTATGACTTGATGCAATTTTTGCCGTTTTTTCTTCTTCGGATAGTGCCTCCAATACAAGGGCAAGCCGCCGCAGAACATCCTCAAGTCCTGGCACACGCTTCGGGCACTTCACAATGTCCTTATAGGGAAATTTCCATATGAGGATGTGTCGGCTCAGGCTCCTTCTTTTCGGGAGGTATGTGTTTTCAATCACATCTCCCTCATTTTCAAGAGCCAAGCATCCCGCTCTTTTCCTCTCTCACATCGTCAGGATGTTCAACATCCTCCCATTACTCTTCTTGATGATGTACTCAGCATATCCAGCTTGACACCAAGTCCCGGAAAAATTGTATGCCAATCAGAGATTTCCAGTCCACATGCCATAATCTCAGCATACTTTTTGAACACGACGAGAATTTTTCCTTTTCATAAAAGGATGTCATGCTCAGCATATCTGCCGTGTGATTTTGAGGAACAGCAAACACCTCTAAAATCTCATTCTTGGAAATCTCTTTTTCCGCAACCATCGATACTTTTTCGTATCTCCTGTGAGGTTTTTGACATCCCGCTCCACATTGTCCCCCACATATCAAGTGTGATATCCACGGCATTACTTTGAGCCTGAGCAGCTGAAAATATCGCTCGATTTTTATCTTCTGAGAGCGGTGCTGCCAATTTTCGTCCATTCATCATAAACATGGTTCATTCTTCCTCTCTATCCCCAAGAGAACATCACATTTCAATTTTTACACCCGGCGGTGGTGCTGAAATATAACGCCTGACAGATTTTCCCTCTGCCTCATCCGCATCTTCCTGTTCATGAATTTTAGTCAGGCAGCCCTTACAATACTGATTTTTCCCGTATTTTTCTACTGAGTTTATATACCTCCTTACAGTCAGCACATGTATGCTTATCAACTGCCGTCGCGTGAATCCAGAAATGATCCGCATCATGCTCAACTAGTTTGTAGTCCATATCCTTCCAGAGCGCCGAACATATATTCATTATGACTTCTTTCTCTGCGAGGTCACGTTCTCCAAAACAGTTTATCAACATCCTTTTTCTTCTATGACAGCTCTTCCCTGAAGATAGTTTTTCTTTTCTGTTAAAACGGTCTTGTCTATGAATAATTTTACCCCCTCCCGCTCTCTATTCTTCACCAACATAAACTCTCTCAAACTTTGTATACGTCGGATCTGTGCTTCGACAACCGCCATGCTGTTACGGGCTGCTGGAATTGTCTCGCTAATCACATCACGCTCATCCATTATCCTTTGCACATAATGCGCAAAGGAATCTTTGATATGAATATCAATTAAAACCTCTCAAATCGAGTAGTTTATTGTCTATTGAAGGACATGTTTTTCGCTAATAATTCCGTATTTCTGCATTTGATTATTAAGCGTAACGATAACCTCATTTGCTACCCTCGATGCAAGTTTTTCCCATTCTCCTCATCAAAGTAATAACGAGCACCATCACAAGTCTTAGTGCAATCCTGTGCTTGGCAGCCGCCTTATCCAAGACCTTCTTGCCATAGCCCTTGGGTTTGCAATGCCTTAGCAAAGATATATATAGGAGTATTCTCTGACGGCTCTAACCCCAACGCTAGATGCTCACTGACGATGCCTTGTTCCTCCAACTTCTTAAATGCCTGCTCCTCGATGTCCTTAGCCGCCCTTCGCCGCGTCAAAAAGAACTACGGTAACGGCATAGAGCAAAACTGGTGCAATGACATCCTCTGAATAAACAATTGCGCCAACTAACGCGATGGATAATATGGGAAAGCAGCGTATGAGCATTACGGCTACATACGCAATCCCGCCAACACCAACGAGAGCCCCCATCGCTACTTTCAAAATCAAGTAGATGATACCTATTACAAAAGTATCCCTATGATGGTCAGAATAGCTGTCCCCATTTGTATTCATCTCTTTCAACTACGATTGCCAATCATCGCTTGCAGCTTTATGCATTCCGCCTTATTTAAGGCGTAAAAACTCCCTCTCGTGTCATGGTAGAGGAGTATATTTCCCTCATAAGCAGCATCAACATTGCATATCAAGGGACGATGTGCATAAATCTACAGTGATTGGTTGAGGAATCAAGCCATTTACACACGCCGTTCGGGAGCGCCATACGCTTCCCCCATATAGTTGCTCCCACCTTCCTACAACAGGCGCCGCACTTCGTGCAGTGAAACATAGTTGCCTCTCTATTGTATTGTTCCTTCACCTTAGGTTTTTCTTCCTTTGGAGCATCAATGTCGTATGCAATCTTTTCAAAAAAGTTCCTGAACAGCAGCTTCTTTCAGACACTCTACATTTCACGTGGAGTAACTGATTTAACCTGTATCCACTCGCCTTCTTTATTTTGGTAATATAAAGGCAATTTCGAGCGAAAAAGTCTCCTTCGTGACGTATGTAACCGTAAACTGCCCCCTCGATACACCCATCCGGTTTCTTTGACAGTTTTCAAGATTTCTGCATCAATCTTCTTTGAGTAAAAGCTGCACTAGCTCGTCCAAATTCATCTTAGAAAGTATATCTGCTATCGTATTTAAGATGTTTTTCAGCGCGTTGATCGCATCTTCTACAGGATCTTTTTGCTTTTCGTTATTCAGCGTTGACATAAGATTCATCTCCTTTATACTTCTAAGCCGAGTTCTTCTTCAATTTCCTCTGTAATATCTTCTTCTTTCTGCTGAGCATACTTTATCACGAATCGCCGGAGGAACTTCGCTCTCAGAATTTTTCTCGTTGTCGTTTCTCAATCCATTGTCCATCTTCCTGATAGTAAAGTTTGTGTGCGATTTTGACTAGAATAGTCTGCTCCTTCGACAATAAGGTCTCCAAAGATACGTGCTCCATACGGAACGAACTCTCTGAGTTGCTTCCATGCGGCTTTTTAGTTTGGGGATGAAATCACGAAGCAATTCTAACATCATCCCATTTCGCTACAAGCAATGCTCCTCCAATGATAACGCCCAACCCGATTAAAACTGGTATCATACCAGCACGCCCCTTTCAACTTTCTCTCTGCATTTGACTTTTCGCATACTCCTCTGAAACAACTCTTTTCGTTGTAACTCCTTTTCTTGCCTCGTTGTCCTCCTTACTTGCTAATATACCTGCGGTAGCATCTTCAACATAACTTTTGATCCACACAGCTCGCTCCGCTGCGTACAGCCTTGAATGCCGCCATCAAGACTGCGGTGGAGATATCGCTCCCAGATAAGCCCTCATATTTTTCTTGCCAAAGAGTCAATATCGATATTATTGGGCATTTCCTCCGGAATATACATCTTCCAGAGCGTGCGACGACACTCTTCATCCGGCAGACTGAACTTAATATGCTTTGCAATTCGCCGCATAAATGCAGGGTCGAAGTTCTCAATGAAATTCGTTGCAAAGATGATGAAGTCTTCATGATCGTTCAGTATCATAAGCAGCACAGAGCGCGTCTGATTGACACTGACATCTGTTGCATTGCTCATATTGGTGACACGTCTGCTGAGGATGGCATCTGCCTCATCGAAGAACAGAATGCTGCCCGTTTCTTTTGCAACTTCAAACGCCTTGCGTATATTCTTTGGCGTTTCACCCACATATTTGGATTCTATGTCGGCATAGCTGACCGCCAGAATCTTCCTGCCCAAATATTTTGCAATGGCATGAGCTGCCATCGTCTTTCCCGTTCCGGGCGGACCATACAGATTGATTCCCATACGCTTTGAGTATTTATGTGTTTTACCAAGCCCCCACTGTTCAAATACGATCTTGCTGTTGCGTGCATAGTCGGCAACATCCAAGATATCATCCCTTACGCCTTGCGGCAGAATAATATCGCCCAATTCATACTTTGGTTCTTCAGGAACAAAGTTCACGCTAAACTGTTCTTTTTCGGCTTTTCTACCTTGGGCTCATATCTGTTCGGCTGTGATGCACTTCCTCGGGTATCCGATTACCAATCCCCAAAATCGTTGGCCTCCCTTAATCATCTAGTCTATTCGCCGATTTATCACCCATGTATGTAGCTTATTTCCTGTTTTTCTGGGACACTTTCAGGCTGAGGCCGACCCGCTGGAAACAAATCTTGTTTCTTACCACAGTGACTGCACATATACTCAATCCGTTTACTAGCCAATTTTATCCCTCTTTCCAAAAGCATGTTTTTTCGAGTAGCGATGAGTACGTTCTCCTCCTATCTGCGCATCTAAACACCCATATATTTCCTCACATGGCTGCGAGTTATCAATCTCGCACTCCCACATAGCCTTTTCATGCTCGTCCAAAAGTGACAAACAACGCTACATCAATTCAAAGCCCTTCCGCAATATCCAAGAGCATGGATACCGATACATTCTCGTTAGTTGCTTCCCTCGCTCAATACGACTCAACACGCTGGAACTGATTCCGATCTTCTCCGCCAATACGACTTGCGTGCATACCGCGCAGGGTTCGATAATAGGCAATCTTCGCCCCAATTTGTTTGAACACAACTGCTGTTTCGGCTATCCATCCTCTCACCACCTAGTTCCTTTGTTTATTTTGAATTATCTCATTTTTATATCTTGTATTTTTCTAAATAAGCGTTTATTTACCTAAATAAGAAAATACCTGTAACCAAACGTCCTGAGAACTTTTTGCCTACGCGTGATTTATATTCATATATGATATATGGTTGTGAAACAATTATTACATATTCTTATTGGTGCTGCGGATATATGCCACTGAATGTCCTCAACACATAAATAGCCTGCGATAATCCTGCGAGGCATTATGAGACTGTGTATGGCTTAGAGATATTAAAAAGTGGCTGCTCTTGTCCTGCTGTCCGTTCTGTCCAGTGGGAAGAATATGGGCGGTTGAAAGAGTATGTGATAAAGTAGACAAATCTCCCAAGAATAGGTTCACCTGATCAAAACGAGAAAAGTGTACTCATGGAAAATTTAGCTACATTTTGGGCACACGCTCCATAAAAACAGCTGAATTTAGCTGGGGATTTACAGGGAATATCCATTGAAGAAAAATGCCTATAAATCCAGTAATATCAAAGGCTTCTGGAGGTTCTTGACAATAGCAAAAACGAGGGCTAGAAAAACTCAGAAATCAAGTGTGGTGATGAGCCACCGTGGGTTCGAATCCCACCCTCTCTGCCATTGAAAATAAAGGCTCGTGGAGATTTTCACGAAGCCTTTTCTGTCTCTATTTTTGGTAAGAAAACACGATTTTGGGCTACATTTTGGGCACACGAGATTTTTGAGTGCAGATTTTTGAGGCAGTGGCATTGGTTGTTATGACATAGAGACAATGACCTGATCTCGAAACTTTCCCGTTTTCCGAAAGGCTAACTTTTGAGGGACAGGTCATTTCTCGTGGCTTTTATTTTTCTGCGTTCCGGATACTTCTCAAAATAAGCCTTCTGATACTCTGAACCTCCATACAACATATACGATGAAGACTGATCCGATGAGGACCAAAGCAGCAAGAAGCGGCGGGGTTGAGATGACGGTCGCCCTAGTACCTCAAGTACGCCGCCGACAGCTGTGAAAAATGAGGCAGAAACTCAGGAACAGTATACCGAGGACAAAGCGAAATATGGGTCCAATATATTAAGCATGTCGACCACCTCTATAACACGATTGATATAAACAGCACAAAACATGAAAGGCAGCATGTCTAATGTTTATCTGAAAACAGCACGGCCATGTAGGGCGTGCTGTTTTCATATCATCAGATGCTTCTACGGAACTCTGCCATAAATGCGGCGAGCGCCTCGACGCCTCGCGAGAGCATGGCGTTGTAGATGGAGCGCGCATGCCGCCGACGCTGCGGTGCCCTTGATGCCGCCGAGGTTGTGTTCCTTTGCCTCGGCGACGAATGCCTTTTTCGAGTTCCTCCGTCGGCAGGCGGAAGGTGACGTTCATGCGCGAGCGGTTGTCCTTCGCGGCGTGGCCGCGTAGAATCCGTCGGAGCTGTCGATGGCCTCATCAGAGGAGCGCCGCTTTCTTTGCATTTGCCTCGCCCATGGCGGCGAGACCACCGCGCTCTTTGATCCAGCGGGCGACTTTGCCGACGATGTAGATGGCAAAAGACGGGCGGGTGTTAGTAGAGGGAGTCGTTCTTCTGGAAGGTGCTGTAGCGCAGCATGGTCGGCAGCTCGGCGGGGTGTTCGCGAGGAGCTCCTTTTTCGCGATGTTCGGTACGACGCCGGCGGGGCCGAGGTTTTTCTGCACACCCGCATAGATGAAGTCGTGGAGGAAGTCCCACGGGCGCGAGAGCATGTCGGATGACATATCGGCAAAGAGGGGACGCCGTTTGTCTGCGGCGTAGTGGTACCTCCGTGCCGTAGATGGTGTTGTTGAGGCAGATGTGGAGTGAGCCGCGCCGGGACGCGATGTTCAGCTCGTCCTGACGCGGGACGCGGACGATGTTCTCCTCCTGGTGGAGGCGGCGACGGTGCCGACGCCGAGTTTGACGGCCTCCTCGTATGCCTTCTGGGAGAAGGAGCCGGAGAGGGCGTAGCTGCCGGGTGCGATTCGGTGGCGAAGTTCAGCGGGATGAGGGCAAAGGTCTGGCTGGCGCCGCCGGCGGTAAAGATGATGTCATAGTCGTCGCCGAGGGCCCATCAGTTCTTTGATGTCCGCCTTTGCCTGCTGGTGTACTTCGTCGTGGGCGGGGGCACGGTGGCTGATCTCGAGGATGGACATGCCTGTGCCGTGGAAGTTGAGCATCTCGCTCTGGACTTCTTTCAGGACGTCCTCGGGCAGGACGGCGGGGCCGAGGGTTAAAGTTATAGATGCGTTCGTTCATTTTTGTGTCTCCCTCTGATGAATAGTGCTTCCACGATACGGACGACATACGCCGCGCAAACACTTCGTTGCGCAAGCGATCGTCGCGCTTGTACGCTCAAATACCGACGAATTTCTAAACGCCCTTCGGTTGAACGAAGAAATTCGCCGGGGCGTACCGCGCCCTGCTCCGCTTGCTCCACTGAGGTTTGCTGGGCGTATGCCGTCACCTTCCGTCATGAGCTATTGGGCGTTTTCCCGCTGCCTCTGTCCCGCGTCATGCGGATCTGGGCGACGCGCGCGATCCATCTGCAGCACCTCGAAGCTGTAGTCCTCCCATGTGCAGGGTTTCGCCGACGGCGGGATGCGGCCGATCTGGGCGGTGACGAAGCCGCCGAGGGTGTGAAAGTGATCGTGATCCTCGTCGGGGAGTTCGTCGATGCCGAATTCTCCTGAACTCGTCGATGGGGAACAGTCCGTCAAAGATCCATGTCTGCGCTTTCTCTGCCCCGTGCGCGTGCCCGTGGGCGCGTCCTCATCCGCGCTGCCGATGATCTCGCCCGTGATGTCGTCCATGGTGATGAAGCCGACTGACGCCGCCGTACTCGTCGAGGACGACCGCCTCGTGGATGGCACCGCTGCGGAATTTTTTCGAGGACGCGCAGCCCTCCATGGTCCGCGGGACGAAGAGCGGCTTGCGGATGTAGTCCGTGATGTCGATCTCCGTTCCGTCGAGTGCCGCGTCGAGCAGCTCCTTGGCGTAGACCACGCCGCGGGAAGTCGTCGAGGTTCTCACAGGCGACGGGGAATACGTCGTGCGCCTCTGCGCGGACGATGCGCAGCTGCTCGGCGCGGGCTCCTGCGAGGTCGACCCAGGCGATCTGGGTGCGGCGTCATGAGTGCCGAGGCGGTCTGATCGCTCATGTGGAAGATGCGGTCGACCATGTCCTGCTCGGTCTTTTTCAAAATGTACCGTCCTCCGTGCCCTGCTCCATGAGATCCCTGACCGCATCCTCCGTGGCGAGATGCGGTTCTCCGGGTTGATGCCGAAGATGGGCAGGATGCCGCGCGAGATGGAGATGAGTGCGGCGCTCGGCAGCGCGGTGAGCTGCGTGAGGAGGGCGATGGTGCGATGTTTGCAGAAGCATCGCCTCAGGGTTCTGGAGGGCGATCTGCTTCGGCAGAAAGTCGCCGAAGAGCAGGGGTGAGCGTCGTCATGACGAGGATGCTGAGGACGAGCGCGGCGGCGTAGACCTCCATGCCCGGGAGGGCCGCGTGAGCACCCTGCTGAAAATCGGCAGGGCAAAGAGCCCGATGCCGAGCCCCGTGAAGAGACTCACGCAGGTGACGCCCGCCTGCGCCATGGCGATGGGGCGGTCGGCGTGTTCCAGGAGGGCAAGCGCCTCTGCCGCACCCGCTTCGCCGCTTTTCGGCGAGACGCTCAAGACGTCCGCGATGGGAGGCCGTGAGCGCAGTCTCGATCTGAGCAAAGTAGGCGTTCGCCATGAGGGGCGACGACGAGCAGGAAGAGACAGAGAGCGTCGGATGAGGACTGTCCAAGAGTTGATGCAGCTCCTTTCACGAGCAGATGAATCGAGGTGCCGTTTCTTTTGCGGCGTGTTGTCTATGAGGAATAATTCGCACTCTATTGTACCACAGAGGGTGAAAAGTCATGGCATAAAGGCGAGGTGTCGGCGGCTCAATTTCATGTAAGCAGAAAATGATCACAATCCTCGTGTCTGAAAATTAACGATGACGGCATTCTGTGCCGCAAGCGCCGCTGCGCACCTCGGGGAGCACAGGCGGCGGCGAGCTCCGCTGCGAAAGTCATGCTGCCAGCGGCAGTCGCGGATGAGCGTGTCGCTGTCCGTACCGGATGGAGCATGACCTCCGTCGTGCCGTCCGCGAGCTGTGCGGCGATCTGTGTGAGGGCGGCGGTATCGACCGCTTCACCCGCGACGATGCCGCGAAGTGATCGGGGACGGCGATGCCGTGCCGCCGCGCCTTTGCTGCCGCACGATGCGCGAGCGGCGAGCCCAGCGCGCCCGATGAACTGCCCCACGCCGCCGAACTGTCCCGCAAAGAGCGGCGCGTAGGGGCGCACGCATGGCGGGGATATGCGCCGCCGTGCAGAGATCAATGACGACGTCAATGATGCCGGGCAGGACATGCAGTATGCTGATGGCTGTCGGCGTGCGTCGGGCGGATGCCCGCCGCCGTGACGCGGCGCAGCTGTGCGGCGAGCTCGGCGCGCACCTCGTCCATGCTGCACCATGCCGCGCAGCACGCGCACGGTCAGCGCTGTGTGATCGGGGAGGAATCTGCCCTCCGCCGTGACGAGGGTCGGGATCTCTGCGGGCGGCAGGATGGGCGCAGCATCGACGAGCGTGAGGTGGATGCCGACCCCGAGCGCGGGTGTTCGCACGGCGAGCTCCGCCGCATCTGCAAATGCCGCGCCGCCTGCCATGATCGTCGCAGAGCGCAGCATGCCCCCTGCACGGCTGTTTCGACGGCGCGATTGATGAGCACGTGTCGCTCCGAAGTCGTCCGCATTGATGATAATCTGTTTCAAGACTGTTATCCTTGTGCTTAAGGAATCGCTGATAAAATGAAGTCCGTCAGATTGGCGTAGATTTTTTCGTCCGATTGAGGAGGCAAACCGGACGCATAGCCAAAGCTATGTGGAGGATTTGCCGACAAAAAGCGGGCAAAAAGATGCGCTAAGATAACGGTGCTGAAGTTATCAGTGCTTCCTTTGTTACCTATTTGCTGATCGTTCTATCAAACCCTGGTGCAACGATGCTTCACGGCAATCCCTAGCGGAGCACACAGACCGCCTGCAAGCGAGGGGGCTGCCGTGAAGCACGGAAACATCACCAGCGATCCCAGCCGCCCGTGCCGATCACGATGTCGCCGTGGATGCGCGGGGATGCGCCGGCACTGCGCGGGTCGGGCACGGCGGCGCAGACGAGGACATTCGTGTCCTTCAGCCCCGCCGCGACGAGGACGGCGCGATCCCGTAGCTCCTTATACGTCTTGCGGTCGATCTCGGCGGGCAGCTCCTCGGACGCGCCCGGCGTGAGCGTATACGTTTGCTGTGCCTGCGTGAACGCCATGCCGTCCGACCAGCGCCAGATCTCACGCCCCTTTGCATCGAGCAGGGCAAAGTCATAGTTCTGTCCCGTCGGATGCGCGACGGTATACACCTCCGTGCCCTCGTTGCGCACGGTCAGCTTCAGCAGGAGACGGCCGCTCTTTTCGTTCACGGTCAGCTCCTCGAGAGATCGCCGATGCGCACCCCGGCGTAGGTGTTCGATGCCGCGCACAGCAGGGCGCGTGCGAGGTCGGTATGTTGATGCCGATGCCGCCGCCGATGCCCGCCTCCGCCGCAGGAGCGAGAGCAGGGGCGAGGAGGGCGACCGTGAGAAGGGCGGCGAATAGTTTCGTGGGGCTTCGCGGGTATTCCTTCCATCAATTCAGTTATTTTCATCGTATTTGCGCAGAAACGCATTTCCTTTACTATTTTCGACAAAAAAGGACGAATTACCTTTTCTAGGCATGATTTTTGTAGTAGAATGAAAAGAACTACTGATCTTTATGGAAAAAATCTATCAAAGGGGTACATACATGGTTGTAGAAATCATCAGCGTGGGTACGGAGCTGCTCATGGGAAATATCGTGAACACGAACGCACAGCACATCGCGCAGAAACTCGCGCACATGGGGCTGGATGCCTACTATCAGACGGTGGTCGGGGACAATCCCGAGCGCCTGCGTGCCGCACTCGATGTGGCGTATACGCGCGGAGACTGCGTCATCACCACGGGCGGCCTTGGCCCGACGAAGGACGACCTGACGAAGGAGATGCTGATCTCCTACTTCGGCTGCATGCCCGTCGAGGACGAGGAGGTTCTGCGCCGTCTGGAGGAGCGTGCGGCAAAGCGCGGCGTCCCCTCTCGGAGAGCATGCGCAAACAGGCGACCGTTCCTCGGGGCGATGGTCCTGCAGAACGACCACGGCACGGCGCCCGGCGTCATCATCGATAAGGACGGGCGCGTCTGCATCATGCTCCCCGGCCCGCCGAAGGAGATGAAGCCGATGTTTGAAACGGCGTGTGATGTTTACCTGCGCAAGCAGAGCGACAAAGTATTCGTTTCCATGAATATCAAGCTTTACTCCATGGAGGAGCAGGGCTTTCCTGTCGGTGAGGCACAGGTCGCCGACCGTCTTGGTGCACTCGTCGATGGAGAAAACCCGACAGTGGCGACGTACGCGAAGGAGGATGGCTGTCTCGTCCGCGTGACGGCGGCGGCAAAGACCACGGAGGAGGCGCGTGCGCTCCTCGCGCCGACACTTGCAGAGGCAAAGGCAGCGATTGGGGAAGATCATATCAGATATGTGGAAGAGGACCAATGCAGCTCGGGATTTTACGACGCGGCATGGAGGTGCTGCTCGCCGCATTTGTTTTGGTGAGCGCGGTGCAGACCTCTGCCGAGGTGCGGCAGGTGGAGCGCGGTACGGCTCAGGCGGCACGCAGCGCGGCCTCTGCATCCAGCGGATCTTCTGTGGCCCCGCTGCCATCCTCTGTCCTCCTGCGATGGCAGCCCTACCCAGGTGCGGTGCGTTAGTGAGGTGCGCATCCTCGTACGCACAGCGGAGGGGCGCATGGTCGAGCAGCAGAAGCTCAGCCGTGTCTATACGACAGGCGTACACATCCTCCTCACGGGGCTCCCTGCCGCAGGATGATCTCTACTGGACGGTACAGCCGCTAGCTACGACGGCACACCCTATTGCTGCGGCATCGGGCCGCGCACGGTGCGTAGGGGAGTCCGCAGACCCACCTGCGCCCGTACTCACGGCAGAGTACGATAAGATGGCATACGCGCCGCTTTACCCCGTCTATTCGATGGATTCCGCTCAGCGGGCAGGAACATCACCAGGTTGAGGTTTACCGCCGTACGGCTGGACAAGATGTTTTTCTGCGCGCTCTTCAGGCGGGGGAGTATGATGTCATGATGACGAACCTTTGACGGAGCCTGGTCACTATGTTTACCGTGTGCGCGGTGTTACGATCAAATGGGACGCCCATATCCGACTGGTCGACAGGCGGCACCCTTGATGTCATACCGCATACGCCGATTGCGGCACTGGGGACAGACATGCACGGCGGCGGAGCGATCACACTGCCGCCCTCCTATACACTCTACGACTGGGAGACGTACTGCACGGTGCCCGTCAAGAACCTCGGGCACAGCGGCGATACAACAGGAGATATGCTTGCGCGGTTTGACCGCGATGTGCTGCCCTTTGCTCCGCGCGTCCTCATCATCGCGGGCGGCGTGAACGACTACCGCACGAGGGATCTCACGGGGCACAGACCGTGCGCAACCTCGCAGCCCTCGGGAGAAATGCTCGCGCACGGCATCACGCCGATCTTTTCTGACGGTGACGCCGATCCGCCCCGTAGTGGATGACGACCCGCATGAAGATCATGCGACGCCGCCCTCGGACTGGATGGATCACCGCGACTATATCAATAACTGGATACGCCAGCAGGAGTTCTAGTATCGATGTCACCTCCGTGCTTGCGGATGCAGATGGAGAGCTCGAGGCATCGTATACGACGGACGGTCTGCACCCTGACTATGTGGGGAAGAAGCGCCATAGGGGCAGACGGTGGATGCTTACCTGCGTAAGATTCTCGCCTATGCGGTGGGCGCGGCAGAGCGTCGCCTCCGCATTTATCGAAAGAGACGGGAGAATAGGAACAGGGTGAACACGTCTGCACCGTCGGCGTCCCTGTGACTCGTGATATGCAAATAACAATACGAATAAAAAGAAAGGAGCCTCTGTTATGCGACAACTGCGCTCAGCAGTGCCGCTGTACTGGCTGTGCCGTTTCATGCTCTGTGCCTATACGGGCTATGGATTCTGGAAGGAACACACGCCCGAGGCGGCACTCACATATATTGCCCATGCCGTTGCAGCGGAGGATCGTGAGGCGTTCGACCAATACGTCGATATGGATGCCGTCCTCGCAGGGCTCGCGGAGGACAGCGCGGAACTCCTCGCGGAGAACATCGACGCCCTGCATGCACGCCATCCGAGTGACTGGTTCTTTTCGCCATGACGCCGCCTTTATGCGGGACTACATGGCGGCGCGGCGTGCGGCGGACATCGCCTTTGCACGCGCCATGCTGGCCTACTACTTTGACTCCGCGCGCGTGCCCATCTCGCGGACAGACGGCGAAGCACGGTGGGCATCCGACGAGATGCGCGCCTTTGCCGCTGCCTACAGCGTGACTGTGGGAGCGGTGCACACGACGGTGACCGCGCCTATGCGGATGTTGTACTGCGATGGCAATGACAGCACCTACGGGCGGCTCCTGCCGACGGCGGTCTTTACACTGGAGCTGGCACGCATGGCGGACGGACGATGGAAACTCGTGCGCATACGGACGGCGGCGGATGAGGACGGATTCTTCGCGCTCGTCGATGCAGCGGAGCGATACTGGGTACTTCAGGGGTGGGACTAGGAAAACAGAAAAACCTGCCCCAGACCGTGAGAGCTGTTTTATCAGAGGGCCTCGAAAAGAGACGCAGATAATGGAATCGCAGAGAGAAGGGAAACGAACGATGAAATACGAACTGACACAGGAATACTTGACCGGAATTGATATGATTGACACGGAGCACGGAAAGCTCTTTGACCTTGCAAAAACGAGTGCTATGAGCTCGTGATGGACGACGAGGCAGTCGACCGTTATGACCGCATCGTTGAGCTTTCGACGAGCTGCGCGACTATGCGGCGACGCATTTCGCGCATGAGGAGGCGGATATGGAGCGCGTGCAGCACGAGCGGCGCTCAGTGAGCGGTATCAGCATCTGCGTTTCATTCAGAAAATGAGCGAGGTAGACCTGGACAGCGTGGACGAGAACCAACAGGAGTATCTGCTCGGCATCCTCGACTTCCTTACGCGCTGGCTCTATGGACACATTAAGGTGATGGACTGCCGTATCCCAAAGGAAGAGGACGCTGCAGCAAAGTAAGACACTTTTTCTCATACCGAGGGAGTAGCGCTCAGCACAGATGAAAGAGGGAAGATGCACCATGAAGTATGAGTTTACGGATGATTATTTGACGGGAATTACGTCGGTAGACGAGCAGCACGCGAAGCTGTTCGACCTGACGAACGAGTGCTATGATCTCGTGATGGAGGATGCGGCGGACGATAAGTACGATAAGATTGTCGAGATCCTCGATGAGCTTGCCGCCTATGCCGGCACCCACTTCGCGAGCGAGGAGGCGTATGCCGAGCGCGTCGGGGACCCGCACCGTTTCAGCCATCGTGCCCTGCACCTGCGCTTTATGAAAAAGGTAGGGGAGATCGACCTCGAAAAAGGGTGGATGAGAACCAGCAGGAGTACCTCCTGAACATTCTTGACTTCCTTGCACGCTGGCTCTTTGATCACATCAAGGGACGTGACTGCAAACTGCCTCATGCGGATGGGGGCAGTCAAGCCAAATGAGGATATATAAAAAACACCGCGCAGTGAGCAGCTGTGCGGTGTTTTTGCTGTGTATTTGTAGGGGACATGCCGTGGAAAACCGTACATATCCTTAGAGAGTATGGGAAGCTTTCCTCCGAACTGGAGGAGACTTCTTTGAAAGACAGCTACATTATACAAAAAGAGAATGAATTTCAATATTGAACATGAATTTTTATGAAATTCTCATCTGAAATGGAGTGAAACTGCGACAAATTAGGAAAATAGTCTGTATGCAATTTAGAGGGATGGTTTTATAATAGCCATAGGGACAAAAGGAAATGTCCAAAACACTCATAAGGAAATGAGGTGATCGTGATGTCTGTACTATCACTTGCATCCGTACTTGACGATCCTGCACGGCAGATCCCTCGTTCCGCTGATTATGCGGACGGCGGCTCCGACGCGTTTGCACAGGATGGGGTCAACGTCGGCAATATCCGTTCGCAGCACTTTTGCGCAGCGCGAGCAGATCCGCCGGTTGGCACGTATGGGGGAAGATGCGTACGCAGTAGACATCGAGTTCTGGCGCGCTCTGCTTCACCTCGCTGGAGGAGGACATCCGCAAGGGAGGCGTCGCGTGAGGTATCTGGTGAGGCGTATGTGGTCGAGCTGAGTGCAGGAGCACAGCAGGCGAACACGGCGGCGGGCACGTACCGCGCAGCACAGAGACAGCTGTTGAAAGAAAAACAGCGGCAGGAACGATTTGTTCTCGCCGCCGTTTTTGTGATTGTGCTCTTCCTACCCTCGCACGCGGATCTGATCGAGGATGAACGGATCCTGATCTTGCCGTCCTCGGCAAAGAGGATGATCTTTGATAGGATCTCCGCCGTCTCGGATCCTCGTCGAGGAACGGGAGGAAGAGCCGCCCGCGATGCTGGCTGTGGACGGGCAGAACGTTGATCATCGCGCCCGCCTTCTGCTGGATGACACCGCTGCCGAGGTGGACGGTGTAGTCGCCGAGCTTGCCGTGGATGTGCGCGCACCCTCGCCGCACGTTGTCCAGTCTGAACAGCGGCAGGGTAACCGCACGATGGCGCGGCGCATCTCGACGGTCGAGTGGCTCGCCTCGGATCGACGCCGCCGACGTGCGCAACGGAGACGACGAGATCGACGTCGCGCATGACCTGCTGAAGATGAGGTCGGGGATATCGTCGATCGGCAGCCGCTGGAAGGTTTTACGGTCGAAGAACCTCGACCCACTCCAGTGTCGGCGCCTCGATGTCGGCGGGCGAGAACCAGTCGGCGAGTGCATAGATGCGCGCGATGATGTTCGCCTCTAGTAGATGCGCTGCAGTCCCTCACTGCCGTCGATGACCCAGCGGCGCGTCTTGAGCAGGGCGACGGTCTTTGCGGGCTGCACCTGATGCCCCTGCGTAGCGATGGCTCGACTCCTTGCCGTGCTCGTCCGCCGTCTTGATGTAGAGCTCGCGGAACACCCGCTTTGAACGGCTGGCGGATCTCCTTTTCAAAAAGATATTTCTGGTAGTCCGCTCCATGCGCCGCCTCACAGAGATCGAGCGCGTGGGCGATCTTTACCTCGCGTCCTCGGCGAGCTCCGTGCGCGTGCCGTCCGCAGCGACGAGCGCACCATCCGCGTAGAAGCCGAGCGCCGCGCCCGACTGGAACACGAGCGGCTTTCAGCAGCGGCGCGATGACGGGCATGGCCGTCACGACATTTGCGATCTCGCGTGCGAGGAGCGGCGTGCCGTCCTCCATCATCTCCTCGAGCATCTTCTTTGCGCGGCGGTACTGCTCCTTTAGATTCTTTCTCCGCATCCTTCAGCTCGAGCACGTAGGCGTTCTTCTTCAGCTTTGCGGGACGGCCTTCAGCGGCTTCCCTCCCCTTCTGTGCAGACGAGCGGACACCGCGCCGTCCGCTGCGACGGCAGAGGGAGAGCGCGACATCCTCGACCTCCTTCGGGGTGAAATGGTCGGCGTGCGCCTTGATGAGCTCCGTCTCCGCCGTCCACACGAGGCGTGTCACATCGTCAATCTGCAGGCGCGCGCGAGGTTCTGAGAGGGCGATCTCCACCGCCTTTCCTCGCTCGCGCGGCGCTGCGCCCCGAACTGCTTGCTTTCCTTGAGGAAAGTTTTGCAGGAACACATAGCGCGCGAGCATATCCTTTTTCCCGTGCGCGTTTCAGCGGATCAGGCCGCAGCATACGACGAGATCTTTGTTGCGCTTCGCCGTGATTTCTCTCCACATCGGCGAGTTTTTAGCTCACCGCGTACGGCATCGGCAAATTTGCGTGCGCGCGTGCTTTGCGCCGTTCGATATGTACTTTGCCGCGTCGGAGACTCTCAAAAGCGCCTGCCGAGCTCCTTTGTACGCCGCCTTGAACCAGCCGATGTCGAACGCGCCCTCCTTCAGATCCTCGATCGGGATGGGCGTATTTCGCGATCATGCTCGCGCGCTCCTTCGGGATGTCGCCCATGTGCGCTTGCAGCAGTAGCAGCCGCTCGCCATGCCGCGCCAGCCGAGGCATGCCTCGATGAGCGGGATCCACTGCGGTGCGTACATCGCCGCCTCGACGAGACGCTGCTGGGCGATGCCTGCGTCCTTCAGCGCCGCCTTTAGGTCGGCGGCTGTCTCGCCCGCGTGCGGGTGGCTGACCTTCAGCAGGTGGCTCAGCGTCGATGCCTTTGCCTCGTCCGGAGCCCGCGTACCAGCTGCTCGCGGTCGAGCTTCAGCGCACCGAGCGCCTGCAGGATGCGCACGAAGAGCTGATGCCCTCGACGCGCCTCGATGCTGTCCACGGCGGCGGAGTGGAGCGCGGGCGTATCGCCGCGCCGCAGCTCTGCCGTGACGATGCTGTCGATGACGCGCTGTCCCTCCTCGTTGATAAAGCGAAAGCACATCCTCCGTCTGTGCGCCGCGGCACTCGGGTCATTGCAGTCGGGGAGCACCGCCCGATAGCGCTCGAGCACGCGGACGCGGTTCTGTTCGACCTTTTTCTGATTGCGGCGTGCGTCCTCATCCATATCCTCTGCCTGCATGCCGAGGATCATGCGGAAAAACCCGTCCGCCTCTCCATGCCGAGGAGGTCTGCGTCTGCATGCCTCGATGATGCCCGTCAGACCGCCTCGGGCCCCTGCCCGTGCGCAGGAGGGCATCTCGATCTCGCTCCGCGAGCCGCAGGCGCAGGGGCGTAGGACTGCGCGAACCCGCATCGTCCGCGTAGAGCCGCGCCCGTGCAGGGCGGACTGCATCAGTGCATTGTGGTGCGTGATCTGATACGTACTCGAACTCCAACGCCCCTTTCGCTCCACGAGGTAGAGCGTTTCATCATAGCACTCATAGGCGCGGCGCATCAGCAGCAGCCCTGCGGCAAAGACGAAGGGCGGTTCTCCTGTGTGCGTCTCATGGAGTACGCGAATGACATTCTTCCCCTTCTGCCGTCCCCTGTAGCCCTCGGCGAAGTGGTTCAGCTTGGCGGCAAGGGCGGCGGGGAACGCCGTCCAGTCCCGCCCCGTGATGCGCGTCAGCCCCTCCGTAAAGAGGGCATCCTCCGCCTTGACCATGAGGACGGCGATGGCGAGCTGATAGAGCACGCGGAAGTCTTTGATCTCCTTTCGGTAGAACTCCTCCCAGACCTCCGGGAGCGGATAGTATTTGATATTGTCGGGCGCGCCCGTCGTGCGCTCGGTATCCGCACGCTCGTAAAAGCCTCGAGGCCAGTGTCGTCTCCTCCCTCGCCGATCCAGCGGCTCTTTGTACCATAGTCCCTCATGTGCCGTGTAGAGCGCGTCGAGTTTTTCGACGATCGAGAGCAGCCCTCGTCCGTGCACGGGGAAAATATCCTCAGCGTGACGGTATTCACGACGTGCACGGTGTTCGTCGCCGCATCGAAACCCGCCGCGACCGCCGCGTCCGCTGTGTCATGGAGGGTCAATGGTGAAGTCGGGCACGTATGCCGCATCGAACAGTGCATCTCCGCCTCTGCCGCCGCGCCCGCGCGTGCGAGCTCGTCGATCAGCACCTGCTCGTCCGACGTCGGCTTTTGATCGTCTGTGCGAGGGCGAGCAGTCCTCCTGCGGGATGCGTCCGTCCGCCTTGCAGCGCAGGAGCAGGTCGAGCGCGCGAGCCGCTTGTTCACGTCACGCGCTGCGTGAGGAGGCCTCGCCATCGTCGTGCGGAGCTGCGCATCGGGCTGTGCGTAGAGGAGATCGAGCACCGTGCGGCGTACATTCGCCGTCTTGAGACGCAGCAGGGCGGCGATGTCGCCTCGTGGCGCGTGACGAAGTCTCCGCCCATGAGATCCTTTTGCCGTCTCAGGCGCCGTGCGGAGCGTGTCGGTGACCTCCGTATCGGGCAGTGCCGCCGTTGGGTTCTCGCGGATGATCCGCGCCGCTGTCTCGGGAGCGAGGCGCAGGAGATCGATGAGTGCCTGCTCCTGCACGGGGCTCAGCGGTGCCTTGAGGAGGAGCGGCGCAACGCGCTGCCCGGGCGTGGCAGACCGAGAGGACGGGCGCAACGCGGTCGGTCAGCGCACCGTCCGCACAGAGGGCGGCGAGCACCATCGTGCGCGCCAGATCCTCGCGGCGCAGGGTCGCTCCGTACCACGGGGAAGATGCACCGTACCCTCTTCTCGTCTCTGCTTCATCTGGGCACGGGCGCGCTCGCAGAGATCAAAGAAGCGCGTGGCTTCTCTGCATCCACGAAATACTCCTGCGGGTCAAAAATTTCGCGACGAAGTCGTCGAGCTCCCGCAGGATGTAGAAACTGTCCACGACAAAGGGGAGATAGCAGGCGATCTTCTTCATATCCTGCACCGAGCTCCGCGTCCGTGATGCCGAGGAGGACGCGCTTGGCGACGCCCGCTCGGCCGCGCCGTCCTGCAGGGCGTGCAGGAAGTACGAGACGAGGAGGACGGAGGCGGACGCCCTCCCCAATGATCTCCTCCATGGCGGCGATGAGATCCTTTACATCGTGCAGCCCTCGCTCCACAGCCCGACCATCGCCTCGACATTGTCCGCGCTGTGGACGAAGGCATCTCCTCCGCGGGATTGCGCAGCACGCGCATGATGAGCGCGAGGAGCTTCGTCCACGCGCTCGCTGTCCGTACCGATGCCGATGGTCGTCGCGATGGCGCGGCGCACGGACGAGAAGCGGATGAGGTTGTGCCCTCGATCAGCCCCATGATGTAGACGAAGTGCCCTGCCGCCCGCAGTCCATCGTCTCGCAGATCGCCTGCCGCAGCCCCTCCTGCAGTTTTCCCCGCGAGGAGGAGCTTGCCGACGAGTTCTACGAGCTCCGTATTGCGTGCCTTGAAGATGGCGCGGAACACATCGTAGGTGAGGATCTTCGTGTTGTTCTCGCTGAGCAGCATCTCGCGGATGGTGGAGAGACTTCTCATCGCCGCGGTCAATCCATACAGCGACCCTGCTCGGGCGCGAGGAAGCTGCTGCCGTACTTTTTCCACATCGTAGGCGCCGCGCAGAATCTGCGGCACGGTCAGTCCGGAGAAACGCTGGCGAATCAGCCGTTCCACCAGCGTCCAGATGCGCCCGACGTGCTGATGATAGTCGTGCGAGCGGACGAGACGGCGCGTATAGCGGTTCGTGTAGGGATAGTCGGCGAGATTGTGCGCGATAGCGACGAGATCCTTCCGCAGCGCCTCGCCCATCATGAGGTCAAAGGCGGGGTAGAGCGCGGGCGGCAGGACATCATCGTCCACCGTACAGACCACGTCCTTCTTGTTGCGGCGGAAATTCGTCACAACGACATCCCAGTCATAGTCGGGTTCTCCCTTTTTGTCCGTGCGGAAAAAGAGAAAATTCAGCAGTTTTTTGCTCTGCTCATTCAGCGCGGGCATCGCCGCTTTCAGCTCCGCCAGAAGGGCGGCCATGTCCTCATCGCCCAGATACCAGTTGATCATCGTATTCCTCCCGTTAGTATATGCTAGCATGATGCAGCGCTCCAAAGCGAACCTTAGTGAAGCAAGTGAGAAAAGTGCGCGTTCTGCCCCCTGTGGACTTCTTTCGTTCAAGCGAAGCGCGTTTAAGAAGACCACAGGTATTTAGGCAGATAAGCGCACGATCACTTGCGCAACGAGGTGTTCGCGTGAGCGCGCAGCATCGGATGAACACATCATCCTCCGTTGAGCCGTCCCTCACCACATGCGTCCCGCGAGCATCGTCAGGCGCACAAACGTGATCTCATCGTTCTCCTTCAACGTGACGGGCGTATCGCACGTCTCGCCGAGCTCCTCCCCATTCACGAAGATGCGGTAGATGCCGTCCTCGAACGACTGCCGCGCATTCTCAATCGCCGCCGCCACACTCTGCACCTGCCCGCGATAGTCCACGCCAAAGCCAACCTTGCCGACCGTGCTCGCATCCGCGATCTCCGCGCTCGTCAGATAGCGGAGCGCCGTCTCGCCCGTCTCCACACGCGCGTTGAACCGCGTGACCTCCGCCGTCACAAACGCATCGATCAGCTCGCCGATATCGTGCACCGCACCGATCTCATACGGGCGCGTCTCGATGGCATTCCTGCGCTTGCCGATGCGCTTTACATTCACCTGTACCTGCATAACCCTGCCTTTCGTATCGAAAAGATACAACAACTTATCTTATATTATAGTATAGTTGAAGGATTCAGACAATAAGAAGGACATTTGTTTTCAATGCCTTATAGCTAAGAGCAGTCGAGTACACTGTTTGATCTGCGTGTGATAAGGGATTGAGGCTCTTAAGCAGGCGCATGAAGCGAATGGCTTCGTGCGGTACTCCTTTTGTCGTTGAGCGAGGAGCGCCTTGACAATATTCGCCCTAATGCATACTATGATAGTAGCGTAAGAGGAGGAATTGGGTCAGTGAGCATTATCAAGAAGGACATTCCTGCGGAGTATCGTGTACGGAGGAAGCAGAGGGGGTCAATGCCATGTGTGAACTGATGGAAAAATTTGGCGAAAAGAAGTTGGAAGAGGGGCGTGCTGAAGGTCGTCTTGAAGGGCGTATCGAGGCGGCGCGTCGGACGGCGACGGCATTGCTCGCGCTGGGGAAGCTCACGCCTCTCAGATCGCTGAGGCAACAGAACTGTCACAGGAAGAGGTAAAACGATTGGCAGGGACACTTGGGGCGTAATGCGCAGAATGGGGGACTGCTCATGAAGGAAATCACTGCCTGTAAAAAGGGCGGTGTCAAACGAGATATTTACTGCATGAGTGAGTGGGAGGAATAAGGATGCAGCAGCCTATATTCACGATGGAAGATATCGCTGCGATGGTGAAACCACTTGCCGATAAATATCGTGTGAAAGAAATTTATTTGTTCGGCTCGTATGCGCGAGGGGAAGCTGACGAAAATAGCGATTTGGATTTTCTGGTTTTCGGTGGGGAACTGTTTCGAGGACGATGATTTTTGCTTTGGCGGGAGGAATGCTGGGAGATACTGAAGAAGAACGTGGATGTTTTTGAAAATAGCAGAAGTCGATCCGCAGAGTAATTTCTGCAAGACCATCATGAAAGAAAAAGGTTTTGGTAGCATGAGATATTCCGGTCGGCGCTGTCTCACTTGCCGATATAAATGCTATGCTGAGAATTGATCCGTATATTTTCCACGCACGGGAGTACCGCATGAGGCTGAGGCCTTCGTGCGGTGCTCTTTTTTTACGAGCGAAATGTTCACGCAATTAGCATGACCATAAAGCAATAATGAGAATCTCGTGCAAGATGCGTCATATATGAATTGAGAATATCATTCGATTGTGAAAATTTGCCCAAAAACTGTGATATTGCTCACATTCTAGGGACAAGGATTATAGTAACATAAAAAGAACCTATGTAATGTGTCTGTGTCAAGGAAGCACTGATAAATCCAGCGATTCCTTAACAGAACAGCGGAGGGGTGAAGGCGTGAGCAGTATCTTCAAAAATTCAAGTATCTGATTCCTACGTCGACTTCTGCGGATGGTCATCAGGAGACGCGCGAGGGCGGGCGCAGCGGGAAAAACATGTACCGTGATCGCTGGTCATTTCGACAAGACCGTACGCACGACTGGGCATGGAGTCAACTGCACGGGCTCAGTGCAGCTGGAACGTCCACGTCAAGAACGGGATCGTGGCGTGGGAGAATCAGGCGACGGACTACCCCGGAGACGGCGCCCGATATGCCGGACTTCGAGCCGCGCGGCTGTCCGCGTGGATCGACGTTCCGTGGTATTCCCATAGTCCGCACCGCGTGAAGTTCCCGTACCTGCGCGGGGAGCTTGCGGCGCTCTGGCGTGAGGCGCGCGCGTCGCACGCGAACGCATACGAGGCGTGGAAGAGCATCGCCTCGGATCCCGTGAAGCAGAAAAAGTACAAAGAGGCCCGCGGCATGGGCGGCTTTGGTGCGCTCCAACTGGGAGGAGGTCAGCGAGCTGATCGCCGCCTCCGTGCTCTACACGGCGTACACTCATGGCTCTGACCGCATCTTCGGCTTCTCCGTTATCCCGGCGATGTCGATGCTGGAGCTATGCGGCGGGCATCCGTTTCGTCCAGCTGATGGGCGGCGTAGGACTTTCATTCTACGACTGGTACGCCGATCTCCCGCCGGCGAGCCCGCAGATCTGGGGCGAGCAGACGGACGTGCCCGAGTCAAGCGACTGGTACAACGCGGGCTACCTCATCACATGGGGCTCGAACGTGCCACTGACGCGTACGCCGGACGCACATTTTGACGTCCGAGGTGCGCTACAAGGACGAAGGTCGTCTCCATTGCGCCCGACTACGCCGAGTCGTCGATGTTCGCGGATACGTGGATCTCGCTGAAGGTCGGCAGTGACTCTGCCTCGCCATGGCGATGGGACACGTGATCCTGAAGGAATACTACGTCGACAAGACCGTTCCGTTCTTCCTTGAGTACACGCGAAATACACGGACTTCCCGATCCTCGTGCGCGTCGAAAAGCGCGCGGACGGCACGTATATCCCGGGACGCATGCTCTCCTCGCGCGACATGGGACGCGACGAGAAGCACGCTGATTTCCGCTACTACGTCGTGGACGATAAGACCGGCGAGATCGTCATCCCGAACGGCACACTCGCCGAGCGCTGGAGCGATCAGGAGAAATGGAACATCCGCGAGGAGAACCGCGACACGGGCGCGGAGATCTGCCCGCGTCTCTCCGTCTGGGACGACAAGACCGGGACGGTGGAGGTCGAGCTGCCGTACTTCGGCAACGACTGCGAAAAGCGCACGCTGACGCGTGCACTCCCCGTGCGCAGCATCCAGACCGCAGACGGCGAGGTGCTCGTCACGACGGTCTACGATCTGACGCTCGCAAACTACGCGATAGACCGCGGCATCGGCGGCGAGAGTGCGGGCCCTACGAGGACGACACACCCCATACGCCCGCATGGCAGGAGAAGTACACGGGCATCGCGCCCGAGCTCGTCATCAAGACGGCGCGTGAGATCGCAGACAACGCGATCAAGACGAACGGGCGCACAATGATCATCATGGGCGGCGGCATCAACCACTGGTTCCACGCTGACATCGTCTACCGCACGATCATCAACCTCCTGCTCTTCACGGGCTGTGAGGGACGCAACGGCGGCGGCTGGGCGCACTACGTCGGGCAGGAGAGCTCCGCCCGAACGAGGGCTGGGCGCGCATCATGTCAGGGCCCGACTGGCAGGCCCCGCCGAAGATGCTGAACTCCACCTCGTTCTACTATTTCGCGACTGATCAGTGGCGCAGCGACGAGATCCAGACGGATGCGCTCGCGGCGGCAAACGAGACGGCGCGCTATACCCATCCGGCGGACTACGCCCTGCTCGCGGCACGTCTTGGCTGGGCACCCGCCTATCCGACGTTCAACCGCGGCTCGAACCAGATCGCCGCAGACGCAAAGACGGCGGGCTACGAGGGCGCGGACGGCATCAAGCAGTATGTCGAAGAGCCTGAAGGACGGCAGCCTCGACTTTGCATGGGCGGACCTCGATGCACCCTCAGAACTTCCCGCGCAATCTCTTTGTCTGGCGCTGCAACCTCCTCGGCTCGTCCGCGAAGGGCAACGACTACTTCCTGAAATATCTCCTCGGCACGGAGAACAGCATCTTCCAAGAGGAGGATGCCGCCGTTCGTCCGCAGGAGGTCAAGTGGCGTGAGAAGGCAGAGCTCGAAAAGCCGGGCGGCGCGCTCGACGGCAAGCTCGACCTCCTCGTCGCGCTCGATTTCCGCATGGCGGGCAACGCGCTCTACTCGACGTCGTCCTGCCGACGGCGACGTGGTACGAGAAGACCGACCTCTCCTCGACGGATATGCACCCCTTCGTCCATCCGTTCCAGCCGGCGGTCGATCCGCTCTGGGAGTCGCGGACGGACTGGGACATCTACCGCACGCTCGCGCAGGCGGTCTCTGCCGTCGCAAAGGACGCAGGACTCACCCCGTACACGAACATCGCCGCGACCCCGCTCGGGCACGACAGCGAGGCAGAGCTCGCACAGCCGGACGGCGTCGTGCGTGACTGGAAAAAGGGCGAGTGCGAGCCGATTCCCGGCAAGACGATGCCGAACATCGCCGCGAACACGATCGACTACACGAAACTCTATGAGAAGTGGATCGCGCTCAGCCCGAATGCGGGCGGCAAGACGGCGAGCCACGGCAACGTGTGGGACGCGGCGGAGGACTACGAGGAGATCCGCCAGCGCAACGGCATCATCGACAACAAGGACTACGTGTCCTATGGCTGTCCCTCGATCTACGAGGCACGGCAGGCGATCGACGCCGTGCTCGGCATGTCGCCGACGACCCTGCGGCAGGACGGCTGTCCGCGCATGGGCGGCGGTCGAGAAAGCGCACGGGACTTTCGAACTCACGAAGCTCGCGAAGGATCGCGAGGACGAGCGCTTTACCCACGATCAGGTCATCGCGCAGCCGCGTGAGACGATCACAGCGCCGACCTTTACGGGCAGCAATCAGAACCGCCGCTATACGCCCTTTACGAACAACGTGGAGGAGCTGATTCCGTTCCGCACGCTGACGGGACGCCAGCATTTCTACATGGACCACGAGGTCATGCGTGAGTTCGGCGAGGCACAGGCGGTCTACCGCCCGATTCTCGATTTCCGCCCGATGAATAAGTCACTGAACGGTCCGCAGAAGGAGATCACGCTGAAGTATCTCACGCCGCACAACAAGTGGAGCACGCACAGCATGTACTTCGATGCGCAGCAGATGCTCACGATGTTCCGCGGCGACAGAGCGTCTGGATGAGCGAGAAGGACGCAGCCGAGATCGGCGTAAAGCGACAACGACTGGATCGAGCTTTACAACCGCAACGGCGTCGTCGCTCGCGCGTCGTCGTCTCGCCGCGCATCCCGCAGGGGCGCCGTCTTTATGCACCACGCGCAGGATCGCCACATCAACGTGCCGGGCTCGAAGCTCTCGGGACGCGCGCGGGAACGCACAACACCCCGACGCACATTCACATGAAGCCCACCCACCTCATCGGCGGCTATGGGCAGCTCAGCTGGCGGATTTAACTACTACGGCCCGACGGGCAACCAGCGCGACTCGTATGTCGTCGTGCGGCGCATGGAGGAGGTAGATTGGCTTTGAAGATTAAAGCACAGATCGCGATGGTCATGAATCTCGACAAGTGCATTGAAGCGTCATACGTGCTCCATCCTGTGCAAGAACGTCTGGACGAACCGCGCGGCGCGGAGTATATGTATTTCAACAACGTCGAGACAAAAACCCGGCATCGGCTACCGAAGCAGTGGAGAATCAGGAAAAATGGAAGGGCGGCTGGGAGCTGAAGGACGGCGAACTGAGCCCTCAAGACCGGCGGCAAGATCTCGCGCCTCGCAAAGCTCTTTACCATCCGCAGCAGCTCGAGATGGACGACTACTAGCGAGCCGTGGACGTACGATTATGAGACGCTGATCCACACGAAGCGGCGCAACCACCAGCCCGTGGCGCGTCCGCGCTCGCTCATCACGCAGAAGCGCATGGAGACTGGCGGGGCCCTGAACTGGGAGGACGACTCGCTGACGGACAGTCCGCACGCAAGGACTACAACCTTGGCAAGATCGGACAGGAGATCACGCTCGAGTTCCACGACATCTTCATGAAGCATCTGTTGCGTCTCTGCAACCACTGCCTCAACCCCGCCTGCGTCGCGGCGTGCCCTCGGGCGCGATCTACAAGCGCGACGAGGACGGCGTGGTGCTGATCTCGCAGGACGGCTGCCGCGGCTGGCGCCACTGCGTCCCCGCGTGCCCGTACAAGAAGATCTACTACAACTGGGAGACGAACAAGGCGGAGAAGTGCGTGTTCTGCTTCCTGCGTCTGGAGAACGGCCTGCCGACCGTGTGCAGCGACGGCTGCGTCGGACGCATGCGCTATCTCGGCGTGCTGCTCACGATGCGGACAGGTAGAAGGCGGCGGCATCGACCCCGACCCGAAGGACATCTACAAGGCGTACCTGATGCGCTCTGCGATCCGAACGACCCTGCAACGGTGAAGGCAGCGCAGGAGGCGGGCATCCCCTGACCGCTGGATCCGCGCGGCACAGAACTCGCCTCGTATCGGCTCATTGCCGAGTGGCAGCTCGCGTTCCTGCTCCATCCGGAGTACCGCACGCTGCCGAACATCTGGTACGTCCTGCCCTCAGCCCGATCGCACGGCGCGCCGAGGAGAAGGTATTCTTCCCCGGTGCGGCAGAGATGCGCATCCCTGTCGCCTACCTCGCCCAGCTCCTCGACGGCGGGCGACACGGCGGCGATCGAGCGCGTCCTCGGCGTACTGCTCGAGCTGCGCACCCACATGCGCACAAAGCAGACGGGCGAGCGCTGTGCCCGCGGGGCCTCACGCACGATGCGGAGACCCACGAGGCGATGTACCGCCTGCTCGGCATCGCCAAGCGCCGCGACCGGTTCAACATCCCCGCAGGTGTGCAGGAAGTATCGCAGGAGAAACTGCGCGAGCTGCAGGGGACGGCAGGCTATGCCTGTCCCTGGGGGTGCTGATGATGGAGACAAACAGCATTCAAAAGGAGCTGTCTCACCTCCTATCTCTTTGAGTATCCTTCAAAGGAATGGTGGGGAGATGTGAAGGAGTGCGCCGCCGCGGCGGATACCGTCGCGCGCCCGCAGTCGCGCGAGATGCTCGAGGAGTTCTTTGACTACGTGGAGGAAAAAGCGACCGAAGGAGTACGAGGACGCATACGTGCGCGCCTTTTCGACTTCTCGCAGAACACGAACCTCTACCTCACGACGCACAACCGCACCGATTTCGGCAAGCAGTCCGAGGAGATGCCTCGCGTACAAGCAGCTCTTCCTCGATGCGGGCTATGACCTCGACCACGAGCTGCCCGACCACCTGCCCGCGATCCTCGAGCTCGCGGCGGCCGTGCCTGAGGAGCGTGCGGCGCACATCCTCGGCGCGGTGCGTCCGAAAGCTGGAGCTCCTGCGTGACCGTCTGATCGAGGCGAAGCTGCCCTACGCGTTTCTGCTCGATGTCGTCCTCACGGGGGCGGCGCATCTGGAAGGGAGGACGGCATCATGAAACAGTTTGTCTGGGGCGCGCTCCCCTCACATTGCGTTCACGTTCCTCATCGTGGGGACGATCGTGCGCTACACTGTCTTTGAGCGGAACTGGACGACGAAGTCCAGCCAGTTCCTCACGAAGGGGAACCTCCCAGCTCGCAGGGCCCCATGTTCCACCTCGGCCTCGTCATGGCACTCGGCGGGCACATCATCGGTGTGCTCATCCCGAAGGCGGCGACGGAGGCGGTGGGCATCAACGAGCACCTCTATCACATGATCGCGCTCGGCGGCGGTACACCCGCGGGATCCTCTTTTCCTCGGCTTCATCCTCCTGCTCGGCCGCCGTTTTCGGCACCGACCGCATGGCGGTGAACACGTCGACGATGGATCGTTTCTCTACTTCTTCCTCTTCCTTGCCATCTTCACGGGCTGTGCGGCGACGGGCCTCAACGCCTTGGTGGGCGGGTTTGACTACCGCGAGACCATCGCGCCGTGGTTCCGCTCCGTCCTTATGCTCAGCCCCGATATCTCCCTACATGGAGAACGTGCCGCTCATGTTCCGCATCCACATGCTCGCGTGGATGTCGGTCGCGATCCTCTTCCGTTCACGCGCCCGTGCACTCGCCTCAGCGCACCGTTTGAGTATCTCTGGCGCAGCCTGATCATCTATCGGAAAAGTAAGCGGGATTACCGTAGTATACCTGAAAGCCTCTGCATCATCGGATGCGGGGGCTTTTTCGTTGACCAAAGGAATAGAAGCCGATATAATAGAGGGACACGTAGAGAGAGAAAGGGTGGAATGTGCGATGGGAGAGGCAAAGACGGAGGCGCTGATCCATACGATGGCAGAGCAGCGCGTGCAGGAACTGCGTACTGCTCTGGAGTCGGACTTGGAGGCGGCGTGGAAAAGCGGCGTAGAGGCCGGCAAGGCGAGGGATTCGCCGAGGGGAGCTGCGCGGCAAAAAGCGGTCATCCGCGTCTCGATGAATCTCCTGCGTGCGGGCATTGCCCCTGCGGTTATCGCTGAGGCGGCAGAACTTCCGGAGCTGATTATCCGTAAGCTGGCACAGGACAACGGAATCGTGATCGCGTAAGAGATGCGCGGCGGATGCTTGAGGAAATACCGATGATTTGATGCGGCAACGCCGCATCTTTTTTCGTATGACAAGAGCATAGCGCGCAGCAATGGAGCTGCTGCAGGGAACAAAACAGGCCGTGCAGCAACCTTTTTACTTGTAGCTGACAGAAAGCGAAGGAGATAAATTTTTGATTTGGAATCAGCTAAAAATTTTTCTTTGACTTACGTGGTGATATTGCTTCGACACAGGAAATTACGAAGCGGGTCAACGCTGGTATCCGATTTTCGGGGACGAATCTCAGCGTTTTGATACTGGCGATCTTTATTGCTCCATCGGTCTCTAATATGAATAGTACGGCGGTCATTATCGAGCGATGCTGATCTCGCCGTTGATGGGGTCGATCCTTGGGATTGGCTATGGCTTGCCCGTTATGACAGCACGTATACGTTCCGTGCAGGTAATCTATTCGCCCAAGTGCTCATTTCCAGTTGCCACATCGACGCTTATTTTTCCTCACACCGATCGATGCCCCTCGTCCGAACTGCTTGCACGGACATCGCCGACCATCTGGGATGTTTTTGATTGCTGTCTTTGGCGGATTGCAGGAATCATCGGCGTAACACGCAAAGAGGGCGGAAATGTCATCCCCGGTGTTGCGATTGCGACAGCTCTGATGCCTCTCTGCACCGCAGGATATGGCATCGCCACGGGTGTGACGGCGCATACCGTGGGCGCACTCTATCTGTTCTTTATCAATAGCTTTTATCTGTCTGACGGCATTTGTTGTCCTGAAACTCATTGACATCCCATCGAAGATTGGAGCGGACCTCGTAGAATTTTTCAAGACAAAAGATATCTGATGGCTCTAGCCATCCTTGTCACGCTGCCCAGCTGTTTCGCGGCGTATCAGAGCGTGCAGGAAAAATCTGGAGAACGAGCAGGCGAAAATATTTTTGAGGAGAATTTCAAAACACCTCCGCACATTGCCATCTCCTATACCTTGGATAACGAGAAGAAAACGCTGACGGTTTTTACAATCGCTAGAATATCGAAGGATGATCTTGTGGAATTGACGGAGAAATTGCATCAAAAGACACAGCTCAAACCGTTTCACCTAGAAATCTTTTCTTCGGAAGACCGTGAAGAAATGGAGGCGATGATCGATCAGAGGCTCAGTGAGACAGGAAAAAGAGCTATTCCTCTGTTCAGGCAGCAGACCGTGACTGCACTCAAATCTGCCCGCGAGGAAGGGGAGAAGCAAGAAATGTACATATTGGACTGGAATCGTGAGGCGCGCATCGTTTTCCCGGAGATCTCCCGCATCGCCGTCGGGAGTGTACGCGAACCTGCCGGAACAGGAGGGGATACATCGACAGCTCTGAAGGAAAACCAGATTGCGGTTTTATCTATCTTAACGCCGATATGGACGAAGCGTCGCGCCATCGCCTCGACCGAATGGATTTTCGACAAAGCAAAACACCGTGTAGAGGTACATCTCCTTCCTGAGACCATCGTCCGCAGCGGAGGAAAAAGGGGCTATAGCTTTACTTTTGCCAAGAGCGAGTCCGGTGTCATGGATGCGTTTATGCTGCATCTTTTGTATGCGTCGATTCGGTCGACGTATGGACAAAGCAGCACGGTGAGGGAAGTATTTTCCTGTGATATGGGGGAGGAGCACAGCATGACATTTCCGAAGGATTTCCTCTGGGGCGGGGCGGTCGCCGCAAATCAGTGCGAGGGCGCATACCATGCGGACGGCAAGGGACTCGACATTCAGGACATCATGCCGCACGGCATCATGGGGGCGCTGACGGCAGAGCCGACCGCGGACAATCTGAAGCTCACGGCGATTGACTTCTACCATCGGTATCGGGAGGATATCGCCCTTTGCCGAGATGGGGTTCTAAGGTGTTCCGCACGTCGATTGCGTGGAGCCGCATCTCATCCGAACGGGGACGATGCGGAGCCGAACGAGGCAGGGCTGCAGTTCTACGACGATCTCTTTGATGAGTGCCTGCGACATGGCATCGAGCCGCTCGTCACGATCTCGCACTACGAGACGCCGCTCCACCTCGCGAAAACATACAACGGCTGGATGAGTCACGACCTCATTGGTTTCTACGAACGCTATGTGCGCACGATCTTTACGCGCTATCGGGATAAAGTAAAATACTGGCTGACGTTCAACGAGATCAACTCCATGCTGCACGAGCCGCTGCTCCGGGCGGCATCATGACGCCGAAGTCTGAGCTGTCACTGTCGGATCTCTATCAGGCGTGTCATCATGAGTTCGTTGCCTCGGCACGCGCAGTCAAGATCGGGCATGAGATCATCCCGGACGCCAAGATCGGCTGCATGATCCTCGCGATGCCGACGTATCCGCTGACTCCCGCGCCCGACGATATGATCGCCGTCCGCGCAGGTGGAGCATTTTAACGGCTTCTTCGGCGATATGCACGTACGCGGTGTGTACCCCGGCTATATGAAACGGTACTTTCGTGAGAACGGCATCGAGATCAGGGCGACGGAGGAGAACTGCGCCTTCTGCGGGAGCATACGGTGGACTTCGTTTCGTTTTAGCTACTACGTCAGCATCTGTGAGGGCGCAGGCGGCACGGCGGGCGGCGGCAACATCCTCGGCGGGAAGAAAAACCCGTATCTGAGGGGCAAGCGAATGGGGTGGCAGATCGACCCGCAAGGGGCTGCGGCTCGTGCTGAACCGCTTCGATGATCGCTGGCAGAAGCCGCTCTTCATCGTGGAGAACGGGCTGGGGGCAAAGGACGTGCTCGTCGCGGACGGCGCGGGCGGCATGACGGTGGAGGACGACTACCGCATCGACTATCTGAACGATCATCTCGTGCAGGTGGAGGAGGCGATCGCGGACGGCGTACCCGTCATGGGCTATACGACGTGGGGCTGCATCGACCTCGTGAGCGCATCGACCGCGCAGATGAGCAAGCGCTACGGCTTTCATCTACGTCGATCGAAATGACGACGGACGGGGACGCTCGCGCGCTATCGCAAGAAAGTCGTTTTACTGGTATAAGGACGGATTGCGACGAATGGGGCGAGCTTTGAGCGGTAGAAATTTGTTGATCTATGTGTTGCAGGAGCATTGTTTTTGTGTTTTTAGATGAGAGATGTTCCATGATGAAAAAACTCTTATCCGTGGTGGCTTTTTTGGTGATGTTTTCCTTTGGTGCGATTGCTTCTGCGGAGATTCCTCCGTCGGAGGTTGCACTTGGCGGGGTTCCCTTGGGTGCAAGTCCGGAATATCTGAAGTCGGTGTATGGTGAACCGACTCGATATGAAAGACAGAATGACAGTGTTATCTACAATTACAACAACACTTTCAGAGTTATGTTTGCCTATGGGAAATATATGTACTGGCTGGAGACGACTGCCAACAATGGCATTGGAACCCCCTCCGGAGTGCGGGTCGGAATGCCGGAATCCGTACTGGATCAATACGGAGAAACTTATTACACACGGCAGGAAGGCAATGTCACAACGAAGGCTTATTGGGCACGCGGTCGCATTGTACTCGAGTTTAGAATTATCAATGGTAAAATCATTTCCATAAAAGGGAAGCTGTTAGTATTCCCCAACTTCATAGATAGTGAAACAATGCTTCTTTATTTGACCGCAGACATATTGTGTTTGCGGTTTTTCTATGCGCTCCAAAATTGTACGCGGAAAAAAACTTGTCACACTTTTGAACTTTGTGATAAACTGAACAAAAGTCGTGTACGGCGGCATCTGTCGGAGCTGCCCGCAAATGCTGCGTACAAAGGAGGCGCATCTGTGGAAACCTTGGCCGCAATCATTTTTGTCGTGATGTATATGGTAGATCGTGTCGGAGAAGATCCACCGCACGGTCGCCGCGATGATCGGCGCAGTGCTCATGATGCTGCTCGGCATCCTCTCACAGGAGGTCGCGCTGCACCATGTGGACTTTGAGACGCTCGGGCCGCTCGTCGGAATGATGGTGCTCGTCGGCGTGACGAAGGAGACGGGGCTCTTTGACTACGTCGCCATCAAGGCGGCGAACTCGCACAGGCGGAGCCGCGCCGCATCCTCGTCTACCTCTGCGTGATCACGGCGGTATTCTCCGCCTTCCTCGACAATGTGACGACGGTGCTGCTCATGGTGCCGGTGACGTTCAGCATCACAAAGATTCTGAAACCTCGATCCGATGCCGTATCTTCTGACGCAGATCATCGCCCTCGAACATCGGCGAACGGCGACCCTCATCGGCGACCCGCCGAACATCGATGATCGGCAGTGCGGTCAAGGAACTGACCTTCGTCATGTTCATATCGAACATCTCGCGCCGATCGCCATCGTATGTATGGCGGTTGTAGTTTTTATCATGGCGACGATCTACCGCAAGAGCCTCGTGACGACGCCGGAGCTGCAGGCGGAGCTGATGCAGATGGACGAAAAGGCGGCGATCACGGATCACGCCCTGCTGAAGCGGTCGCTCTTCGTGCTGGGGCTGACGATCCTCGGATTTTTCTACGCACCCTTTACGCATATTGAGTCTCGCCCATCGCGCCTCGGGCGGCTTCCGCTGCTCCTCCTCGCGGGCGGCAGCGAGCACCCGTGAAAAAGGCGATGCATGCGGTCGAGTGGCCGACGATCTTCTTCTTTATCGGACTCTTTATCGCGGTCGGCGGTCTGATCGAGGTCGGCATCATCGCCCAGCCTCGCGGGAGACGGCGGTCAATGCGACGGGCGGCGACCTGACGGCAACGTCGCTCCTCATCCTCTGGATGAGTGCGATCATCCGTCCGTGCTGGACAACATTCCGTTCGTCGCGACGATGATTCCGCTCATTCAGAACATGGGCGCGATGGGCATCACGAACCTCGAGCCGCTCTGGTGGTCGCTCGCGCTCGGCGCCCGCCTCGGCGGCAACGGGACGCTCGTCGGCGCATCGGCGAACCTCATCGTGGCGGGATGGCGGCGGAGCGCGGCGTACACATCAGCTTCGTCCGCTACTTCAAGATCGGCTTCCCGCTCATGCTGCTCACGATCGCCCTCTCGACGGTCTACGTCTCACGTGCGCCATCTGCTCTGATTTCTAAAGTATAAAAAGAAAAATTATTCTTTGCAGGAAAACAGAGCGTTTGCGCGAATCAACAAATACAGGGAAAATAGGGGAGACACCGACACAGTTTCGGTGTCTCTTTTTTGACCGAGGAATATTTTGCTTTCTGCGCGCTGCATAGGGAGCAGGGCGTATCATCAGGCAGGAGGGAGCTATGCTTTTATTCTTGCATCGGCATCGCCGCGCCGCCGCGCGCTCCCGCGCCAGATCGGGGCGCAGTTCGTCTCGATCACGCCCGCCGTCGCGGAGCGCAAGAACGGGGAGCACCCGCGCGACGATGTGATCTACAATGCGCTGACGAAGGCGCGCAAGGTGGCGGAGGAGTACTTCGACCACGCCGTCCTCGGGGCGGATACGACGATTGTTCTCGGCGGCAAGTCATTCGGCAAGCCGCGCGACGCCGAGGAGGCGCGCCACATTCTCTCTCTGCTGGAAGGACGCCAGCACACCGTGCTGACGGGGATCGCGTGGGTCGTGGATGGACGCGTGGTCACGGACGCGGCGGAGACGACGGTGCGCTTTGCGCCGATGTCGCCGGCGGAGATCGCCGCATACGTCGCGACGGGCGAGCCGATGGGTAAGGCGGGGGCGTATGCGATTCAGGGGCGCGCGGCCGTCTACATCGAGGAGATTCACGGCTCGTTCTCGAATGTCGTCGGACTGCCCTCTACGCCGTGGCGGCGCTTGCGCGCACGGCGGGCGTCGTCATGGAGGCGGCGGACGATGCCGCTCTCTGACCTCCCGCACGGGGAGCTGCCGCGCGAGCGGCTTCTGGCGCATGGGGCGGCGGTACTCAGCGACGCGGAGCTTCTGGCCGTTCTCCTGCGTACGGGGCGGACGGGCGAGCATGTCCTCGATCTGCGCGCGGCATCGTCGCGCAGTTTCGCGAGGAGGGGCTCGCGGCGATCCTGCGCATGCCCGCCGCCGAGTTTGCGCGCATCCCGGGCATCGGCGGGGCAAAAGGCGGCAACGGTACTCGCCGCCCTCAGAGCTCGGCCGACGCGCCTACGCGGGGACGCGGGATGCCGCACCTGAACGAGGCAGCGGATGTGATGACGCTCCTTTCGGCGCGCTGTCATGCGGAGCGGCGCGAGCACTTCTTCGTCCTGCCGCTCTCGGCAAAGAACGAGCTGCTGATGCTCGCCGACGTGTCGACGGGGACGCTCACGAACGCGCTGGTGCACCCGCGCGAGGTGTTCGAGCCCGCGATCCGCTGCGGCGCGGCGCACGTGATCGTCGCACACAACCACCCGAGCGGCGACCCCATGCCGAGCGCGGAGGATCACCGCCTCACGCGCAGCCTGTACGAGGCGGGGAAACTGCTCGGCATCCCCGTGACGGATCATGTCGTCGTCGCACGGGACGGCTTTTTCAGCTTTGCCGAGGAGGGGCTGCTGCAATACTTTTTTTTCGCAGAAAAAGGATTTGCCGTTTTATCATCGAAATATACCGATAAAGCATAACCAACAATATGCAGCAATTTAGGAGGGATTATGATGAGTGACATCAAGAAAAATTCTCGTCCCTGTCGATGGTTCGGTCAACGGCTGCAAGGCTGTGGACGAGGCACTCTCGATCGCGGAAAAATGCGGTGCGGAGCTGGATTTTGTCTACGTCGCGAGCAACATCACAAGGATATCCCGAGCCATATCGTCTTCGACCGCATCTGGGAGAAGCTGCCCGAGAGCCTGACGGCGCGCAAGCACGTCAAGAGCGGGCACGTCGCCAAGTGCATTCTGGAACTGGCCGAGGAGGAGAAGGCGGATATCATCATCATGGGCAGCCGCGGTCTCGGTCTCCTCGAGCGGGGTCTTTATCGGCAGCGTCAGCCAGAAGGTGGTGGAGGAGTCGAAGATCCCGTCATGGTCGTTAAATAGGGAGGTGCAGCCATGACGGTACGTGAGCGTTTGGAGGAGCAGGAGGCGGTTCTGCTGTCGCCGCTGGCGGCGCGCAGCGTGGATGCATCGCGCAGTCATCCGATGGCGGAGTGCCCTTTCGCACCAAGTTCCAACGCGACCGCGACCGCATTCTGCATTCCAAGTCCTTTCGCCGGCTGGAAGCACAAGACGCAGGTCTACATTGTGGCGGGCGACCACTACCGCACGCGCATGACGCACAGCCTGAGGTGGCGCAGATCTCGCGCACGATCGCGCGGAGCCTGCGGCTCAACGAGGATCTGACGGAGGCGATCGCCCTCGGGCACGATGTCGGACATACGCCGTTCGGCCATGCGGGCGAGGCGGTGATGGAGGAGATCCCGGGCATTTTGCCCACAACGAGCAGAGCCTGCGCATGGTGGAGATCCTAGAGCGCGGCGGGCACGGGCTGAACCTTACGGGCGCGGTGCGCGACGGCATCCTGAACCACACGGGAAAGGGGATGCCGTCGACGTTTGAGGGACGCATTGTCCGCATTGCCGACCGCATCGCCTACCTCTGCCACGACTATGACGACAGCCTGCGCGCAGGGGCTCCTCACGGCGAACGATCTGCCGGCGGAGGTGCGCGACGCGTTCGGTACGGATACGTCGGCGATGATCACGAGCATGGTATCGGATATGATCGTCACCGGAGGCGCGCGGCGACGCGACGCCTCTCCCGGAGGTGCAGCATGTGATGGATGCGTTTCGCAGCTTTATGTTCGAGCACATCTACCACTCCAAGACGCTCGCGCACGAGCGCGCCCAGGCGGGCTACGTCTCTGCGCGCGCTGATGGATCACTTCACCGTGTACTTTGACACGCTGCCGCGCGAGTTTCATCGCGCGGGCGGAGCGTGGGGCGCGAGCAGTGCGTCGTGGACTACGTGGCGGGCTGACGGACAGCTATGCCGTCGCGCTGTTCCGCGAGATCTACATCCCTCCCGTCGATCAGATGACCATCAAACCAATATAAGGAGAAACCTGCAGTGACCCTGAGGATGGAGGCGTTCGTGCAGCAGGTGCGCGCAGGAACGGACATCTCGCCGTCGTGCAGAGCTATGTATCTCTGAAGCGCAAGGGCAACCGCTACTGGGGCTGCTGCCCGTTCCACAGCGAAAAAGACCGCATCGTTTTCCGTTGTGCCGTCAGAGGGCTTTTTTTACTGCTTCGGCTGCCATGCGGGCGGCGATGCGTTCAAATTTCTCTCGCTCATCGAGCACATCACCCCGTTTGAGGCGATCCTGCGGCAGGCGGAGCAGCTCGGCATCGAGCGCCCCGCACGAAAGCGCGACGCACAGGAGGAGGCGCGCCTGCGCGCCTCGACGACCTGCGCCGCGTGAACGCGCTCGCGCGTGACTTCTTCCACAACTGCCTCACCATGACGCGCTACGGCGCGGCGGGCAAGGCATATCTCGCGGGGCGCGGCATCACGGACGAGGCCATCGAACGCTATGGCATCGGCTTTGCCCCGGATGCGTGGTCAAAGCTCTCCGATGCGTTCCAAAAACGCGGCGTCGCGGAGCGCGTCCTCGTCGATGCGGGGCTTGCCGTGCGCGCGAGCGCGGCGACGGGATCTCACGACCGCTTTCGCGGGCGCGTCATCATCCCCTATCGCGGATGAGCGCGGGCGCATCGTCGGCTTTTGGCGGGCGTGCGCTCGGCGATGCCCAGCCGAAATATCTCAATACGGCGGAGACGCCTGTCTTTAACAAGCGAAAGCTCCCTTCGGCATGGATCGTGCCCACAGCGCGATTGCCCGCGCGGGCTATACCATCGTCGTCGAGGGCTATGGCTGGACGCGATTGCCGCGTGGGAGGCGGGCGTTGACAACGTCGTCGCGACGCTCGGCACGTCGTTTACGAGCGACCACGCCGCCCTGCTCCTGCGCCGCGCGCCGCGCATCGTCTTCGCTACGACAGTGACCGCGCGGGACAGGAGGCGACCCTGCGCGCGCTCGCGGCGGTGCATGGGCGTGCGGCGGAGCTGCGCGTCCTCCTCCTGCCCGACGGCAAGGATCCTGATGAGTACGTGCGCACGCACGGCGCGGATGCGTTCCGCGCCCTCGTCGAGACGGCTGTGCCCGCGCCCGCCTTTTCACCTGCGCCATATCCGCGCGCAGATGGCGGACGGCATCGAGGGATAGCGTACGGCGCTGCGCGCGATGCCGCCTGTCCTCGCGGAGCTGGATCCCGTGGGAGCGCGCTGGTACGGAGCGCACGGCGGCGGAGCTCTTCTCGACGAGGGGGTCGTTGCCGACGCCCTGCGCCGCTGGCTGCGGCGCGGCGGTGCGGCAGGAGCCTGCCGCACCGCTGCGGGCACGCCCGTACGCCGTGCGGATCGTGCCCGCAGCGCGCAGGACGCCAGCTCATCGCCGCCGTGCGTCAGGATCCCGATTTTCGCGCAGATCACGGCGGCTGTGCCGCTCGATGCGTTCCCTCGATGAATTTTTCGGCACGATTTTTCTGCGCCGTCGCCGCGCAGATTGCGGCGGGGGCGTGATGGATGCGGATTTCATCGCGGCGCAGTCGGCGGAGGAAAGCGCGGAGATCACACGCGCGCTGGTCGAGGAGCCGCCCATCACCGAGGCGCGTGCGGGCGCACTCACGGCATTTCGGCGGGCGTATCTGACCGCCGCCCCTCGCACAGCATACCCATCGAGCAGAAACGATGATGCAAGAAGGAAAAGCGGGCTACGTTGACGAATTAAACGAAGTGAAGCGCATTCAGGATGAGCTTGCCCCATATCGGCACGTAGAAATCAAATGCGGCAGATTCCTTTAGCAATGACCCGCAGCAAACGATATAACAAGTCATAGTAGTTATTTAGAAAAATACGAACCGAAAGGAGGGGGCAGCGTGCAGACCGCAGCATTACGAAAAGAATGGAACAGACGGCTACGCCTGCAGAGACTCGCGGATTTGCTGAAGAAGGGAAATCGAATGGCGGGACGCTCACCCGCAGTGAGCTGATGGACGCGCTCGCGCAGGACAGCGTGACCCCGATGCAATGGATGCGCTGTATCAGCGCTGCATGGATGAGGGCATCGAGATCATCGACGATGCCGATGTCGGCGCAGAGGATGACGCGGCGGATTTCGCCGATGATTTGGAGGATAGGGACGAGACGGACGCCGATGTCGATATCGACCTCTCCGTGCCCGAGGGGTTGCGCTCGACGACCCCGTCCGCACGTACCTCAAGGAAATCGGGCGCGTTCCCCTGCTGACCGCAGAGGAGGAGGTCGACCCGCACGCCGCATGGAGGCGGGCGATGAGTCGGCACGCCACCGTCTGGAGGAGGCTGAATCTGCGCCTCGTCGTCAGTATCGCGAAGCGGTACGTCGGACGCGGCATGATGTTCCTCGATCTCATCCAGGAGGGGAATCTCGGCCTCCCTGAAAGGCGGTCGAGAAATTCGACTACAGCAAGGGCTATAAATCCAGCACGTATGCGACGTGGTGGATCCGGCAGGCGATCACGCGTGCCATCGCCGATCAGGCACGCACCATCCGCATCCCTGTCACATGGCTGAGACGATCAATCAGTATATCCGCGTCTCGCGCCAGCTCCTGCAGGAGCTCGGCCGCGACCCGACACTGGAGGAAGATCGCGCGCCGCATGGGACTGAGTGTGGCGCGCGTGCGTGAGATCGCGAAGATCTCGCAGAAACCCGTGTCTCTCGAGACGCTGATCGGCGAGGAGGAGGACACACATCTTTCCGATTTTATCGAGGACGAGGCGGCACCCTGACCCCGCAGATGCGGCGTCCGCATGCTGCTGCTCAAAGAACAGATCTCAGAGGTGCTGACGACGCTCGCCCCATGCGTGAGGCAGAGGTGCTGCGTCTGCGGTCTCGGCCTGGTGGACGGACGCTCCCGCACGCTCGAGGAAGTCGGACAGAACTTTGGCGTGACGCGAGAGCGCATCCGCCAGATCGAGGCAAAGGCGCTGCGGAAACTCAGACATCCCGTGCGCCTGCGCAACCACAGGGAAACTTTTGACACGTGAGGCAAGAGCCCACCCAATATCGACAGGAGGACAGCGTTATGCCAGAGGGGACGGAGCAAAAGAAAGCGCCGGGCACCGACATTATTGAACGCCTGTTTCGCTAAGGGCAAGAAAAACGGTGGGCGCTGCCTTTGGCGAGCTCATTGATGCGCTGCAAAAACAGGATATGTCCCCGATGAGATGGATCGATACGTACCAACGCTTCAACGATGAGGGCGTGGAGATTGTTGACGATGTAGCAACAGACGAATCGACGGAAGAGGAAAAAGCCGGACAAGGAAGAGGAGGTAGAGATTGACCTCTCCGTGCCTGAGGGCATCTCACTGGACGACCTCGTCCGCATGTATTTGAAGGAACGGACACGTCCCTCCTCACGGCCGAGGAGGAAGTGCCTCGCTCAGCGCATGGAGGCGGGGGACGAGGAGGCGCGGCACCGCCCTGGAGGACGCGAACCGCGCCTTGTCGCTCAGCATCGCCAAGCGGTACATGTTGGGCGGTATGCTCTTCCTCGATCTCATCCAGGAGGGGAATCTGGCCTCCTGAAGGCGGTCGAGAAGTTCGACCACAGCAAGGGCTATAAACTCAGCACATACGCGACGTGGTGGATCCGGCAGGCGATTACACGCGCCATCGCCGATCAGGCGCGTACCATCCGCATCCCCGTGCACATGGTCGAGACGATCACAAGCTCAGTGCATCTCGCGCCAGCTCTCTACAGGAGCTCGGCTGCGACCCGCGCCCCGAGGAGATCGCAAAGAGATGGCATCAGCGTCGCGCGCGTCCACGAGATCAGCGAAGATCGCGCAGGAACCCGTAGTCGCTGAGACGCCGATCGGCGAGGAGGAGGACTCCCACCGGCGACTTCATCGAGGACGAGGCGGCGCCCGCACCGGCGGGAGGCGGTATCGTTCCGGCAGCCCTGCGGAGCAGCTTGAGGAGGTTTTGAGACACTGACCGACCGCGAGAAGAACGTCCTGCGCCTGCGCTCTGGGCCTTGAGGACGGGCGCTCGCACACCGGAGGAGGTCGGGCAGAGCTTTCGGCGGACGCGCGAGCGCATCCGCCAGATCGAGGCAGAGGCGCCGCGCAAACTCCGCCATCCGGAGCCGCAGCAGGTGCTGCGGGACCTCCTGAGTAGGAAATGAGTGAACGGCATGACGCAGGTGATATCTGATGGAAGATGAGCTGTCCAAAGAACTGCATCAAGTCTGTGAGGACATAGGGCTTCCTGTATCTGCGGCTTTTTGATCCTTTTGCCAAAACGCGTTGCACGTGATCGCAAGATACCGTTCGAACTCTCTGCTCGCCCAGACCTGTTTGACCTCCGCGCAATATGGAATATCTGTTGCAGCATCGCCCAGCTCAATGCGGGCAGGGCACCGAGCACGAGCCGATCGAGGACACGGGCGGATGCGTAAAACTGGTCGGACGAGGCACGGGAGTGACCACCTCGACTCGAGAAGTCTCTGCGGTACAACATTTTTCTTGACAGCGCGACAGCCTTTATAATACGTCAGTTCGACAGACCTCGATAGCTCAGTCGGTAGAGTCTGACCGTTAATCGAATGTCACTGGTCTCGAGTCCAGCTCGAGGAGCTTTATTTGAATCTTTTGGAGTGTAACGGAGAAGTTACACTCTTCTTAT
>BNJU01005337.1_pt1 | contig 134757 bp, 142 predicted proteins | sample 8539281 | NCBI WGS metagenome assembly BNJU01 (sample SAMD00202456, study PRJDB9452) | human saliva metagenome | isolation source: human saliva | place: Japan | reverse complement strand
GGAAATCGCGATGGTCCGGTGGGACGACAAGCTAGCTTATATAAGCGTAAAGGTGTTTCCACGTTGCTTTGCCAGACTAGGGATCGAAAATAACTTTGCATAATGGGCCAATAAAGTTTGTAACGCCTTTCCAAATGCACTGACTTATGAAAGCTCAAATAAAGGTTTGAAGAAATTGGAATGATAGTGAGAATAGAGGCCCCGAATGGTCGGCACCAGCAAAAGCCATAGCTATATCAATCTTTCTTCTTAAACGAGGTTTGTCATTGATTTCACCGCCTTGCTTGCCCTTTATAATATCTTCATATCTAGAAGAGCAGGGCTACCTAACCTTTCGAGATATTACACAAAACACTTATTACAGCACTATTTTCTCTTCCTCTTCTATAAGCTCGTTCAATCGCTTTGGCTGACTATTCTGCAACTTCTCTTCACTAGTTTTTCACCTAGATATGCTGGCTTAGAAATTTCATATACTTTTTCTTTCGTTTTGGCGGTTTCGTGTGTATATGGACTGATTTGAGCATCTTGATCTCTTCTATGCGTATGACTTAGGTTAAAATTGCTTGGCGAGTATCACCCAAACATCAAACACCTTCATGAGGCGGAGAGATTTGCTTTTAACCCCTGGTTTGGGGCCTTTTTGCTTGTACCTCTTTGCTGGACAGATAATTAACAAATTTCCAAGCCGCTTCTTTATGCTCATGTCTTAGCAGAGATATGGCATTTGCTAAACCAGTATAAAATAGATGCTCTCTTACCATCTTTGCTAGTGCATATGGCACTACATCCACCCTTATCTTTTAAGACTTTCATTACTGATAATGCTCCCAATCCGCCATGAGACCAAAAGCCATCGCTGCCTTGTATCATTGGCAGAAATAATCCATGGCATCGCCAGTGGTTGGACTTAGGCCTTTCTCGTCCAAAAGCTGAAAATAATATTCCTAACGCTACTAACTGTCTTTGGATCCGTGGCAATAGCCAGACTTGTTGTCAAGATGTTAAAACAGTCCCACCATTGGTATACATAAAGGTATAAAAAGCCTTCTTGGTTTTGCTAGCATTGTGGCAATACTGCCATAAGTCCCACTTATCCTTATTGGTTAATGTCGTGGCAGCAGCTTAAACAGTCATCCCAGGGTCCACTTGTCGAGTCGGATAAGCAACACCAGCTTCGTCAAATAACTTCTTGTTTATGCCATGACGCGATAGTGTCAGAAGTCTTTTGGAGATACCATACTGATGACCATTGACCTCCCATAAATATCAGCTAGACCTATAGAAATTTGCTGGAATCTAAGTTAGATTCCTTGATTAAATCGTCCAGTGTGCAGCAATTGATCGTAGCACCGTATTTATAGATTTCCATTTGAATGCATCCAGAGATGCATCAGGTGATCATCACCTGTCGCAGCAGCCTCTAACATTGTCCAATGGCCTTCACGTCCAGTTTACCTGGATATCAGCCTTGATATCCAGGGTTGGCTTTTCAAGTCGTCTGCAAATCTGTACCAGCTGGCTCTTGGCGTGAGTCCCCAAAATACCGTAAAGTAATTGTTGTCTGCCCTTGTGCGGCCACAGGAATCTCATGTTACAAATAGTGTTGAGTACTACGCAATACCAGCCATAGGCTGAATATAAAAGCTTGACCAGCTTGACGTTTATGTGCTGATAACATGATGAGACACTCATATTTATTTGATATTTTAAATTATACACTGGTAGATAGCGGTTTCATATCTTATAATGCTAGTTTTGATTTAAAATGACGCATCATGTACATCCACAACATATATATATCTCTCTTTCACATATCAAATTGACCTCAAGCTAGCCTTCAGCATTATAATAGTATTATAACTTCTATCGAGACGAGTGATATCCGTATGTCGAGCAAGAGAGTTTACGTTTTCCATAATATATATCTTCTGTTTGACCTCTGCATTTCGGTTGTGGCAGGAGAAGTGTGACCCCTGGCATCATTATGGGCCAGCGACACATAATTACCTCTTCCACCACATCCTGTCGGGGCGAGGAGCTTTCTTGAGAATGAGGGCACGAGGCAGCATTCCAGCAGGACCAGGCCAAGGCTTTCCTCATGCTAACACGGTCTGTTCCTATACAGCTGCCGGGCGATCCCTGGACCTATTGCTGGATTTGAGTTCAATGGACTTAGAGGCTGCTATATTTATCACGCCAGGCAGGTTTGAATGCTAACAACTTCAGATTTTTACGCCTCACAAGCCCACTGATAATCTCTCTAGTATCCAAAGACACTCCCGAGACCATCGTGCACCAACTCACTCAACATGAGTCGCTCTCGCAGTTGCCCAGCTCCTATCTCTTAGTCGATCATCTGAGTTCGACTTTTCCAAGCACAGTCCTCAACTTAGCGTCCTAACGAGGATCCACTCCTTCTATGTTCGAGAGGCTGTCCACTCTACACGACCACCCTGTGATGGACCTCAGCGTGGATCAACTGGCAGACATCTGTCACCTCATGCACCAACTACTTCATCCGTCTCTTCAAGCAAAGAGCTTCACATGACACCTTCGCAGTTTGTCTTGACCTACCGTATCAACCAATCCTGCAGGCTCTTGGCTTTCACTAATCGTTCCATTCGAGACTTGTTGCCAGGCAAAGTACAGCCTGCAGCAATCAGTTCAACTTCTCTTCGGCCTTCAAACGTGTCGGGGAATGACACCTGATGGAATGGCGTCGGCGCTATCGTTAACTGAGGGTATGATGACATACAAAAATCCGCACTCAAACGGTGCGGATTTTTCATTCTAGGTTCTTGAACCAACCATAGGATCAGCATGGGTCGGTTGATAGATGACCAGTTCCTGTGGTGCTAAAAGTAGCCTGCCAAATATGCTTTTTCCGTCCGTTCCAAGCTTGCACGACCTGCGATTTGCATAAGGTCTGGGTTCGCTATCCCCTAAGACATAGGTTTGAGGTTGAGCTGTCGGATTACGTAGCGACAAAATCGCGACGCCGTCATTACTCAAGCACGCGGTAGCTATAAAAGGCCCCGTATGGTCAGCCGACGACTCATGACCAATAAAGCGACTATTCTTAAGGCAATCGTCTAGTTATCCTGCTGCCCAACGAATGGCCTCGGCATTGGCGCCAACGCTCCTGGTCGAGGGTCGTAGGGAATAATAGCACTCCCAGAGAGGCATTACCACGCGTCCCAATAAAAGCAGAGGTAGTCACGGAATTCACTGACACTGGCTGCAGATTGGATGGTCTAAGAGGCGGCAGTCGCCCTGATGAGCAAGATTAGCTCATGGTTATGCGAAAGCTATTTCTGTGGCGCTTGGATAGCTCGCTCGCGGATGAGGCGTGATAGCGATCGTCCCGATAGTCATCATGCGGGCCAAATCGGTCTCCCCTAGTGAATCGTGGCCTGTGTCCTGAAACTTGAATCCATGAGCTATTGACATGAGCCAGCCACCAAGGGCTTGGATTGACGTAAGGGTTAAATTCAGCCATAGGTCCTTCAACGCCCTTTTTCCATCATGGTCTTGGGCATGTTTTTGGCGATAGGCTGTCGGAGAGTTCTGGAAGACCCTAATCAAACGTTCGTAAAGTCGCCGTCATCATGGTGCATGCCAGCAGGACCAGAGAGTATCATCTTGAGCGGGCTCAATCAAAAAGCCATCTAGCTTCCAATAAGACAGGTCATACTGGTCCTGATGAGCTAAAGCTTAAGCTTCTAAGGCATCAAAGTAGGCCAGGTCGCCCACGTTGACATCCTGGGTCCGCTCATTTTAGTCCCTGGTCTAATTCTGGATGAGCCTTGAGCCCAGTTGCTCATGGTTGCTGCATGCTACCATAGCCGCCACGCGGCCCCATCCAAAAGACCAAGCTGGCCGCCATAACTTGCCACTTGATCCTTGATACGTGAGAGGCCAAGCGGAAATTTCTCGTTGAATTCCCAAAACTCTCATAATTGGCCCAGCCGTCATCGACCACATAGGTGTCAGTGGCACTCCATAATCACTGAAACCTGCTCGTATGGCAGCAAAGGGAAGTCATGATTTTTCCTCGTCGATGTCTAACATGTGGTCGTACCAGGAATTATATTGTAGGCGGAAATGGTTTGGCAAAGGCAATGCTATCGATATAAGCGAAGAAAGCTGTTGGATGCTTGAATATTCAGGTGTGCCGCTGAACCTATGACCGTCATCATGCAAATTCACTGGTTGGTCTGACGTCACCTCTCGCCCTAGATAGTAGCCTGGGACAATAGCGGTCTTCTTCTGGGTGGTTCTCTGCTGGAAATTCCATGCCCAGAAGAAACTATGGCGTGAGACTGGCTGGCCACAGGCCACATAGTAACCACTAAATCCTGCCATCTCAGGAATTGCCTCTTGTTCCTTGGGTTGATAAAACTTAGCTCCTCCTGGAAGGTCATGGCCCGATAAATCTAGGGAAATTAATAGCCTGTTTGCCTCCAGCAAGCTAACTTTGCATTTAAGATAGCCGTCTATTAGCTCGTGAATCACCTTGACTCGCGCTAGGTCGTCTTGGTAATCTACCTGAATGACTTCTGCGTCGCTTTCTCAAGCTGAGCTTGCATTGGCTAGCAACTAGTTGCCCTCCCGCCTGCCAATGGATAACAAAGGGCTCCTCTCCCACTAGAATGAGGTCTTTCCGTCTGTCTGTTGGTCAGCCGGTCTAAATAAAACTGTTGATGATTACGCAGACAAAATGTCCGATAAGCGTTTGGCTTTTGGAGTTCCTGCCCTCTCCTCCTCATAAAAAGTAATCATACTTACCTAATATAATTGTAGCCTATCAAATATTTTACTATCTTATTTTGCTACCTACTCTGTAATAGCTTCTTGATTACTAAAACAATTTTCAACATATATTTGAAGTGGGTTTTGCATATATAACTGGCATAAAAAGCCCATCATTCCGAACGAAAACTCATCAATTCTCATTTATTTGCCACTTTATTCAAATTACTTCTTGTGCCCCAAGGACTAAAGCGTATAATGTAGAGTAATTCATCTTTGATATTGGGAGTGTTATGTATGAATCAACCAGCCTGCGGCCTCTTAACAGCTGTAGCGATGATTATTGGGATTGTGGTCGGTTCGGGGATTTTACTTCAAGGCTGATGACATCATGACCTATACGGGTGGTAGCCTAGCCCTACAGAACTTACTGGTCCCTATCCATTGGGGACCCAGCAATATCGTCTTCAGTTCCCTATCATGTCAGAATTTGCTAAGTTAGAGACTTCAAGTGGTGGGGTTGTGCATACTTAGACCACTTTATTTCTTCTCGCTTGGCGACTGGCTATGGTTGGTTCTTAGCCTTCGTCATGATTCCAAGTGTGGTTGCTGTTGTGTCTTGGGCATCTGCCATCTACACACGGCATACTCTTCAATCTTGACCTGAACTTGAGGTCAGCAAGTGCTCTTAGGTATGGTCTATCTCTTCTTCATGCCTTGAATGTCCTCTCTCAGTGTCCTCGAGGTTACTGCAAAGCCCTAACCATGTTCGTCAGAGATGGTGCACTTGGCCTGATTGTCTTGCTGGTCTCTTCTGGTCAGCACCCGCACAAATCTTCGGCTGGTATTTCCGCAATTGAGACCAAGCAATGTGGGCTTGGGTTGTATCGGCCTAGTTCCTCTGGCCTTCACCTATGAAGGTTGGAACTATGTCGACTATTGCCCCGAGCTCAAACATCCAAAACGTGAGTTTTGATTCGTGCCTTCATTGTTGGACGCTCATTCTCTTGACTTACTTGCTCTTCTTCTATGGCATGGTCCGCATTCTGGGGCAACTTTCGTGCTATCAACTGGTGACCAAGCCATCACCTACGCCCTCTACGCTTCACTCTTAGGGTGAACGCGCTAGTAACCTAATCCTAGTCGTGGTGATTATCTCCATGCTAGGGGGTTCTAACAACCTCCTCTAGCTGGGATGCGTCTACCACAGGCCTATGCTGAAAAAGGCATGTTACCAAAGGTCGCTTGGAAGGGTCACCTAAATATCAGAGTATCACCTGCCTTCATCCTCTTCACTGCTATTGCGCTAGTTTGGCTCTTGATTCATTACCTAACACAAGAATTCAGGGATTATGGGCAAGGCGATGTCGCAAGTACCATTGTCTTCAACTCATCTTCACATTTATTCTCTATCTCGCGTCATCAAAACTCAATCGCGAGGGGCTTGGCTAGCAATCGCCTGACCAGTCTCTTTGCTCCAGTGATGGGGATTATCAGGGCTGCTCTGGTCATTGGTGGGGAGTTTGGTTCTTCCCTTCAAACTACTTTGCGTTTCAGTTTACTCTGCGCCTAGTGATAATCGGGTGGTTTATCTACGCAAATGCAAAACTAACAAAAGGCTGAGACATGCTCAGCCTTTTTATATCATAGTCTTGCGCTGGCATGGCTAGTTGGGTCATAGCTCTGATGCATATTCACAATGCCTTCATCCGTCCTGCAATCAGAATATCACCTGCCTGGGACCATTTTGCCTTTGGTGATGTATTCTTTCTCACCACGGCGAATGGTGGCAATCGAACATCTTCAGGCCCTCATCGCCCGGCCACCTTTGGCCAACCGGGGCTATCAACGATACGACCTCGAAGGTGGTCCATCGCCCTGTCTTGGCTGAATCCTCTCGTGCAGCATTTTTCAGCTAATGCCTCGCCGTCGGTGGCATCTGAAAGGGCTTCCGCAAGAAGGAAGGCAGATGAGGACTACCGCAGCAGCAGGTTGGTTGAGGGCCCCTACCATTTCACTAACGAAGCAGGCAATAAGTGGCGCTTTCCCGATGGCTGCAAAGCCTCCTGCCCATAACGAAAATAAAGCAGGCAGGGTTCCTGATCCATGCCGGTGACATTGATAATGAACTGACCATATAAAGGCGCCTACTAAAGGCACCTAGGGACAGGATAGGCAGGAAAAATCCCACCTGGCAGGCCGGTCCGCAAAAACCATGCAAAATACAAAAACGCACTGGTAGAATAAGGGCTGGGACTAGGTGGCGTCTTAGTGTAGAGCTGATTCAAATCAACTCACCACCCCACCTAGAATGTGGGGCGCACCAATCAATTGGAATGATGAGTAAACCAGCCACAATGCCATAAAGGCGGTTTAACCCAAGCCATAACCCAGCATAAAGCCGTGGCAGGCGAGGTCACACGTTGATAGCACCAACCGAAAAACTGCTAATAAAGGCTAGCACCACCAAATAACCGTAGTGAGCGGCAGGAAACTTAGGGTGATTTGCCTAAATCAGTGCCGGCTGATTACCAAAAATATGTAGGGAGATAAAAGTTGGCCGTCACCGTTGCGGTCAAAGTCGTTAAAGCGACCGTCGGACTGAAGCTATGGTGATCTCCTCCAAAACAAAAAGCAAACCCCGCAATAGGCACATTAAAAGCGTTGCTAGAACCTGCCCCTGTCCACTAGAAATCAGAATATTTTCTTGGACGCGATTGCTCTTGGTTACCTTGGCGACCCCTTGACCAACTGCTGATCCCAATTGGATGGAGGCCCTTCACGGCTAGGAAGAGACCGGACACCATGTAATACCACCGCCACAAATTTCTTCCAGAATAGACCACCAGTTGAAAGGCTTAGATGCCTTGAAGTTGGAGTTCTACCTGCAGAATCCCCTGCCGCTGATATGGGGTTCCTCCGGACAATCGAAGCCTAGAACATAGCCTAGGACTGGGGTCCCTGCAATATAAAGGCAAAATCAGCCAGGATTAGCCTGCCGCGGCCTGATAGGGCTGACATGATCCATGACAGGACAGCACCTATCATAAAGCGACCGACTGATGCCCACTCTCCCCGACTAAGAGCCCCCTAAGACATAGCAGTGTCTTTGTGCGGCGAGCCGCAGAGGTGCTGAAAATCTCCTACGCATACTATCACCTCTTCTAGATGAATATTATAGCAAAAATTGAGGGGCTGTGGTAAAGAGTAATTACTCATATCCAGCCCTTGGGTCACTCAGGCTTTCATCCTCAATCACCCATCTGCCATCTGACCAGAACTCTCGGTCATCGTACCTTGAGGACATAGCGGTAGATGCGCTTGCCAGTGGAAGGAGGACAGGCATCTAGCAAGGGCTGTGGTTCTTGCAGGGGCAGAATCTTGCAGTAGCCTGCTAGAAGGCTTGGCGTTCTTCTGTCGACTTGACTTCACGTAACCAGGCTTACCTAATTCACGCCAGGAATATCGACCACGAGGCGCTCAAAGTCAATGACGCCACTCATCCCCCGTTTGAGGTTACGCCAGTAGTCCCATGCAAGACCGCTGCGAGACTGGCATACTCACATCGATTTGGCCGAAACGAGCTTGGAAAAATCATGAGAGAATCAGTCTTGCCGCTTCAGAGCTTCTGGTAAATCCTGATGCCAGCTCTTTGCGCTTTGACTGAGCGGCGGTTGACGCCCAGTGATCATCTAAAGGCGCTGAGCTTCAAATGCGTTTTGGCTGAGGGCTCCTAAGCTTACCTAAATCTTCAAGGCGGCGCTACCACTGGGTCTAGTTCCTGCCAGTTTTGAATGAGACAGCGCCCTTCTAAGACCAAATCCGCAACATACCAATCAGGCCAGATTGCCAGAAGACCTAGCTTATCCCGCTAAACATCTGCTTCCGCATAAACTTTGACGAAATAGCGCCGTTGGTACTGAGAGCAAAGTCGGCTCGAAAAACCGCGTTAAAGCGATAGATGGTCCAAAAGGGTGTCAAGCGGGCTGACAAACAAAGCTGCTAACCAGCGAAATTGCGGTGTGACAGGGGCCATCATGAGGCACAAACCAATCTAGAATATCCTCTAACAGCGTCATGACGCGTTGCGACCATCTCTGCCGATAAAGTTAATGCTTCCCACACGGCCAGCGCGCACTCAATATCTGGGTCGCGGTCACCGACATAGTAGGTTTGAGCCGGATCAATTGATGTTTAGCTGAGGGTAATGCACGCCCCGAGGGATCAGGCTTGCGCTTAAAACCTGCTTCAATGGTGACAGCTTCATCAGAAATAGTCAGACCACCCCAATCGTTCAAAAACATGGAAAGGCTGCCTTGTCCTTGTGGAGTGTAGAACAAAGTGGCGATGGCCCGCTTGCTTTTAATCCAGCCAGCGTGGCATCTGCCCCTTCCATGGGACCAATCTGTCCGTCCCCGAGCAGTGGTCGCTTGTTTAAAGTCAGTTACAAAACGGTCGCGTTCCACTGGCCAAAGCCACCAGATTGGCAATGGGGTCACGGATAGAATAATCGATTATGTGAGTCGCCACTGCCTCTCGGTCAAAGCTAGGTCCAAAGACGATAGAGTTTCGGCTGGCGCCTCTAGGGTATGGGGATAGGGAGTGTGAATGGGGTCCCGTCCAGGTCCCAGATAAAGTTGGCCATGGGCGACAACTCCTTTTCTTAAAAATTAAGTTGTTGGCTGAATACTAAGGTGCTACTTGCCAGCTGGCCTTCAGACCTGCTAGCCTGGCTTCTAGTATTTCCAACTGACAGGGTCTCTTGCGGTTGAACGCGACAGAGCGCCTTCTCTGAGTGTGGCATAGAGAGCCTGATAGACGCGGCCATAATCCTTGCTGACTCTGGATGGCTTGTCGGACTGAGGCGCCCCTCTTGATCGAGGCTGAACAGAATGCGCATAGTGCTCTGGCCTGTCAAACCAAAATCAGGCTGGTCTGGCATATAGAGCGCGCGAGATCTTCCTCTGGCGGTCCTTGCTAGCCTTGATAAAAGGAGCCCTTACTGCCATAAAGTTGGAAAGAAGGTCGTTTCTTCTAGGCGGAAGTAGGAGGATTGCAAAACCTTGAGGGACCGTAATAGAGGTCAGGTCAGTAGTCATTCATCGTTTGGGGCCTAAGAGATCGAACATCGTGAGACCATCGGTCAGGCCGGCCAAAGTAGGCAATCACTTGGTCTGAGGTATGGCAGGCTATGGCAACAGAAAACTCCAGTTAGGTAAAGGTTTCTTGCCTTGCGGAACTACTGGCGATAGTAATCAAAGTGCATCTCGACTTCAGCAAATCACCCAACTTACCCGACTCGATGACCGCTAAGCTGAGTGAGTGGTCCGAATCATAACGGCGATTTTGATAACACTCCTAGGTGCAGGCCTAATGCTTCCGCCAAGCCAGAGCTCGCCTCTTGGGCAGTCGCTAAAAGACTTCTCACAGAACGTGTTTACCTGCCTAGGAGGCCTGTTTAATATAGTGCAAGTGGGGTCAGGGTGTCGTGATGACCACTAAGTCCACTTCAGGTCTGCTAAAAAGTAGCTGCTAAGTCGCAGCTGTAATGGATACCCGTGACAGGCCAAGCAAAATTAAAGTGCCGGACATAGTGCTTTTTGACCCAGGAAACAAATAGGGCAGTTGATCGACAAAAGGGTAGATGATGGCGGTTGGTACTCTTGCCATTGCCGATATAGGCCAGAGTGAGGGCTGAGTGGTCATAGCATTGCTCCCTTTTGCACTAGTGACGAAAAGTAGTATTTTCTAAGCTAACTCAGTTGCTGATTACTTCTATTATACGCAATGATGGGGGCTATCGACAAAGCGCCTGCCATTTCTGGCTCGGTAGATAAAAACAAGGCCAGAACGCGCTCGGCCTTGTCTTCTTAACTGGTAGTCAGATAATCCACAGTACCGGTTCCATTTTAACATAAGAACTGCGCTCGCGCCGACAGAGCCAGTCTGATTTGAGTAGCCCATAACATAAATCATCGATGCGGACATCATCCAACTGGTGCTGCCCGCAAACAAACTTCTGAGGAAAAGCCACATTTGCGTAGGACTGGCTGACTCTGTTTCATTACTGCTATAACAGGACGCCTCTGAATTTGTACGAATCCGGTAGGCCAAAAGCCACCTCGATAAAAGGCTGACACAGCTTCCGGCCTGTGCGCCCAATAAGTGGGATGCGGACGCAGCCAATCTCTAAGATATCTGGCCCCAGACGATCAATAAAATCAATGGAGCAATAACTCAGTCAATTCCCTTGAGGGTAATGCCGTAACCAATCGACACCTGCGATAACTCATTTCTTGAGGAAAAACTTGGGTAAGTAGGTAATTTCTTGTTCTAGACTCGAATGCGGGAAACCGCCGCACAAACCCACTATCCAAGTGAGCGTGGCAAAACATGTCTTCCACGTCCTTAGGTCCGCTTACGACTGGGACTGTGCATCGTACGAGTGGTTACTCACCACACCACCAAATATCTTAATCATGGTTTTCTTGGGCTCGTGCCTCCCACCTGCCAAAGTGGAATGAAATCTCAGTCCCAATTCTCATGCTTATCCTTGAGATAAGCCAAACTCCTATTCACCTCCCGTAAGTCCGCCTTGTTTGCTGGCTGCAGACACAACCACAGTAACACCGGCGATAGACATCGTATTCGCGGCACATAACGATGGAACGCTCATAGCCTTTATTTTCTTAAGAGTCACTTGGTAAGTAGTTAACATCGTAGGTTGTTGGACCTCTAGCCCCAACTCATTAATGAGCTGACTGTTCTTCTTGAGGGATAGGGGTCAGAGCGAACCAAAAAGTAGTCATGGCCTAATTCTTGGGCCACTTGAGCCACCGATCCAGCCGCATATTAAAAGCAAGCCGAGACAACGCTCGCCTTCTTTCTCTTCTGCCAGTGATGGAACGCGACCACTTACGCGTAAGACTTCTGGCCGGTATTCATCTTCAATAAAGCCCGCCCTGATGGCCCGAGTTCGTTCATTGAGATTGGTCAATGAAACGCTTCTGTTCATGGGCTCGGCATACTCAGACTTAGGATGAATGTTGGAGTTAGAAGAAGATGGTCACCCTCTGCGTGCTGGCAGAGATTCTAGGGTGGAAGTCGAACAAGGCGCACAGTGAGAATGCAAGAGAATGGTTGGCTTGTCTTCTTGGGCCTCCCATTTAACAATCATTTGCGTAGACCTTGTCATAGTTAATGGTGCGATTCTTCGAGCGTCGTAAAGACTTCTTCTGCGTTAATCTTAGCGTGCATGGCCTCATCTCTCCCATCTTTATCTGCTTATAGTATACCATAAAACCGGTACCATGGAAGACTGAGCTCCTATTTTGTTGCAGCCACCTGGTGTTTTCCTAGATAAAGCGATTGGACTGCTCGCTTGCAGTGCCCCAATCCTTCTCTACAGTCAATGTCTGCTGATAGTCATCCTGAGATCAGAAAATGAGTTGGCGCCCGCTTGCCTGCAGGCCAGCTGTCTTGCATTGTCCCGTAGACACTATCAAGTGTGCGCAGTGTCATCGCCCCTTTGTTCAATGGCGTTTGCATGTGCCCTAATGTCAGCAAAATGCTCTGGCTATTCTCGCTCATAATCAAGCGATAGGACTTAATCTGACTGAGCTCGTCAGCTTCAAAATCCTTGGCCCAATCAAAGGAATATAACACCCGCTTCGACGATCAGGTTTGCCCATTTTCAATAGCCGTTTTAATCATCTCGCACAATAGGCCAGAAATTCGGTCAGGTCTGATCATCTGTCATAGCATGATGGGGACTATAGCCCCTCGAATCAAGCCCATTTTAGATGGTCGATGGATAGGTAGGGATAATGATATTTTCTAATAGCTTCTGAGCAAGTAGGGTCTTGCCTGTATGAGATGCTACGCAATTAGATAATCATGCTGCTTTCCTCTCAAATCCTATGAAGAAGGCAGAGACGCTGGTCTCTACCCTTTAGAAGTCTAGTTTTTCTTCGTTTTCTTCGTCGCAAATTCTTCTTCTTCGAAGTCTTGGTAATCAAAATCAGTGGTCATGGTGCGCTCAGCATCTAGTGTTGAGACACCCAACAGATCACGACCATTTTCAATTTGTGTGGTAGTCGGGACATAGTCGTTAGCCCGTACCGATAATCGCTCATCATCATCTGGCACATGGCCGATAGTTTGAGTCATGAGAGAGACAATGGTCTACGTCCTCAGATCGGACTGACTCGTTGAAAGTCGCATTAAACTTATCTGAGTCTACGATCAATTTCCCAGTGGGTTTCATCAATCGCTTGAGGTGACTCGCTGTGATATCGGACTCGTCTCCGATTTCTGACAATTTCTTCGATTAAGTCTTCAAGAGTGACAATCCTTCGACACGCCATATTCATCCTTGAGGATGGCCAAATGGGTTGTTCGCGACGGAATTCGGGAGTAAATCATCTGTATAGATCGTTATCCGCTGCACAAACATGGGTTCATTGGCAGATCTCCGTAAATCTAAGTTATCAACCATGTTCGCGTGAGGCCACGTGAGTTCTTGACGTGATCACGCCAATCGTGTCATATCCTTCATAGAGTGGAATACGGGAGAAAGGACTATCTAATAAACGTAATATTTTCTTCCAGTGGATCTTTCAATATCAATCATCTGGGGTGTCTGTCGAGCACCATGACCTCCTGAGCCAGCTTACTATCAAGTGATAGACGCCCGCATCATGCCAACTCATCCGTGTCCAATAGCACCGTCATTGCGGCTGTTAGCCAGAAGGGCCCTTCATCTACTGGGTGGACTTTTCTTCTTCTTTGGTAAAATCAGTGGCGTCAATCCTTCTAAAATCCCTGTTGAAGCCGTCAGCAAAACCTGCACAAAAAGGCTTAGCTAGCCACTGGGTTACAGAGATAAAAGCCGCCAGTCCTAAGGCAATCTCCTCTGGCATTTTGCAGGGCGACACATGAGGATAGAGCTCCCTAAAACCAGGGTTAAATAAGATAAAACAAAAGTGACAATCAAAATCACGACTGCTTTTCCACTTGGCGAACTTGGTAGCCAAGTCATAATTCGATCTGCAAACTGGTCGCATACCGACGCACTAGAGAAGAAACCAGCTAAGGTAATGGCTGCTTGGATCATTTGGCCAAAGTCGTCCGAATTATCAAAAGTTTCATCACACGTTGAGCTTTACAGCATTTGCCTGATTCAGCAATTGCGTCATCTTTTTGTTGGATTTGAGCGACACGAAGGCAATCTCAGATGCAGAAAATCGCATAATAAAGGTTAGTACTAAGATTAATAAGATTTGTGTGCCAAATTCGAGGGGTCCATTGTCGTCAATCTCCTTTGCTTTTACAATATAGTGTTAACTTTAATAATAGGTGAAAAATGATTGCAAATTGCAAAACTAGGACCAATAATACGTTTTTCTTTTAGATATTTTAATATTATATGAGATATCCATGAGAAAACATTGTGTTTGTCCTTATTTTTGATACACTATACGAGATTGGGCTCCCATTACGGGGACTAAGTTCCCCAGAAAGATTGCCCGCCATGATTGAACAACTGGGTCGTCCCTAAACAACAGATTAGCTATCTAACCCGAAGCCGATAACTGCGCCAGCGCTTGGATTTATTAAGATTAAAGGGCTAGCTGTATGCCGTCCTAGATGCCACCCAAACCCTCTACCGCGGTAATCTCATCGCTATCATATCTATCAATACGCCTACCATCATCTGATGAGGATTTGAGCCAACACTGTCACTCCTTCCTAAAAATACCACCCGGGTCGTTCACAGCAGGACTCCTTCTACCATCTGTGTCTTTACCCTCAACGACTTACCTTACGTAGCCGTATTGGAACCGTGACAATCCCGCTAGCGGTATTATCCGACATACACCATGACAGTGGCTAGCTCAAGCCTGGGCCATGCCGAATGCTGGTTTGCCCTATCAATCGAGACCCTGAGGCCGCGGGGAGCTGGCTCAAGTCAGCAAGTTAATCAATCGCTTTAGCGATATTGTCTCTCTACCACTAGAAAACCGATATGGATACCAAGGGCCGATCCTCTATGCGCTTCAAGCAGTTTGGACCCTGGTGAGTATAATCAGTTAGTCAAACAACTAGAACGACGTGGCTATCATGTTCGAAGCTATCGTCTACATTAAACAGGGCTTGGAGCTAACTCCAAAGCTTTTCTATAGAGAAAAGAGCTCGATATTTGGCTATCGAGCTCTCTCTAGGTGATGTTGTCTGTGTGAAGCAGCCATATCCTCAGGCAGAGGAGCCGATGTACTAAACGCTGCCCTGTGAAAAGGGTTGGGTGAGACAGAGTTCACCGCAGTGCAGGGCCTGGCACTGTCCTACAATGCGAGCCACCATGGGTCATCTCCTACTGGACTACCATCCTGCATATGGACCCGGATCTGGTGAGTACGTCCGCCCGCATGAAGCGCAGCACGTGAACTGCTGTCAGCAGAGCGATGCTTGTAATATTCAGTGACCGCCCGTTGGCTACTTTCGCTGGACTCAATAGCGTGATAATCGAGATCTTCTGTGCGCCGCAATAGGGCGATCAAGCGACGCCGTGAGCCGGCCAGTCTGATTTTTGTTGAAATGCCGATAATGACTTCTCAACGCACACCTTGGACCTGCTTGTCCAACGTGGCGTGGGCAAAGCTGGTGCTAGCTATCAGCATGAGGCCGGTGGTCTGAGCGAGATCAAGCGGGTGACAATATGGATGACCCTGGTCATGTAGCCTGGCGCTGATGTGCCCTTAGCCCGATTGGCCGTGGCGGAATCGGAATCCGTTTGGAAGGATGGAGACAACGTCTGTCAGCTTATTGACAATCAATGGGGTCCCGATCTTTCGTAGATGACCTGGATGGGAACGTAAGGTGGCACCGTCTCATCGGGTTCCTCGTCGGCCACTACCAAAGGGTCAGGACATCGCCGCCTCTAATTTCGCGGAGGACATTAACTGCTTGTTCGTTCAGTGAATGTTACCGCCTTCCAATTTGACATGTGATACGAACTTGCGAGGAATGCCCAGATGCTTAGGTGGTCATAAATCGTACTGGATGGTCCCCCTCATAGGTGCCATTTGAAATGAACCACCTGTTTCGCCGCCTCATTGATAAAAGCTTCTAGCCATATCTTACTAGCGTGGTTAACTTTGATTCTGGCGCCTTTAGCAATAAGGCGATGGGCACTATTCACACCATAGACTTTGCATAGCAATTCGAAGTTACTGTCGTAGCGTGTTTACGCGTGTTAGTCAGTAATAAACGGTACGCCCTTTTCCTTTGCCAGTTGGTTTTAACTTGGGAAGGCGTGGCGGTAGGAACACCTCGTCAAAGCAGATAGATAATCTTAGCCCCATCTGCCGTTGACAAAATTAAGTCGTTATAATCTGTTCGCTATAATCTCCTTAAAAAGTTGGAATAATTGGAGCCTTATGGCCTCGCTCGTATCTAGATGATTTGATCACAAACTGGCGTAAAAACTCGCCTTATCAGATTCAGACATGGTCGCGATATTAGTATCTTCAGGAATCTCGACTAACGCGATCAGCTTCTGAAACCGGCACTTAGCCACGGGAGCTGTTTGAGCTGACTCGCCTCTGGTCCTAAATTACAAGCTGCTAGGCTCAAACACGTTAGTCCTAAAGACTAGATTTGATACTGCTTGTGGGGTTAAAACGCATGTGTTCCCTCTTTTCTATTTACTGACTTGTTAGTGTTTGATTTTTGCATCCCGTTCCTGCTTATGCCGATAAAGATTCTCTACGCGGTCCCATGGAGTTGGCGGAAGCTGCAAAACTTAATCCGTGTATCAGCCCAACTGAATTTGACTGACTGGATGCCCTTAGTCTCGCAGGTAAGGTGGTCAATCCTGAGCATAGTCTGAGCAACTCTTGGATAACAGGTTAGATATTCATCGCGTGGAATAATCATGGAGCACCCAAGGTTTCGATGAGCCCGATTGTTAGGGCGGCCATCTCCGTTAATTGTAAGGCATCCACACGAGGATTGCGGTGACTCCACCCAGTGACTTGTTACAGGCCGGTGGATCGGTTGGCGTCGCGATACGAGGCCGATCAGCACACGGAAGGTCGCAAGAACTTCTCGTTAATCTGAATCTCGGCTGCCGCGTGCCAGCCATCGTTCACCAGGAACATTCGTTGAGGACCCAGCCATTCATGAATTTTGCCGTCTTGCGGCTGCCTGTGTGCCTTAAGTAAGGGATGGCTGACATGGCCCTGACCGCCAGAGACGAGGCAAACCATCACGCTCATCCTAATTCATGCGGTGAGCCAATCGACGTAGAGACAGATGGCGGTGTGAATCGATAAAGATTGACACAATCAGCCAGTCCACATGATAATCGTGGAAAGTACGCTGAGCAGCGTGCCATCACCGCCAATGGTAATGAGGGTAATCAGGCACCTGGCCAGGTTCCACCAAGCGGAAGCCCGCAGCTCCAATTTAGCCTTGAGACTGGCCTCAATTTCTAAAGGATTGGGGCTGTTGATTGGTATAAATCATGATTGCTTATTTCGTCCGTCAGCTAAATCCTTCATGGCGCTTGTCGAAGGTAAAGAGCGCTTCACGAATCTCATCATGGTCTCCGACATCTCTTCATCAGACAGAAAGGCCGCCTCCAGAAGCGCGCTCTGTGTCTCTAAGATTCTCTCAATGTGGTGTTCGCCTTGTAGTATTTGTAGTTGAGCGAGGTGCTCAATAGTTTGCCCATGAAGTTCATGGCCAGGTTCGAGATCTGAACCTCAACAATGAGTTGTGACCTCACCAGAAGCCAACTGGACTGGGTACTCCACCATATGATGAGCGATAACCGCTTGGCTTACGTTTTGAATATAATCGCGAATTAAAGTGCTGAAGTCTGACTTGATTCTTCAAAATATTGCACTACAGATGCCTTCTACGAGACTGACACATAATCCGAACACCGGCAATATCCTGCACCTACCAGAACATCTTCTGGCGCAATCTTGCCGAACTTCCGCTCTCTCAAGATACTCTCCCGCGTCTTAACCCGCCCCGTCACAAACTCGATAGGCGCTTACGACGATGCTCGATACAGGAAACTCCTTGCGCGGGTTTTTGAGTTTGAGCTTAAGCTCATCCACTGCCTGCTCATAGAGAGGTGCCAAATAATTGCCAATCATCAGCACAAAATCATCCGCGATCATGCACCCACACCTCCTGATACTCCACACCTTCATTTTATCATGTTGAAAGCCTTCGGCTACCAGAAACCTAAGCTAATATGCGGTCAGATGCCGTCGACGAGCTAGCTCTCCAAGCTAACTCATAGTAAATCCTCTTCCTCCAGCCTACTAGGACCGTCAAATCGAAGTGAAATTCATCCGGTAGGAGACTCCACTAGTTGACTAGCCTGACTTGCATCTGAGGTGCCAGGTTAGGAGTGTCATCGCCACCAAGTCAGACTCGCTTGGTCCGTGAGACGAAACGCTTTGCCTACTGAAATGAAGCTTGATGGTGACGGTAGTGGCTTTCAAAGACTTGTCGCGTTGCTTGGTTGTCATAGGTTTGCTTGACAGTCTCTTGCCCTAAGGCCCGCCGGATTTCTGCCAAATATCCGGCTTTGGAATAACAACTTGAGAGACTCGCCCACTCGACTGCTAGCACACGTCAAACTCCACAGTAGTTGGAGGGCGATAAAATGGACAGCCAGGCCGTCGATGGTCCTGGTCGCACAGGCAAACTGGGCCGGATGATCCCCTACTAAGTGGTTCTTGCCCATTAAAATCGGTAGCGTGCAATACCGGCCGCGCCAAGTCCACAGGGTCAATTCGGTGCCCAGAAGGTCTTGAGCTGAGACCCAGGCCAAGTGACAGCTCCCTTCATGAACCTGCCATCTAGGGATACGGTGATAAGGGGTTTGAGTGCCCTGAGGCTGGCTTGATGGTCGCTTACTAATTGGTTTGCTCGGTCCTGCAAAGGAAGGCGTAATAAGCGAGATTCTTGAATAAACCGCCGATCTTGCTAGAATGGTTGGCAGAGATCATCAATGAGTCATCAACTGACTTATTGCTCATAGGTGCAGCATGTTTGCTGGCTATCTGCTCCGTGTCCCTGAGGACAGACCAAACTATAGCCCTCCAGGCTCAGAGGCTTGATGGCAGCGTAAAGCTTAGGAATGCCCCAAATGCGCGGAAGGGCCAGTCCTGGGTCAGTCTTTCTTGACTTTTTAACTCCGTCATAATACGCTCCTTCCTCACTTCTCTGTAACATAATCGTCATTGGACATTGTAGCCCTTATCCTGCAATTTTCAATCAGGCTAATAATAACAAGAGGTTGGCACCCCAAAAGGTCCCAACCTAATAGCTAGACTTGTCGATTCGCGTTCAGCGCGAGCCAGCATCGGCAATGGTATCCACATGGCGGGACACCTTCTCATCGTTGGGGCTTCAGCCGCAACCCGTAAGAGGGCTCCGTCCCGCGGACGAACCAAGATACGTCCGTCGCCATTTCATTTCAGCTTCAACGGCTGCAATCACTGCCTTAACAGCCGGTTCATCCATAACCGTATGCTTGTCGCGTACGCGAGTGTTCCTGCCTGGTTTTGCGGGAAGATGGTCGCGAGCTGCTAATTCAGATAAAAGACTTACCTGTTTCCTTCATTACGCCAAAGAGGTTGCACGGCGCTTAGAAGGCCATCCCTGTTATTGTATTCAAGTTAAGGAAGACAATGTGGCCAGATTGCTCGCAGGGACGCAACGCCCTCACGCATGGCTACTACTGCGTAACGATCCACCCGCTGGGCTCCAGCGCGACCATACCATGTTCTTCAATGGCCAGCATGGAAGCCAATGTTGGACATAACCGTGATACGATGGTGTCTAACTCTAGGCGACCTTTAGATTTAAGGTGTTGTACCAGATGAACATAATCTTGTCACCATCAACTAATTCGCCATTCTCATCTCTACTGCAATCAGGCGGTCGCCATCTCCATCGAAAGGCCAAAACCAACCATGGCGCCTTTTCTTTGACGAGAGCTTGCCAGACCTTCTGGATGAGTGGACCCTGCGCCATCGTTAATGTTAATGCCGTTAGGACGGTCACCCGCAGTGTAGAAGTCAGTTTCCAAATCAGCGAAGGTGGGTGACCAGGTGCTGTTGCCCCGTTGGCTGCGATCGATGCAGAACGATACCTTCGATCGCCATGATGGTCGAGTGCAGTGCAAGTGCTTGATGGCCTCTGCAGGAACTCATCAATGGTCCCAAGACCGTCGGTACTTGGTCGTGGCAAGGTATCTTCTGGCGCATCAATTAAGGCTTCGATTTCTCTTCTTCTGTTGATCAGAAAGAGTTTGAAAGCGTCGGAACCGAAGAATTTAATCCCAGTATCCAAAGCTTCTGGGTTTGTGCAGCGAAATCCATAACCCCTGCGGCCGTACATTCACGAGTACAGGTCGGGTGAGCTACTGCCGGCGTCGAGATGACGCCTAATTACTAACTTTCAGTCCCTTACAGATAGAAGGCCCGGCTACTAAAAACTGTTCGGTAATTGACCGAAATCCGGGTGTCGCGATGCCACCAAAGACGCGTGGATGCGCCTGATCAGGTGCATGTTGCATTAAAACGTAACGCGGCCTGGTTTGCAAAGGCTAACTCCGGTGTTAGTTCCGTAGACGACGCCACTCTTGAACGCCGATCAGTTCCAGCCTATTTCCCATTATGTTTATAGTTTCTCCTTCTTGTCAGCTAATCTAAGGATGTCTTATACTTATTCGACATCTTGAGCCGCCGAGGATTGGCGTTATTGTCTTCTGTCACCTGGGATTTGGCAGTGCCACCTGTTTTGATTGGGGTTGATGGGCTTCTACTGCACTGCACTGGAACTGGCAGCAGTGTGCTACTGGTAGTATCACTGGTATCCGTTGTGCTTGGTGACCGTCACAGCAACTGAAACAGAACCCTGAGAGATTGGCGGTGACACCCTCTGGCAGTTCTAACTGACCCTTAAGGGTAGCACTAGAGGTCAGGTTGCTGGCGTCTACCATTGACCTTAATGTTGCGGATGTTTTCTGGGGCAGACACGATCCCTTGAAGGGCAATTTGGCTGGCATCAACCAGTTGATAATGGTAGCGATAGCTATTGGATTCATGTATGCGCGGCCACCCACTAAGTTAACCGTCTTACGCTGTTGGGCGTTAAGCTCCACATGAGCTTCTACTTCGCTAACATTGGCATTAACATCCAAAGAGTTTGTTGTCAGCCTCACTACACGTTGAACTTACCGGTAAGGAGTCCGGTTGTGAGCCGTCGCATTGCTGGTGATGCGGACGTAGGCACTGTTCACCTTATTGATGCTTTTCCTCGTTGCCCGTTAACTCAACTTGACTTGGGTTTGAGCGTCACATTTTCCAACTTCCATTCCAGAGGCAATGGTACCTTCTTCGATTTCGTATTCTACCGGTACAGTCACGGTCTTACGTCTTGCGACCTGAACGACTACCGCGATGGGTTAATCTGATATTTAACACTGTCTCACGCAAGCCAGGAATTTCTAATTTAAGGGTTTTGATTTGCTGTCTCAATACCGGTTAAATCTTCGGTTTGGACAACTAAGTACGCTGGCTAACGAAGAGACGATATTCTTAGGACCCGTTAGGGTAACGGTCACGGTCTTGCGGTTGGCTGACGAAAATGTCGTCGTCATGCTCTAATCTAATGGCTACGTTGGAGATGGTTTCGGTTGTATCCACACTGACTGCTTGCTGCAAATTAGATGGGCGTAGTCACTGAGGGGCTACTTGCCTGTACCATACCAGAGGAAGACCGCATAAACTAGAGAAGCGATCCGCAAGAACCATGTTGTCGTATTTCCAACGACTATTTTCCAGAAACTTCTTCCTTGCGGCACGCTTTCTGCTTGGGTAAGAATGACGAAGGATCATTAACCAGGCGGTTTACGACTAGACTCCAACGATTATCGCCGGTGCGTCGTCTCTGCTTAAGTAACGTTTTCAAGGGTTCATGAGCTCGCTTAGGATCTACGTCGATACAGTGGTCTCTCATGGCCGTGGCCCTGCGTCTCTTCTGAGACAATCTGAGGTGACAGCGTCTTGGGACTCTGACAGACCAATCGCTGCCCGATGGCGTGTCCTAATTCGCCCAGGAGTGGCTGACTGCCAGACAAAGGCAGATGGCGGGCGGCGGCTGCCACGCGATGGCCTGCGATAATCACCGCTCCATCATGAAGTGGCGCGTATTAGGGATGAAGATGACCAGGCTAAGAGGCTGATGGAAATAAGCTGTGAATCCATGGAATGCGTTTGGATGTGTACTCATTCAGGCTATTTTCTCGTTCAATCGAAATCAGCGCCCCAATCTTCCGCCGGGACAGCAACACCAAATACTCTTGTCTGAGTCTTCTTGAATCAAACGAGCAGTTGGATCATGCTCTAATCCCTTGCGTGAGCGAGAGACTTACAGTTCGCCCGATAGACTCTAAGGGCCCGACGCAATTCTGGTTGGAAGAGGATGACCACGGCCACCACACACAGAAATAACATTGCAGCAACCAATCGATGGTCTGCAGGCCTACAACAGAGAGCAATAAATTTAGCGGCTGGAGGTATACCTACCCTTTTAATAAGTTCATTGCGGCGTGTGACCGTGCATAGAGAGTGAACACGATAGATAATGTACCGAGACTATGGCAATATCCAGGGTCGAACTAAAGGAAACATCCACTAAATTGATGGAAACCAATCCAGCATCTTCTCCTCACCTTTCTCTTGTATTCGACTACCCCATACCATAAGTTGGGCAAAGGAGAGATTTAGGTACACATAGATAACTTTCCAGATAATCTTGTCAACTGAACCTAGCAAAATACGAGTTATCTGACGACGATCTGTTCTAAAAGAAAAGACCAGCAAAACGCGATCTTTCCTCTCGCAACAGCGAGCACCCTTACCACGCAGGACAAAATTGTATGGTTTTAATGAGGAATTTTTGACATCTATACAAGGACCAGTTATCGATATGTTGGCGTCTGACCGCACGACTTCCTCAAAGTCGGTAATATCACTACGTCCGCTTACCTGCAGCGCGTATACCAGGCCGTAACGAGAGCGTTTTTGTGGCCAGCAAGAATGGGCCTTGAGAACTCACTCTCCGGTCGGCGGTCAGTGTACCGATTAGACTCATGTCACCAATCAGAACATTATATGAACTGGGTGGCTCAGCTAAACTGGTCCGGCCGAATAAAGCAGCCGATGTGTGCGTGGGTCGTCTTCTAGTTTAAACATGAGCATCATCTCTGATTGTCATTGTTCTAATTCGCTTCTTGCGCTCAGCGTCAGCGTACATGGAGACAGATTTATAGAACTTAGAGACCCGGCCATTGCGGCCTGCACGGTTTTGAGCGAAGATGGCTGGTCGCCATGATTCTAAGCTTAATCAAAGGTGCCTAATACTCATCCCCTACCAAAAACGTTAAAACAAGACCCACCAGGGCTTTCAGTATATCCAGTGGGCGACTTGGTACATCCACTCGCAATCATAGAATTTAGTAGAGAAAGGTTAAACACTACGTTGACCCAGTTTACGGACCCGTCGATCTGAATTAAGAGGAATCTCAAAGGCCGATATTCAAACTTACGATTATCCTTAGATTGGAAGAGCAAAAGGTGGTCTGATTTGCTCATCGAAAGTCGCACGCGACAAATTGAGGAAGACCTCGTCAACGTAACATTCTGTCTAGCATAGCATTCCGATTTCTCATCAACCGTGAGTGAGTGCTTACCTTTCAAAATATCAGGCAAAGCAATTTCTTGAGGATCATCTAGTAGCGCAATCGCACTAATCTTGACCACCCCACCCTTGACTTACCTTTTAAATCGTTCAGCGATGATATCTAATCGATCGAGGTAGTCACCAGAGGACCTTGCGCGAATATTTAAGTGTCGGATAGAGGTGTTGGTAATGAAAGTACTTTAATGATACAAAATACTGCAAACATGCAGGTCACCAACAAAACAAGCAGTAATATGATGATAACATGATTTGAGGTTGCTCTAGGTAACCCTCGATCAAACAAGGAGTTAAACTGGCTCGACACACAAAAAGCCGCCATATGGAATCAGCAGATGGTATTAATATCTTCTATATCTATATGGAACCGAGGGCGAATCTCTGGGTTAAAGCAAATACCTACCAAAATGACACCATCAGGTCAACCATACATAGTAAAAAATTTTTTCAAATCACGATCTTCGTGGTCAACAGACAGGGTATCTCCTTACAGGAACAGCCGAGCTATAACATCAACTGCATTATAGCACCTTCATCTAAAAATTCTATGCTTTTCACAATGAAAATTTTATACTTGTCTTTTCATCTATGAAGATTAAAAGAAAGCCTCAAAATAATTAGCAATAATTATCATAAACACAAGCCTTCTCACCAGGTATAGTATTATTCATGTTACTGACAGTATGAACAAAAGGCTGGGACTCTCGTCCCAGCCTTTTATTATCATTACACTGTTCTTTCGCTAAACCCTTGATATGGGCCTTGGGCCGATCCCGATCTGGGATGGTTCAAGCCATATTCAACCATATAGCGCATGTAGCCCATTTTGTTGCCGACGATCACTGGCGAGTTTGCCTTGAGCACTGAACAGCTAGCACACGTTGGGTCTGATTGAGTTGTTAAGAGCATCAGTCAACTGAACTCGTCTTCCTTACCTACAGGTAGGTCTTCAGAGATCGAAGATTTTCCGTGGCAAAGACATAACGATCGGCAATGGCCATGTGACTCTTGAGCTCGCTAGTGTGCGCTTTTCCACCATACTATTAATGTGATGAACAGCTAAACCTATGATTGTCGACCGCTTTACCCAATTCGACAATCCCCATTTGCTCAGCTTCTTCATCCAGAAACACCATAATCGCCATTGGCCGTTTGGGTTCTTGATGAGGATCCATGAGCTGACGTGTGACGGGTTTCCTGACCCGTCATGATGTTATCACCTAACATGACTACAAAGGCTCATCTGCCACAAAGGCCTTGGCTGCCATCGCGTCTCCCAAACCTTTTGGATAAGACTGGCGAACAACAGAAGAAAGATTAGCCTGGGTTGTGCCCCTCTCACGAGTTTAAGCAAGTCAGCCTTACCCTTGGAGCGGAGGTTGTGTCCAATTCGATGTTAGAATCAAAAGTGGTCCTCAATAGGACGCTTGGTTTTACCCGTAATAATCAAAATTTCTCGATTCCAGACGCAATGGCTTCTTCCACAATAAACTGGACAATGGGCTTATCTACAATCGGGAAGCATTTCCTTGGCGAAGGCTTTAGTGGCTGGCAAGCAGCCCGTTCCTTAGCCGCCGCCGGAATAACAGCTTTTCTAATTTTTCTTCATGAGATGTCTCCCTATTCTTTTCAAGTCAGACAGTAGTGTGCTAATTCAGCTAGAGAGGCTTGGTCAGGGATATCAGTAATAAATGCCATTAATGGTTTTGGCCCTGCCCTTGTAACGCCAAGTTCCAAGTTGTAATCCGCCTGACGATACTGGTTGAAGAGGCCGCATCAATTGATCCAGACAAGTCGGTCAGAGACAGAAGTCATGAAGTGACGCAACTTCAAAGGATCAGCTTGAAAAAGGCATCTTTGCGCCTTATGCGTGGGGCTTCAAGCACTTGTCGTTGACGGGCTTGGCGGGCATAGTCACCGCTGAAGATAGAGCGATCTCGCGCATAGTAGAGGGCTGTCCGGCCATCTAAATAAAACCAGCGTGTCTTGGTAAAAATTCATAGCCATCAATGGTGAAATGTTTCGGGTGGCACTACTTCATCGCCGCCCACTAAATCACCAAATCTTTCTAGCCCTTCATGTTAAGCGCTGGTAATGGGTGGATGGGGACGCCCTAGTAGTGCTCGACGGTTGGTTTGGATAACTCCGCACCACCATAAGCATAGGCGTGGTTGGAGCTTATCCATACCCTCGTAACCCTCAATGCTGACATAAGTGTCTCGCGGTAGACTAACGAGGCGTAAGTTTTATGGCTGGGGTTCAGGGTCATCACCATGATGGTATCGGAACGACCTTGTTCTGTCGGCCCAATTCCCCTGTGTCAATTCCTAGAAGAGGAAAGACATGGGCTCGAATCTGGCGCTGCCTTGAACTTGAGGCCCTTGCCACAGACTGGCCACTAGGGCCCAAGACGACCATTAAAAGTAAATGCTGGCGTTTTGATTTCATCTAGGAGCCTCCTAGTCAGCTTGAGAGTTTGATTAGCGAAAACCAATGATGGCTTCTTTGACACATCGCTAACCTAAGGTGTCCAATTCTGCCATCTTAGCTTCAATGGTAGCCAGCAGCATGGTATTTACCTTGCCGACGAAGATTGATCATGTACTTGGTTATCTACAAATTCTGATGCCACCAGAGCTCTTCATAGAGTTTCTCACCCGGGCGAATGCCTACTTCAACAATTGAGTTTCTTTTCCCGTATGACCCTAAGCGGGACCATTTTCTTAGCTAAAGTCATATCCAAGGTTCACCCATATCTAAAGATAGAGACTTCGCCGTCTTGAGCATATGCTCCAAGCATGAATGACTAAACGGCCAGCTTCCGGAATGGTCATAAAGCACGAGGTCATATCGAAGTCAGTCACCGTCAAAGGTCCACCTGCAGAATTTGTCGTTCGAAGACTGGAATGACACCGCCTGGCTACCTAGACATTACCGAAACGAACGGCACAATAGGTGGATTGACTGGTCTTAATGAAGCCAGTCACAATCAGTTCAGACTACACGTTTAGTTGCCCCCATCACGTTAGGGTGGGTTGACCGCCCTATTCTGTCGAAATCGCATAACCATCTTAGGCACACCCGGCGGTCGACTGCCTTGGCCATTATAGGTCCGTGGATGTTATTTTTGAGGCTTCCTTGGGAGTTACGTTCCATCATCGGCACATAGCGCAGAGCTGCTGCATGATGAACAATAGCATGGTTGATAATCCTGGAAGACTTGTAATAAGCGTGGATAATCTTGAATATCTGCACAACAGGCACATATTCAATTTCTGGATGACTCTTGATTAATTCGTGGTAAATCAGATAGATGGAGTTCTCACCATGACCTAAGAGGACCACACGTTTAGGCTGGAAACGACTGACTTGACGGCAAATCTCGCTCCCGATTGAGCCACCTGCCCCGGTCACTAAGATGGTTTGTAGCTAACTCTTGGTCAGCAAGACCGATCCAGGCGGATTTCCCTTACGACCAAGGGTCGACAATGTCAATCTTCTTAATCCCATTGCGTTGTGCCACCTTTGAATAACATCTTCAACCTTGGGCATTTTTATAGACGGTCAAGCCCGCCTCATTACACATTTCGAGAATACGTTCATATTCACGCGGTTCCCGAAGAGGAATAGCCACGATGACTTCGTCAATATCATATTCTTTGGCTAGGCTAGCTAAGTCATCATAACGGCCTAAGACCGGCACACCACTAAACTGTTGCCCCTTCTTATTGAGGTCATTATCCAAAATCCCCACGATGTCTAAATCACTGGTTTGAGGTTGGTAACTGTTCATGAAGGCTGCGCCCTGTCCCTGACCCCCGATCAAGAGAAATCCGGCGACTGGTCGCTACCTCCTAGCCGCGATCACGTTGGGAGTATAAGAGCTGCCAAATCAAACGTGGTGCAAAGACCAAGAAGAAATTCCCAAGAGATGAAGAGAACCAAGCAGAACTGAAAACTGAGGCAGAAGACATAGCTATGCCATAGCCCACCACACTCGAAAATGGCGATGGTGGAAAAGAGCTCATAAATTCATCTAAGGGGTGTGACGGCTCATACTTGCTGCCAAGCCCATAACATGGGTTAAGACTTGGTAAAGTGCAAAAAGTTAACCCCACACACAATATGGTCAAGGGTTAGGGTTAATCAAGGTATGAAAGAGGACATAGGATACCACATGGCTGCAATAAAACTTATTAGGTCACTGATGGCCCAGAAAAATTGTTTCTGCCCCGATTTAATCTTTTCGACGATGTCTATTACATAATGGCTATATCTTTTATTCAAAAATCATACTGCCACCTTTCTATAGATTTGCATTCTTTTGTATCAGTACTATTTTACTCTTGATTGGGTAAAATACAATGTATTTTCCTCCAAAGGACCCGCCAGTCTCATCTGATTCCGTTCCTAACCTAAATAGCACGGAAAAGGCTCAAAACTTACCGTGTGCTTTGCTATCTCCTTGTAGCTTTAAGGTGATCATGATAGTGTTGACGATACTCTTTCAGGACTCAGCACCCTCAGATTGTTTAAAGCGGTAAAAATAAGCTTGATTCTGATAGCCAACTTTTGACTGCTATCTGGGCCACCACGACAACAGACGATCAATCAGTGAAGTCATGATGGCCTAGACGATATTGATTGATATAGCAGGGACAGGGTCATGCCAGACCTCGCGCGTGAAGAGTTGCCTAAGTACATGACAGTGACATGAAGGTCATCACCAAACTCTTCATGGAGATATTCTCGTTATAGCGCTCATAGATGGCCGCCAAGACTTCGTTGACAACTATTGGCGGATAGAGGCTGATGGCGCTTCTCGCGCCACCTAAATCTAAATTCTCCTTGAGCGTGTTGTCTTAACAAGGCAAAAGTCAGGGGCTGATTAGCCCCTTCATCTAGGAGACTGGTTGGGGCGTGTTGGTTGGACTTAATATCAAGTAATGTCGGATCAGGCCGTTAATTGCACTACTTCCTGGGGCGCTGGTTCCGTTCCTGGCAAAAAGGCCAAGAAGCTATCTAAGTCGCCATCCAGTTTATACTATTTGACTTGTCGATTGCTTCATGGAGATAGCCCGACTAATAGAACCACTAAACTTTATCGGTTGCGGGATCGGACTGAAAGCTCAATCTCATCTTGCCAAAAGATTTGCCTAGCTCGCTCCTCATCCCACTCCCTATTCATAGAACAGTCGTCTAGACTCGGCCTGAAGGAAGGTTTGGGTTTCATGATGAATGTCGGTCAGCGTCAAATTAGTCTGTATCTGCATGCCACCCTCTAGAAACTCTTGGCAGAGCTCTGACTGGGGCATGATCCTGGCAGCCAGTCACCTGGCGTCATAATAGCCCAACCACCTGCCGTTTACTAATTGGGACAAACCAGAATTTCGTCATATCCATTGCCAGTTAGCTGCCTTAATATCTTGGAACCGAAGAGGCAAACTCCCTTGGCTGTCTCTAGCCAGGGATGCTTGCTGTTATGCTCGCGATCGAAATCACCCTGATCTAGGGGCCCGCTTTATCCCGAATCTCTTGGGCCACTTGGCTAGGCACCCGATGATAGTCTCACCTTGTCGATGGGCTTGAGCAGGTAATTCTTGGCAACTCCATGCCTCGCTTGACATACTCAAATTCCCGATAGCCCGACACGAAAATGAAGCCAAAGTCCTGTCCCAGCTTCTTGGCTTGGCTAATAAAAATCAATTCCGTCATTGGGCATATTGACATCGGTGATGACAATATCCACGCTTGACTGTCATTATGTCCAGGCTTCTGACCATTGCCAGCTGTCCCTACCGGTTGCAGGCCCAGTTCTTCCAGCGAATCAGGCGCTCTAACCGCTGACGATCATGTACTCATCGTCCTACCAATCATGACCCTGAGTGGGTTGAGAAAGGACAGTGAGCCATACGCGGACACCTCCTTCTTCATTTACTTTGATAGGATAGTAGCCTCGCCACCAAAATAATGATGCAGTCGCTCCGCACATTAAAGATCCGATTGACTGCGTGCCATTCGGTTCAATTGTTCGAGATTCTCTCTCTTAATCCTTGATTTTAAGAGCTTAGGCTTTCTGGGGACATACCTCTCCCGTTATCAAGATACTTCAATCCAGAGCCTGCTAGTCAGGCTAGGCTTAGTCGACCACGTCTTCTACCCAAGCTTTGATGGCTAGCGGTTATCATCTGGCAAAATCTACGCCATGCACAAAAGTAGTTTTCAATCAAGGGCTGCGGCAAACTTAGGCAGGACGAAAGGCTTGACATTCTGACCACTTCAATCTCAAACTGCAATTTATTAGGATAGCGCACCTGGGTAGAGATGGATATGTTGCGGCAGAAGGAAAAGCTCATCGTTCCAAAGTTGTCTCCTTCTCATCGCTGATATTATTCCTTAGATAGAGGCGTAAAATCATAGACGATATCGGCCAATTCATCTCCCCTCAGTCAAAACACTCATGCGAATAAACTCTAGCGTGTTAGTACATAAAATGTGATTGATTTGCGACTGCAAAGCCTTGAGAATGGCTCGTGCTCGCGGCTTCCATGGAATAGGGTTCCTGTATGTTAACCTGATACTGCTCCAAACATGGTATTAATAGAGTGGGTAATTTCCGCAGTTCATCTTGCTTTATCGGCTTCTCGAATACGATAGTAGAGACTGTACATCTCGATTCGCTTTAAAGGTCGTGACCATATCGCGAACCTGATTGAAGATAGTCCCCAAAGAAACGATAAAGCAAGCCAAGAGGATAGCCCGGCCGAGTATGGGTAATCAAGGTGATTACTACGCCAGACATAACTCGTTTCCCAAATAATCGACTTAGGCAAAGAGACTAATAATCAGTAAATCTTCGCTCGTCTCCATGCGGCTGATTAGCTGCCAGACGAGGTTTCCTCCTTGATGACTTGTAGCTTGTCTTGACTCAGCTACCACGTTCTAGGAGCATACGTTTGAGCTTGGCATCGACGACGACGGTTTGCGCCTTGGTTAGGAGGGGCGATTCAGCCAGCCCTTGGAAAGAAACGATCGGCATGGTAGTTGGCTGACCTGCCCCAAACTATGGCAGAACATAAGTCGAATAAAGAGCCGGTCAAAAGCCAATCTCTTTACCCTCTTCTTTGCCTATAGCGGCGATCATCTTACGCCCACGTATTTGTCCGCGGTAGAGACAATCAGTTCTTTGGCATTATCGACATGGATAAGAAAGTAATATCCTGAAACTCCCGATGAAGTCGATAGAGCCATCAGGCAAGTCGAGATTGGCACCGACGAGTCGTCACAAAGCTCTCTAGCGACTCCTGCAGCTAGAATTGCCAGCGCACGCGCAAGGCTTCAATCTGCTTGGCTGGACTCTAGTCAAGTTTTTGCGCGATTTTCTGAGCATCTTGGTCAGCCTGACCGAGTCTGATCTGAATATGGTACGTGCACGAAGTTACAGCTCAGCCAGGGCATTATCGACGTATGTCGATAGAGCAAGTAGACCGCTACCAGGGCGAGAAGAAAGACTAAGACCAGAAATCAGGGTCGCATAGTAGCGTGCGAGCCGGCACGGGTTACCATTCTTCTGGCTCATGCGGAATCACTCCTTGCCGACGCTTGCACTCTCTCAAATAGAGGGACGACAAGCTACTAGTCACCCAGAGAGAGCGCGAAGATAGAAGGCCAAGGCCGGGGAGGTCATCACACCTGCAGGACAATAACCAAACTATAAACGGTGTCAGATTGGGACACTGCCACCAAAGAGTTGGAAGAAGCTAAACTTAATGAACAATGGCTAGCTTCTGTTGAACGACCGCATTTGACTCTCTGCCACCCAAAGCTGTGTATTCACTCACCGACTAAAACGGTCACCCGGATGACACAAGGGCCACCAAGAAAGATCATGCGCATCTGAGACGCTAATAAAATCTCTAAACCAGCACAGGAAAGACAGACAGAGAGGTATAAGAAGAGATTGAGGGCAGCTATCACGTTTACGCGTGCTTATAGCTGTCCCAGACCGAGGAGAAAAGTCAGCGGAGTCTGCCCGCCACTTTAAGCGCTGGTAGAGCTTCAATTGCAGGCGTCAAGACTAGCCATGGTGCCAAAGGCCTAAACCACCAAATCAACTTTTCAACCAGTAGAAAAGACGCAACCTCTCTCATCCATATCGTAGACTCGCATCATCATCTCCAGCAAGCTTTAGCCTCCATGCGCTTTCCTCCTCTATCACCATAATCAAGACTATTACTACCGCTGGCCATTTAGCGCTAGAGAAACGGTCTCAAGATGCGTTTCCAGCGGCTTGATGTGACGGTAGAAAAGCCTAGCTCCTGCTCGCAATCTGGCCACCCGCCGCGATGTCCTCATAAAGCAGAAAGTGGTGCAGCGGCATCTCGGCCAGTTTAATTGGCGGCTACAGAACCACATTGAGTACCTGGCTAGGATTCGGCGTAGACCATTGACCTCGTCACTCCGCCAGTTTGAGACTGGCCTGATTCCCAGATGCTGATCCCAAAGACATATTGATTGGTCCCGTGTCACGGCACCCAGAGTCCCAGAGAGCTCCAGCACGAAACCAGCCGATAAAGGGAGCCGTTGTCTCGTCGCCAATATAACAGCCTTCTTCTCAACTTAGAAAGGCTTCAGCATGAGGCGATTTACGTAATTGATGGGCCATAGGCGTGGCATGTAGCCAGCATAGATTGGCAAGTAAGGCAAATGGAAGCTCATGGCTGATTGGACAGGCTGGCTGCACAGTCGCGACGGGCATTTCTAACATTTCCCTGACAATCTCAAATACGCAACCATCCACCCGGTAGTTGACGCCGGTTGATTAGATCGGCGCCTGTGCGAAATGCGGTGTAGAAGGCGAGCGATCTCCTGCCATCTGCCATCAAATCAGCCAGAGGCTATGATGGAGCGCGAAAGACTGCTCGCCAAGCAGGAGCTCCTCGGTATAAAGGAGGCCACCCCAGGCTTGGCTGACAGTCACCTAAGAATTGCAGCCACCTGTGGGTCCTTTGGGCCTGCATCGAGTTGGCTCTCGTCCATCGAAAAGCTGGCGTGGTAGTTGAGTGATTAAGTTGGCGGTAGTCCTTGCTTCTCCCCAATCGCTCTAAGCGCCCGCGCCGCCCGACTATACAGAAGAAGTCGCTGTGAGGCGTGGTCCAGACTTTTATTGACCGACCTCGCATAGCTTTGTCGGCACATGCCCAACACGCACGATAGATCGCAGCCTCTGGCGTCCTTCTAGGGATGACACTCTCATGTTCTGCAGCCGTACAGAGACATGGCCTCATAAAGCTCTCTGGGCTAACTCGCTGGGCACGCCGCGCCCGACGATGGCATCACCCAATGACCGCATCGACGTTCCCGGCATAAGCTCCGCTCGTCAGGGAGACAGCCATGAGGCAAGGGGCCATCTTCTCGGCGACCGCAGAGATACCTTCTGAAGAGTGGCACCATTTGCACGCTCGTGGGCATAGAAGTGGGTAGTAAGGTCCGGAAGGTCTCCTAGCAGCCAAGGCTGGTGAAAAGTAGCCAGCTCCAACTCTCACCCGTATAAGGGCGATTGGTGGATGAGGCTCCGCCTCCGACCACTCATAGGCCGCCTTGAGGGAAGGTGGCCGTCCGGCATCGAGAGGCAATGGTGAAAACGATCGACCACGGCCTCCTCGATGGCTACCAGTCACCACGGCTTGCATGGTCCTCCCATGCGGCCTCCGTCGAGCACGCGTACTGGTCCCAGGACTGGCCGACAGCAGATCGTTGCCGATAATTAAGCACGAGCTGGCCTGGGCTAATATAGAGGGTCACCCATTCCAAAGTGCAAGGACTGGCTTGGGACAGCTTCACTGTTGGGCCATCAACTCACAGCTGTGCCATGAGAGCTCTCTCCCAAATCACCACCTGCACAGCTCGAAAGTTGTCATTCTCAGCGTGCTGTGCATGCACTGTATTGCCCAACTGACTCGCCATGCCGACCCGCTAGTTGATTAGTATGAAAGCAGTCGACGACCTTCTAGCTCATACCAAACCACTGGGCCAAAGCACGCCCATGCACCCTAATGTCCTTAGGATAGCGCCGGTCGGGCGTCACCTTGCAAATGCCCCATCCCCAGTTGCGACAACAAGCCACCTATGACCGTCCCGCAAACGTTGGTGGGACAAAAAGCCTGGTCGCCGAGCTAGATCACCGCGATAGCCAGAACTCGCTTCAGTTCTCGACTCGGCCTCAGCATGACAGGTGGCTCCATAAGTTGATGCACGCTCATCACGCTAGGCAGGCCACCTGCCAGGTACTCCAGGCAAAAGTCGCCATCCAAGGACGTCGTGGGTCAAACCTTAGTCCCAAAAGTGCGGTCCCGTCTGCCGGATGGACGCGATGCCTCTCGAGCCAGCGAAAACAAAATGGTTTCATGCCAAGGAACAGTATAAGGCGAGGGTGTTGCCCTGGCGGCCAGTGACCATCTGCGAGTCCCCAACGGGTAACAACGGTTTCGTGAGGCTGACATCTCTTTTCTTCCTTTCTTTCAAGCCTCAATCCCTGACTCGACGGAGCATGCTGCTACGTCAAGACTCGCGACTACTGCTCGTCGAGCCTCGCAAGGATCGAAGCCGTCTATCAAACGAAGAGCTCGGAACGGGTCCCAGCACTCGCCTTGTCGACAGGCATTAGGCATGCTGTTTTCAGCGCGATCGTATTGACAGTCGCATTTCTTCCTTGATCTTATCAGCCGCGTATCTTTCAGCTTTGTTGAATTCAGGCAGACTTTCAGTGGTCCTTTAACTGCAGTGTGAGACCTGCATATGATTCGTTGACGACGTTGTTGACGTCATGCCGTCACTGTCCGCGATGGTTCTCGAGTTGAAGTTGAAAGTTCTAAGAGTGGAGAATCAGTTTGCTTCTCGAGCCTCAGAAGCGTACCAATTGTTCTGGTGTGGATGCGTCTCATCCTTTGTAAAGCAAAGGCGGCGTTCCCTGCATTCACGCAGACATATGAGTAGCACTTCTGTTGCACTTTAGGCAAGAGTTTGATCTTGTCTTCGCCAACTTTCTCAGTTTCCTCGCCTTTATCTAGACCGTAAACCAAGGTGTTCATGATTTCTGGTTTAGAGTTGACGAAGGTTGAAACAATTTGACTGACTCTTCAACGTGGTCGAGGTTTTGCGCGACAAATCGAAGTTGAGACATACGTTAGCTTGAGCGTTTGTCTTGATGATGGTGTCGCCGTGAGGACGATTTCTAAGTCTTTACCGAAACGGCACGGGTAAGTAGTTACCGTGAGTCACGTGGCCCACTGTTTCACGACGCATGAACCAGGGTATCAGCATCTAATGGGTACCCTTGGTCAGGTGGCAGCGTCCTTAGGTAAGAGCCTTTTCGTAGAATTCGTGCATTACCTTGATTTCTGGAATGAGGCATCTGTTTCTTTCTAAGGGTTCACGATCTTGGCAGTATCGCCTTGAGGTAAACCCAGGTGGTACGAGCATCTGTGACATAGTCAAGTCATGCCCTACACCAGTGCCACGACCCTGCAGAGGTGCTACACCAGGTTCTTTTGTCTCTTTGATGGTTTGTAAGAGAGCTCTACATCTTTGAGTTCTCATACCGTCTAATTTGAGTTATATTTCTTCAAGAAGGTTGGGTTTGAAGGTGTAGAACTCTTGCACATAAACGTCCCGTTTGCTAGGAGAAAGGCATCTTGCCGTCAGCTGTGTTCCCTTTGATGAAGCTTCATCAAGTACTTGAAGGAGTCTTGAGCGTGTTCTTTGATTAGGTCAGTCAAGTCAGCATAAGCGCCTTTTGAAGCTATTTTGGATGTAACTGGAGCACGCGCGATGTCGTATTTTTCACCTGAGTTGGTCATCACGTTCATCTTGTCATCGTACTCACCCAACCTAGGTGGCAGTTTCAAGCTTTAAGGTTTAAGTCACGAACGAAACGCTTCGTTAACTTTAGCCAAAAAGTTGATCAAGTTATCAGGTGGTGTCCCGATTTAGTCACATGGTGATAGTTAGTTGGTTCTTCCAGTTTTAACAGCTCGAGAACAAGCACTACCGATACTGCTAAAGCAGACATAGCCATATTACGTACAAGACGTTTCATTTTCATTGTGGATTCCTCCTAAAATTTTATATTGTTGTACCTGTAAGAATGAGTGGTACGCCTCTTCTTGACGCCACCGATGGTTAAACCAGAAGTGATATTTCTGGAAGAAAAGGATAACAGGCGATTGGCAAGTTGAGATAACCACCATGGCCACACGCGTTGCTTCCGCGGAATAGAGACGCCCGATACGGCCAGAAGCAACTTAGGGTAGCATTTTTAACGATATAGTCCATATTGGCTTGGTTGCATCAAGACATATTGCAGTGGGAAAGAGGTTTTGATCATCTGGTGAAAGCAAAGCGCTAAACTCAGTCGTTCCAGAAAGCCAATGGTCGCAAAGAGGCGAGATGGTTGCAATCCTGGAATAGCCAGTGGTAGGACGATTTGGCGGAAAGATTCAAGCCCTGCCCGTCAATCCTACGGATTCAATGATGATTCGAGGAATGAACTTACGGAAGAAGGTCGCATGATAATGACGTTGAAGGGGCTCAAGGCCGTGGCAAAATCAAAGCCCAGATGGAGTTTCTTGGCTTGAGTGAGGAAGTCATCACGATATAGCTTGGCACCATCCCAGCCCCTACCAACATGGTCACCAAAATGATGAAGAGGAAAAGCGGCGGAAGATGGTAGGTCGTGATAAGGCATAGGCATGAGTCGAAGTAACTGTTACGTTAGATCAGGGTCCCGACCACGGTCACGAAGACTGGTCACCATAGGCATTGACGTATGGTAGAACTTTGTAAAGAGATGCTCGTAACCTGCTGTAGACCAGGCATCCGAATCGGGCGATAACCTGTTCGCAATGGAGTTTTCATCGGTCAGCGATAAGATGAGCACGAAAGATGAAGGGAAAGACACCCTGTCAAAACCAACCAAGGTCATCAGAAGACTAGAAGAAGTTGGCTTTAGGGCCGAAGGTATCCACCGATACCTTCACAGTTTTTCTTGGTCTGAGTCATGGTGACACCTCCACGGGAATAAAGCAGAATCTGGATCAATCTTGCGCACAATCAAGATAGCTGACAGCAACAAGATGAAACCAACGAAGGACTGATAAAGTCCGGTCGTAGGTCATCCCCAGGTTTCCTGCGTTTTCAAACCATCATGGATATAGGTATCTAAGACGGACGTCACATTCTTAAAGCGGACCAGATTGAAGCGTGGCATGGTAGAAGAGACCGAAGTCGGCCCGGAAGATGTTCCCCAATCCCCAAGATAACCAGAATAATCATCATAAACAAATGTGGGAATCACGACGTGACGGATTTGATCCCACTTACTAGCGCCATCCATTTGAGCGGCTTCATAGTAGGTCGGTCAATCACGATGGTCCTGAAAGTAGATATGGAGTGAATAACCAATCCCTTTCCAAATCCCCATGAAGGCCAGGGAATGGTGGCCCACATATCAGGTGTGGTATACCAGTTGGTGTCGGCCTTCATGCCCATATCCTAACATTTGGTTCAAAAGACCGCGGTCGGTAGATAGGAAGGTTAAGACAAAGATACTGATGATAACCCATGACAAGAAATAAGGTAAAGAGCATGGAAGTTTGAATGGTCTTAACCAGAGCTTTTGCTACGTAATTGGCTGAGAATAATCGCAGACATGACGGCGAAGATAAGACCAATAATAATAAAGGCTAGGTTGATATAAGACGGTGTTCCGGGTAATGAGATAGGCCTTAGAACTTGAAAATAGGTAATAAGTTGGCGATCCCTACCCATTTACTGTCGAGGATGGACTGGAACAAATCCTCCTTGGAGAAGCAGAAACTGCTTAAAGGCCACCACGTTTCCCTAATACTGGAATATAGTAGATGAGCCAAATCAGCTGGTAAAGTCATACGAGTAAGGGTATATTTTTGTTTCCATTTGTGCGTCGTTTGCTTTGGAGCTTTTAGCTTTTTGCAGCTGCTTCCATTGTCACTCCTCTTTTCTGTTAACGTTTACAGTTTTGTATTATACGACAATTGCCCTTACTTTATCCTCAAATCATAGGTAATTTATTAAAAATTATAGGTATTAAATCACACATTGTGACTAAAACTGTATAGGACAAATAGTTATTTCGCCCGAGACTCTAATAACTAACTTGTACTTTTAAGGCCTCTCTCGCTCTTAAATTAAGCGGATATTTTACTGGAGCTTTATGGTGCGCCAGATCAAAGTAAAAAGGCATGACTTCAGTCATGCCTGAAATATAAGCCATGAGTTTGACTCCTTGGAAGCCAGGCCTATCACTAAGTTCTCTCTGCCAACCCTAGGTTACCCCTGCCCCAATCAGATTAGCATCTGCTTGATGGGAATGAGGGCTGTACCACATGGGATGATGGGAACTTCAGACGCTTCTAAGAGGCCTTGACCCTTTCTTCCAGTGCCCTGGGCTGAAGTCCTGATTGCCTGACAAGGCGCCAATCAAAATAAGCGGAGATCCATAAAGACATAAGATTATGAATCAAGAGGGCAAGGTCATCTACCATTTGATTGACGGCATCCTGGCTTCTGGATAACCTTGTGTAGCCAATTCCAAGGGCCTTGAAGTCACTCGACCCGTTATAGCGTCGCGCCACATTGACCGGGCTCATGGTTGGACTGACCTGGCGACTAAAGTCGACCATGCATAACAAACTCACCGATAAAGCCCCTGGCCCCCGGTAGGCTGACCCGTTTAAGACTGAGGCGCCCCAATACCAGATCCTAAGACTAGGAGGGACGTACCTGGCTCCTGAGCATCCTGAATGAACTTCAGCTACCACGCACAGTTGGCGTCATTTTCAATGGTGACGGGCACTTGGAAGGCCCTGGGTCATCCTCTTGAACAAAAGGCCGATGGATATATGGGACGGCACTAATGCTTTCGATAAGGCCCTTGTCCAGCAAAAACGGTCCCTGGCACGGAAAAAGCCAATTCCTTTGATAGTGGGCAAGTCCAATTCTTGGCGGAGTTTAGCAAGCTCGGACTGGAGTCCCTCCCAAGTTTTCTGGCGTGGAAACTTCCCTTGATGGCTCAAGACTTGCCCATCAAAGATGCCATACTTCACGCTTGTTCCCCGACATCGCAAACTAGTAGTTGCTCGATCATGTCATTTCCTCCCATTCAAAATTCATGATTAGCAGTTAAATCTTTGAACCACCAGCCCGGATTGTTTGACGGTCCGGGTCTGGGTATGAATATCGTTAGAGATTAGGCCATAGCGGTTCTTGTAGGCATTGAGCCAGGACCAACCGTCGACTGGCGTCCAGACATGGTAGCCAAAGCAGTTAGGCCCTTCTCTTGCATGGCTCGTTCAGTCAGTAGAGATGTTCGCTGAAGAACTGAATCAGATACTGATCCTGGATAATCCCTTTCTGATCCAGATAGCGCTCCTCACGCGAAACGCCAATCCCGTTCTCGGAGACGAAACCAAGGGATATTATCATAATTGTCTTGAAGGTTCTTAGCAATATCATGAGAGCTTGAGGATGGATTTCTGCCTTTGTCCACATTCATACGCCGACCTGGCATTTGATAATCGTTAAAGTAGCGTTGCGGCATCCAGTCAACCGTTAAACTGTTAGGCGAAATTTCTGGCGCCTTGACCCGATGAGGGTGGTAGTAGTTAACCCCTGATATAATCCACGCGATTGTCGCGGATAGTAGCTAACTCTTCTGGCGTCGATTCCCATAACACACCATCTTTAGCCAGAATGGCCACTAATTCCTCTGGAAAACTCCCCCTAACGGAAGCATCTAAGAAGAGCGGTTGACAAATAAGTTGGCAAAATGTGTCACAGCCAAATCTTCTTCAGATTGGCTAGATGGATAAGCCGGCGTTAGGTTAAGAGCAATGCAGTGACCCGACCTTGCGGATTTTGATTGATTTGGCGGTAGGCTTGAATGGCCTTGGCAGAGTAGCTAATTGTGGTGGCTACTTGAACCGCCTTCTTGCCATCTACCAACATAGGATGAGTGGAAACCATAGAGATACTGGGTCTTCTACGACTACCATAGGCTCATTGAAGGTCATCAGTCCGTCACACGATCGCTCGAAACATTCAAAGACCCGGCGCAGCAATTTCACAAAAAGCTCTACGACATGCTTGGACTCCCAACCACCGTAACGCTCATAGAGTTCGATTGGTAAATCAAAGTGATGAAGATTGATAATCGGACGAATACCGGCGCCAAGAGGGTATCAATGACCCGGTTGTAGTAGCTATGCCCTTCTGGATTCAAGCTCCTCTCTAAATCATCAATCAAGCGGGTCCATTGAATGGAGGTCCGCAAACTATTAAACCCTAAGTCCTTGAACAGGGGCGATATCAGACTCATATAAATGGTAGAAATCGGATGCCACATCCGGCCCAACATAGCGGAAGAAATCTTCCGGCTTGGTATCATAATGATAATCGAATACATTGACATGGGGCTTATGGAATCGCCCTTCATTTTGTGGGCCAGAAGTTGCCCCACCCCACCAAAAATCTACTGGAAATCTTACTTTCATCGTCATCACCTCACCCTTATTATAGCATGACCCTGACTGTACAAAATATAGACCTTTTGCGACAAACTATAGGCTTATGACCAGTTCATACACGCCCCATCTTTCTAGGTGAGGCATGACTAAGTAAAGCAGTCCTTTCTTGAAATATAAAAGTAGCGCTGTTCTTCTGGCAGAACAGCGCTACTTTATTATAAACGGATGGAAATCGCCTATGGTAGATCGAAATTTATCTTCTTGAGTAGGGTGCTAAGCCCTTGCAACTCCGCTTCGCTTAAGTTACCAAATACTTTATCAAGTTTGGCTACGTGAACAGGAAAAATCTCTCGCATCAAATCAAAACCTGATGGACTTAGGCCAATATAAGCTACCCTTCTATCCTTAGCATCAATTCTCCGTTGAACAAGCCCCTTTTTTTCTAGCTGATTAATGACATAGGTTGTCGAGGAGGAAGAAATCAGAATCTTCTTAGCAATTTGCTGTACAGGGTACTCTCCTTTAGACCAGAGCAATTCTAAAACACCAAACTCTGTCGAATTAAGCCCGTAACTACTAACGTCATTCTTTAAAAAATTGTGTCAGTTGGGCCACTGGTCCGCATAAGTCCCACAACCACTTTCAAAGCTAATTCTTGATGCATTGGCCAACCTCCTCCTATTTTTTCTTAAGGTCCCATTATAACAAGTCTTGTTTTTTTAAACAAGAGAAATATTTATACTTGACCTTTTAAATATAACTTTATACACTATTAAGTATCAAAAATAATTATGTAAAGGACTTAATAGATATGGCACGCTTCAGCAGTGACAAACTCCCTACTGGCCCCTTTGTTGTTACCCAAAAAGTTCTCTCTGGCAAATGGAGTATTCTCATCCTCCACGCCCTCGAGCAAGGGTCCTAAACGCTTTAATGTTCCTCCACCGTGAATTATCTGGGAATCACTCAAGCTACCCTCACCAAACAATTACGTCAGTTGGAAGAAGATGGCATCATTATTCGCAAGGCCTATCCTCAGATTCCACCTAAGGTAGAATATCAACTTTCCGCTATCGGCATGGAATTTCGTTTAGTGCTTCAACAATTGGGGGCCTGGGGAAACAAGTATATCCATTTCCTTAAAACTCAATAATAAAGAATAAGCGTGTTGACTTCCCCAAGTCAACACGCTTTTCTCATAATGATAGACGCGTCAAAATAGAAAAGTAATCGGTAAGCCCCTAAACTTCCTATTTGACTGAAGATGCTCCACCCAACTGTACTTTTACCTTCCCCTAAAGGGAAAAGCACTAACTGAGCCATCTATCATCAATAGTAACCAATAATTAAAAAGGTTGCGCTAGCCTGTTGCTAGCTATGGTACCTTGACTATCTGACCAAGATCCCTCAATCTTAGTGGTCTACGATAGGTGCCAAGGCGAGGTATCTTCCGCCTTTTCAAAAGGCAACCTCAGATAATGTGAACAACGGGAGAAAGTCTCCACTCCATCCGAATAGTGAGTTCACTATTCATTGCAACTACCAATTAGTGGCTATCACTTGTCCCGCCTCTCTCGCCTACTCACATATTTTGTCACCATTTACAACGCGCCGCAGTTGCTTGACAAAGTTAGTTTCTGTTAGCCGATCTCGCCATCGGGCGAGAAAAAGAACCATAAGTAGCTAAAGATTTAGGTTTCTACCAAACAAGTGATTGAAGTAATTGATATCACCCGTTGTCACACTCATCTTAAATTCGAAATGACTCATAGTAAAAGAACTACTTCCCCTCTGTTCTAAAAGCAGTCGCTTAAAGCACTTAGTTATCTCGAATTCGAAATAATTATATCACGTCAATGACATTTGGTCAATACATTGATTTTCATAATCTTTTCCTAAATAAATAGAGATTCGTTTCACTAAATATTCGGAATAAGCTGAACTTTCTTAGAATATTCTCTAAATGTATTCTTATTTTTATTTCCAACTTAATAATAGCACCTATTTTATATGTTTTCTTTCGCCTTTTATAAGATAAATAGCTATTTATACCCTATATTTTTATTTATCCTACATATTTATAGTTAAAAACTATAGATACTCCTATAAAAATCAATATAGCCAGATGATTGACCCTTGCCCGCTTTAGCCCTTACAATAAGAGAAAAGCTCCTTTACTTGATAGGAGTTATCGCGTAAGGAGGTTGCCCTTTGCCTATTCGTATTGCTGATGGCCTACCCGCCAAACAAGAATTACTTCATGAAGGTATCCAGGTCATGGAAGAGCAGACAGCACAGCGCCAGGATATTCGCCCGCTTAAAATTTTGCTCCTCAACCTCATGCCCAAAAAAGAAGAAACTGAACTTCAATTTCTACGCCTTCTAGGTAGCCAACCTCTGCAAATTGAAGTTGACTTCCTCCAGATGTCGAGCCGTAAGTCCAGCCACACCAATGCCTCGCACTTGGAGAAATTCTACTACCAATTTAATCAAATCCAGGACCGCTATTATGACGGCTTAATCGTGACGGGAGCTCCAGTAGAGCACCTTGACTTCGAAGACGTCACCTACTGGTCGGAACTCCCAAAGCATCTTCGACTGGTCTAAAAACCATGTCTTTTCTTGCCTCCATATCTGCTGGGGGGCGCAAGCAAGGCTCTATACCGACTATGGCATCACTAAACATAGCCTACCTATTAAGCTCTTTGGTATTTTTAGTCATGAATTGACCCAACGTCACCATCCCCTAACACGAGGAATGGACGACTCTTTCTTGGCGCCACAATCACGTCACACAGGTATTGACGAAGCGAGACTGGCCCAGCACCCAGAGTTAGATGTACTGGCCACTGCACCTGAAACAGGCACCCTATTGGCCGCCTCTAAGGACAATCGTCAGATTTTTGTCACGGGTCATATGGAATACGACGCCTTAACCTTAGATCAGGAATATCGACGAGACCTCGGTTCTAATCCCCAAGTTTGCCTACCTCTGAACTACTATCCGCAAGACCAAGCGGATTTACCGCCCCAACATCGTTGGCGATCTAGCGCTTATCTCTTCTTCCATAATTGGTTGAACTTGGTTTATCAACAAACACCTTATGATTTAACCAGGCTTGATGACCAGTCAGCCAAATAAACCTCCAAACACAGCAAGAGCCCTCCCCTAAGTGGGAGGGCTGCTTTTTGTGCTTATTTAAGGACAGTCCCGTCTGCTAAGGTGATGGTGTGGCCATTGAAGTTGATCGTGCCGTTGTTGGTTAAGCTAGTCAAGGTGACATCCCCAGTTAAGTTCCAAGTCGCCCCTTCTTCTACTGTGACCACTGCATTATCCGCAACTGCCGTACCCCCATCTGCGTTATCGACGATTTTGATGGTGCCGGTAAAGTTGGTGCCTTTGCCTAAGGTCCAATTCAAGGTAGAGATGGTATCGACCTCAATTGCGCCTTCCAAAGTTTGATTTTGGGTTGTCATGGTGACGTTAGCGCCATTGGCACCGGCAGTCCCCCAACCATGGCTAGCATCATTCCCTAAGACAGCTAAGAGACGACCTTCTGTATCCAGGTTTTTGATGGTGACATTGCTTAAGTTAATGTCAGCATGTGTGTTGGTGACATAGATTAAATCGCCATTGTTGCTAATCAAGTTGCCATCCGTCATGGTGAAGGCGGCCTTACCGACTTCCGCATCCCCAGACATAGACTGGTAAATCATGACATTGTGGACATTGGTATCAGAGCTGCTACCTTTGGTATCACTCATATTGCCTTCAACTGTCGCATTCTCTAAGGTAATAGAGTTTTGACCTTCGATTACGAGGGCTTCAGAGTTCTGCACGGTAAAGGTCCCATTTTTAGCTGTAATATTGGCCGTTGAGTAAATGGCTGGTGAGTTGTAACCTTTAGAAGTATAGGTCCCGCCATCAACCACTACTCTACCGCCACCCCGGTCTGACCGGACAGCAGCTGCTGAGTTCCCGGCTGTCTCGACGGTCAAGTTGGTCGCATTCATAGTCGCGCCCCCTGTCGTCTGAATCCTTCCAGAGTTATCGGCTGTGGTTGTAATGGTCGTATCCGCTACATTCACCGTCGTGCCTTGGCCATAGGAGAAAATCCCATTACCGTTTTGAGCGCTGGTATTAACGGTCGCGTCTTTGATGGTTACAGCAGCGCCGTCTGTTGCTAGTAAGCCGGCATTCATCCCGTAGAAGTCACCATCTTCTGGGTTAGAGCTTGCTCCTGCTGTCTTATCCACTTTGATACCTGTTAAGGTAACTTTGGCATTTGTTACTCTGAGGGCATTTTCATCATCACCAGTAGAGCTATACTGACTATCGGTCACAGTGCCGTCCGCGGTAATCTCAGTAGCAGTCGTCCCTTGATTAACGGTGCCAGATCCACCAAATCCTCCGCCTCCACCTGGAGGTGCTTGAGGTGGTGCCGCCTGAACTTGAACAAGTGGGGTATTAAGCGTCAGCGTCATGAGACTGGCTTGCGCTAAGATAAAAGCAGAAGTAGTGAGTGCGGCAATTTTATGTAGTTTTTTCATCTTAATCATCCTTTCGTCAACTCTTTTGTTTTAGTTGATAGCTTAAGTATAGGATGCTTACTTAAAATCTACTTAAAGCCATAAAAACTTTTTTGACTTATTCAATGCCAAGCAAAAATGCCGACTGAGTCGGCATTTTCAAGTCTCATTTATTAGTGATTAGCGACTTTGAGCCGCGCGCGCTACAATGGCTTTAAGCTCTGGCCATTGAGCTTCCATCTGAGCCACTAAGGTCAACTGGGTAGCTGTCCGATCCAAATTCTGACCTGGACGGCTGGTGCCATAATAGATATCGCCATTGAGGTAGTCGGTCAGGAATCGAATCCCCTGCTCCAAGGTAATGACCCGTGCCCCCCAAGGCAGCAATTCAATTTCTAAGGTGGTTAGGCGATCCCCCATCCCCTTCAAAAAGCCGCGCGTATAGACTTCAAACAAATGGGCATCAAATTGGACCTTGCTCAAATCCGACTCGTCTTCCGCATTATGGTTGGCCCCAAAGCGAATGGCATCCCCATAATCGAAGAGCACCAGACCTGGCATAATGGTATCCAAGTCTACGATACAGAGAGCCTGGCCAGTGCTAGCATCCATGAGAATATTATTGAGTTTGGTATCATTGTGGGTCACGCGCAGAGGCAATTGGCCTGCATCTAACAAGTCATAGAGCAGGTAGCAATCAGATTTGCGGGCTCGTACAAAATCAATCCATTCCTGAACCTCCGCCACACGTCCCGCACGGTCTTGGGCGACGGCTTCTTCAAACTGAGCATAGCGATGACGCGTATCATGAAATTTGGGAATGACTTCCGTTAGTTGGCTAGCATCAAATCATCTAAATCAGCGGCAAAAGCCCCAAAGGCTTGGCCAGCCCGATAGAACTCGTCCTCATTGGTGACTTGTTCAATGCTGAAGCTGTCCTTAATAAACTCATAGATGCGCCAATAGGTCCCATCTTCCAAGCGCGTATATGGTAAGCCCTCACGATTAAGCACAACCGTCAAGGTTTCCCGCTCGGGGTCGCCGCCGCGTCGACTGATAATTCTCTTCATGTAATCTGTCACAGCCAAGATATTCTGCATAAGCCCAGGAACATCTGGAAAGATAGACTGGTTGATTTCTTGGAGGACATACTCCCCTTGCCAGCCTTGATCATCCCCTTGTAGGATGCGGTAGGTTTTATTAATCAGGCCGTTGCCTAAGGGCTCTAGGGCAAGCAAGTTCCCTGGTAAATCATAAGCTTGATAGGCCAAGTAGGCCGGCGAATCGGTCGCTAGAACGGTTGACATATGCTTCACTCCTTTTGCTACTATCCTAAACTTCTGGCCACAAAGGACTTGGGTAAACACCTGACTGAGTCAAACTTTCAATGGCTTCTACCACTAAAGGTTTGTCTTCTTGATAGGTGACCCCAAACCACTGGGATTGGGTTTCTAAAATCTTTACTCTGGCTTGGTCAGACTTAATTTGTTTGCGAACTACACTTGGCAAATAGTACTCACATTTATCAGGCTTAGTCCGAAGGCCCTTCTCCAAGAACTCTGGTAGATAGCCTTCAATAACTTGGATGAATCCTTCGGGGAAGCCCCAGAGGTTCATGGACACAATGGTTTCTGGGTCTACATCCACCCAGTTTAAGCCGTCTTGCGTATAGTGAATCCCTTCTGGATAGGCTTCAATCTGAGTCTGCTCTTCGATTTCAACTAAGTAGCCTGACTCATTAATTTGGCAAAGGCCCCGCGAAACCGCCCCGTTAGCCGAGATCGTTTTCTTGAGTGGATAGCCCACCATACTATAACGCGGATTACGATAGGTCTGCATTTTAACCAAATAATTATAGACCGATTGGAAGGCATGCCGGCCATAGAAATCATCGGCATTAATAACCGCAAAAGGTGCATCAATCAGGTCTCGCGCACACCAAACCGCATGGGCGGTCCCCCAAGGCTTGGTTCGGCTAGTTGGCACGGCAAAACCCGCCGGTAAATCTTCTAATTTCTGATAGACATATTCTACTGTCATATATTGTGCTATACGGTCGCCAACTTGGGCCTTAAAACGCTCAGCCATGTCGGGTTTAATGATAAAAATAACCTTCTTAAAGCCTGCTTCTTTCGCATCATAGAGCGAATAATCCAGCATAACCTCCCCTCTTGGTCCGACTGAATCAAGCTGTTTGAGGCCACCATAACGACTGCCCATTCCGGCTGCCATAATGACCAGGATTGGTTCTTTCATCTGTAAGACTCCCCTAACACCCCTAGTGGGGCGATATTCTATTCGCTATCCATCATCGAATGGATGCCAACTTTATTTTAGCATATTTTGAACTGTTTGTAAGCTATTTCATTTGAGCTAACATAATTTCTCCTCAGGCATTTTTGTCATCACTTGATACAAGGACCAGGCGCTGGCTTTCGCCACAAACCTCGCATTAGTAAGGTCTCTGTGCTATAATAATCACGAGATAGGATAGGAGGAATCAGCATGTTATCTATTATTGTGCCCTGCTACAACGAAGCAGATGCCATCCCATATTTCTTTGCTGCGACCGAAGAAGTGATCACAGGCCTTGGCTGCCAAACAGAATATATTTTTGTTAACGACGGCTCAAAGGATGAGACCCTAACAGTCCTACGTAACTTACATCAAGAGCATCCTGACAGAGTGAGATACCTCTCCTTTTCTCGTAATTTCGGTAAAGAAGCCGCCATTTTTGCTGGACTCAAAGCCTGTCGTGGTGACTACATCACCTTAATGGATGCTGACCTGCAAGATCCACCGGAGCTACTTCCACAGATGTTTGAACTTATCCAAAGCAAAGAGGTAGACTGCGTTGGGACTAGACGAACTACCCGCAAGGGTGAGCCACCCATTCGTAGTTTTTTCGCCCGTCTCTTCTACAAAATCATCAATCGCATTAGCCAGACCGAAATCGTAGATGGGGCCCGCGACTATCGCCTAATGACTCGCCAAATGGTCGATGCCATCTTGGAATTATCAGAATACAATCGCTTCTCCAAGGGCCTATTCAGCTGGGTGGGCTTCGATACGGTCTACCTAGAATTTGAGAACCGTGACCGCGTAGCGGGTCAAACTAGTTGGAACTTCTTCCAATTGCTACGCTACTCGATTGATGGCATTATTAACTTCTCCGAGGCTCCTTTAACCTTAGCCTCCATTATGGGGACCATCACCTGCCTAATTTCAGCCTTTTTCTTAGTTGTTATTATCGTACGAGCCCTTCTCTTCGGCGACCGAGTGGCTGGTTGGCCTTCGATTGTCTCCATCATCCTCTTCTTCTCCGGTATCCAACTCCTGTCTTTAGGGATTATCGGTAACTATATCGGTAAAATCTTTATGGAAACCAAACGGCGTCCAATCTATATCATTAAGGAAACAGAAGCAAGTTCAGACAAAAAAACTGAAGCCTAACCCCTGGGTTGGCTTCAGTTTTATTTGTTATTAATGGGTTTCGCCGCCCACAAGTCGAGCATCCGTCTTGCCCTGGTAGGCCACAAGGGTCTCTAAGCAGACCGTCAAGCCCTTAACAATATCAGCTAAAGCCATTGAGGCTTGACCTGGCTTATCAACCACTTGTTCCGTCACATAAGGGACATGAATAAAGCCACCTTGTGTCTTTGGATAGTGTTTAGCCAAATAATAGAGGTTCTGGTACATGATATGGTTGCAGACGAAGGTTCCAGCCGTATTAGATAAGCTAGCAGGCAAACCCGCTTTCTTGACCGCTTCTACCATGGCCTTAACAGGCAAGGTCGTAAAGTAGGCCGGCGCCCCGTCAGCTTGAATGACTGTATCCAGAGGTTGTTGACCCTTGTTATCCGCAATCCGCGCATCATCCACGTTAATGGCCACCCGTTCAGGCGTAATATCGAAACGGCCACCCGCTTGACCGACGCAGACAACCGCATCAGGCTGCTGCTCTTCTACCGCTTCAAAGAGACGCTTAGCAGAATCACCAAAAACGGTCGGAATCTGAACGGTCACAATCTCAGCGCCCTCAATTTCCTTAGGCAAGCGACTAACGGCTTCCCAAGCAGGATTAATGGCTTCCCCGCCAAAAGGATCAAAACCTGTTACTAAAATTTTCATAATTTCATCTCCTATTCTAATAAGCCATGAAGTAAATCAAGGCAATATGTAGGACAATCATGGCCAGTGCGACAGGCACTTGTTGCTTGATGACACCATTTGGGTCTTTCATTTCTAAGAGAGAAGCCGGCATGGAGTTAAAGTTGGCTGCCATTGGGGTCATCAAGGTCCCGCAATAACCTGCTGTCATAGCTAAGGTACCAGCTACGACTGGATTTGCTCCCAAAGCGAAAACAAAAGGAATCCCAATCCCTGCTGTAATTACCGTGAAGGCCGCGAAGGCATTCCCCATAATCATAGTGAAAATAACCATACCTAAAACGTAGGCTACAACACCCAACAAACGGTTCTCTGCTGGCACCACTGAGGCCACTGCGGTCGAAATTAGGTTCCCTACTTGGGCCTTAGTGAATATAATGCCAAGAGCTGCAAGTAGCTGAGGCAAGATAATGGTTACCCCCATTTGCAGAATCATTTGTGTAGTTCCATCGTAGACTTCTTTTGGTTTAGGGCGCAACATAATCAAGGCAACTACCAAAGCAGTTAAGCCCCCAATTACTAAAGGAGCCTGACCACCTAAACCCTTAACATTGTAGACTAATATGACAACCACTAAGGCCAGGGTTAGAGAAGGCAGGAAAATCCACAAGCCAAAACGTTTAGCACGTTCCTCCTTCACTGCATCTGATACCGCGTGAAGACTAGGCGTAGTCACTTGCTTAGTTACAGTCAGAACTGCCATAACCACTAGAAGAATCCCCACTAGAAGCGGAGGTAGGTAAGAACCAAAAGTAAAAATAACCCCCAAGAGGCTCCAGAAGAGAGTCGTCCCTATCCGAGTCTTACTATCCGAGCGATAAACATAATAGGCAGACAGGAAGAAAATTGCGCCCGCAATGTAATAGGCGAATTCTAAAATTAAATCACGTACTGCAGTAATTTCCATTATTTCCGCCCCTTTCTGTTAAGCCCTTGTTGCCAGTATGCCATATAGAGTGCCACCACGATTAAGCTTGCAATCCCTACGGTTAAGGCTGTGTTGGCCACATCTGTTGCCGCTACATCATATCCAGCTTCAGTTAAGGTCGAAATAATCAGTAAGACTCCTGAAGAACCAACAAAGATATTTTGGGAGTAGAAGTTAGCGATATTTTCTACGGCCGCACACTTACCCTTAATTGCGTCGACTTCTTCGTCACTCAAGTCCTCACCGCATTTTTCGCGCACAGCTGCTTCCGTCATGGGATAGATCAAGGGCCGGATAAATTGCACGTGCCCGCCTAGAGGAATTTGGGAAGGCCAAGGAGACCTCACGAATCACAACATAGGTATAGAGCAAAATAGGTGCCGTCAAGCCCTTGAGCTTACTAATCAGATGCTGGGCTTGTTGACGCAAACCAAATCGTTCCACCATGGCAATCATGGGAATTGGAATCAAGAAGATGGTGACCAAACGGTTCTTGACGAAGTTTTCTCCTAAGAGAATTAATGCCTCTTGCCAGTGAATGCCGGCTACTAAAGCCGTTGACAAGGCCGCCACGATTAGGACCGCCATGGTATCCAACTTGAGCGAAAAACCAAGGACAATAATAACAATACCAATTAAGATAAACCAGTTCATACTGTCACTCCTTTCAAATTGTTTACTCTAAATATAGCGATTATCCTACTCAAAGTAAAGCTTTTCCGAACAAAAAGCATCAACTGAATCGAAACGTCCGGTTTTAATACCCCGGAAATTATGAGTCGCAAATAAAAAAACTCAGGACTCGGCTTAGTACCGATTCCTGAGTTTTTATTACTATTTGCTTGTTCTGCTTGGATTTTTCTCTTCCAGTAATCAATAATCCGAGCTTCCTGCTCCTGGGCTCTAAGATTATGGGCGCGAGGCAGGCGTTTCTTAGCTTGAGCCAAATGCTCCAACGCCGTCGCCACATCCCCCTTGACCCGCCAGTGATAGGCAGCTTGGGCGCTTGAGTTTTCTGGTCGCTTGGCCTTCAGCATGGCTACTAAGAGTGGATCCTCCAGTAGGGTCGTAATCAGGGGATCTTCGGGATGTTGCAGGCTAGCCGCAAAAAGTAAGAGGCGTAAAATTTCCTGACGATAGGGCGTCACCATATCTTCGCGTTCATGATAGATTTTCTTAGCCAAGATGTAGACTTCTTCGAACTGACCCTGATCCACTAGTTGCTCTAAGTCATAGAAAATCGTAGCATCCGTTAAGAAGTTAGTCTCATTAATGGTAACGCGCCGGAGATAGCGATATTTCTCATCATAAGACTTACCACGATTGGCCCAGTAATTATCCTCTAACATTAGGAAGAAGACCAGGCGGTTTAATTCACTTTTGCTCAATAAAAGTAAGTTTTTGCCATCATTAAAACTCATGGGAATGGCGTTAGTCAGGCCCATTAAAATCCCTAGACTAGCAAAGACAAAGACATAGATATTAGGCCATAGCCAATAGGCCAAGACACTAGTCAAATATTGGCCAGAACCACCCTGCAAGTAGAGCCTAAAGAAATTTTTGGCTTTGATAGCGTGGTGGACGCATTAAACACTGGCCACCCGTCCCGGCCACATGTTGCCAACGAAACTTAAAGCCACCTGACTCAGATTTTTCCAATTTTAAATCCATGACCCGGAAACTAACAAATTTATAACCCGTCAGCAAGCCACCAAGCAAATGGCCCCCTTCATGAATAATAATATGTAAGATTGTGCTCACTATAAAGGTCGCTAGCAAATAGGTAATAGACACATGACGCATCTGATCGGCAAGTGAAGGGCTAAAGAAGCGCCCGATTAGAAGGCCGATAACAGCGCCTATTACGAGGCAGAGCACGATGTAGCCTAGCTGACGCCAGATTGAAGTTTTTCTGTATTATTTTGCGCCATTATAGTTCCTCCCTTTCAGTCCAATTGGTCACCAATATAGTCTCTATTATACTGGATAGCCCCTAGTGGTTCAAGGTCAAGAATTACCACCGAGAGGTAATAATATGATTAAAGCCCCTGACAGTCATATTAGTCGACTCAGGACAAAATGGCTCTGTTGACAGGCTTCTGCTTTCGTGTTACACTGAGGCAAATACTACTTCGATGACGAGATGAGTAAGTCAAGCCACGGTCTATAGAGAGCCCTAGTTGCTGCAAAGGGGTGGCCACCTTGACCCAAGATGACCTCTGAGAATTTCACTGTTTTTCAGCCAGTGAGACGTTCGCAACGTTACTGCCAAGTCTTAGACTTACCAAGGTGCTTGCTGTGAGGCAAGTACAAAATCGGGTGGTACCACGAAGAATCGTCCCGGCGCGCAGGCCTTTTCCTGTGCGTCGGGCTTTTTCTTTGACCTATTAATCCATAAAGGAGTTGACCCTGATGACCCATCGCGACACTCAACTAGCCCAACTGGGCAACCGACAAGATAAACAAACTGGCGCGGTCTCCCTGCCTATTCACCTGTCTACCGCCTACGCCCATCCCGGTTTGGGCCAAAGTACAGGCTTTGACTATACCCGAACCAAAAACCCTACTCGTACGGTCTTAGAAGAAGGCCTGGCTGCCCTCGAAGGTGGCGCCCAAGCAGTGGTGACCTCTTCTGGTATGAGTGCCATCCAACTAGTCCTGGGCCTCTTCGCAGCTGGCAGTCAATTCCTGGTAACACGAGACGTATATGGGGGCAGCTTCCGCTACTTCGATAAGCTCCAAGCGCAAGGCTTCTATCAATTTACTTATTTCCAAGATTTTGAAGACTTGACCTCCTTAATTAGCGATCAAGTAGCTGCTGTCTTCGTCGAGACACCTACCAACCCGCTAATGCAGGAAATTGATTTGTCGGCTGTGGCCCAACTCTGTCAACACCACCAAACACGCCTTATCGTGGACAACACCTTCTTGACGCCCCTACGTCAACGTCCCCTAGAATTAGGGGCTGACCTAGTCATTCATTCAGGCACCAAATACCTGACTGGCCATAACGACATCTTGGCTGGTGTGGTGGTGGCCAAGGATGCTAGCTTGGGCGAGCAACTAGTCTGGTTGTCCAACACAACAGGCCCAACCTTGTCACCTTTTGACTGTTGGCTCTTTATCCGCTCACTTAAAACCCTGTCCCTGCGACTAGACCGGCAAGAAGCCAATGCTCAGGCCCTAGCCCAAGCCCTAAGCCAACACCCGCAAATCAAAGAAGTACTCTACCCTGGTCGCGGTGCCATGATGTCCATTAAGATTCAAGATGCCAGCAAGGTAGACAGCTTCTTACGCGCTCTCAAAGTCTTTACCTTCGCCGAAAGCCTGGGAGGTGTCGAGAGCTTCATCACCTACCCAACCACCCAAACCCATGCTGACATCCCGCAAGACATCCGCGAGTCTTATGGTTTAACGGCTGACTTATTACGGGTATCCGTAGGGATTGAAGACCCGCAAGATTTAATCGCAGACATTATTCAGGCCCTCAATGCCTAAGAAAAAGCGAAGTGCTTCTGCACTTCGCTTTTCTCATTAGAATTTGAGGTTTTGACGAATCCAGTCTCGTCTATGAAGATAACCCACACGCATCATGGCATACTCCATAAGGGCAATAACAGAGAAGAAGATCCAAATGCTGTCCCGGAAGTACCAAGCCAAGCCTACGCCTAGAGCCAATAACCCTACATATTGTAATAGCAAGCGCCGGGTCAAACGCAGCTCTTCTTTGTTATAGCGAGAGGTTAAGAGTAGGCAAAGATGATAAATCACCAGGCCTAGCAAGACTAAGAAGGGGCTAGTCAAATAGGCTAAATCACTTGTTGTTAGCTCAATTCCAACCGTAAACATATTGAGTCCCATTAAGAGTACTAGATGAGCAGAAATTAAAAGGGTTGGACTATTCTTTTGGTTATGTTCCAAGGAAATGGCCGTTTGTGAGACATAATTAATAAAGGCCGCCCCCAGACAGGCAAAGGTCACAAGCGCTAGCCAGACATTCTGACTCAGAGGGAAAGTTCGAATTACACTAATAACAGCTTCCCCAAAGGTCAGAATCGTAATCAGCTGCATCCGCTCAACCAAATGGGGAAAGTTCATGGCATCATGATTGTTATAGCGCTCAATCCATAGAGGCACCCCTACAATCAAGAGATAGGCTAGCCCATAAACATAGACTCCCATCTCAACAGGAAGCACTGCGATAAGCGGCAAAGTCAATAAGAGAATGACGATTACGAAGACTATCAGACGCATTTGCATTGCCATATCTGGCGTGTAAACCTTATAGCGGCGACCATGCAGCCAGTACTGAAGCAAAATAATGGCATAAGCTAGGATTAATAAGCCATTAAATACAAAATATGTTGGGAGACTCAGCCCATTAAAATTAAGGATAGTGGTGCGCCATTCAGCATGCAAGTTGATGGCCAGATTACCGATGACTAACATGGACAGAATCAGGGAGTAAATATCATTACGGTCCCTGCGACTGTACTTATTCATATAGATATTTTGAGTAAACCATAGGCTCCAGAAACTAATGTTGACCACCACAAATTGGATGATATCTAAAGCTCCAATAGGCGAGTGCTCCCCAACGTGATGGAACATGCCCACCATAGACGAAGTGGCCATGACAAAGACCAAGTCATAAAATAATTCGTAGTTGGAAACGCGTTTGGCAGTGACTGACACAGCTAACTTCCTTTCTGATAAAGTTTTTGTGCGACAAAGAAAACCACACGGCATCTGCCATGTGGTTTTGTCTTTAACGACTTACTTGTTTATAAGCTTGCTTGTCTTCGAAGCTCTTAAGCGCTAACTGCAAGAGCTCTTCAATCAAGTCACGGGTATTAAGCCCGGTCGCTTCCCAAAGACAAGGATACATGCTGTAAGGGGTAAAGCCTGGCATGGTGTTAATTTCATTGATATAGATATCGTGGCTAGCCGTCACAAAGAAGTCAACCCGCGACAAGCCCTTGCCATCCAATGCGCGGTAGGCGCGTAGGGCATATTCTTGAATCTTGTCACTAATGGCGTCTGGCAATTGAGCCGGAATCTCCATTTCAACTGTGTTGTTGACATACTTTTCATCGTAGTCATAGAAATCAGCGGTCTTAACCAGACGGCCGACTACACTAGCGTGTGCGTCATCGTTGCCTAGAACTGCTACTTCGCATTCTTGAGCAGAAATCCCTTGTTCCACCACGATGCGACGGTCAAATTGCAGGGCTTTCTCTACGGCTGCACGCAGCTCTTCGGTTGTGGTGGCTTTAGAAATCCCCACGCTAGAGCCCATGTTAGCAGGCTTTACAAAGAGCGGATAGAGCAAGTTGCCCTCGCAGCGATTCATCCATTCCTCAGGGGACTGAGCCCATTCACGAGAATCAAAGGCCACGTATGGCACTTGTGGTAAGCCAGCATGGTGGAAAAGTTGTTTGGAAATGACCTTGTCCATACCGCAGGCGCTAGCAGTCACGCCAGCCCCGACATAAGGCATACCCAAGACTTCCAAGAAACCTTGGATGGTCCCATCTTCGCCGTTAGGCCCATGTAAGATAGGAAAGACAATGGTATCTGCTTCCTTAATGTCGCCAGGTTGAATTAAGGTCCCGACTGATTGACCCTCTGGCCCCTCAGCCCAACGTGCTTGCGGACCAGCGCTTAGGGCAAGTTGATTAGAGTGGCTAAGCGGACCTGATAAAGGCGCCCCCTTGAGCCAGTCTCCTTGCTTGGTAATATAAACTGGTTGTACTTCATAGTAATTGTACATGATGGACTGCATAATATTATGTGCTGAAATCAAGGAAATATCATGTTCAGCACTCTGCCCACCATAGAGTAAGACGATTTTCATGTAAAGTTCCTCCATCAATTTTAGATATTCAATACTAGGCGCCAATGGCTGGCACTAGTATCATAGACAATCTCCCCAATCTGCTCAGCCAAATTCTGATTCTGGGAGAGCAAGGTCAATTCATCTTCAATGACAAATAGGGGAACTAACCATTTTCCATTTAGGTAGTGAGCTTGCACAAAGTCTACTTTAATACCATTAGCAAATAAGGGAGCCAATTCCTCAGCTACGTGCGCAGGCAAAAGAGATACGGTCTGACGCTTAGAGAAGAAGAGGTTCTTATTCTCATTGACTAGCTCCGTCATGCGTTCGGTCATATTCCGAGCGAAGCGCGGGTAGAAGTCTTGAATATGCCGATAGAAGAGCTTGTTGAGCCCATTAGGTAAAGTGAGATAGACAAAGTTGTTCTGCAACTTATAGAAGAAAGCTGAGCGCAGGACATTGGAAGAGTGGAAGAGGTAAAGCAATTCCGCAATTTCCTGAGGAGTCAATTGATGCATGAGTTCAATGGATTCGAAGTCAATCCAGTTAGACATCCGCAGCTTCTGGGCTTGGACTGTCTCCATATACCGTAAGACTTCTGACCGTCCCCGCAAAATCTTGAAGTTGGTCTGCACATCAAAGCGACCAAAATTAGCCGGTGCTTCTGCCAAAATCAAGTTATTAGGTAAATTCTGTGCACTAAAGTCGTCACTAGTCAGACTTAGGGCCCGGGTCATCATATAGTTGGTAACCGAGTCATAATGCACATAGAGGTTAACCCGTTTCATCTCATGCCTCCTTTCCATGCTAGCTAGTAAGTCAATAATATAATGGGAGCAAGTTTAGACTTAGAAGCTTACTTTTGGTGCTTCTTTCGCTTCAGCTGGTGCTTGTAGGTAAGCTTTTGGCGCAAAGCCACTTAAGCCAGCTACCAAGCTGTTAGGGAAGGTTTGGATCCCAGTGTTGTATTGGCCAATGCTTGAGTTGTAGATTTGACGTGCTTTGGCAATCAAGTCTTCGGTTTCTTCCAAGCTACGTTGTAAGTCTAAGTAGTTTTGGTTAGCTTTGAGCTCAGGATAAGCTTCTGCTACAGCCAATAAACGTGATAAAGCGCCTGTCAATTGGTTTGATAATTCGTTCTTTTGCTCAGGTGTTGCATCCATTGGCAAGTTGACGATTTGTTGACGTGCCTTCACTACGGCATCTAAGGTTTCACTCTCGTGTTTAGAGTAACCTTTGACTGTTTCCACTAAGTTTGGAATTAAGTCGTTACGACGTTGGAGTTGCACGTCTACTTGGCTGAAGCTCTCTTCAGACCAGTTACGTAAACGAACTAAACGGTTGTAGACAGATGCCCAGAAGACTACTAATAGGACCACAATCCCAGCAATAATCCCTAAAACAGTCCATAATGTACTCATAAAAAAACATCCTTTCGAATTTTAGTCTCGTCCCCTATTATAAGCCAAAAACCTTGTCTTGTCACGCTTTGCGAAAGATTGTTAAGTAAAATCAAAAAAGAGCCCCGAGGGGCTCTTAGTCTTCTGTGGATAGAATAGTGGCTTATTTGTTGAAGCCGTACTTCTTGTTGAAGCGGTCCACACGACCATCTGCTTGGGTGAATTTTTGACGCCCAGTGTAGAATGGATGTGAATCAGACGAAATTTCCACGCGGATTAATGGGTAAGTGTTGCCATCTTCCCACTCAACCGTTTCGTTAGAAGTTTTCGTTGAACCTGACAAGAATTTGTAACCAGTAGTAGTGTCCATGAAGACAACTGGTTGGTAGTTTGGATGAATATCTGGTCTCATTTATGAACTTCCTTTCTGCCCTAGGCTATTTGCTAGTCTAGAGTTATTTGTCTGCACTCGGTGCAACACTAATATCATACCTAATTCTCTGCCAAATGTAAAGAATAAATTTGGCCCTTAACTAGAAAAGCTAGCACCTGGCGTCAGACAGGCCTTAGTGGATATCCCAGGGAAAATCCAAGTTGAGGCCTGACTGGAATTGAGCCGATGCTTGGCGTTCGGCCATGCGTTTGGCCTGGCGTTCTGGGTAGCCTGCGCAGACGAAGATTTCCTCTGGGCCCTCTGGCTGAATAGGGGCGACCTCAACCGAAGCCCCCGTCTCATCGATGGCCACAAAGGTCAAGAAGGCCGTCGCTGCTAAATAACGTTCCCCCGTCTCAAGTCGTTCCCCTACTACCTTGGCAAAGACTTCGACCGAGGTACGGCCGGTACCTGTGACAATGGTTTCCACACAGACGGAGTCAGACAAGTGCAGAGGCCGGATAAAGTTGAGCTGGTCCATCGAGGCCGTCACACAGAGACTGCGCGTATGGCGGGACACTGTAATACTGGCACAGTTATCAATGAATTCCATGAGCTGACCGCCATAGAGGGTTTGGTGCATATTACAATGGAAAGGTAGAATACGGTGGGTTTGCACCGCTCGTGATTCGCGGCAAAACTTAGCCTCCATCTTAGCTTCCTTCTTTCTTAGTAGGCCCGCGCCAACCATACGGTGTGTTTTAGCCGGTTGGCCTGTCACGACACAGGTTGCTTTCTCGGCACTTGACCTGCAAATGGAATATTACGCGTGGTGAAGCCAGTTTCTTCCTTAATCTTGGCTTCGCTCTCTTCAGTGCCATCCCAACCTGCTAACACCCAACCGGCACTGGTCACCTGCTTGCTTTCGATGTGGGCTTTGAGCTCATCTAAGCTATTGATGTCTGTATAGTAGTTGGCTTGGTTCATTTGGCGCGCCTTTTCTAAGAGTCGTCCTTGCATGCCGCTAATTCCGCTTGAACGCTAGCCAAGAAGTTGTCAAATGGTACGGCTACTTTGTCATCTAAGTCGCGAGCCTTCATCATGACTTGCGCATTTTCTAAGTCGCGTGGACCACACTCAATCCGAACTGGCACCCCACGAAGTTCTCATTCATTGAATTTGAAACCTGGCGAGTTGTTGCTGTCGTCTACGCGGCAACGGATACCTGCAGCTTTAAGTTGTGCCTGTAATTCATGGATTTTGTCCAGAATGGCTGGGTTCTTTTGCCATGGGCCCACAGGAACGAAGACTACTTGAGTTGGGGCCACAGGCTGTGGCAAGACCAAGCCCTTGTCATCGCCGTGAGTCATAATCATAGCCCCAATCAAGCGAGTGGATACCCCGAATGAGCTAGTGTGCGCGTATACGTGCTCGTTATCTGTATTGAGGTAACGAATGTCGAAAGCCTCCGCAAACTTGGTCCCCATGTAGTGGGAAGTCCCGGCTTGAACGGCCTTACCGTCTTGCATCATAGCTTCAATGGAGAAGGTGCTCACAGCCCCGGCAAAGCGCTCAGAAGGTGTTTTCTCACCGTCTACGACTGGCACAGCCAAGACACCTTCCACGACTTCCTTATAGATTTGGAGCATACGCATGGTGCGGTCCAAGGCTTCTTGACCGTCGGCGTGGGCCGTATGGCCTTCTTGCCAGAGGAACTCAGAAGTCCGCAAGAATGGTAAGGTCTTCTTCTCCCAACGGAACACGTTAGCCCATTGGTTGATTTCGAGTGGTAGGTCACGGTAGGACTGGATCCAGTTGGAGAAGGCATCCCCAATAATGGTCTCAGAAGTTGGACGTAAGGCCAAACGTTCTTCTAATTTCTCACCGGCTGCTTCCGTTACCCATGGTAATTCTGGGCTAAAGCCTTCGATGTGATCCTTCTCCTTGTTGAAGAAAGACTCAGGAATTAACATTGGGAAGTAGGCGTTACGGATGCCTTCTTCCTTGAAACGAGCATCCATCGCTTTTTGGATATGTTCCCAGATTTCATAGCCGTCTGGCTTAAAAAATCATACAGCCCCGCACTGGCGAGTAGTCCATTAAATCTGCTTGTTGAATGGTTTGTAAATACCATTTTGAGAAATCTTCCTGTCTTGTTACCATCTGGTAAACCTCCTTACAAAAAATCGTGACTGTGCCTCATCCTTAATCAAGGACGAAGCACAGTCACTCCGCGGTACCACCTTGTTTGCCAACATAGGCGCCGGCCAACTTATAGCCGATAAGGAGGCCAGCCCACTTGTTCTCTTCAAATAGTAGGTTCCAATCCGCCAGAGGGTATGCGACTTCCAGCCAAGGACGCACTCTCTAAAACCATAGGGACTGTACTAGTCTATTTACAGCTATAAATATACGCATTTTTAGGTCCTTTGTCAAGCTGTCTTCGACTGGCTTCTAACCTCAAAAAAGAGGTCCGGGACTGACGTCCCTGGACCTGACTCACTTAGCGGTTAACAATTTGTCCCGCATCATTTAGTTTATACTTTTGTAAGAGGCCTAGGCGGTTTAAAGGCCAATAGCTGACATCGGCTTCCCCTTCAACCGTGTTGGCATCAATAAAACCAAAGGAACGCCCGTCCAGGGAGTTCTGACGGTTGTCGCCCAAGACGAAGTACTTACCTTCTGGCACTGTGCTAGCCCCGGCTACTTGTGCTAGGGTGAAGTTTTGCGTGAAGTTGCCATTTGGATTGGCTGCCTGGTATTCCTTAACCTTCTCGGCTAAGTAAGGCTCGTCAGAAGCGACGCCATTGATGTAGAGTTTGTCATCGCGTACTTCAATGGTATCACCCGGCACCCCAATGACACGCTTGATATAGCGTTTGCTAGGGTCGCTTGGCGCCTTAATAACCACCACGTCGAAGCGTTCAATTTTGGCTAGCTTCCACATAAAGAGTCGTTCATCATGTTGTAGGGTATAGTCCATCGAGTGGCCATCCACACGGAAGGACTCCACCACAAAATGACGTAAGGCGAAAACCGCCGCTACCATAATAATTAAGTAAACCAAGAATTCTAAGACTTCCTTGGCAATTGCTTTGATATTCATATTATCCCTCCAGGATTCATCTACCCCTTCATTATACCTTAAGGCTTAGAGGACAAGCAATTCTGAGCACTTTTGACGCTAAAATAAATGCTAGACAAGAAAAAAGCTAGGACAAAGTCCTAGCCTTATAGCTTGCTTATTCTTCAGAAGATGAAGCGGAGTTAGCATTGCCGACCCTCTGCTTCAGGTTCCTTGATATCAACTGGTTGGTTGTGGTTGCTTACAGTCACAGAGAAAGTAACATCCACAGTTTGTGGTGCGTCGTCGCCCTCAGCTAATTTAGGATTAACTTGAGCCACGTCTACATGAAGGACAAGGTTGAAAGCTTTGACGAAGTGAGTTTCTTTATCATAGCTTACTACCAAGCTTGGGTTCAATTCGAAGAACTTCTTGAAGTTATCAGCAGTGAAGACCTTGCTGAAGCTTTCTTCGCTAACGTTTTGACCTGCTTGTTTAGCTTGGTCTAGAGCCGCTTGTTGCAATTTCTTGAAGAGGGCTTCGTGATCTTGATAGAACTTAGCACCATCAATGTTTTGTTTGAGGGAAACTTGATACTCGTCATCTTTTGCTTCCACATTGAATAATTCAGAAAGAGCTGTATTAAATTCTTTGTCTAACTCAGAATTTGTCTTAGCTACTTCTAAAAACTTGGCATAAGCTTTTTGGAATTCTTGTTTGTTGACGGAAACATCCGATACATGCCAATCTTTGTCTCCTTCACGGAAGAAGGCTTTGGCACCTTTTACCACTGCCTCAAATTGGCCATTGGTGGTTGGTGGCAATTGTAAATCAAGTGAACCTTGGAGTTCAGCATTCTTAACATCCACGTCACCTGTTAGGTTAGCCGTTAAACTACGTGGTGTAGTCTTAGTAGTACCAATAACGGACAGGCTAGATTCCAAGTGGAAAGTTTCCAACTTGAGTGCTGCTTCGTTGGCTTGGGTCATCAAATCAACGAAAGATGGGGCAGCATCTTGAGCTGCAGCGAAAGGTAATTGGCTAAAGAAAGCCAAGAGAACAACTAATACTTTGACTAATTTTTTCATTTTCATTCCTCCTCTTAGTCGCAGTTACATTCCAGGTTTTGACTAGGCAAGCACCTGATAATATTATGCTAACACTTTAAGAGCCAGACTTCAAGTCTTTACCCACAAAAAGTTAGACATAAGTAGAATTTCTTTCGTTTTTTCTTTTTCTGCAGTCAAAAAGCCATTAAAAAAGCACCCCTAAGGGTGCTTTTATGACGGATTAGTGGTTTTCTAATTCGATTGGTTGGTTGTAGTCTTTAGCTTCTAAGTTAGCTTGTACAGCGATATTGCCTGTGCACCTTAGAGCTGATTGAGTCGGTAAGAAGTCAGCAGGTTTCAAGTTGACATCAAGGGTAACCTTAGAAACTAAGAAAGTAGATTTGTTGTAACGAATTTCTACTTTAGGGTTTGATGCAAAGAATTTTTCCATGGTATCAGCGCTGAAAAGCTTGTCGAAGGTTGCTTTTTGTTGATCAGATACAGATTGACCGTTAGCTTCTGATTGTTTTAAAGCTTGCTCCTTAACGCGTTCGAAGGTTGCTTTGTTATCTTCGTAGAATTTCTTCCCGTCGATGCCTTGTTTGAGGGCGTAAACATAGTCTTCGCCGTCTTCTTTGATTTCAAAAGTATTGACCTAAAGTAGCTTCTTGTTCAGAGTTAAACCCTTGTATGCTTCTTTCATTGCGTTTTTGGAGAGCTGTCTTGAATTGGTTACGTTGCGCAGAGTAGTCTGCCTTTGTCCAATCTTTATCGCCAGTTTGAGTTGATAAGGTGTCATCTTTCAATTGGAAAGCTTGTTTCTGAGCAGATGGAGACAATTGGCTTGCAATCTCAACTTTACCTTCACCTTGAACGTTCTCTAAGTCTAACTCTGTTTCAAAGTTAACGTTAGCGAAGTTAACTTTAGTCCCGTTTTCGGTCAAAAGCAACAGCTAAGTCACCTTTTCAATTCTACAGACTTCACAGTCTTCAAAAGTCGCATCTGCTTTTGCTGAAGAGTTCATTCAAACCTACAGCGTGAGCAGTAGTAGCAGGTGTAGTAGCGAATACAGTAGCGACCACAGCTGTTACAGCAAAAAAATTTCTTGATGGATTTCATCATCATTCTCCTTTACGTAAAAGATTTTACATGTTCCTATTATAACGCGCTCAGCTTAAATTACAACCAAAAGCCCTCGATTTCATATAAATTTCATACTTTAGACCGAGAAAAAGCCCTTTATTCCGAACAAAACACAGGGGCTAAAGTAAGGAAAGTTCGTCCCTAACTTTGGCTCTACAAAAAAGCAGCCCTTAAGGGCTGCTAGAAAATTGTCCTTATTCGGAAGCAGAACTTGAAGAGCTGTCTTGGCTTGATTCTGTCAAGCGACTTGACTCGAGACTCTGAACCAGGTAATTTTTCTTCTGGCACTCTAATCTCGCGGCTCTCGTTGAAGCCGTCGAAGGTCATTTCTGCATTGTAGTAGAAGCTATAGAGACCAAATTGTTCAACTTCTTTGCTATCTAGGAAGTCTGTGAAGCGCAAGGTCACTTCCACCTTATAAGATGTCACCAGGTAGCTATCCTTAGCAAAATGAACTTCATAAACCGGCTTGCTTTCCAAGAACTTGCTTAAGGTTTCAGCACTGTAGAAACGGTCAACTTGTGCCTTGTAGCTTGGCGACACTTTTTCGCCACGCTCTTCCATCTCATCATAGATTCGTTGCTTAAATTCATCCAAAGTGACCTTTGTTATCATCGAAGAGCTTCTTGGCATCAATATCATCGCGCAGGCTGAGTACATATTCGCTATCTGTCTCAGTTAGCTTGAAAATTTGCTTGATTAGCTCATCATGTTGAGCCAAAGCCTTAACGACTTCGTCTTTGGCAGGGAAGTTGAAACCTTCACGCTCTATAGTTTTCTTAAGATCAGCTTTTTCCGCGATAGTATCCTCCACTTGGGCGATGCGATCATCAATTTCATAGAAGGTTTGATTGTCCTTCACACCCCAACGAATATTGCGGAATTGCGGTAGGAAAATTGAATCAATGACCATCTGCAGATCAACATTTAGGTTTTGGATATCGACATAACCATCGACTTGCACTTGGCCTAGGGTCCATATGTTGGGTCTGACGATCAATGGCAGCCTTGAGCGTCCCTTGGGTGTGGAAGCTCTTGAGGCCACGGTAAGCTTCATAGCTACGGCCTAAAAGTTCAGAGATTGCTAAGTCTTCCGCCTGTACACGTGGTAGAGCGACGAAAATCAGGGTCAGGGCCATCACAAGAGCGGCCATTTTCTTGAAGAATTGTTTCATGGGGTTCTTCCTTTCTAGACTTGACTAGGATTAATTTTCTTTGTTTAAATCTTCCAACTTAAATTTTTCTTGGAAGAGTGGACTTACTGAACGGTTTTCGTGGATACGCTTGATAGCTTCCCCTACTAAGGTACCGACAGAAATGGTTTGGAGTTTGTCTAAGTGGCGACCTTCTGGTTGTTGAATAGAGTCGGTCACGATAACTTCTTTGATATCAGACTCATCTAGGCGCTCAACCGCTGGACCAGATAGGACAGCGTGGGTACAGCAAGCATAGACGGAATCTGCGCCCTTATCGAGGAGGGCGGCTGCCGCTAAGGTAATGGTCCCAGCAGTATCAATCATGTCATCGATAATGATACATTTCTTGCCTGCGACATCCCCGATAATGTTCATGACTTCAGAGACGTTAGGACGTGGACGGCGTTTGTCAATGATGGCAATTGGTGACTTGAGGAAGTCAGCCAATTTGCGGGCCCGTACTACCCCACCGTGGTCAGGAGAAACAACCACGACATCCTCACCGAAGAGGCCTTTATCTAAGAAGTAGTCAGCCAAGAGTGGCACCCCAATTAAGTGGTCCACTGGGATATCGAAGAAGCCTTGAATTTGTGGTGCATGCAAGTCTAAGGTTAAGACGCGGTCTGCCCCAGCAATAGTAATCATGTTAGCAACTAATTTAGCGGTAATTGGTTCACGCGACTGCGCCTTACGTTCTTGACGCGCATAGCCGTAGTAAGGCATGACCACGTTAATGGTCTTAGCACTTGCCCGGCGTAAAGCATCAATCATGATCAAGAGTTCCATCAAGTTGTCGTTGACTGGGTCAGAAGTCGATTGCACGATATAGACGTGCGCCCCCCGAATACTTTCTTCCACGTTGACCTTGACTTCACCGTCTGAAAAACGTGAAATGCTAATTTTCCCTAATTCTAGACCAACTGCCTCCGCAATCTTCTCTGCCAAAGGACGGTTTGAACTCAAAGAGAAAATCTTCAACTTCGGATCTTTATAATGTTTACCCACAATGGTTCCTCCTAAAAATTACTTTTTGCTAAATTTTTGCCAATAGTTGGGAATGTTATCTTGCTTGACGCGGGAAATGGCCAAGGCTTGATCTGGCACATCGTGCGTCACAGTTGTACCCGCTGCAATAAAGGTTTGGTCGCCAATCTTGACTGGTGACACGATGTTGGCATTACAGCCGATAAAGGCTTGGTCGCCTACAGTCGAACGGTGCTTCTTCTTACCGTCATAGTTGACGAAGATGGTGCCGCAACCGATATTGATATCACGACCTAGGTCAGCATCGCCAATATAGGTTAGGTGGCCTGACTTGACGCCTGCCCCTAAGGTAGAGTTCTTGACTTCGACGAAGTTACCGATATGAACATCTTTGCCTAGGTGGCTATTTGGTCGCAAGTGGGCGAATGGCCCGATAGTTGCGCCAGTGGCGACAGTTGAAGATTCGATAACGGATTGGGTCACAGAGACACCGTCTGCCAACTGACTGTCATGGATTTCCGTATTGGCCCCAATTTGGCACTGAGCCCCAATGCGGGTTTGGCCCTTAAGGCTAACATTGGCTTCCAGAACGGTATCTGGACCAATAACCACATCGGCTTCAATGTAGGTTGAAGCTGGATCAATCATAGTCACCCCTTGGCGCATATGATATTCATTAATACGACGGCGCATAGATTGGGTCGCTTCTGCTAGGGCTACTCGGTCGTTAACCCCAATGGCTTCGGTCTCATCTGCCATGACATAGGCAGCCACCGTCCGTCCTGCTTGACGGGCTAGGGCAATGACATCCGGTAAGTAATATTCACCTTGGGCGTTATCGTTGCCGACACGTTTGAGGCAATCAAACAATAATTGGTTGTCAAAGACATAGGTCCCGGTGTTGAATTCGCGAATCAGCGCCTCTTGCTCTGTGGCATCCTTCTGTTCCACAATCTTCAGCACTTGACCCTCAGCGTCACGAACAATCCGTCCGTAACCTGTCGCATCTTCGGTGACAGCGGTCAAAATGGTTGCCCCTGCCCCTTGTGCTTGATGATAGTCAAAAAGGGCCGATAAAGTCTCAGCAGTCAAGAGTGGCGTGTCACCACAAATCACTAGGGTGCTACCCGCTAAATGTCCCAAAGCACTTTCTGCCTGTAGGACTGCGTGTCCTGTACCTAGTTGTTCCGCCTGTAAGGCATAGCTAGACTTATCGCCCAAGTAGGCTTGTACAGCTTCCGCTCCATGCCCCACGATGGTGACGATTTGGTTGACGCCACTGGCTTCAACTGCTCGCACCACATGGGCCACCATAGGCAAACCACACACTGGGTGTAGAACCTTGTAGAGGGAAGATTTCATTCGTGTGCCCTTCCCTGCAGCTAGAATGACTGCCATCCGATTCTCCATTCATCATACTCCTTTACTTACTACGTACGACATGGCACGTTAATTTCGTAATCTACCGATACTATTATACCGATTTCAGGCGCAGATATCCAATCGAATTATCATTTTTTATCAATTTGTCATTTTCTAGTGGAGGGAAGTGGTGAAAGGCTCGAAAGCCTGGTCTTGGAAGAAGCTACCAGGTTCTGAATAGAGCTCAAAATGTTCGATTTCTGGGTTATAGACCATTTGAATTTTCATCAAGGACTCGTGAGGTGGTAATTTTTGCTTCTCTTGGTCAGTATTCTCAGCAAAGACACAGACACCAGCTAGCTGGCACTCAAATTCTTCCAACATGGACAGGAGGCCAAAGATAGTCCCACCATTACGGAGGAAGTCATCCACCACTAAGACCTTGCTCTTAGGCGCTAGGGCTAATTTGGATAATTCCATCTTGTTGACAGTTTGCAGGGACCCAGATAGGTAGCTAATGGAAATGGTTGATCCTTCAGCGTCACGTGAGTCACGGCGAACTACTACGTGAGGGACATTGAGATAGCGAGCAACAGCGACGGCCAAGCCAATCCCCTTGGTCTCAATGGTCATAACAGCATCCACGCCACTTCGTTGGTAACGAGAGGCAATCAACTTACCTAGACGGTTAAGAATGTCAGAATCTTGCAAGACATCACCCATATAAATATAGTTACCTGGCAAGACCCGTTTGCCTGACTGCATTTTCTTAGCCACGCGTTGGAAGAGGTCCTTCAAATCACGGTCTTGAATCGTCGGGTAGAAGATAATACCACCAGATACCCCAGCCACAGTGCGAATGTCCCCCAGGTCATTCTCTTGAAAGACATCGCGAACAAAATTGATGTCTTCACTGATTGAGGACTTGGCAGAATCAAAGTAATCTGCAAAGAAGGACAAGGTGACTAGCTGATTGGGATGTTCCATTAAATACTGGCAGATGAATACAATTCGATGATTGCGTTTAAATTTCTTGGCTTCTACACCCATGATTCACAACTCCTTTTTGGTTTAACTTTATTATATCAGAAACTAGAACGTTTTTCCATAGTTGTTTTTCACAATATTCGTCTTTCTGATTTTTTTACCGCCGAAAGGTCTAGACATGGTCATGGCCTAACTATTAGTATCTTTATGTGAAAGACGGTAAGAGACAGGCAATTCCACTTGCTTTTTGCCCGCAATATGTAAGGCGCTTGTATATCATTAATTATTACATAATTGTTTTATCTTTTGTGCAAATAAAAAGCGGCCGAGTCAAGGACTCAGCCGCTTTTCCTACCTAGATTAAGCTCTACTCCGCCACCAGCTAAGCAAGCCTTGGGCCAGAGAAATCACGACAAATAAGATAACAAAGCCTAGGGTAATCGAAGCCCCTGGCGGTGTATTCAGATGGTAAGAGGCCATCAAACCAGCGATAATCCCTACCACATTAATGACAAAACCAATCAAAATGGTCTGTCTGAAGCTTGAAGATAGCTTAATGGCAGTGGCGGCCGGAATTACAATGAGGGCAGATACCAGTAAGGCCCCCACAATCGGCATCATGACACTAATGGCCACCCCTGTCACCACGGACAGCAGAATGGACATGAACTTGACAGGTAGGCCCGCCGTATGTGCCGTCGCTTCATCAAAACTCATCACGTAGAGGGGGCGACGGAAGAGCAGATAGAGGGCTAGGACAATGCCCGCTAGGACGGCTAATAAGATGACTTCTTGAGGTGAAATCAAAATAATGGACCCGAAGAGGAACTGCTCAATCTTAAAGTTAGAGGCGTTGCGGTTAAGATTCATAAGCACCAAGGCCACCGACATACCACCCGCCATCATAATGGCGACTGACACTTCAGAGAAGTCCCGGTAGATAAGCCGCAAGTATTCTAACAAGACGGAGGCCACAATGACGACTAGTAGAGTGGTTACCGTCGGGCTGACCCGTAGAATCATCCCTAAGGCTACCCCCGCTAAGGAAATATGAGACAGGGTATCGGCCATCATGGATTGGCGCTTCAAAATCAGCAAGAGGCCAATAATAGGCGTAATACATGAGATAGCCAAACCGGCTAGGAGTGCACGTTGGATGAAGTCAAGCTGAAACATCTCCATGGGGTTCCCTCCTCTCTCACTAGTCGAATTTCGCGGGTATAGAATCCTTCAATTTCTTGGTCGGCATGGGTCACCATGAGGATGGACTTGCCGTGATGTTTACAGGCATGGCGCAAGAGTCGGTAGAAGGCCCGCCGGGATTCAATATCCATGCCGGTGGTTGGCTCATCTAAGACGAAGAAGTCCGGATCAGTGGCGAAGACCCGCGCTAGGCAGATACGTTGCTTCTGACCGCCTGATAACTCTCCGATTTTCTTATGGCGTAAATGGCTCATGCCGACAGCCGATAGGGCCCTGATCCACATGTTCCTTGTCATGGGCGTCTAGGCGCTTGAACCAGCGCCCTTTTGGATAGCGACCGGACTCAACAAACTCCTGAACTCGGCTAGGAAAACCAGCATTAAAAGAGTTGACGTTCTGTGGCACATAGCCGATAGACAAGGGCTTGCCTAGGGCATTAGTCTTGGCAATGGTGACCGTGCCTGACGCTGGCTTAAGTAGGCCTAGGATATTCTTCAAGAGGGTGGACTCGTCCTTCATTTTCCCTGGTCAGAATAACGAACTCGCCCGGGTTGACTTCAAAGTTTACTTCATTAAGAACCTTCTCCCGATCATAGTAGAAGGAGAGGTTTTTGACACTGACTAGGGTCATGACTTGCCTCCTTGGCAGATAATTGCTGGCTAAAAAGGTCCCTCCTGCTAGGTGGGACGCAAACGATCGCGTTGCAATTAATTGGATAGTAATTGCTACACTTGGCTTCTCCTATTATAGACCACTCAGGACAAAAAATGCAAGCAGTGGCCAGTGCCACCGCTTGCTTGAGGTGTCTTAATCTTGACCAGCTTACTTAGTTAAGTTAGCTAGGGTTTTCGCGCATGAGGCTGAAGTAGTCAGCACCGGTACCGCAATTTCTTCTGCGCTGACAGTTTCAAGGTACGCAATGGACGGAGTCTCAGCACCTGTAGCAGATGCTACGGTCTTGCAATGGCATCATCCAAGGATGGGTCAACGAAGATGACCTTGGTCTTGTGTTCCTTAACAAATTCTTGCATCTTAGCTAGGCGTACCGTACTTGGTTCTGCCGTAGAAGAGATACCCGTAATGGCATGTTGTTCTAAGCCATAAGCGTGGGCTAGGTAGCCAAAGGCAGCATGTTGCACCACAAAGTTTTTGTCGCTTAGCTTAGCGGTGCCTTCTTTAAATTCTTGGTCTAATTTCTTAAGGTCTTCTGTTAAGCTAGCGGCGTTGGCTTCATAGGTGGACGCATTTCAGGGTCTAAGGCCACAAAGCCTTCTTGACATTTTCAGCTTGCTTAGCATAAGTCATTGGATCCATCCAAGTGTGTGGGTCAAATTCATGGTGATGGCCTTCTTCGCCCTCTTCATGATGCTCTTCCCCAGATTGACCAGATTCCGCTTCGTGATCATGGTCGTGGTCTTCATGATCTTCGTGGTCGGCATCGCCCTTGAGGAGTTCAATGCCTTCGGTAGTCTTTTGAACCTTGGTCTTGTCAGTATCCAAGAGTTTGGTTAAGTCTTCAACAAAGTGCTCCATCTCATCATCTTGGTAGATAAAGAGGTCACTAGTTTGAACCTTGGCTGCGTCGCGAGCACTCATTTCGTAGTCATGGGCGTCTTGGTTGCCTTCTAAGAGCATGGAAACTTCCGCCTTATCCCCGGCAATACGTTGAGCTAAATAGTAAACTGGATAGAAGGTGGTCATGACCTTCTTCTTGCCAGCGGCAGAGACAGTAGAAGCCAATGGTGCCAATAAGCCAAGTACTAATACTAGGCTTGCTAAAAGTGCAGATAATTTACGTTTCATTAAATCTTCCTCCTATGAAAATATGTAATGGTTACTTTTTCCATAATTCATTATACGCCTTTCTGCCTGGATGTCAACCGTAATCTTTATCTTTTTGCCCCGGACGCTCCCGTCCACTACCCGTATGGCTTGGAATCAACAGGCATCCTTGCTATACTATAGATAGCGATTCCCTTTAAGAAAGGAAGATTTACATGACCGAATCCGTCTTAGAGTCTGTCTTGGAAGTAAGCCAGCTGACTAAGATTTATAAGAAGCAACGGGCCCTAGATTCCTTCGACCTCTCCGTCTCATGCGCACGAAATCGTCGGTATTATTGGACCCAATAGGGTCGGGTAAATCCACCCTGCTACGTAGCATCGTGGGCCCTAACCCCTGCATCTGAGAAGAACATTCAGCTCTTTGGCTCGGTAGACTACGAGGCCCTCTTAACCAACCGCCACTTCGTCGGCGCCTTGATTGAGGCCCCTGCCTTCGTCGATAACATGAGCGCTAAGGAGAATATGATTCATTATGCCCTGCAACGCAAGGTCAAAGACCGCAGCGCCCGTATCAACGAAGTGTTGGCCTTGGTTGGCCTGGACAAGACCGGCAATAAGAAAGTCAAGAACTTCTCCCTAGGGATGAAGCAACGTTTGGCCATTGCCTTAACCCTCTTACATGATCCCGACCTCTTAATTCTAGACGAGCCTATTAACGGCTTGGACCCTGCTGGGATTATCCATGTGCGGGAGCTACTCTTGAAACTCAACCGGGAAAAGAACATGACCATCTTGATTTCTTCCCATATCCTGTCTGAATTGGAGCACTTGGCAAGTCGCTTTGTCTTCGTTAACAAGGGCCGCAAGGTGGCCGATATTAGCTCTCATGAACTCGCTCATCAAGCTAGCACCTATTATCAGGTCCAAACTACCGACAATGCCAAGGCCCTTGACTTCTTAAGCCAATGGCTAGGCCAAGATAAGGTGGCGGCAGATGGCAAAGAGTTAATTGCCATCTATGACTTAGAAGTGCCCCTACCTGAAATTGCCAAACGCCTAGTAAATGAAGGCTTCGAACTTCTCTTCCTGGGTAGCCACAAGAATGACCTCGAATCCGTCTTCTTGAATCTTACAGAAGGAGGCAACTAAGATGTTCCAGCTATTACGCGCAGAATTCTATCAAATCCGTCATCGGGTGGCGCCTTTACTATGTCATTGCTCAGCTTTTTGAGCGACACTCGGTATTGCCTATCTGGCTACCATCATGCTTTTCGCCGGACTAAGGACTGTAGAAATCACTGAACTGCAAAAGGCTCTTGTGGGCAATCAAGTTTTGAGTTCCTATATCATTGGCCTAAAGGAAATGCCTCTGATTCTTTGTTTTGTGGCTCAAATCCTGACCTTTAACAACGAGACTAAGAACCGGACCTTGATTAACACCATCAGTTATGGCCACCGCCGTCGCACTGTTGTCCTCAGCAAGATTCTGGTAGGACTCTTCTACCTCCTACTGGCTTTATGCTTGGGCCTGGTTGGGCTCTTAATCGGGGGCAGCATGTCGGGAGCTACTTTCAAAAGCAATGAAATCCTCGAATTTTTCACCAACTATTTGATTCCTAGCATTCCTCTCTTCCTAGGATACATCGCCCTCTTAAGCATCCCTGCCTTCCTCTTCGCTGGCCAGGGCCCACTGATTTTTACTTATCTCCTGCTCACTTTCATTAACCCAATCTTAAGCGGAGCCTATACCTTCTTAACCACTAATCGCGATAGCATGGGGCATGTGGTTCAGAAATTCATGAGTGCGAATGAGGCTTTTGCCTTCTTCTTCACCTTCCTAAAAGTAGGCCAGCCTCTGACCTGGGGCAACCTAAACTTCGATTTGACGCCAATCGTGGCCTCGGCCTACTTCCTACTCTTCTTCTGGATTGCAGTCAAACTCTTCAACCGTGCAGAAGTTAAATAGTAGCTTAGTAAAAATCCCCCGGATTCCTTGATGGAAGCCGGGGGATTCTTTTGTCTAAAAAGGTGTTTTTAAGAATAAAATTTAGCAGTCATCTTATGATAATAGCACTTATAAGACGAACTAGCACTTTCTTGTATTATCAAGATTTTGGGGCGACTTCTGGTTAACCACAAGTCGCCCTAAAATCTGGCTTTTCAATTTAACATAAAACACCCGCTCTAGCGTCAAGTCTAGAGCGGGTGTTTTCTTCTAATGTCCCAGTGCTTGGCGGTAGTTACGCACCATAAAAGGACTAATCATAATCTTACGTTCTTCTAGGCGTTCCACTAGCTCCTCATCGCTTAAGTCAGCTGGCGCATCATGTAGAATCTCATGGATGACTTGCTTAATCTTCTCAGCAGAGAAACCATCGCGGCCTTCCCGCGTTGCCACCGTGATAAAGTCCGTCATAGGTAGGACATATTGGCCGAAGCCTATGTTCTTATTAGACACCAAGAGGTTGACAACTGGTTCAGGCAAGCCCGTAATCTCTGCTACTTGCTTGAGCAAGAGGGGCACCTTGGCATCCGAAATTTGGCTGAAGTAATCATGTTGAACCGCCGCAATAGCTTGCGCGACTTTCAGGATCAATTGCTCCCGCACCCGCAAGTTGCGAGCTAGGCGATCATACATGAGTTTCTGTGGCTTGGAAAAGGCCACCACTTCAGGCTCTTGAGTCGCTAACATCTCTTGATAGTAAGGCTCATTGAAGATTAATTTTGGATAGTAGTGGGCGTTATAACGCACCTTCATGCCTTCCTGGTCTTGGAGAACCGTCACATCATCTAATAGATGGTCCTCTTCTTCCACTTGGAAGAGGTCGGCTGGACTGGTCCGCAAGGTTTGATAGTAGCTGACGCAGGCCAGGACATCTGCTAGTGGTAAGCCAGTAGCCGTCACGATAGCTTGATAATCTTCTGCCTTGAGTTGGTCGAAATATTCTTCTAAGAGGTAGTAGGCCACATTAGGGGCATGCGCATCTTGCTCGGTCTGCAACATTAAGCATTCGCGCAAGTCATAGGCCCCAACCCCGGCAGGTTCCAATTGTTGGAAAAGGGTAATAGCATCCAAGGCAATGATGGGTTCAATGCCTAATTGCTTGGCTACTTCCTGGTAGCTGTATGGCAGATAGCCTTGAGGATTTAATAAATCAATCAGGCGTACCATGGCGTCCCGAATAATAGTATGACGGTACATCATTATCTGCTCGAAGAGAAACATCGACAGATTACGCGGCGCTTCCGGCATCTGCGGATCCACCCCAATAATGGCACTGTGTTCTTGTAGGGTAACCGATGCTTGCTGGGGCTTGGTCTTAGGATAGTCTAGTTCAATGAAGGGATTTTCTAGAATTTCATCTTCTAGGAAATAAGTAAGTTGGTCCGCACTCAAACCGAGCATTTGCCACAATTGACTATCCCCTTCAATGGTTTCAATAGGAATACTTTCAAATTCGCTTTGCCCATTAGCTTGAATGACGGTCACCACGTGTTGTTGCTTGTTTAAGTCTGACATGTTGACCCCTCCTGCTATGTATACGTTTTCTTAACTCTATTATAGCGCAAGACGCCCCTTGCGTCTATGCTAAAGAAACTTTTTTAGAAAATCAAAAGCAGCCAGCCCCCGAGGACTAGCTACTTACCATATCTTATTCAATTAAATCATCCGCGCTCAGAGCTAGGACTGAAGCCAAATCCCGAACGTCTAGCTCTAACTGCAGGCCAATCTTACCGGCCGAAACCATAATCGAAGGATGGTCCCAGGCGCTAGCATGAACATGAGTCGGGAAGGTCTTCTTCATGCCTAGAGGCGAGCAACCGCCATGAACATAACCCGTTAGGGGCAGGAGGTCGCGTTCCTTAATCATGGCGATATGCTTCTCACCTACGGCCCTCGCGGCCTTCTTCAAATTCAGGCTAGCTACCACCGGAATGACAAAGACATAATGGCCACCTGATTTCCCAACCGTCACCAGGGTTTTGAAGACCTGGTCTGGCTTCTGGCCCAAGGCCTCTGCTACTTCCAAGCCCGATAAGGCGCCGGTCTGACTGTAATCCCGTACTTGATAGGTCACCTTGTGTTGGTCTAGTAGTCGCATAGCATTGGTTTTATGTATTTTCATGGCTGACAGCCTCCCCTAAACAGCAAAAGGCCCTTAGGCCTCTTGCATCTCGCTTACTTCAATCATTTCAATATCGGCACCCAAATCGCGCAATTTGCCTACGATATTAGAGTAGCCACGTAAGATATGGTCAACGCCTGTAATCTCGGTTACGCCATCCGCCACCAAGCCGGCAATGACTAGGCAGGCCCCTGCCCGTAGGTCACTGGCCTTGACTTGTGCCCCACTCAGCTGGGCTGGTCCATTGACCCGAATCATGGCCCCTTCGACCTTGATATCGGCCCCCATGCGGTTGAGTTCCGGAATATGCTTGACACGGGCTGGGTAGATAGTGTCAATGATGGTCCCGTTACCTGCCGCAATCGCCAAGAGTGGCGTCAGCGGTTGTTGCAAGTCAGTGGCAAAACCTGGATAAGGCTGAGTCTTGACGCTGACCATACGGAGGTTTGGACTTGGATGAACGTAGATGGAATCTTCACCAATCTCCAATTGCGCGCCCATTTCTTCAATCTTAGCAATGAAACCTTCGATGTGTTCGAAAATAACGTTGTTGACGCGGACCCCTTTGGCCTCTCGCCACGGCGGACCGTAATATAGGTCCTGCTTCAATCCGGTCCGGAATGATGGTGTGGGTACAGCCATGCAGATGCTCAACGCCCTCTACCCGGATGACGCTAGTCCCGGCACCGCGAATCTTAGCCCCCATCTTGTTGAGGAGGTTAACGACATCAATAATTTCCGGTTCGCGAGCGGCATTCTCAATAATGGTCTTGCCCTTGGCCTTAACGGCCGCCAGGATACAGTTGATGGTCGCCCCAACACTGACCACGTCCATGTAAATACGCGCCCCTACTAGGCCTTCTTGGTCGGTCGTCAGAGTCACAACACCGAAGTCGTCCTCTACCTTGGCCCCTAAGGAACGGAAGGCCTTGAGGTGTTGGTCGATAGGGCGAGGGCCTAAGAAGCAGCCCCCAGGCAAGCCAATGACCCCTTCACCAAAGCGCGACAAAGTCGCCCCCATAAAGTAATAAGAGGCACGTAGGCTCTGAATTTTCCCACTTGGCATTGGGATGGATTTAATATCACTTGGATCAATGGTTAAGACATTATCCTTAAAAGAGGCCTTAACATTGAAATCTTCCAAAATATCGATTAAAGAATAGACGTCAGCAATATCTGGCACGCCTTCTAGAACAACTTCTGAATCAGCCAAAATAGCAAATGGAATTAAGGCAACTGTAGAGTTCTTGGCCCCGTTAATGGTAATTTCACCTGTGAGGGCTTGCCTCATGGATGACTAGTTTCTTCATTATATATAACTCCCCTACTTTCAATCTTCGATGATTCTTTTGCATATCACTTATAGTGTACCATAAGTCGCCCCAAATATACATAGCAAATGATTATTTGGCCCTTTTGTTGCAGGGTAACAAAAGGCATTTCAAAAGGCCCCATCACTTGAAAATGACGGGACCTTGAGACAGCAAACTATTATTGACGTCCGCAAACAAAATAGAGATAAATGAAACCAATCAAGCCAATTGGCACCGCCAAGAACCAGATAATGATAAAACGGAAAATCTTCCAGGCTAGCATTAAGAACCCGCCAATCAAGAAGACATTATCACCCACAATCAGGTTGATGAGACTCTCATAGACAAACATGGCGAAGGGATAAAGGAGGGCACAAAGCAAGAAGAATAAAAGTTTCGTCTCGAATTTTCCCGTTTGGCTAATAGATGTCAAGACGAAAAAGGCATAAAAGGCAAAAGCAAAGAGATAATGACGGACTAACCAGTCACGGTCTAGGGATTGGAACATTTGCTTCAGTCTATTCATAGGATCACCTCTCTAATTTAATGATGCTTCCTATTATAGTCCACTTGCCGGCTCCTGTCCAAAATGCATAGGAAAGAACAGATTGCTTATAGGTAAGAAGACGAGCCCCTATTCTTAAAGTGCCCGTCCTCTTATCTCTCTTAACTCAACTTAGCTCAGTCCACCTTGACAATCGGCACCCAGAGTTCCATACGGTAGTCTTGTGCCCCCATATTGCCATCACTATAAACCTCGAAGTCAGGTGCACCCGAATGTTGGAAACCTTGCTCAGGGAAGAAGACTTCCATGAGGTAGCGCCAACCTGCATGAATACAGTCTGGCACTGGCCCATTCAATTCCACCACCGCATATTCAGCGGCTGCCACTTCCAAGATATCTAGCCCCATAGCCTCAGCCCTAGCCCGGTCAGTCACCTCATAGCCGGCCATATAGTTGAGACGCTCTGGTGTGTCGATGTCGTGGCAGACTCCCAGGCTTTGGCCCCTACCTAAGCTAGCCAAGTCATCATGGGAGAATTTGCTGTAGAGGTCTTGCCAGACCTGAGGACACTGGCTATTAGGGATATTGTTGGCATTGAGCCCTGCCACAGTCAAGGCAGGCTTGTTCTGGATATTGATTTTCATACTATCTCCTCCTTGCAGGGTCAGCCGCAACTGTAATCGCCCGACTAGGCGCAATGGCGCCCCCTGTCTAATTTGTGTCGGAGTCGCGCCATGAAATTTCTTGAAAGCTGCCCCGAAGGCATCGGCTGATTCATAACCATATTGGATGGCGATGTCGATGATTCGAGCCTCAGACTGGCGCAGGGCCAGGGCTGCCTCTGTCAAGCGACGTTCCCGCAAATACTCTGACAGTGACGTCCCTGTCAGCATGGAGAAGAGCCGGCTAAACATGGCATAAGGATAGCCCGACAGTCGCGCCACCCGCAACTCATCTAGCTCCCCATCCAGGGTAGAGTCCAGATAGTCCAACGTCCGGTTAAAAGCTTCCATCATATTCATGTGTATGACCTCCTGACAAGTTGAGTATAGCTGAAATTTTAGGGGGAAGTCCTAGAATTGGGGGGCGAGAAATCTAGGGTGCTTGAACTACCCCTATATATAAAATTATTCCCTCACAATCCAACTCAAGCGCTTGTATTTATTTTTATTTTTTGATTATAATAGGTGATAGCAGAAGAGCTATATGCGTCAATAAGCTATATGACGCCTATCTATTCTCCAGCCCATTCATTCTCTAGCATCCGAATGTGAAAGGATAGCACTTGCTCTTTGTGATGAAATCATTATTTCTTAGGGGGAATTTTACATGTCTAGCAAGCAGACCATTACATTGCCGGATTGGCTTGGTGATTCTGTCGTCTATTTTAAAAAACCTTTTGGTCGGCGTCTCCTACGCATTGTACTTTTGATTATAATTTTTATTTCTGGCTTTGTAGCTGGTGGAAACTGGAACAAACAGCCCGTACCAACGCCACAACCGGCTCCTGTAGAAAGTGCTAAGAAGCCAATCATCACTAGTCAAATTGTAAGTTCGCGCATTGAGAAAGCGAAAGAGCTAACAACTGAAAAGTACTTCTATACCAATGCCGGTTTGTTCAAGAACAATCACGTGGCTTGGGGTGTAGGTATTCCTTTCACAGAAAAATCATTCATTGTGAAGTATAACGGGATTATCCACGCTGGTGTTGACCTCGATTCTATGCAGTCTGTCGTTATTGATGATACCATTTATATTCGCTTACCTGACGCAAAAGTACTATCTCATGCCGTAGACCATAATTCTGTCGAGACCTTAGATGAACGTGCTGGACTATTTAATCCAATAAAAATTACTGATATCTCAGGATTCATGGCAGCTCAGGAAACTAACATTGAACAGCTTATTTATGATCGTCAAATACTAAGTTATGCAAAAGATACAGCCAAGACAGTTATCCAGGAACTCCTAGAAATGGACCCCGATATCAAAGATCACTATAAAATTGAATTCGTGGACGAACTACCTGAAGTTCCCTCTGATTCTAGCGCACTATCGAATGAAAGCTCTGAATCTAGCTCCTTATAATTTTCAATTCATGTAGCACGCTAATTACTATTAGCGTGTTTTTTGTGCTTACTATTTCCTTCTTCTACAGACAATTTAAGTTTACACGCCAGAGCTTCCGCTACCTTCCCCAACATCCCCACTGTCGGATTGGCTTGGCCGCTCTCTAGCCTTGATAGGTTGGCTTGGCGCAGGCCTAGCTTTTCAGCCATTGGAGCTTGGCTTAAGCCTCGCTCTAGTCGCAACTTCACTAACTTCAAAGCTACTTCCTGCCGGGCAGCTTCCTCCGCCAAATCTAATGTAAAATCAGGATATTGGGATGCTAAGCGATTCTTTAAGGACTCGAGTGACATGCTCTTCACCCTCCTTTCTTGTCTTGGTCTCTCCCAAAGAAATAACCAGTGTCTTGGCCTGACCTTTGCCTCGGCCCCATTTTTCAACCACAGCGGGTGTCAGCCCTTCTCGTTCAATGATTTCTAAGGCCGCAACTGCCTTGACTGCTTGCTGGTAGGGCAGACCTTCTACCAAGGCAAGAATGTCTTCCGAAATCTTGTAATGAGCGTCCATGACGCACACCTCCTTTTTCCCATTATATCATATATGATATAATGGGAAAATCGCTTTCACTAGCTAAATCCCCTATATATCAAGTTTTCCTTCATTTTGTTACCATCTCACCACGTAATTTTGCCTGCCTTGCACCCTATCTACTAGTAGAACTAGTAGATAGGGTAAAGCAAATTCTGACCCCCTTCTCAAAAACGGTCAATGGGTCTATAATGAAGTTAACTTCTTAATGAAAGGAGCCAAGAAAGCAATGAATCCTAAGTTTTATGACCTGCCCCAAGCCAAGCAGGAAGCCATTATCCAAGCCGGCTTCCGCGTCTTCGGCCAGCACGCCTATAAGAAGGCCCCCCATGAGCGCCATTGCGGACGCGGCGGGGATTTCCAAACCCTTGCTTTTCCATTATTTCCATAATAAGAAGGAACTTTACTTCTTCCTCTTCGACCTCTTAGTCCAGCAGACCGATGATTTCCTAAAAGAAGGCAGCTGCTATGAGACCCTGGATTTCTTCGAGCTCTTCAAGAGCGTGACCCAGACTAAGGTGCAACTCAGCCCGGCTCAATCCCGATTGGCTGGCCTTTAGCCTTAAGACCTACTACGAGCAGGATCCCGAGATTATGCCAGAATTGGCCCAACGCATGAAACAAGTCAAGGCGAAACAGGTCCAGCTCATGGACAAGCTAGATATGAGCTGCTTTCGGCCCGATATCGACTTTCAGCTCATGTATAAGGATATGACCTGGCACGCCCTAGGGTTATCTCTGGGAGCATGTCCACGAGGGTCCGTTGATCCCGAAACCATCGAGGCGGAATTCAACCAACTGATTGACTTCTGGAAGTCTCTATCTTAGAAAGGAGTGATCCCATGTACGCTATTCAAACACATCAACTAACCAAAACTTACGGCCAACACCGGGGCATTGAGAATCTTAACTTGACCGTTCAGCAGGGCGAGCTCTTTGGCTTTATCGGGCCTAACGGGAGCCGGCAAATCCACCACTATCCGCACCCTGCTGGGGCTGATTAAGCCTACCAGCGGGAGTGCCCAGGTCCTGGGCTTAGAAGTCGGCCGCCAACAAGGCCAGATCCTACGCCGGGTGGGCTACCTGCCATCCGAAACCCAATTCTATGCCGGCATGACCGCCCGCGACCTACTCAAATTATCTGCTAATCTGAGAGGCCTAGACTGCCAGGCCGAATGCCGCCGCCTCAGCGACCGGCTGCACCGGACCTGGGGATTGCGTACTGATCAACTGTCCCTGGGCTAACCGTAAGAAGGTGGGCATTGTGGCGCCCTCCAGCACCAACCTAACCTCTTGATTCTGGACGAGCCCACCAGTGGCTTGGACCCCCTGATCCAAGAAGAATTCTTCGCCCTCTTAGAGGAACGCCGCCAAGCCGGCGGGACCGTCTTCCTATCCAGCCATGTCCTGTCCGAAGTCCAAAACCACTGCGACCGAGCAGCCATTATCCGCCAAGGGCAAATCGTGGCCACCGAAGATGTCGCCAGCCTCATGCAACACCAAGCCAAACGCGTCAGCCTGTCCGGCCAAGTACCTGGCCTGGCAGACCTAGCAGGCGTCTCCAACTGGCAAGCCAAGGGCAAGGACCAAGCCAGCTTCCTCTATCAAGGAGACCTCAATGCCTTACTAGCCTGTTTGGCAGGCGGCCAAGTCCGTGACTTCAGTCTGGCCGAGCCAAGTCTGGAAGAAATCTTCCGCCACTACTACCAAGAAGGAGGCGATTTGTCATGATTCTATTCCGCCACGAATTACGCCAAGGTTGGCGTAGCCTAATCCTGTGGACGGCGGCCATCGCGGGTTTTATGGGCCTGATTTCCCTGCTTTTCCCTCAGGTCAAGGACCAGATGGCTAGTATCAACGGCCTGATTAGCACCATGGGCGCCTTCTCCGACGCCTTCGGCCTGGGCAAGCTCAACATGGGGACCTTCATCGGCTTCTATACCGTTGAATGTCAGAGCGTCCTAGGCCTTGGTGGCGCCCTCTATGCCGCCATTCTGGCCAGCAATTCCCTAGCCAAAGAAGAACAAGCCGGCACCGCCGAATTCCTGCTGACCCATCCCCTCAGTCGGGCTTCGATTGTCACCAGCAAAGCCTTGGCCCTGGTCAGCCAGCTTCTGATACTCAACGCGGTGACCCTAGCAGTTGTTCTCTTAAGTCTGACCCTGATGGGTGAGCCTGCACCTGTGGGACAGCTCCTACTCTTGCACTTGGCTTATCTAATCTTGCACCTAGAGTTCATCGCCCTCTGTCTCAGCCTGTCGGCCTTGTCCGGCAAACGCCGCGGCACTGGCCTAGGCGCCGGCATCGGTCTGGTACTTGCCTTCTACCTAGCCAACCTAGTCGCCAATATCGCCCCTGGCCTAGGCGTTCTCAAATGGCTCACGCCCTTCGCCTACGTGGACGGCGCCGAAATCATCCCTAACGGCAGCCTAAACCTAGGCTATGTTGGAGTAGGGTTGATCTTGTCAGCCTGCTCGCTAGGCGTGGCTTATTGGTGGTTTGGGCGGAAGGATGTAGGGTAGAGTGTAAAAGTTAAAGCCATCAAGTTTATAAACTTGATGGCTTTTTTCTTGTCTCTGGCATTAGGGCCGTAGGTCTTATTCCGATATCGACTTTCTTACTCAAAGTTCTAGGTGTCCCGCCGTCATTTATCATGATTAAAACACATCCTTGTATTCTCAAATCGAACAATTATAATAAAGCTATAGTTACCTGACAGAATATATTAAGGAGCAGCATTATGGAACACGAAAAAGAAGACGAACGCGGAAAAGTAATCAAGTGGCTAGAAGAATGCGATAGGATCCAAAAAAAGCCTTGGTTATGGGATTTCAAGAATTGCTATAAAGTTCCACCATCTAAAGATTCGAACCTAAAGATTTGTTATCCGAAGATAGTATTACAGCTTTCTTGAAATATAAAAATGGCGAGTTCAAAGATAATACTAGTGACTTTAATATTACAAAAAATACTGGTTTCGATGCGGACTGCGACAAGGAAGCGATAAGGCTATATAAAGTTTTAGGTGGCAAAATTCGGCTACCGCATATTACTAGAGGTGAAACTATGAACTCCTTTCTTACTACTTTTAATAGAGCTATTCGGAAGAGTTCTAACTATAACACTCTAACTAAAGAATTAGGAATAAATAATATAAAAGATTATTATTCCATACCAGATCAACCAAATAATAACAATCAACCAAATAATAACAATCAACCTCAAGTCCCAAATTATCAGAGGTTTGAAATTATCGAAAACAACCTAACCGCATTTCAAACATTCGCTACACTCACTCATACAATTGGCAACTTCACCGTACTCCCTTATTGGATAAATACTGCACGAAACAACTTCTCAAAAGATTACTGGGACATTACTCTTCTATCACTGCAAGAATGGTTGGCTCCAACAACTCCAACCTCTAAAGCATGGATAAATTTCGTTGAGATGTTCTACCTACAACCCTATGTAAATAAGGACTATCAAACCCAGCTGTTCTGGGAGAATCATGGCTATAGTTACAAAAATATATATCCAGACAAACAAGATTTTCCTGTTTTTCTAAAGGCAGTGAATGAGAGAATCGAAGAGCGCGGAAAATATATGATTAAACAAATCTGCGATAGACTTGAACTGACACATCTTAACTTCTATCAAGAGATTAAAAACATGGATAGGATTAAATTCTCGGATGAGTTTTAAAAGATACATTAAAGCACAAACCGCCCTATACCAAGTATAGGGCGGTTCTGAAATATTGGCAAAAACACTTTAGTCCACTTTTCTCACTTTTTTGGCTTCCATTTCCTAATCAAGGCCAGCAAAACTCTCACTAAAAAATCCCATCCAACCGCAATAACTAATACACTTTCCAAGTATACTCATCACATAGGTCGCTGACTCAGCGCTTAAGCAAACCCTATCTGAATCAAAATGCCAAGAAAAATAAGTAAGAAAAAAGGGACTTCCTTACCGGTACCACTATCATTCACTAACTTAGTGGTAAGGAATCTCTATTTTAAAGCACTTGAATTTTACACTCTAGTGCAACAATTAAATAATGGCCCATAGCCTTGATATTGCGGCTCTCAACCACATGGTTGAAGAAACCTTCAAAGTCATGCCCCAGAAGAGAAGAGTCATTCTCCTTGAAATACTTGTAAATATAACGATTTGCAACTTCCTTATTTTGGCTGTATCATGTATCCATAATACCTCTTTGAAGTTTTTTTGTTTTATTAACTAACAATAACTGTGTAGAAAAAGTGGACGATTGTCCACTAAAAATCTAACTCTTTGATTTAGTCTCCTTCTATCAATCCAAACCTATATACCTTGTCATTAAAAACCATCCTCTCCCTCAAGAAGCGATATTATATGTCCGAAAGCAACCATCAATTTTTGCATATACACTAGATAATACTCGGTTCTTGCTCAAGGTTTAAGTCTTCTCCGTTCGGCATCTTTTATAATTACGTCATTACCGTGTGCTAGCTTATTCCTTTATCTCTACTAACTCAGATAAACTATTTTTAATCTGGAAAAACAGTATCTTTAATAAAATAATTACCTATTTCTTCAACGTCTGATGAAAAATTATTATAAATTATTATGTTAAGAATTTGTTTTAATTTTTCATCAATCAGACGTCTTGAAGGATTAAGTAGTCGAAGATATTGTTGGTACCACTAATAATCATCATATCCTTTTAGACTTGACTTAACAAACTCCTCATCAGAAATTATCCTATATAAAATTTCAACAGAATCAACCTCTATCCTAGGATTGATGTCCAACCCTTCTATATACTTTTTGAAGCAGTAGAATTAAGAACTCTATAAATGAATCCATTGCACTAAATGCAACTAGAAATGAAGTTTGATACTTTTTCTTCTTTGTATAAACGATATGATTCATAAAGATATTTTTCCCAAGTTTCTTTTAATCTGAAAGAAGGAAACTCTAATATCCGCTACCATATCTTCTAAGCCATACTCATCGATTTGATCACTATGTCTATCAAATAGAAAGCGAAAAATCAATTTCATTTGCACTATCGTCATAACTATACTTGATTTCATCAGAAATAAGATGTTTTATTTCCTCATGTGTATACGTCATTGAGTATAGTCTTTCTCTCTCAAAAATTCGAAATATAATTATAATCAATCTCTTCATCACTATCTTGTGTACCAATTGTCCTTTCATTTCTTCAGTGTTATTTCTATTTTACCAAAAATCTTAGTTTTTCTTTGAAAGACCCAATATATTCATGATCAAATGTTGCATTATAATGTTTTTACTGTCTTTTCATTTAATATATAATTCAGCAAATATTCAATCATAATAATAGGGCTTTCCCCAATAGTGAAATCAAAGAATATTTTATCTAACAATTTGTATTTAATTTCTCTAGCAATATCTTTCAAGATTAGCAGTTTTAATCCATCCTTCTTCTAGCCCAACATTTTTAAAATAACGCTATTTCAAAATACTCTCTTTACTTGTAGACCTCGCCGACTTCAATAAATTCCCAAAGCTTCAGCATACTCACTATCAATCGCTTTGATGATGTGGCCATACTTTTCTTTTTAAGAGATCTGTTAGCATTTGGCTATTTATACCAATTTCAGTTAAACTTTATTATCAAATATAGTATGAATGTCACTTCCACTTACCATATTACCCTCCCTTTATAATTTAAAAAGCAGTCAGATACTAATCTATTATTATCATTTCTCATTAAAAAGTTTCTTCCGCTTCTTCATAAACTGAAGCATCTCTTGTTTGAAGACTTCTTTTTCATTGCTCATACCATCTGATGTAGTTTGGAAGAGCAATTCTACTTCCGACAAATCAATATCATCAGTTTTATCATTTGATACCAAGGTGTCGACAGATATATTAAAGAGTTTGGCAATCTTCACAAGATTGTCATGACTTGGGCTTGGATCATTTTAGCCTGTTTTCTCAAGGTCTTAAGGTGTTCTGCAAGATCCATTATAGTTCCCCTTAAAATGTAACAACTGATAGCTGTGCTGAACTTGAAAAATAATAACCTTATTTGAAAGGTGCATTTCAACGCTCATTAACAATTAAATAAAAAATGCGCCTGACAACCAAAAGACTGATTCTCAGACTACACTAAACTTCGTACCTTTATCGTATCCTGTTTGAGTCATATAGTCAAGTCCGTTGATGGTTGGAATTGAAGGAGAAAAAATATTCTTCTCTTCACACGCATTTCTGACTTTAGCTTTTTCCCAAAAAGTAAAGTGAACTGGTTTCGCCAAAAAGCCTAAGAGAATCCATCGGGCATGATAATGACTACCTGATAAATTAGCTGGGAAAAGCAATGGTAATTGATACAATGAACCCCGTTAAACGTTGCCACCGTGAGAAGAGACACTGTGTCTTTTCTCGGCCAAATAACACTGTCTCTATATGAGACACCTTATTCTCTGCTACCAGAACCTTTGTTCTGTTAGCCTTTACTTTTATAGAAAGGAAACGGTATGCGCTATTGTGAAAACAACTCTATCATGTGTATGACAATTATGAGTTCTCCACAAGATGCTACATGGGAGACATTCACAATTTCAAATGTCTCTACTACCAAACATTAGATAAACTCAATAAATTAGTCAAATAACTCTTATAAAAAAAGACATCCAAGATAAAAATCTTGAATGTCCACAAACGTTGATATAATCGTATTGATTAACGTTTTGAGAATTGAGAAGCTTTACGAGCTTTCTTAAGACCTGGTTTCTTACGTTCAACCATACGTGGGTCACGGGTCAAGAGACCTGCAGCTTTCAGGGCTGGACGGAAGTCAGGATCAACAGTTAAGAGCGCGCGTGCGATACCGTGACGGATTGCACCGGATTGGCCGTTGAAGCCACCACCGTTAGCGTTCACCAATACATCGTATTGACCGAGAGTTTCAGTCACTGCGAATGGTTGTTTGATTACTTCGTGTAAGTGAGGGAATGGAATGTATTCTTCCAATGTACGACCATTGACAGTGAATACACCAGTTCCGGGCACTAAACGTACACGAGCAACAGAGTTTTTACGACGACCTGTACCTAAGTATTGTGCTTTGAGACAATGTGGTTCCCTCCTTAAATTAATGATTGGATGTCCAATGCTTGAGGTTGTTGAGCGACGTAGTTTGTGCTCAGCACCAGCGTAGACATGTAATTTAGTGAATTGACGACGACCCAAGCGGTTGCTTGGTAACATCCCTTTGATAGATTGTTCTACCAAAACGAACTGGGTTCTTTTTCACGTAATTCACCAGCGAGTGATTTGTTTCAAAACCACCTGGGTGGCCAGTGTGACGGTAGTAGATCTTGTCGGTTGCTTTCTTACCGGTCAAGGCTACCTTATCAGCATTGACGATTACGACAAAGTCACCCGTGTCAACGTGAGGGGTGTAAGTCGGTTTTGTTTTACCACGTAAAATTGATGCCACTACAGCAGACAAACGACCCAATGGGACATCTGTTGCGTCTACAAGCACCCAGTTACGTTCAACTTCGTTTTTCTTAGCCATGTATGTTGTACGCACGATAATTTCCTCCAATATAAATCTAGTTGTTTGACATTACTATTGAGTTTCCGGGGCTCATAGTGGGGCAAACAATACCGTTATCCATATTAACGTGATTTGCCCCAAAAGTCAATAGTATTTGACAAATTCCTCCCCCAAAAAAGATTACAAACGCATAACAGCGAAAAAGTGGACTTAAGCCCGCCCTTACGGTAAAGTAAAGGGGACTTGAAACACGTTTTATAAGGAGAATTCACATGACACACCCTAGCTTCGACGTCCTCGTGGTCGGTGCCGGTTCCAGTGGCCTCATGGCCGCCATTAATGCCGCCAGTCAAGGAGCCCGCGTCCTCCTCCGGAGAAGAATAAGCGACCTGGCCGCAAACTCCTGCTATCAGGTGGCGGGCGCTGTAACGTCACCAACCGAACCAGCCGCCAGGACCTGATTGCCCACATTCCCGGCAACGGTAAATTCCTCTATTCAGCTCTCAATCAATTTGACCAAGACGATATTATCGACTTCTTCCAGTCTCGGGGCGTCGTCCTCAAGGAAGAAGACCACGGTCGCATGTTTCCGGTGACCAATTCGGCCCGGACTATTCTGGACACCCTGCTAGCTGAGCTGGAAGCCCTAGATGTCACCATCTGGTATGAAGCGCCCGTTGAGCGCCTGCTCCTGGACCGGGAAGCCGGCCGGGTACGTGGTGTCCTTTTGGCTAGCAGCCGAGAAGTGCTAGCGCCCGCAGTGGTGCTAGCCGTGGGTGGGCGCGCCTATCCTAAGACCGGGGCTACCGGCGATGGCTACGCCTGGGCGCGGGCTGCCGGCCACACCATTGAGCGCCTTTACGCCACCGAAGCCCCGCTCTTGAGCCAGGATTCTTTCATTGTAGACAAATCCTTACAAGGCGTCTCCTTGCGTGATGTGGCAGTGACAGTTTGGGATTCGGAGGGGGCTAGTGGTCAGCCGAACGACAAAGGCAAGCCAGATAACACTAGTCCGGCCCAAACAGCTAGTGGCGGGCCTGCCAACTCCGGCAAGGCCCATTTGACCAGCGCCCCTACCAAGGCCATCGTCACCCACCAAATGGACATGATTTTCACCCACTTTGGCTTTTCAGGCCCGGCCATCTTACGTTGCTCCGGCCACGTCAACCAGTGGCTCTTTGCCCATCCTGAGGCCTCAGCCTGCCTGCTAACAGTCAACTTCCAGCCTAACCTGACGCAGGCTGAACTGAGCGTCCAGGCTGAGGCCGGCCGCGACAAGCATCTGCTGACTTTACTTAAGCAGTGGGTGCCCGAGCGCCTAGCCTTGGTCCTCTGCCAGCAATTAGGGGTGGCGCCGGAGACAGCCTCCAAGCAGCTGACTCACGTCCAGGTCGCCCGCCTCTGGAAACTTATAACCGCCTTTCCGCTAAGCGCGACCGGCTCTCAACCTCTGGAAAAGGGCTTCGTGACCGGGGCCGGCGTCTCCACCAAGGAAGTCAATCCTAAGACCATGGAGTCCAAGCTAACCCAAGGCCTCTTCTTCTGCGGCGAGTTTCTGGACATTAACGGCTACACCGGTGGCTACAATATCACCGTCGCCTTCGTGACCGGCACCATCGCCGGCCAATACGTCGCCTGGAAAAGCTTCGAGCTACAAGGCTGATCGTTTATTAACTTCCTGCCTAGCTAGTGGTTCACTCTCCATAGTGGGCCACTAGCTCATAGCTTGCCTCCCTTTTTGCGCCATTTTCGACAGTTTCTGCCCCAGCTAGTGGTCCACTCTCCAAAGTGGGCCACTAGCTCACAGCTTGCCTCTCTGTTTGAGTCAAGTCCAAAATCCTGTGTAAAAATATGTAGGCTGTCCTATAGCTTATTTGCGTTTGGTGAAGTTGACAAGGAAGGGGCGCGCATTAGCTCTGCAAGCATCGTTTAAATCAATGAGGATGGCGCCAATTAATCGCTCAGCAGAAGCGACGTTAGGATAGACGCCAATGACCTTATCCCGCCGTCTGATTTCACGGTTTAAACGTTCAACAGAGTTGGTAGTCCGTAAGTTGGGATGATAAATCTCAGGCTCCATCATAAACTGAACGGCATCTTCAAATCCCTCGTCTAAAACCTTTAAGGCCTTCTGATAACGAGGATTGTCCGCGACAGAGGCCTCAAAAAGCTTCCTTAAGTCGCCGTGCATGTTCAGCGGTGGGCGCTTGGAAAAATGGCCTTCAACTTAGCCCGCGCCTCTAGACTCCCCTTTCTGGGGATGGTCTCGACAATGTTAGACAAAAAATGAAAGACGCAACGTTGCCAAGGCACCCCAACAAAACAGTGCTGGATAGCGGCTCTAAGTCCGGAATGAGCGTCTGAAATAATCAGAGTAGAGTCGGCTCAAACCACGGGCGCGTAGAGGATTGAAGGAAGGTCAGCCAAGCCTCTTTTGCTTTCTTCTTCTGACACCCAAAAGCCGAGTGATTTCGCGCTTGTTGGCCCTCGTTGACCCCTTTGAGCTAGGTAGACCGCCTTGGACACCACGTGACCTCTTCGCGCACCTTAATGTAAGGGCATCGAGGTAGAGATAACGGAAGTGGCTGTGGGTCAGTGTCCGATTTTTGAAGGCTTCAATCTCAGGATCCAACCGCTTCATGACATCTGACACAAAGGACTTGGAAACCGTCTCGCCACACAATTCTTGCACGATTTTGGTGACTTTGCGTGTAGAGACCCTCATTAACCACCATTTCCATCATGGAGAGCAGGAAGGCCTGTTCGTTGCGTTGATAACGTTCAAAGAGCTCGGTTTTTGAACTCGCCAGAGCGCGTACGTGGGACTTGTAATTTAAGGGTACCGATGGATAGTGTCCATTGGCGTTCATAGTAGCCGTTGCGATAGTCTTGCGTCGGTCGGAGCGTTCATGGGGAGCGGCTTTGGATGAACTGGTGGCGTTCCTTTCTTCCATGTAGGCATTAAAGACGGTAATAGCTGACGACTTCATGAGCGTGTTCATGTCACTGTTTAAAAACTGCCTCTGTTAATTCTTCAAGTTTTAGGTTAATATTAAGGTAAGTCATGGTAATCTCCTCTTTCAATGTTTTCCGACAACTACATTGTACCAGAGATTACCTGGCTTTTTCTTTTTACACAATTATAGGGACTTAATCTCTGTTTGCGCCTTTTTCCGCAGTTTCTGCCCCAGCTAGTGGTCCACTCTCCATAGTGGACCACTAGCTCATAGCTTTCCACCCTTTTTACGCCATTTTTCCGCGCTTCTGCCTGACCCAGTGGTCCACTCCAAAAGTGGACCACTGGCTCCTAAGAGCTAGGGATCCAGTCCCAGCCGCTTTTTATCTTACCAATGAGTTTTTCTGACCACTGAAAATGGCTTGTAATTCGGTCAGTGTCAGGTTTTTCAGCTGACTCTGAGCCGGGTTGACCACCACCACGATGCCATCCAAGGCAAAGGTAGCATGCCCGACCTGGCTAGCCTCGCTAGCAGTCAGCTCCCGTGATAGCATGCCGATATCGGCGGTGCCATCCAGAGCGGCAGTGAATCCGGCTGTCGACCCGTTGGAGGTCACATTAATCTTAACGCCAGGATTGAGCTTCTCGTAACGCTCGGCTAGCTTTTCAATGACCGGCGTCAGGGAAGTTGACCCAACTAAGCTCAGCTGGCCCTTGTGTCCACCCGAACTGTAGTCATAGCTGCCGGCCGCCTGCTCCTGCCAAGTCGCCTTGCTGCCGGGGCTGATATAGCCGGCGCTTTCCACCATGGCCTGCCCCTCACGCGAGAAGACGAAGGACATGAAGTCTTGGCCCAGGTCGCTTAGCCCTTCTTCTTTCCAAGCTAGGTTAAAGGGCCGGGCCAGCGGATAGGAACCGTCACGCACTGCCTTAGCACTGATCGCCACCCCATCCAAGCTCAGGGCCTGGATGCTGTCGTTGAGGGAACCAAAGGAAATATAGCCGATAGCCGCCGGATTGCCGGCCACTACCTGGAGGACGTCGCCCGTCGTATTAAGGACGTCAGCTTCCACGGTGATATTGTCGTCGCCTTGGGCATCGACTACTTTAGCCAGCTCCACAAAGGCCTGGCGCGTCCCAGATCCCGCTTCCCGGCTGACCACAATAATGGGCTGACCGCTGACTGAGCTAGCAGACAGTGCCTCAAGCCAAATGGCCCAAGGACACCCGCTAGAAGCCCAGTCACTAGGGTCGCCAGCGCCCACTTAAGGCGTCGGCTCCCCCATTTCTTTTGCATAAACATAATCTACTAGCCTCCTAGTTGAGCTCGACAATTTCGCCCGTATTGAGGAAGACTACCCGCTCGCAAATGTTGGTCACATAGTCACCAATACGCTCCAAGCTGCCGGCCACACCCAAATAGTCAATTCCGGCTGGGATCAACTCCCGTTTACGCTCCATGCGCTCGGCTGTATCGCGGGAGACCGCCTCCGACAATTCATCAATTTCCTCGTCCATAGAGCCACCCTTACGTGCCTTTTTAGCGTCACGAGTGATGTAGCTATCCAAGGCGTCCGCAATCATCTTCTCGGCCACTTGCGCCATGCGGGCTAGGTAGCCCTTAACCGTCTGGCTTTCTTCGTCGTGATCTTGATTGCGCAGGGCAATGGTCCCGATGGAAACCGCGTGGTCAGCAATACGCTCTAGGTCGATGCTGACATGGAGAACGGCGAAGAGCATACGCAAGTCTTGGGCCACAGGTTGTTGCGAGGCAATAATCTTGTGAGTATCTTTTTCGATTTCAGCCGTTGTCGCGTTGATTCTCAGGTCATCACTGAAGACTTCGTGGGCCAACTCGGTGTCACTTTCGATATAGGCTTTTGTGGCCTTGTTGACTGAGGTTTCAGCCGCCTTGCCTAGGCCTAAGAGCTTGTTGTGTAAGGCTTCTAATTCTTGAACATAGTTATTACGCATAGGTCATACCTCCTCTAGATTAGCCGAAGCGGCCTGAGATGTAGTCATTGGTCCGTTGATCGTGTGGATCGGTAAAGATTTGGGCCGTATCACCAAATTCCACCACTTCCCTGATAGGAAGAAGGCCGTCTTGTCCGAAATGCGAGCTGCCTGTTGCATGTTGTGGGTGACAATCACGATGGCGTAGCGGTCCTTGAGTTCCTGAATCAAGTCTTCGATTTTGTTGGTCGAAATAGGGTCCAGGGCTGAAGTCGGCTCAGTCCATAAGTAGGACTTCAGGGTCGTTAGCGATAGCTCTGGCAATACAAACCGTTGTTGCTTGCCCCCTGATAATTCCGTGGCATTGGAATGCAACTTGTCCTAACTATATCCCAGATAAGCTACTTATAAGGCTGTTCTCGACGATTTCATCCAGAACTTGGCTGTCCTTAATGCCGTGAGTACGTGGCCCGTAGGCGATATTGTCATAGATGGACTTAGGGAAAGGGTTAGGTTGTTGAAGACCATGCCCACTTGCTTACGCAGTTGGGTGACATCATAGTTCTTACTATAGATATTCTTGCCGTCCAGACTCAATCAGCCCTTCTACGCGGGCGCTAGGCACCAAGTCCTGCATGCGGTTGAGGGTCTTAAGGAAGGTGGACTTACTCGCAACCTGATGGGCCGATAAAGTCGGGTCACGACCTTGTCTTCTGAGTTGCATATTGACGTTTTTGAGGGCATGAAAATCTCCATAATAGAGATTGAGATTGGTAACATTAAACTTGTATGGCTGAGTCATCTTAATTTCCTCCTCGGCTTAAGCGACGCCCAATATAGCTCGATAAGCCGTTAATTGCTAGTACTAAGAGAATAATGACGGTCCCGGTCGCGTAGGCTTCCTTAAGGTGAAGCCCTTCTGACGAGAGCACGTACATGTGTAGGGACAGGGTCCGAGAACTGGACATGAGGCTGGATGGCAGGCCGGTAGCCGACCCCAGAGTAAAGAGCAAGGCAGCCGTTTCCCCGACAATCCGCCCGACGGCCAGAATGACCCCTTGCAGGATGGCTGGCATAGCCACAGGCAGGACGACGGTGAAAATGGTCCGTAATTTGCCGGCACCTAGGGCCAAACTCCCCATACGCAGGGAATTATCGACCTGGAGCAGACCTTCTTCCGTTGCCGAAATAATAATGGGCAGGACCATAATGACAATGGTTAGAATCCCGGCCAAGAGCGAAAACTGGAAACGCAGGTAGATAACGAAGAAGAGCATGCCGAACAAGCCATAAACAATGGACGGCACGGCTGCCAAGGTGTCCGTAGCCAGACGAATGACTTTGACTACGCGTGATTTGCGGTCAGCATACTCCACCAGATAAAAGCCGGTAAAGACACCAATGGGGGTGGCAATAGCTAGCGACAGGCCGACCGTAATCAAGGTCGAAATTAAAGCGGGCGTCAAGGACAGGTTGTCCGTCGTGTAGTCCCAGGCGAAGAGGCTAGGCGATAAGGCGCCAAGCCCGTTCCAGACAATAAAACCTACAATGAAGGCTAACATGCCCAAGGTGAAGGCAGCCGAAGCATAGATCAGCCACTTAACCCAAGTAAGCTTAGACATTAGCGTTTACCCCCTTTGTTTTTAACCCGGGTGAAGAAGAGGTTAATAATCAGAATGAAGACGAAGAGGACCACGGCTGTGGCGATTAAGGCTTCCCGGTGCTGGCCGGTTGCGTAGGCCATTTCCATGACAATATTGGTTGTCAGGGGTCCGAACCCCTTGGTTGAGTTCTGTAGGAATACGTGGTTGGTTCCCCGCCACTAGGATAACGGCCATGGTTTCCGATAGCCCGGCCAATCCCTAGGATAATGGCTGACAAAATGCCGTTTTTAGAAGCTGGCACCACGACCGTCAGGATGGCCCGCTCGTGGGTGGTTCCTAGGCCGATGGCCCCTTGATAATAGGACTTAGGGACATTACGAATGGCTGATTCCGATAACCCGATAATAGTCGGCAGAATCATAATGCCTAGCAGGAGCGAGGCTGTCACCATGTTCATGCCCGACCGCCCCATAATCCGGAAGAAAGGCACGAAGATTTGAAGGGCGAAGAAGCCATAGACAATTGAAGGAATGGCCGCCATCAGATTAATAGCCGACTTGGCATAGCGATAGTAGGCTTTTGGACAGTAGAAGACCATATAGACGGCCGTTAAGACCCCAATGGGCACCCCAATCAGGATAGCGCCTCCTGTGACAATCAGAGAACCGACAATCATGGGCAGAATGCCAAACTCAGGCTGACTGGCCGTTGGTCGCCAGTTGGTCCCGGTCAGGAATTCCCAGACTCCCTGCCGCAGAATAAAGGGCAAACCGCCGGAGAAGATAAAGTAAAAGATTAGGATAATAGATAAGACCGAAATCAAAGCCGAAATCAAGAAGACATACTTCATGACGGTCTCACGTACATCACGTTGCATAGTGGTAACTCCTATAGTATTAATTCAAATATGCGAGGTCTAGACAGGCTAACTCTTCTCCATTATACACAAACTTGCGCTAGCTTGCCTAGCGGGACGAAGCAAGTTGTGCTTAAGTCAGAACAAGAAAAGGACCGGAAACTACCTTCCGGTCCTTTGGCTTAGTAATAGTAATAACCTAGATCGTTCTGCTGTGGCATGACGAAGTGATAGCCTTTCTCCTTGAAAATAGGAATGAGGACATCAATGGCTTCTACCGTTGAGATGTGGGTATCGTGCATGAGAATCACTGACTTAGGTTTCAAGTGGCTCAAGACCTGCTCGATAATCATGTCCTTGTCGTGGCTCTTCCAGTCTTCGGAATCCACGTTCCAGACAATCGACGTCATAGGTTGTAGGAGGTCTACTACCCGCTTACCCCCACTCCCGAATGGTAGGCGATAGAGGGTTGGGGTGACACCCGTCGCTTCTTGAATGGCTTCTTGGGCGTATTGAATTTGCTTCTTAAACCCTTCATCTGACTCCTTGGCCATGTCTGGGTGGGTATAGGTGTGATTGCCGATTTGGTGGCCGGCATCTCGCACCTTACGAGCAATTTCAGGATACTTCTCGACGAAGCCCCCCATCATGAAGAAGGTGGCCTTCACCTGGTGCTTGTCTAAGACTTCCAGTAACTTCTCTGTCACTTCTGGGCTCGGCCCATCGTCAAAGGTCAGACTAATCAGTTTACGGTGGTCAATAGCAGAGCCCGACAAGCCGTCTGCTAGGCTAGCACAAGACCAGAGGGCCTCGATGCTTTCCTTGGATAAATTATCGTCGGTAGCATTTTTGGCTACTGCCTTGGCGAAATCCTTAGCCTTATCCTTGAGCTGGTCACTCAAGTCCTGGGCATCGGTATGAGCTTCAATCTTTTGGATATCTTGCTCGATGGCCTGAAGAGTAGCCACGTTAGTGTCCACCGTCGCTTGATCGACGGTCGTCCCCAAGGACAAGTCGCTAACCGCTGCCGTCACCTTATCTTTCAAGCTAAAGACTTGATCAGCCTCCGCAATCAGTTCTTGGATGGCTTGGCCTAGGGCATCTTGCTTACCTACCTTGCTTACCGCTTCATTGCTAGCTACAGACTTAACTGTCTCAGCCGTCACACCCTCGGCTAATTTTGCCTGGTGGTTGACTTGGCTACCTTGAATGAGGGCCTGGTCGCTAGCATAGAGCTGGCTCAGGGCTTGAATGGCTTGGTAACGGGCTTCTGCTGCTTGATAGTCCTGCATAAGTCGGTAACCAGACCAACCTCCCAAGGCTTGGACCTTAGACTTGGCACCTCTAACTTGTCGGTCGAGATATCTTGAGCCAAGAAGTCCCGTTGCTGGTTGAGGTAGAGGTCCTGAATAGCGTTTTCGGCTGCTTGGATGCTCTGGCTTGAACCCCCGCGAATAAGAGGGAAAGCCACCCAGGCCAGCACTAGCACTGCGATAGTTCCCGCTAAGATGGTCAAGCCCGTCCGGGTTGCCCGTTTTCTCAAGGCCGCTGGATCACTGGCAGGGCTGGGACTGGTCTCTTCTGAAGGTTTAATTGGATCTTGCTTGCTTACTTGTTCTTGGTCTGACATGTCAAATCCGTCCTCTTCAACAATAATTTTTGACTTAATTTATACAAATGGTGCAACAATCCGTAAGACAGCATCCCATAACATACCAGTCAAGGTATTGCGGGTATCTGCCAGGGTGATTTGGCGAGCTTGGGCTTGGGTGGCTAGGAAGTCCGCCTTGATAGTTGGAATCACTGGATGATCGTATAACATAGCGCTCAACTCAAAGTGCAGATAGAGGGAGCGGTAGTCCAGGTTAATGGTCCCCACACTGGCCAAGCGGTCATCTGCCACGAAGGTCTTGGCCATGGAGGAAGCCAGGGCTGAATTCATAAATCTTAACCCCTGCTTCAATCAAGGGACGATAGTAAGAACGGGTCATACGGAAGACCATCTTCTTATCCGGAATACCTGGTGTCATGAGGCGGACATCCACCCCACGTCTAGCCGCCAAAGTCATAGCCGTCTGCAATTCATAGGAAATAACCAGATATGGCGTATAGATATAGACATAATCCTGGGCAATATTGAGCATATCGCGATAGACATTTTCACCTAGGGGTTCATTGTCCAAAGGTGTGTCGCCATATACTTGGACAAAGCCCTGAGCAGGATTGGCTAGTGTTAACGCCCGTTCCGCCAGGGTGTCCTCTTTGAAGGTCTCATAGTTAATGTCCTTCTTAGGATAGAAGGCATTCCACATATCCAGGAAGAGGGTGGCCAGACTCCAGACACCTGGCCCTTCTAGGCGGATCAGGTTATCCTTCCAATAGCCAAAACGTTCGATTTCATTAATATATTCATCGGCTAGGTTCATGCCACCTGTAAAGCCTACCTTGCCGTCGACGACCACAATCTTACGGTGGTCGCGGTTGTTAACGGCTAGCGAAATCACCGGCGTAAAGGGATTAAACTGCAGGCACTTAATACCGATAGCCTCCATTTGAGCGACAAAGTCACTCGGCAAGGTGGTCAAGCAACCAAAATCATCATAGATCACGCGAACCTCCACTCCTTGGTCAGCCTTTTGCGCTAAGACTTCGAAGACCTGATCCATGAAGAGGCCTGGATTCATAATGAAAAATTCAAGCAATATATAGCGTTCCGCCGACCGCAAAGCCTCCAAAAGAGGCTCCAAGGCCAACTCACCTGCAGCATAGTAATCTACTCGGGTATCCCCATAGACCGGTAAATTAGAGGTTTGTTCAATATAATAGCTGAGGCTAGCCATACGGGAATCCTGCTCTAACAGGTGAGGATAAGCCCCTGACACAGCTTGGGCATAATCCTTGGCCACTTGGTTGGCTACCTGGGCTGCCATGTGTCGGCTAGGCCGCTTATTTCCGAAGAGGGCATAGAAGAGCCCACCGAAGATAGGCAAGAGGCCCATCAAGATAATCCAGCTCATGCGATAGGCTGGGTTTTCGTTCTTACGAATCAGATATAGGGTCATGATGACCGTGAAAACCCGCAAGAGGGCGTCCAGTACCAAGGAGTAATCGATGATGTTGAGAAAGACCGTGGCAAACCAGACTAGCTGAATCAGAATCAGGAGGGTCGTCACCAGGGCCCGCCCAGTAGTAAAACGACCTCGGAGTTTTTTAATCACAATCTCCCTCCTCTGCTGCCTTGCTAGCAAAGTAGTCAGCCTCAACCGCCTCCCAATGCAGGCGTTCCTCCTGACCTAAGGTCCGAATGATGCGAGCCGGGTTACCTGCCGCCAGCACATCAGCCGGCAGGTCCTTGGTGACAACAGAACCTGAAGCCACAACCGTGCGAGGGCCAATGGTGACACCAGGATTGACCACTACATTGCCACCTAGCCAGCATTCATCGCCGATGGTGATAGGTTTACCAAATTCAATGACGCGGTTGCGGACCCCAGCATCCAGGGGATGGGTCGCCGTATAGAGGCTGACCCGAGGCCCAAACATAACATTGCGGCCAATGGTAATCGGCGCCACGTCCAGCATAATACAATCAAAGTTGGCATAGAAGTACTCACCCACCGAGATATTACAACCATAGTCCACATAGAAGGGAGACTCAATATGACAACGCTGGCCAATTGCCGCGAAGGTCTCCTTGAGAATCTGATAACGAGCTTCCTTTTCCGTCCGCGACAAGGCGTTATAGCGCTCCATCGCCAAACGCCCCTTTTGGCCCAATTGGCGCAACCCCATGTCTGATGGATTATAAGCTTGCCCAGAAATCATTCGTTCATATTCGCGCATAGTCGTATCCCCCTTCTTAAGCTACTCCCTTCTATTATACCCGATGACGCCCCTTTGAAACAACTCCAATCACCAAAAATGTGCGCTTAAATGCACACTTTGGCCCCTCTCGCCTACCTAACTCGGCCATAGAAAAAAGGGCTGGAAGTTAGCTTCCAACCCTTTTAAATTCTTTAACTTATTTACCGAAAGCTTCTAAGTAACGTGCCACCACGTTGTCTACGGTGAAGCCAAATTGAGCCATGACTTGGTCACTGGACCTGATGCCCCGAAGCCATCGATGCCCACAGTGACGCCGTCTAAGCCGACATATTTTTGCCAACCGAAGGTTGAGGCCATTTCAACAGACAGACGGTTGCGAACGGCATTTGGCAAAACAGATTCCTTGTAAGTCGCATCTTGCTCGTCGAAGCGGTTGAAGGCTGGGAAGGATACAACGGATACATCCACGCCGTGCTCTTCACGTAATTTAGCTTGAGCGGCGACCGCTAAGGCTACTTCAGAACCAGAAGCTAGGAGTAAACCAGCAGGCACTTGACCTTGAGCTGGAGAAACCACATAAGCCCCTTTACGTACGCCTTCTTCTGCCAAGGACTGGCTGTTAGCCAAGACTGGCAAGTTTTGACGTGTTAAGACTAACATACTTGGACGAGTTTGTTCTTCTAACGCAACCTTCCAAGCCACATAAGTCTCGTTCACGTCTGCTGGACGGAAGACGTTGAGGTTAGGCAAGGCACGGAAGGCAGCCAATTGTTCGATTGGTTCGTGGGTTGGGCCGTCTTCCCCAACTGCGATTGAGTCATGTGTCATGACATAGATCACTGGCAATTGAGATAAAGCAGCCAAACGTACAGCACCTTTTGAGGTAGTCAGTGAAGACGAAGAAGGTCCCACCGTAAATCTTAGACCCACCATGGAGGGCTACCCCGTTCATAGCAGCTGCCATGCCGAATTCACGTACCCCAAACCAGATGTTGCGGCCGGCGTAGTTATCAGGCATGAAGTCTTGTTCTTGGCTGTTCATAGTCTTGTTAGAACCAGATAAGTCAGCAGAGCCACCCCATAGGAAAGGCACGCCTTGACCTAAGGCTTGAATGGCCTTGAAGCTTGAGTTACGGCTTGCGTCAGCCGCCGTTTCTGGACCAACTAGTTTCAAGCCTGCATCATAGCCTTCAGGCAATTTACCTTGGAAGGCAGCGACTAAGGCAGCAGCCTTTTCAGGGTGAGCGCCTTTGTAAGCTTCAAATAACTGGGTTCCAAGCCTCATTGGCTTTGGCGCCACGCGCTTGAACTTTTCTCAGCGAAAAGTTGAGTGCTTCTTCTGGCACAGTGAAGGCAGGGTAGTTCCCGAGCCCATATTTAGCCTTGGTTGCTGCCCAATCTTCTGCCCCTAAAGGCGCCCCGTGAACCTTGGCAGTCCCCTCGTTCTTAGAACCAAAGCCGATCACGGTCTTGATTTCGATGATAGTTGGTTGGCTAGTGTGAGCCTTAGCTGCTTCAATGGCAGCAGAAATAGCATTCAAGTCGTTACCATCTTCCACGCGGAGATAGTGCCAGCCTTGTGCTTCAAAACGGTCTTTGACATTTTCTACGAAGGCTTGAGATAAGTCCCCGTCCAAGGAAATATCGTTAGAATCGTAGAGCACTACTAATTTACCTAATTGGAGCTTACCAGCTAAGGAGCAGGCTTCATAGGCTACCCCTTCCATTAAGTCCCCGTCACCGCATAGGGCATAGGTGTAGTGGTCGATTACTGGGAAGTCAGGCGTGTTGTAGGTTGCACCTAAGTGAGCTTCAGCCATGGCCATGCCGACAGCTGTCGCAATCCCTTGACCTAAAGGACCAGAAGTCGCTTCTACCCCGTGCGTGTGACCCACTTCTGGGTGACCAGGGGTCTTGCTGCCTAATTGGCGGAAGTTCTTCAAGTCATCAATGCTTACATCAAAGCCAGCGGTATGCAACAGGCTGTATAGCAAGGCTGAACCATGGCCCGCACTGAGGATAAAACGGTCGCGGTTGAGCCAGTCAGAATCCTTAGCGTTAACATTCAAGTGGCCTGCCCACAAGGCATAAGCCATCGGTGCCGCCCCCATTGGTAAACCAGGGTGACCTGAGTTAGCAGCCTCAATTTGATCCACACTCAGGGTCCGTAGGGTATTGACGGCGAGTAAGTCTTTTTCATTAAACATGCGCATATCTCCTTTGCTTTGTTGCTTGCCTTTATTGTAACACGAATCGGGTAAAAATCGAACAAATTAAATGTTCGAATGCTCAAAAATCAATCGATTAATACCTGCCAACGCTCACCCGCCTGATAGGCCTCATGGCAGAGCGCGATTTGTTGGTAGGAGCTTTTGGCTTCAAAGAGTTCCGGCAAGTCATCCGGAGCGAAAAATTCCGCTGCCTGGGTCTCGACATTGGCTTGGAAGTTTTGATTCTGGTAGTCACACTCGATGAAGCACTTGAGAATAGTTAAAGGACTATGACCTGGATTATGCAGATTACGGTCTTGGATCATAATCAGACGCTTAGCCTGCCCGACGACACCGGCCTCCTCCCAAAGCTCCTTGAGGGCGTTAGAAGTCAAAGTCTCCGTCACGTCCATCCAGCCACCTGGCAGGGCCCAGCGTCCATCGGCTTCCTGAACTAACAGAATCTTTCCGTCTCGCCAGACCACCGCTCGGGTATCAACCTTAGGCGTCTGATAGCCATATTCGCCATCAAAGCCCAGGTCCAGCTGCTCCCGAGTCAAATTAGACCTCTGGGCAATAAGTTGCTTAGCGATGACTTGAATCCGCTCATAGCGTTCGGTGTCGAAGACATCCTTAGAATAGAAGACACCCGCCAGGCCAATGGCAATGAGTTCCTTTAACAAGACCAGTTCATCCATACACTTTCTCCTCCCTCTCTACGAAAAAAGAGGCCCCAAGGGCCTCAGGGTCTTGCAAGATTAGAATGAACCTTCGTCTTGCAAACCCCGAAGAAGTTCTTGGAAGGCTTCTTCAGAATCAACTACGTGGAAGGAGGTGCTCAGCACCCTACACCACAATGACCATCCGCATGGTCTTGTGCGGCCAATTCTTCGTCTTCGATGTTTTCGATTTCTAATGGATTATCTTTTACCATAATACCGCCTCCGGTTGCTTTTGATAACGCTATTATACCAAATTTATCAGGCCTTGTATAGAGACACGCTTAATCCAAACTAGCCAGGCCCAATCAAAAAAGGACAGGAAGTCACCTTCCTGCCCCAAGGACTTATTTTCTAAACTTTGCTTCCATGCGATAAATACGGTGCCCACGCGAAGAGAATTTCTCCTCATATTCAGTCATGACATTATCAGGGAAGTCTGACTGGTGCAAGTCTAACCAGACCTGTTTGAAGTAGAGGCCATACTGAGACATGCTGGCTAAGGAATATTCGAAAAGACCTTGGTTGTCGGTCTTGAAGTGAATCTCCCCTTCTGGCACCAAAATCTCTTGGTATTGAGCCAGAAAATCAGGCGAGGTCAGACGACGCTTGGCATGTTTTTTCTTAGGCCAAGGATCACTGAAGTTGAGGTAGACCAGGGACACTTCGCCCGGCGCGAAGTACTGGTTGAGGTTGCGGCCATCGGCGTGAAGAATCTGCAAGTTAGGTAAGTCTTCCCGGATTTGATGTTCCAAGACCGTCACGATGACACTGGTTTGAATTTCAATACTGATGTAGTTAATTTCAGGATGGCGCTTAGCCATTTCCACGATAAAGCGTCCCTTACCAGAACCGACTTCGATATGAATAGGCTGTTCCTTGGCGAAACGCGTCTGCCACTGGCCACGGAGTGTCTCCGCTTGCTGAGGCACATACTGAGGATGGGCATCCAGTTTATCCTGGGCCCAAGGTTTATGACGTAATCTCATAACTTAGAAAAACTCCTTTGGTTGATGGGCGAGACGCCGCTTATCAGCTTGCGCCCCTTGGTAGATAGATTTCAAGAGTAGCACCAATTCGTTCATACGGTCGAAGCGATTCTCCTGATAATAGTGTTTGATAATGAGTAGACAGTTAATCTGGCTATACCACTGGACTCTTTTGTAGGTGGTGGCATCAAAGCGCAGGCCATAAGTCTTAAGCCATTGGGTCCAGTCGCTAGGCCGGTAATACTCACAGAGTAGACGGCTAAGGTCGCTAAGCGGATCAGCAATGCGGACGTTCTCCCAGTCTACTAGGTAGAGCTGGCCATCTTCCGCCTCCAAGAAATTAAGGTGATGTAAATCCCCATGGCAGACACAGTAGTTAACATTATAGAAGTCATCATCTAAGGCGTCTTCCAGTGAATGAATCACTTCGTTGAAGAAATGGTGCTGACAGAGGGCTGCTGGCAGGTCTTTGAGATAGAGGGCAATAAAGTCCAAGGGATAGAAGAGTTGGTCTTCACTGCGCTTGAGCATCATGAGCAGGTAGTCGGATTGATGAATGGAACGAATCAATTGAATAACTTTTTCCTGCCCCATGTCTTCTCGGCTCAGCAGACGACCATCCTTCCATTCTTGAGCCACCAGGAGGTCCCCTGAATAGGTCCGCTGGGTCCACATGAGCTTAGGCGTAATCCCTTGCGCTGACAAGGCTGCCAAGAAAGGCGAGGAGTTGCGCTTGAAGAAGACGCGTTCGTTATTCTTAACGCCCATATAGGCATCACCACTAGCTCCCCCGATAGGGGTCATTTGCCAGTCTTGTTCCTGTCCATCTCGCATCTGGGCGCCTCCTCTCTCATAAGCATACAGTCCATTTTACCATGGAATGGACCCAGGTAAAATACTTTTCCACTAAATAGTTGATGTAAGCGATTCCTGGTTGTGATTGTAATACTAGCCTCAAGCTCAAATTTCGGTCCTAAGGCCGATGGCAGCCTCCAACTCCTATGTTAGACTAAAATCGATTAAGAAAGGAGTGATTCCCATGGAAGCTAGACTCACCCAAGCATCCAATAAACAACTCAGTAAACTGATTGTATCCAACCTAGCCGGTACGCTCGGTTCTGCCATCCTGACCTTCGTCATCGGCTTGATTATCCTCAAGCACAGTGACTCAGCCATTTACTTCGGCCTGTCCCAGGCAGTAGGGCCAGTGGTTTCCCTGCTACTGCTGCCCTTTACCGGTAGCCTAGTCGATAAATACAACAAACAACACATCATTATTTGGGCTCAAGGTCTCAGTATCCTAGCCCTGGGGCTCTTTGCCGGCTTTATCGCCACCACCCATCTGACTAGCAATCTGCTCATGGTCTTCCTGCTCTTGATTGCCCTCAAGATTTCCGACCAATTCCTGTCTACCGCTTCGGTGTCGGCCGCTACCAACCTAGTTGTTGAGGAGCACGTCCATAAACTCAGATCCATCGAACAAACCATTGGTGCCCTGTCTCAATTTATCGCGCCTATTGCTGGGGTTGCCCTCTATGCCACTCTGCCATTAGAATACCTGGTAGGGCTAGAGATTGTCTTAGAAGCTCTCGTCATTATCATCACCCTGACCCTTAACTTCCACCTCGTTGCGCATCATCAAGCGGATGCTGAAGCCTCTCTCTTCACCCTCTTCAAGGAAGGGCTGGACTTTATCAAGGCCCACAAGAAATTCCAACATACCTTGGCTCTCTTCATGTTCATTAACCTTCTGATTACAGGGATCATTGTGGGCATGCCTTATGTCCAAGTCAAAGTCCTCCACTTCTCAGATTACTACTACGGCCTAACGGAAGCTGCGCTCAGCCTAGGCTTCATCTTAGTGGGGATTTACCTTTCCGCTCGTAAGGCTATCCGCTATCCACTACTCCTAGCCTGGAAATCCATCCTCACCATTGGCGGCCTGGTGGCGCTTATGGGGGCTGTCCTCTGGTTACCTCTGTCAACAGATGCCTTCTTCGCCTTCTTCCTCCTTATTAGTTTATTCTTTGGTGGTATCTCAACGGCCGTTAACATTCCCATGATGACCTGGGTCACCCAGATTGTACCCACTCACTATCAAGGCCGGATTTTCAATATCGTCTCAACGGCTAGCCAGCTCCTCTCGCCCCTAGGCATGGTCATCTCTCCTTAGGGTTTCGACTACTTGCCAGCTAGCCTACTCTTCCTCTTATGCGGCGCTATTATGATAGGCGTAACCGCCTACTGGCCTCGCTTCTACAAGGTCAACATTTTAAGCAACCAATTAGAAGACTAACCTCAACTAAGACCCAGCCACTAGCCAAGCTAGTGGCTTTTTTTCATATTAAAAAGGACTGGAAATATCTTCCAGTCCTTTAGACTCTTATATATCTAAGAAACGACGGATTGAGCGGCCTGCCCCTAGGCGACCTAAGACAATCCCAATCACCAAGAGTCCTGCTCCTACATAGGCCAGAATTGGCATGGTGGCTACCAGCTGGAGATTAGCTAGTCCTAAGAAGCCTGGCAAGTAGCTATGGGCTCCTTCATAGATGCCATACAAGGCACCAAAGGCCAGAAGACCCGAAATCAAACCAATATAGGCCCCTTCATATTTGAAAGGCGCGCGAATGTAGCGCTTGGTTGCCCCTACTAGACGCATAATCTCGATTTCTGTGCGGCGGGCCAAAATAGTCAGACGAATGGTGTTTGACACCAGAAGTACCGCAAAGACGACGAAGATAGAGGCCAGTACGGCTAGAACAATCCGCACAGCATTGATGTTGCCTAGAATGGTCTCAACGTCTGTGGAACCATAATTGGCAGCTTCTACCTTGGCTAGCTTACGAATATCCTGGGCCACCTTATCTAGGTTCTCGCCCTTATCCACTGAGACTACATAAACGTTATTGAGGGGGTTCTTGTCCCCTTCAATGACATCGAAGTCAGAGGTGATTGTCTTCTTATAGTGCTCTAGTTCCTCATCCTTGCTGCGATAGACCACATCCGTGACATGCTCCAGGCCTTGGATTTGCGTCTTGAGTGTGGCCTCTTCTTCTTCTGTCGCAATACGGTCAATCAGCACCCTTACTTGGAAGGTCTGTTCGATATTTCGCGTTGCTTCATTAATGTTAGTCCAAATTAGGACGAAGCTCCCAATCATAATCAAGGTTAAGGTCATGGTGAAGATGGACACCAAGGTCATGAGCCCGTTACGGAAGAGGTTACGGAAACCGTCGCGAATATGACGGAAGAAACTTCTAATGGCTCTCATGGTAATCCCCCTTCCGGTCATCGCGGACAATCCGTCCACCTTCCAGCACCACTACCCGGTGTTGGAAGTGGTCCACCAGGGTATCGTTGTGGGTCCCCATCAAAATGGTGGTTCCTCGGCGATGAATCGATTCTAGGACACGATGAATGCCCATGGCTGTCTCAGGGTCCAAGTTACCAGTTGGCTCATCCGCAATCAAAATAGCTGGCCGGTTGGCAATAGCCCGAGCAATGGCCACCCGTTGTTGTTCCCCACCTGATAATTGATTTGGATAGGATTTAGCCTTATGGGCTAGGCCCACTAATTCTAAAACTTCCTTGACCCGGGCTTTAATAGTCCGGCCATCTCGCCCGTTACCTCTAGGGCATAGGCGATATTTTTCGCAGACGTTCAATTTAGGCGAGCAACTTGAAGTCCTGAAGACTACCTCTACTGTCCGGCGCAAATGTGGCACTTGTCGCTCCTTGAGCTTATTGAGGTTAAAGTCCCCTACTCGGATAGTTCCGCGGGTCTGCATTTCTTCACGATAAAGCAACTTCATCAGGGTTGACTTACCGGAGCCACTTGGCCCAATCAAGTAGACAAACTCCCTTTGTCAATGAAGAGGTTGATGTCGCGTAGGGCAATGGTCCCTTTGTCATATTGTTTGCTGACACGTTGTAATTGAATCATCTGGTCACCTTCTTTCTCTTTTTTTCTAAAATTGGTCACTCTAAGTCTACCACATTCCCTCGTCCACTGGGTCACAAGGAGATGTCAATTGTGTATCAGGAGGCAGAATCGCCCATTTGCCATTTGAGATAGGCATCGATAAAGCCGTTGAGGTCGCCGTCCATGACAGCTCCGGTATTCCCGACTTCGTAGCCCGTCCGGTGATCCTTGACCATGGCGTAAGGATGGAAGACATAGGAGCGAATTTGCGAACCCCAGGCAATGTCCTTTTGTTCCCCTTTAAGGGCGGCTAATTCCTTGGCCTTGTTCTCTTCCTCTAATTGGTAGAGCTTGGCCTTAAGCATGGCCATGGCTAAATCCCGGTTCTGGAACTGGGAACGCTGGGACTGACTCTGAGTCACAATACCAGTCGGAATATGGGTAATCCGAATAGCTGAGGAAGTCTTGTTGATGTGCTGACCCCCAGCCCCTGAAGCCCGATAGGTATCAATCCGCAAATCATCGGGGTTGATGTCAATCTCAATGGTATCATCTAACATAGGCGTCACTTCAACCGAAGCAAAGGATGTATGGCGGCGGCTGTTGGAGTCAAAAGGTGAAATCCGCACCAAACGGTGTACCCCTTTCTCTGACTTGAGGTAGCCATAGGCATTGTGGCCTTCGATTTCCAAAGTCACACTCTTAATACCTGCTTCTTCCCCGTCTTGATAATCCAAGACCGTTACCTTGAAACCCTGCTTATCCGCCCAGCGCTGGTACATACGCAAGAGCATACTGCCCCAGTCCTGGGACTCGGTCCTGCCGGCCCCTGGATGAATTTCCAGAATGGCATTATTGGCATCATGAGGTCCCGATAGGAGCAACTTCATCTCGTAGGCATCCAGGTCCGCTTGGACTTGGGCAACCTGACCTTCCGCTTCGGCCAAGATATCGGCATCTTCTGTCTCTTCATAGAGCTCAAGGGCCACTTCAATATCGACTACACCTTCTTCCAAAGCATGAATGGTCGAGTAAGTCTCCTTAGCTAGTTAAGTTGGCTGATAGTTTTTCTGAGCCTTCTCATTATCATCCCAGAAATCAGGCGCCGACATCTGATGTCTCGTAGTCGGCAATATCTGCTTCTAAAGCCTCTAAGTCAAAGAGACCCCCTGAAGCTAGCTAATTGGTTATTGGCTTTGTCAATGAATTGACGAATTTCATATAATTCCATAATCAACGCTCCTTCGTTTAGTCAATCACCTTATTGTACCACGCAAAACCTAGCGGGACACTGGTAAAAGAGCCCCACCAGGGGCCTAGGCTTTAATTGTTATTAGTTTTTAAACTTCTAAGCGCTGACGCAACTGGCTCGGCCAAAAGCACCCAGACGCCTCGGCGACGGTCCAAGTCAGCTTGTTGACGGTCTAAATCTGCTAGCTCTTCCTCCACAACCGCCAAATTCTCCCGCCATTGAATCTCGGTTCCACAAGCCGTCTCATGCAATTCCTTAATGCGTTTAATAGCCTTAACCGATAAGCCCAGGCCCGAAGTTCCAAAAATATTGATCAAAGTGCCTCATGTTCAGGCAACCACTGATACTTGCCGGGTTACCTTTTTCAGGCACACGAGACCCTCTTCAATATAGAATCTCAGGGTGTCGCGACTGACCTGGTATTTGGCTTCAATCTGACCTGTCTGCAACATTTTTGGGTTCCTCCTCTTGACAGGGGCTTAGCCCCTCAGGTTTTACTAGAGATAGTAACCTGCAAGGAGGTCCTATCATGAAAATTATCTTATTAACGCTTTTTAGTCCTCTACGCCCTAGCCATGCTAAGCGCCAGTCTTTATAGCCGGCGCCCGGTCTGGCTTAGCTGACCGGGACCTAATGTCTTCTGCGCCTTGAGTCTTATAGCAACCAGCCCTAGTCAGCCTGCTTAGGCTAGCTAGCCCATGGGCCCGGCCTGTTTTGGGGCTTGGGTTTGGCGCTAGTCAGCCTGATGAGTCTGCGCCCTGCTCAACGGACATTATCTACTAGGCCGAATACAGGCAAGCCATCTCTTAATTCGTGGCGCCCTATCCCTGATTTTCTGGCTAGCCTGTTGGTGATCTAAAGCAAAGAGCCGGACTTCCGAATCTGGCTCTTCTTTTGGGCTTACTCTAGCAAGTCCCGCACTTATCGAAGGTCTTACCATTGCGGATAGTAATCTGCGGGTAGAAGTCCTCCTTGAGCAAGTACTTTGTGGTAGGAGGTCTTGAGGTATTCACTTTTCCGTGTATTTGCCCCAGAAGACCGCCCTGGTCAGCCAAAATGAACCACTTCATCGTGTAGGGCATGGCTCTGAAATGCGAGCTCTTCATATGCTCATAATCCACCTGATCCGTGATAGAAGAGCACATCACGACGTGCCAAGGGTTCCTGCCACCAGTCCGGCACTTAGTGCGATCCGCCAAGTAAGCATCACGACTTAAGATTACATGATAAATGGTAAAGGATAAGTCGCCAACATGTCGCCAATCTTAGCCTTGATGCGCTCCAGAGGCTCCTCCGTCTCGAAAAAGGCATTCCCACTATTAATGTAGGTAGTGACTGCTTCATAACCCAAAGCCTCAAGCTGAGCTCTAAGTTCACTCATAACTACTTTGTTCTTGCCACCCACATTGATTCCACGCAGTAATAAAAGGTATTTCATAAATTTAAAGTCACTCCCTATCTAGCTCCTATTATAGCATAGTTTAGAGCCAAACGTCCTGTCAAAATCACAGACCTATCGACTATCATCTTGCAGTCTTAAAGATAAGATAAAACTGCCTAGCGCGACTGGGCTGATGGAAACTCTCGTCATATTAATCTTATAGAAAATCAAATTATTATATGGTATAGTTGCCTTAAGCTTACATAGCAAGGGAGATTAGGAATCATGCTATTAAAGCGACCTCAACTACCATGTTAATTTGGCTAACGCCACATTTTTGGGTAATCTCATCTAATCTCTGCTCATGCTAGTCCCCATTTTCCGTACCTTACAATTCTATATTGATGTCTTCGGTCAATATATGTCACTTTCATCTCGACTGTATGTCCATGACTTTTTCTCTTACGACAGTCTCGTTAGGCGCTGATTTATTGCTTGCAGATCATCCGAATACTCAGACCTACTATTTTAGCAATCACATTCTCATTAGTCATCCGCCAGATGACGAGGGAATTACTACCTTTTCCCTGAGCTCCAGTCATATGGAACTTTCAATCGCCTGTCGCCAACTTGAAACTGAGCTTCTTGACTCGGCTGCCTGATCAATATACACTTAAAATCAATAAGGTTCAGACTGTTTCAAGGCAAAACCTCGACACTCTCAAGACAGAAATCGAGCCTTATTTTCACCTTTCTATCACTTCCTACTTTTGTTTTCGACACCCAGACACGCTCACCTTGTCCTCCTCTCATACCACGACCACTTACTCATCGTCGGCCCACTGTCAGAAGCTTATTTTTCGGAGACGGAACCAAATCACGTCTTTCAACTAGAGCGAAACTTACTATACTAGGAAAATCGTAGCTACACCTGTCTTCATATTGACAACAGCAGGAGTTTTCGTTGTCCTGTTGTTTCCAACAACTAGCTCTCAAGTTAGTGACTATACGTACAATCCATCTACTTAAACCACCTAAAAATTAACGGCTAGTACATAGAAGCTCACCGCTCTAATTCATAGAGTCGGTGGGCTTTACATCGATTTCTTCCTATTACAGCATTATTTTCGCCCAATTGGCTACTAGGAACTGGATGGTATAGAGATAATCCTCGTGCTGAAGGGTAAGAGTAGTCACAAATCTTGTTTCAACGCGACCATACATCTCCCAAGGCACCTCTGTCACTTCTAGGTCAAGAAATTGCGTGCCTTCTATTCTGTCTCGTTTTTCTTTCTTGACACTTAAGATCTGTAATAACTCTAATCGATGCAAGTCACCTTCAGGACTAACTAGGCTCAGATGGACCTCATCCCCAAAAGGCGTCCCTCAATATTAGTCAGCTTAAAATCCTTAGTGAATAGAGGTGCCAAACTTTCCTTGAAACGCTGGGTATCTTTGGATTCAATGGGATTGGTTGTCGGGCAATGTCTCAGTTCATCCTCTGCTTGATGTGTTTGTACCTCTATTTGTAAATCCCTTGCCTTCCCGTGAAAGGTGTTAAGGATTGAGTGCCATTAAAAGCATATTGCCCGTCTATGGGGTCATCCACTAGGAAACCAATGGTGGGAAATAACGGGCAACCATAGTGCGTCATAAGGCTCTCGGGGTTCGATCATCCCCGACCCAGTCCCTCCTAAATTATCAATGTCGATGATGGCATAATGCGTGACTCGGTTTTGATGGTCATACACCCAATAATCAATCCGAGATAAAAAGTTACTGGCACGCCAATCTATAATGAGAAATCGCAACCATATATTGGTCTCATATAGCTTGTAAATTTTCTGTTTTAGTTGAAAACACCTCCTCATGGTGTATGAGCCGTTGATAGCTGCTTTTGACATACGCTTTTTATGTGCAAAAATCACCGTTTAGTCACATTGTGAGGTTCCCTATCGGAAAATCGAGCAACTTTTCAAATACGCCACGCCAAACTGAGGTTCTTATCTCATCCTAACACTAAGCATAGAAAAACCTCGCTCCCTAAGTCTCAAGAGCGAGGTTTTCTTATTGCAGTTGCAAGATACCATATATACATCAGTGACTGTATGACACTTACAAATAGGTTATTCCACATATGGAGGGCGATGGAATCGATTACTGATTCCGACGACGGAAGCTGAGTAAGTCCAGGCTCATGCCTCCATAGAAGTAACCACTCGAAGAGTGTGCGAGATCCATGCATGTAGCTGAATAGGACTGAGGATACCAAAGCGACAAACCAACCAAAATGACCGTTGAGACAGAAGAGTTTCTGAAATATCCGCGAAAATGACCTCTTCACTAATTGGCCCAATGATCGAGATAAAGAAATAAGCAACCATAGGCTAGGCTCTGTTGCAACTCCTAACATACTAGGTCGCATCATTTCCCGTCATTTCTTGAGAGAATGCATAGCTCATAAAGGAGTGAAATCGCTATTCTCATAGCAATAGTAGATAGAATTGAAATCCCCAAATCTTTCACCCAAATTGGATTTTTCCCCAGAATGCTTATAGTAGAGCCAAAGGAAAAGCAGAAACGAAGATAATTCCTACTGACAGGTTCCAAGCATGAAGATTGTTTGCTGATGCTCAAAATAGATACTAAGAAATTAAAAAGCTAGGTTCCTGAGGGGTAAAACCCACATTGAGAATTACTCCATCAGAGTAATGGCTAGCAGCCAATATAGCTCATTTCCGACCTATTGACCCTTCTGCCTCGACATCCGCAGAACTTGGATATGCAAGTCGATGCCAAGCAACCAAGGCCACCATCCACATACACCCAAGAGGGCAATACTTAAGTCTAGGGCGTGAAGATAGCCGGTTTCACAGGCAGATTCATCAAGAGCATATACCTCCTCACGACCAGACCAATGTCACAATAGTAACCCAACAGCATCGTAGCATGCTCCTGTACCCAGGTCTTTGCCTCGACTATAGAGTTCGGAGACATTAGACCATTGGGGTAACAGGCTCCAGATAATCCTTGCTGTAGGACCAGCTAGACCAAGCTAGAGCTGACCACCGACAGGTTAAGATTAAGCTGACCGATGACCCACCACTCCATGCCTAAGAAGAGGCAGCAGGGCCAATCGACGCTGCCACACACACTGAGACCAATAATAACCAAATTTTCTTGAGATAGCCCATTAAATCCATTGGCGGGGTCTTGATATAGGCCAGATTGTCCTTTTCAGGAATGGCCCATCATGGCTGAGCCACCACAGCCGGCGTTAAAGCCGACGATAAAGATTACCAGGAGCATGAGGGGCGCTGGTGTAGTGAGCTTGTACCAATTCCGTCCAGCAGTTCTGGTTTTCTGACAAGCCCCTCAGAATGGCTATCAGGAAGATATAAAGGGAAAATGCTACTCATCAGGATGGCCTGCATGAGCACCCGAGCCCTCAACACCAGACGCCAAACGTGAGTTTTAACCCAGGCTAGACGCCTTAGCTACCAAAATGATAGATCTGACTCTTACGCTGACCTATGCCGGATCTGAAAGTTGTCAGGATGTCATTTCCCGTAAAGATTAATGGGTACCACTTGAAGTCTTAGCTAGGGATTTGGAGTGCCACTAAGACGGCTAGTAAGGCAAGAGCTGACCAGTGCATTGATTTGTCCTGGATTCATCACAGTGTCGAAAGGCATAGAAAATCTGTATGCCAATAGATTACTTTAAAAATCATCCAGTCATGCATTGATTTGGAAGACCATGAAGGTGATAATCATCACCAAAGCCATGAGCAGATTGGAAGCCAATTTGTTTTATGTTGACGAAACAGTTGTTTTGGTCAAATAATGTGGCACTAATCAACAAGGAAAATGATGGTGGCCAGAGAATCAGAGCTAAAGCCTAGAGGCTAGCAGCAAGGTCCAAAGACCAACAAACTCGGGACTCTGAATGGCTAAGAGAATAAAAGTAGCGAGAGGACTGGTAGGATGGTAAGAGAATGACCATCAGAGCTGACAAGAGCTTTGGCGCGTATAACTGCCTTCGGAATAGGCATAAGGCCGGCGTATGCTGTAGGTCGCCACTTTATAGAAGACATTATAGAAGGTCATAAAGCCTGTCGAGCATCATGAGCACGAAGACGGAAACAATGACCGTAAATCGCATGGGTGCTGACCAGTTGGAAGAAGTCATTCATAAAGCAAAGAAAACATACATGGCCCCTACCAGTAGGTACTGGCGGATGAGAATCATGGGTACGTCTAGCTTCTTATTAGGGTTAGATAGCTTGTCTTTGGCGATAACGCACGAGGGCATGATTTCTGACCCGCATAGAGGATATTGACCCGCATCAATTGCCATATCATTTTAAGACGCATGAGACTCGCCTTCTTCCTTACGCCCTGCCAAATTCAAAATAGATGGCTTCTAGGCTTGGTCGGGATGTCCATCTGACTCTGCCACTGTTCCGTAGAAGATTAGTTCCCCCTTCTTAGGATGGCCAGGCGATCCGCAGAGCTGCTCGGCTACTTCTAAGACATGAGTTGAAAAGAGAACCGTTTTGCCTTTTATCGGCATGGGGCTCGCATGAGTTGCTAGGTCAAAAAGCAGCCTGAGGATCCAAAACGGGTCATAGGTTCATCGAGCACCCAAATGTCAGGGTCAGGACAAAGAGCGCCAATGACGGGACTTTCGCCGCATACCGTGCGAGAAGGTCTCAATGACTTCATAACGGTGGTACGGCAAAATCAAAGAGACCAAGCAGATCTACTAGTCGATTTTCATAATCCTGCTTGTTTAGGCCATAAGAGCGACTACCGAGTCCCAAAATTCCTGGCGTAGTAGCGTGAGGAAGGAGTCATGGCGAAGTCGGCTACATAGCCAATCTTTTTGCTTGATTCTTAGCCGTTTACTAGCCAAGTCTAAGCCATCGACTAGGATTTTGCCTGCAGTCGGGTTAATAACAGATACCGGGGATTTGAGTGGTGGTTACCGACCCCATTATGCTGACGATTAGACTGACAATTTGGCCTTCTTGGATGCTAAAGGTTGAGAGTTTTTGAGGGCCTGGGTGGCCCCGTAAGTTTTAGAGACGTCGGGAATTCAATCATGGGAATTACCTCCTAATCTGCTGATTACTTCTTATTTTCTCTGTTGCCACAAACAAATACGAAGAAACTAAGGCCTAGAATGAGGCAATGCTAATTCGCAGGTCGAATCCATCTGATGAGGATTCCTGCCAGTGCTCATGCCACGAGACAGGGGCGATGGATCAAGCCCATACCTGCCAGAATGGCTAGCCATCTTAGATAGTTAGTTTCTTGGTCATCCTCCTCTTGACTCGACTCTAGGTCTTCTTCTAGGTCAGCTTGCCCATCTGCAAGCGCCGACGTCCTACTATGTAGATCACAATCCCGAAGACCCCTCCTAAGGCATTAATGATAATGTAGCGCCACTGAATCAGATGAGCCATGCCATCTTCCCAAGAGGCCCCGATGTAGCGCCTAGGGAAAGTGCATCCAACAGCGAAGAAAATCCCGGCACATGGCCGACCAGACTAGGTCTTTGAGGCTTCTTTGACGCTATTGGGTTCGACTTCTAAGGCATCTAGCTTGAGGCGATGAAAGCCCTTGGTCGCCACATAGGGTATGTTTGAGCCCTAAGCGACCAGAGATTACAGCTCGAGCATGCCCCAAAGGCCCACTCAGGGTTGGAAGTACCAGAAGAAATGGCGACGTTGGCCAAGCCAAGATAGGGCTGACAAGATCAGATAGGCCTTGTTGCCAATCTTATTGATTTCTGGCCATACGATATTCGTCTAAGTTCTGTACTCCAAAGCGACGGATCCAGTTCTCCCGACTCATTTCTTATGCTTGTGTGTGGTTGATTCGTGCAGTCTCGACCTCCCAGAATAGGTATTCAAGTCCTGTCTCGGCGAGCGCATAGGCGCTAGCTTGAGGCAGAGATCCGTGATGGATTGTACTTTGTCATTTCTGGGATTAGGTTAATGGTTTTGTCAGGCGTGACTAACCTCTTTGAAGCTGGGGCTAACTGCTGTGAGAGCTCACGCCTCCTGACGCAGTTCTCACTTACGCGGTCCATAGTACGCCTTCTTTCTTGTGTGCTCACATATGTTACACTACAGTACAGTCCTTTGGGAGAGGATGTCAGCTATATGTGGCTAATTTTGAAGTTAGGCCAAACAGGTCAAAATCCTACTATATCATATGATGAGGCAATGGGGTCTTTTCGATTACGTGATAACTTTGTTCGCGGCTCCAAAGTTTTGACGATTTGCGACTGGCATAATGAAGCGTGTCGACGTCAAACCTCGATTTCAGCAATCATTTCTTGACGATCTCGTAACCTTCCGTTTGGTATTCGGTCAATGGGTTGGTTTGAGCGTGCGTACGCAGTTTACCGACCCTCATGGCGGTGATCCATCATGTCGATGTGATCGTCCACTTGGCCGCTCTACCACACGTAGGATGATCCCTTTCTCAAATTCCAAGACGACTTGCTCTTGGACCATAGAGCATGTCCAACTTGCTTTGGAAAGACCTGTCATAGCAGTATCCCATGGGGGTTTTCAACCAATTCTAGCAGATTTGCCTTCTAGGTCTTGAAGGGTCAGTGTTCCAGATTTGACGAGGGTTAGCGTGCGCATATCCAAGAGACCACGGTGGTTCCAGTCTCTTTGTCGCCCTCCAGTCACGGCTTCTACTTCACGGATAATGGTACGTTTGATTGCCAAGCCTTTGACTGCGCCAGTTGAGATTGTCTGTTTCGTTGATGACTTTGTTGACGTTGGCTATGAATAATTTCCACGTTGTTCACGCAATAACTCAGTCGTCAAGTATTCCAAGACGTTCTTACATGTATCGTAGTCGTTTCCCTTCGACGCGTGCGCAGATTCTACTCTGGCGGGAGGAAACGGTCAGGTATGTACATATTCCATCTCTTCATCCGTCACGATTGAGACGCTCCTGGCATAGCTTTGATCTGGCTCGACTGAAACGACGCATGAGGGCCATCTCCCAAGAGAGGTGGGTAGAGCTTGGAAGCACTCGGGTCGCTTGGATGACGGCCTGAATCGACCACGGAGAAATCAGTTGTCAATACGAGCACTTTCGTGGACGTTCGGTCCTGGATCACGCAGAGAGACCACTCTAATTCCTCAACACCGTGACCTAACTTAATGTCAGCACCACGATACAGCCGCGCGTGTGGTCGCGATGGTGGCGCACCACGTTGGCCCGTCAGCAACGATTTCTGCTTCCTTGAAGTGGTTCTTAGCGTTGAGGACTTCGTGAGGAAATGCCTTCCTTGGCCGGCGAGACGAGACGTATTCAGAGGGTTCTCAACGGCAACTGTACCCAACCAAGATCGTTGGCCCTCACTGTGGCGTTCCTCAATGTCAACAGCCACCACTGCCTTGAATTTAGGATTTGACACGAGATAGAGTTGGTCTCGCGCACATCCACCCGCTGTACTGGACGGTTGCTGATTGACGACCACGTTCATGCCGTAGATTTTGCATGGAATTCTTCTTCCTCGGTCTTGGCCAACCTGGTCATCCTGATGACGCTCATCATAGCATACGGAGAGTAGTTTCTGGAAAGGTGATAGTCGCCATAGTCTTAGATCTGCGTCACGATTTCTACCGTTTTCCCTTGTCTGCAAATGGCTTGGTGGAGGACCATCAGAGTAACGACGACCAGTCCGCGATGATGACCCGTAAATGGATCGACACTCATAACCTCGCTCTCGTCAACTACGCCGTAGTCGATGTCGTGCAACGCACAATGCTAGTTAGACGCAAAAGCTCGTCAATGTGGGTGAACCGGCACAGAGCTGCTAACATCGCATGAGGTTTCGTAGCGCAGGTACACGTTCAGCCTTGTCAGCGCGCGCCAGATCGAGCGATGGTCCTAGGGTCAAGTCAATAGTATAGTCTTCTTCAGCCTTCAGCCTTTGCAGCTGAGTCCGCTCGAGTGTAGAGGGCGCTTGCTCGGCTCGACCAGAGATAACTCAGTGTACGACTTTCACTCGACTAAGATGGAGTCCATCATCACGGCTTCTACCGCAAAATGCAAATGGACGTTGTACCATGATGTGCTTTGTAACCACCATGTTGTCACGGAGGTAGTCAAAGCCTAATCTCGTTGTTAGTAGAATAAAGTGATGTATCACAGTTGTGAAACTTTCCACGCTTCTCATGGTGACATGCTGTGAGAAGCGTTTACCGACAGTCGACCCTAGGGTCCGTAGACAGCGTCCTTGGAGTCACGGGTTTGCATAAGTATTCGTTAACGGTGCGACGATGAACCCTTTTGCCGCTTAGGGCGTTGAGGCATACCGGCGTAGTTCTGGCCGGTCAAGGTTTCTCCCTTCGTACGCATTTCCCGGCACCGTTACCGCCATGGACGACGATAATCCCACGCTCAGACTTTGGACGCGGTATTGGGAAGAGAGCCAAGACACGACGGTCCCGCCTACGCACAACAGTCGAAAAGCTTCTACCAAGAGGTCGTCTAATCGAAGTACCTGCCTCCAGTGCGTTTCTGTAAATTCAACAGCCGTTTGCGTAATTCTTCATCGCTCATGCGCCTCAGGATTTTGTCTTCTAACGCCATGTGACTTGGTCGGCAATATCGACGCTCTCGGCGCAATTTCTGACTTCTACTCGTTTTCAACGAGGGTTTCTTAGAAAATTAGCCATTAATAATCTCTTTGTTTATCTACATCATAAGTTGTGCGCTAATGCATCCATTCTATTATAGCAGGAATCTCGTGCAGAATTTTGAATGTTTCTATACTATGAAAGAGCTTCCGGCTGGCTACTCTTCCTGCAAGGATTGGATCTAGCTCCTAAATAATGGGCCCGCGGTATCCGGCTCAAACGAAAAGACGAGACCCTCTGGTCCTCGCCTTTCAAAACTCAACTTTAGTCTTAGAGTTCATGCAGTCTCAACTGCAGACCATAAGCGGCGCATCTTATCGACGATAGACAATGCTGCGTTCTTCTGTTTTCATCGTCAGTGTCTGTAGACGAAGAGAAGTCATGGCTCAAGCATGTTCATTTTGTAATACGACTTCTTCAGCTGCTCATTGGTTTTGAGGCTACTGCAGTGTTTGATTCTCAGCACCGATATCACAAGCTCAGGATCTACAGCTAGCAGTTCCACTTCCACCGCTGAGGAGCGCATCATAAGCCTGCACCTCACCATGAACTTCGCGATGATGTTACGGTGGGTACGTTTTATGTTTACGCGCTCAGCGTTCGAGGTTTCATCACCACCACGGTCAATACTTGCACATAAATCTGGGTTGGCTTTCTTTCTGTTTTCAACGCAACACCAGGAAGGAGCGCGAGATGTGGTCACTTCTGGCTAGCTGTCTTGCTCAGGATATAATCTTTGAGGTTAACATAAGCCGTCGCATCTGGGGCATTGTCGAAGAACACTCTGACTTTGCTGACTTTCTTCTGCGTAGTCACGGATTGGCTTTTGTTCACTTCAATATTTTCTCCGCGTGCATTATATGCTGTAAACACCTTGAATCCCTCATTTCTGCTGGTGATTAATGAGGGTTAATCCTCGGGATGTTAATCCCATTGTCAAGCGGTTGTCTTACAGCTTGTGTTTCGATTAGTAGCGTACCCATCACTAAAGATTGAAAGCGGAAACACCTCACTATTTTTCCGCGCGCCCTTCACGGAGACCAAAGAAAAAGGAATAGGACGATTTGCCACGATTCTTTTGCCACAGGATATCAAACAAAGGATCTAGCCCAAGAGGTGCTGCAATCCGTCGCAAACATCACTTCAAAAGAGGCCACCATTACTCCGCCCCCGAGCAGTGAGCCAATACTTCTTCCTTAAAGGCAGAAACTTGACCAGCGCTAGGCGTTGCTGCGCTCCTTATGCCAGCCTGTGTGACTCCGCATCTACATAGTCAAGGATCAACCTTCTGCAACCTGCCAGCAGCACTTCCTAAGAGTCGCGCGCGTGGCGCGATAGGCCACAACTGGTCAAGCGACGAGGGCAAGACCAACCAATGGGCCTTTGGATGTTGGTCGGCAAAGGCTTCCTCAAGCGGCGCCGCAGTAGGGCCTCCAGCCCTGCGGATATCTCCACTAAGCATTTGTAGCTGTGGAGCCCACAAGCGTGGATCCTTGATAGACAGAGGCCTGGTGATGGGTCGTCGATGGGAGACGATGCCAGGCCGCACCTGGCATTCGTAATAGGCATGTTGAGTCCTGCCAGATAGCCATGGCATGCAATGGGATCCGCCTGCTGGGACAAGGGCCCGACCGCAACTCAGCAGCAAATGACCTGCGCTCAATCTGAGCCCTCCGCTAGAGGTCTTGGCAGGTGCGACAGAGAACAGCTCTCAGGCAAGTGGACCCTCAAGCTCGGGTAGTCCTAGATGATCGGCCCTGATGGCAGGCTTCTTGGCACGCGATACACTTTCCACTTTTCCACCTCCCTGAGTGGCGCAAAGAGCCCACGCTTAGCAGGCTGCTCCTGATTGAGGGCGCTAAGTTGCTGAGATGGCTCTGGCGCATGGCAGGGCTCGCCCTGATGCAACTCACCAAAAGAGTCTCTGCTTCGTCAGGTGGTGGCGCTTCGCCCTACCCGACCGCTCCTGTGCACAAGACTGGCTCTGCGTGTGAGTCTGTCATCCGCCCCAGAATACCAGACCCACCTGGCAATGCGAAAGTCACACCCCGCTCTCCTAAATGTCGCGGTCACCAATAAATCGCCTGCCGTCGTCGTAGCGCCGCTATCTTTGTCCCGGTGCTTTAGGGTCGCTGGCATGAACTGGGCTGCCGCGCCAGGCTCCGGCAACCGCCAGGGTTTCAAGAGCTTGGCACAGGTCTGGGCTTGCGGAATGTGCACAAAAAGTAATCAGGACCTTCTAAATGGCCGAGCGCCGCAAAATCTCGTCGGCGACCGAACTCAAGCGACCGGCGCTAAGCATATGGGCAATGTGCTGCACGGGTAACCGTGGCAGGGTCAAAGGATGTCCACAGGATAGCGAGCCGGCAACTGTCGCAGACCAAAGCGCACGCCTCCCCAGTCCGACAAGAGCCGGGTCATCCGGTCGTGGCGGCTCAGATAAACTAATCGACCTCCGCTTAAGTGGGCTCCGCCTTACTCGCCTCATGCAAGGCACGAGAATCCACATAGGAAAGGACATCCACCCCATCCACAATCAAGCGGTCAAAGGCAGCCCTGATAAGGAGACGTGTGTAACAGTTGAAAATAAAATGCGTTAGCTAGCGTTGAGCAGCTCATCGCGATCTTGGCTCCCCCATAGAGGACCTGACGCCCAAGCCAGTGTGCTCAGCGCTGACCTTGGCAGGCGCGCGCTCCAAGCAGACGACATCAATTGCAGGAGCGAGGCCGCTGGTCCAGCCTCCAATCTCATGAGGCACCTGCTCCAAGAGAGGAAAACCAACTCCAGTCTTGCCATGGCGCCAGCGACCGCCCAGACTCGATCTGTGGCCGCCCGCTCCTGACCCTGCCAGGTTCTCCAACCGAGCTTCTGAGCAATTTCAGCTGACTTGGGTCAACTCTCCTGCCAAGTCAGCGGAGACTGGCCCAGAGGCTCTCCATCGGAGCCGGCTGAACCAATGACAATAGCCCTGGCCTTTCGAGCATGACTGACCTAGAGATGAGAACGGTAGGCGATAGAGTCCTAGGCTGACCCATCCGAAATCGCTAGAAGGGTCCAAAACTGATGCGGATCCTGCTACCACAACGGCCACAGACCCAGGGCGGACTCGTCACAGGCAGGCACGAAGGCAGACTAACTAGCCAGAGCTTTCTTGGTTGCTGCCCCCTAGCTTCCGCCAACTCTCCATACTTCTGGACTTCTGCCTGCGTTAAACAAACGACCCGCTAGATAATCATGCGGATCATGCATTTCGATCCCTCCCTCTCATAAAATACCCAAGAGGGGACTTAGCACTTTCTTCTTCTAACATTTTGATGACATAAAAAGGCTAGAAACCCCTAGGTCCTAGCCTTGATTATTTTTAGTCTTGTTGTTCAACGAATTTCCAACTTGGTGGATAGTATTCAGTTCCTCGGGCGATGTTAAGACAGTGGTCACCAATACGCTCGAAGTCGGTCAGAATCTTAGCGAAGTGGACACTGTTGTCGTCCCACAGACCTTACTCTTAAGCCGTTGAATTTTTGTGCATGCTTCGAAGGTTCCTGTGGACTTGGTCGATTAATTGTTCCCTGGTTGTTGACTTCCAGGTTATCACCCACGGTTTCCTTGAGTTGGTCTAAGATTTAGAGCCAAGCGTGACATGGTTGCTAATTTCCCGCGCTTCTTCAGACAGAGTCAGCTTGCTGTCATGAATTAGAAGCAGACGCTCCATAATGTTGGTAGCATGGTCGCCCAGACGCTCTAAGTCAGAGGCAATCTTGATATTCCCACTCTGCAACTGGCATCGTGGGTCAGGAGACATGGCCGATATTGGACAATCTGCTCAAGCTGAGCTCTGCCGATGTCCTGCTCACGACTCTAATCTCGGCCACCTTCTCCTCAACCTCTGTCTCACTCATAGAGGCTGAAGGCAATGGCCTGTTTTGTCGTACTAAAACCTCAACATATTCTATGACTTCTGTAGAGTTGAGCCCCATCATGGTGGTCAAACCAACATGGTATTCTTGATTGAAGATAGTTGAAGTCCAAGTGACGAACCACTACCGTGGCTCGGGCTCTTGTCAGGTCCGGCAGGGACATAGGTCAGACACTAATTGAGCCCCAAATGGAAGAGCAAGAAGGTGGTCACCACGTTGAAGATGGTGGACATTGGTAATTTGAACTGGTACATTGCCTGGCGTCAGACCTTCCATCCATTGAACAAATGGCGCTGTCATGCTAATCGCCACAAGATGATTGTCCCAATTACGTTGGAATAAGAGGTGAACTCAAGGTCGCCCGCTTAGCATTACGCTCGGAAACCAAATCGAAGCCAGAATGGCTGTAATACAGGTCCTGATGTTTTGCCCGAAGAGGACGTAAATGGTGCTTTGGCAAGTAACAACCCCACTGAGGGCCAAGGTCTGCAAAACTTGACTGGAGGCTGAACTGGACTGAATGATTGCGTAAAGATGGCCCTGACCGCAACTCCCAGTAATGATTCTCGAATTTAGCTAAGAGACCATAAATTTCTGCATATAACGGAGCTACCCATGGATTGCGAGCATGTGTTCCAAGCCCATGAAGAGCATCCCAAGCCCAATCAGACTTTGGCCTGGCAATCAAGGGAGTACTTTTACATAAAATATGGCCAAGAGGACCGGGCTGAAGAGGATAAGTGGCATAGGTTGAGAAATTAAGGCAATTAACTGCTCGGTAACAGTGAATCCCTGATATTGGCCTCATGATAATCCAGACTGCACTTTTGAGGTCCATTAAACCTGAGTTATGAACCCTAATCGGGCCATAACTGTGGTCGCGAAGAAGATTGAGTCAAGGCAATGACTATATAACTGACCCCTACCCCTGATGAAGGTTAGCGTCAATTCTCCAGAATCTGCTTGAGACGATCAAGCTGATGTCACCGTTTCTAGCCCTTTTGTGACATCAGGGTCATCCCGAAGAGGAAGAGCCCTAAACCACCCAAGAGGCCGAAAAGTTCGTTAATGCCATGTGATAATTCCTTCTTCAATGGACACGATGATTTCAACTAACTATAGTATAACAAGACTTGTTAAGAAGAAATTAAGAAGCGAACACGAAGTGTCGCTTGCTCCACAAGCAAACGACACTTCTTCGTCTTTATTTGCACCCAAGAGTAATCCACATGAACCACCGGTGATAGTGCGGTTAACAGGCGTTGGGATACCAAATTGCTTCACCAATCTGGGTCACGCGTTAATGTAATCCACCTCAGTCAAACGACGGTTGATTATCAAATCTGGTACATGGAGGCGTGGTGCCATGAATCTTAAGGAAGCAGAGATAATGAATTGAGCCAGTCTCTCGCTGGTCACCCACACCCTTGGGCTAGGCTTACTGCTGTAAACTCAAAGGATAGCACACTAATCTTTTCTGTGTAAGGATTGTCGAAGAAGCCACCCAGGTCGTATCTAACAAGGCAGTTGTGTTACCGCGGTAAGCATTGACGCAGGCTTTGCGCCAACACAGCCGCCTTTGACATTTCTCGCTGTAGCTAGCTTGAAAGCTCTGCCGCATCTAGGTACGCTTTCGCCAATGGCTTTGGGCCCTGGCACGAGCGTTTGCGTGTCGACAAAGTTTTGCGACAGGCACACGCCAGCGAAAAGACTGATATTCGGCCTGTCTAAAGTACCTGATCAAATGGTAGAGCCCATGACCAGGTTCCCTCGGCCACATATTGCTTCATGACGCAACTCGTGGCCTCAATCCATTGAGTAAGCAGACCATCATGGTGTCAGGTCCGAAGACCGGCTGAATGGCTGGATAACATGTCCGCCAACTGCATGGTCTTGGTGAAGACGATGACCACGTCCACTTGTTCGGTCACTTCTCAGATAGTAGATAGGAAATTGCTCCACTATTTTTCGGCCATTCCAGTCGACATGCAGACCATTTTTGCGGATGGTATCATATGAGCCGCCAGCCGGTCGATTATGATAACCTCAATACTTTGTTTGCTGGATAGGGCAAAACGGCAACCCATAGCGCCGGCGCAAGAATTGCAAATTTCACAATTTGTCTCTTTTCTGAATTAGATGGTAATAGCGATAGTCTTTCTGGGTCAATCTACCTCTAGGCGCGTGACGAAGAGGTAGTCACAGCAAAGCCTGGGAAAACAATTGGGGCCACTGATGAAGAGTAAGACCGTTACGAGGCCATTCCCGGGCTGTCCAACCCACGATATTGAGGTGGTTGATCAGCCCTACTAAACCACTCGGAGGCCAAAACCAAATGATAGCGAAGGGTCCCCGAATATAGAAGACGGAGGCCAAGAGGCCCATAAATGCCGGCGTTACAGGCAGATTGGCAATAAGAGCTTAGGGATGGCTGATAATGTTAGGCATGGATAACTCTAGGCGAACTCGATAGAAGTGGCGAGCAGGTCCCTAGGGAGCACAACCTGACGACCCGCAATGGCTAAGGCAGTCATACAAGTCTACAATCCCTAGGTTACCGCCTGAACCGACGCGCCTGCCAAGGAAAATGGCAACCTACGTGCCGACAGAGGAAATAGGCGACATAATAACTCGCAAGGAAAAATAGTGGTTGTTAGACAGATGCAGAGCGGTTTGTCTCTGAAGGTCAAGTAGATGAGCGATAAATTCACCAATCTTATCACTGGTACGAGGGATGAAGCGCGGATAGAGTCACACGGGCCCAGGGCCACCTGCCACAATGACGGTCAAGGTTGGAATGACCAGAATGGCGAAGCCCACTCACCGGGCGCAAGAATTGAATGACTGCCACCGCCAGACCGGCCGTCACACACGTGCAGAGCTGTCGGTCTTAATCGCAGGGCCAGACTCTAGGAATTGGAAGGAACCACCTGCACAACATGGTGGTCACACCGACCTCGCGATGGTCTCTCTCTGTTAAGCGAAACGAATCGCAACTGCCACCCCACGCAAAAGCCAACAAAGTGTATTGGTGGCACTGACAATCCAGCCATGAAGGCCAAGTCAGGGGAAACTGGCGTTAAGGCTCGAAGAGTTCTCCTTAGGAGAGCCCTGGGAATCACAGGCCGATGACCTCCTGTGGCGGAGCCTTTCATGAGACATCTATTAGAAGGATTTGAAGGATTTCATCATAGGATTTCTCGCTTTCATCACCGGGCTACATGTGCTACCAGTATACCCTAAGCCAGACTGACAAAAGAGGCGCCCATAAAACCCTTCCGATAGCAATATATATGCTCAGTGCCCGTAGGTCCGAAGCTACGTTTCATCTCAGTGACGTGGTGACAACACAACCTTGGGATGGGGGCTTTGGACTGCCATCTGTAGGGTGTGAGCGTCTTACAGCAAAGTAGTCCGGCACCGGTCCTGCCCTGCTATACAAAGGGGATGGCGCTGACTAATCCGCGCAAGCTTCCATGATGAGGCCCTTGAAGGCACCGTGTTTTCAATGGCATGAATAGTATAGGTGAAACAGGTTGACCATAGCGACAAATTCAGGCGGGACAGTGAGATAGGGGCCAACTGGTAGAATCGCACTCAGCTTAATGAAGAGCCAACGAAACATCCTATCACCCTTCTGGAGTGAAGGTCCGGAAGAGCCACTGGAATGATCTCTACTGGACAGGAAGGTGAAGAAGAAGAGGAAGTCGCTGGAAGCAGTACCATCTTGACGAATTGTGATGTTGGACATACCGGTAATCATACTTAGAAGATATCGTCCGGGAAGATGGGCGCCACGAAGCTGATTTTTAAGCAGTAGATCGAAGCTCCTGGGCCATCATTCATTTTAGGATATAGTGTCGGCTGTTTCGTCTGACAAGAAAGCCTTGATGAAACCAGATCCAGGTTTGCCTAGAAGAAGTTAATACAGGAACCGATGACCATGCCTGTACAGTTGAGCAGGAAGCCACCAAAGTGACCGTAGACTCAGCATCGCCAATGACATTGTAGGCCCTCGGAATATGGATAAAATTGTCTGGGAAAATTTGTAATAAGAGGAAGAGTAAAGGACCAAATATCCCCATACTTTTAGCTAGTTCTCCAAAGCCCCCGCCTTCCTTAAAAATAAGGCGAACTGGCAATAAAGACTGAGCCTCGTAACGGTCAGAATCAAACCCACAACGGTCAGAATTTCGAAACTCAGTTTCGCTTTTTCTCGAGCGATAGCTTGCTCAGAGCGTCCACTCCTTAAGTCATAGCCTTCACGGTTGTCCTTGGACAGACCGTCAACAAGTCTACTATACACCAAAAATAGCATGATGTCAGTACAGTTAACTTTTAGGATTTGATGTCAAAGTACCTGCCTAGTTAGATGCAAAAGTGCCGAGATCACTAAGCCCCAGCCACTTTGGTGGATTAGAATTTCAGTGTGGTTCTACCACAATCAGATCTTTGCTGACTTGCTTGAGGACCGGCAACCGGTCTCTGCTCACCAAGACCAAGTCTTCAATCCGCACGACCTGCCTCGCAGGTAAATACCCGGCTCGATGGAGTAAGATCGGCCGACTTGGGCCTGCGCTTTGGTCGAATCGGGTGCCGATCGCCGCTTTCTGTGGACTTCTCGACCGATGAAGCACCGTCCAGGTGAGTGCGATTCCTGTAGCCAGACCTCCTCAATGACCCGCGCGCCGCATGGTCAATGCGCTAGCGAAAGGTCACGCCCGCCGAACTGCCTTTTACGGCCGCTTTGGGCTCCTGACGTACGGTCCTTTCTACAGACCTCGCGCTGATTCCTCGTCCGGCTCGACGACGGTCCGAGTCATATCCGATCAGTCAGCCCTTGTAGGAAGGAGCTCGATGTCAATGACCACCGAATCACCTGGCTGAGGTCGGTCGTCATTGGTTTCGTGTGTGGGAGTGCTGTTACCTGGCAAGCACACGGTTCAAAGGAAAAGTCTACGACCCAAACGGGCCACATAGATGCCGGGCCAATTCATGACCATTTCAGGATTCTGGGCAAGCCATCCGGCCACTAAGTTAATCAGGAGCTAGTACTGACTCGTGGCGGGCAGACGCCTCCCGCACCAGTTCTTGCTCAGGTGACTTGATGGCCCGCAGGTCATCCACCAAATAAGCAGCTACTGACCGCTGAAATCTTTGACGGGCCGCCATCTGGATCCAAGCAGAAAATGAGCTTGGCCAAACCTTATCAATCCCTGTTTTGCCGCGCCAGGCTTTGGGCCAACCAAAGCCTGATGACTGGCTCCCATCACGGTAGGCTTCACACTTCACGTCATGAGCTAAGTCGCTAGCCTCGTGGGAAGAGTTGGTTGAGATAGAGCTGATGGCGACCGTCGCGCTCACCTTGAGCACAAGAGCTTTCGCCTCCCGGCCGTGGTCCTCTACGCCAATCGGTAAGCAATACTGACGATCCGCCACTAATTGTTGGGCACCCTTGCCGCCTTGATGCTCCTTAACTAGGGTCAATCGTTCAGCTTGCATGTACGCGCCCTTCTTCTTTCCCTTCTATTATAACACAGGATTTCGCGCTGGGGCCCAAGACAGCTATGAGAAGAAAGGGTCGGAACCCGGGTCCCGTACCCCCGGTGCGCTATTCGATAATTTCTGTTCCCAGGACACCTCACGCTTCAGCGGCACGCCAACCGGCAGAGGACCCGTTCCCTGGTCTCTTGCCGGCCCAAAGCCGGGACACGCCGGAAGGCCTTCTGACGATTTGCCCAGAGGGCAACATGACGGCTGGTTGACCACACGGTATTCTGGAGTAGGAAGGTCCACAGCGCGTAGTGCTCAACTATCCTGCCAACGCGCGCGTACTGAGGTCGGTGCGAGTTTCTCGGCTAAGCCCTCCTGATCTCGAGCAGGCGATGAGCCATCTCCGCCGAAGCCGCAAAACTCACATGTAGGGGCGCGCCGCCCGTTGGTCCCGTAAGCGTCAAGCAAATCATAGTCCTGGAAGAAATTTCCTCCATATCAGCCGCTAGCTGATCCCAACGGCCCAAAGAACTGGCTGCATCGCGCGCATCCCAAGGCAAGCCGGCCGCAGATGCCCTCCCAGGTCATTGGCTCCATATCGTCTGGGCGTCACCTGAAGCGACCCAGACTAGCCCTCAAATCCTCGCACTCATGGCAACCGTCTCAACTGCATCTCTGGTGGTATAGAATCACGCCGCCACCATAACATCCACTGGGAAGCCAACTGACCAGCCCATGACCCATGCCCGCCAATCGTTCTACCGTCTCGGCGCAAACAAGTTAGCCACACCTGCTAGAACTTCTTGAGGCGTTAGAGCGAATCCAAAGTAGATAGAGCGATTCCGAGCGACGCCGAGGCAAGGCCAGCGTGGACTGCCATAAGCGCACATTCATGTGGGCAAAGTACGCTCGTTCCACCTGCAGCCCTCGGGCAAGGTCCAGGTATCCCGGACCGACTTGGTCAAAAGCAAAATGTACCGATGCCCCCGCCACCTGGTAGCCATCGGGCCATCCGGCACCCGGAAGCCACGGGAAGGCTTCTGAGGCCAATCAGGCTGGCGTTGCAGCCGGCGTGAATCCGACAGACCCCCGCCGCGTCACTTCAGCTGGTGACGATTGGCACCATGCCGCCTCTTTGAGCGCAAATGCCGCCCGCCACTGGACCCCCGCATTGCGGGTTAGGTCCCCGATAGCTGACCGCGGTAAACTGGGCATCGCCAATATTCTTAGAAAGCCAGCTCCGGGCACATTGGTCCGGCGACCACGATAAAGCCCAGAAGCCTGGATGCTTTTGACGCCGAAGTAAGAAGTCTGGTTAGCGCCATAGTCCGCCGCCAAGAGTCAAGTGCCCGCAGAGAGAGCTGTTCTCCTGCTTGGAGCCGCCCAAGTCCTTGAGCAGAATAGGCACCCCAAAGAAGGGCAGGCAATTCCTGACGTTTCGGACTTGACAACTGACGCCAGATGCCGTGCAGCGAGCCTCGAGCATGGGCCTCCGCACTCTCGGCTTGCAGTCGTGGCTACAGGCGGGCGTGCTGGATTGGAGGGCCTGATACTTTTGCGAGGCCCAGTCCACCAATTGACTGGCCGTCAAACGACCGGCCGTGACTCGGCATAGTAAGCCTGACCTCTGCTTAAACAAGGGCATCTTCTGCGCCACTCCGGCTACAACCATCGAGTAGCTGGGCGGTTTCGTGAATGAAGTAGCTCCTGACCAAAAGCCAATGGCTTCAAAGTCTGACGACGATCCAGTTGAAATGTCGATGAACCGCCGTCAGGTCCCCGCTTGCACGCCCGCGACGTAGACCTGCCAGCCAAAATCAAGGCTTTCCATCCACATCGTGCGGGCGAGCAGGAATGATCACACCATCTGCCGCGCTTGGTGGAGGAACCGCCTGATGCACCGGTGCAGGGTCACTCGCATCCAGGCCCCAAAGGCCTCCATCCAAGAGGGACCCGCCTGGCGCTTGAAGCAGGGCTGTCCGGCAGGAAGGCGGCACTGTTGGCAGGCATACCACCCTGAGCAGTGACTCAGGATATGCTGTTCGGCCTGTATGCCAACTTGAACCTCTTGAAGGAGTTGTTGGGCTCGGCGCGGCCTGGGACTTCTTGGACCCAGATACCACTCTAGGCAGGGGCCACATAAGATCACTACCAGATCAGGTGCTCGAAAAGCATGTCCTTTGCAAAGATATAGTTGACGCACGAGCCAGCAGGCTGGTCCCCAAGCTGATAGGAGCTCTCGATTGACCGCAAGATACCGGCAATTAAATTGAAAGAGTGTGGTCTTGATGCGACCCTGCAATTCGCGACTTGCGATAGCCACGGTCGGCCTGCCGCCACCTGAAGATTCACATCTTGATGACCATTTTGGCCTCGCAGCCGTAAGCTAAATCCCGAAATTTCTCAGCACCTTACCCGCTCCAAATAGCAGCCACAAAGCATTGGCCTAGCCAGCCTCAAGCTTTTCGACCAGTTTGTTGTCATAGAGCCATTGGATAGAAGGCATTTCGCAACGAGTCGGATCGAACTGGCCCCATTTAGCCTGATCGCTGTGCACAACGCCTGCCTCCAACCATTTTGGAAGCTTTTCACGACGAAATCACGTTAGTCCTTCACTGCAGCTCTCAATCAGGATGTCGAAAGCGGCTGCTTCTGGATGTTCCACAGCATATTGCAGCCCTTTTGATGGTCGCCAAGGCACCTTCTTGCTCGAATCTTGGGTGGGCTTTGAGGTAATCATTGCTGGCACAATAATCGTGAGAAGTCCAATTTTGGCGCTGATGTCCCGAATTTGAAAGAAAGTGGTGGACACCTTCTTGGAAGCCCATGCTACAAAATCCTGAAACCCAAGCATAGTAAAACCCAGCGCATCGAATTGGGTTATTGCTAAACCGGATAATGGAATCTGTCGCTGTCATCGCACCTTTAGGGCTAGGCTCCCTGGAGAAGTCCTCGCCGGCCTTCTTAGTCATGTATTCCCATCATCTTCAACCTAATCGTCATTCCAAGTGTCATACTTTGTGGGCCTTCTAAGCCCCAGGATCCTTGATGCCGGCTTCTCTCGTAGCCATAAGCCTCGACGGGTTAGGTTCATCGAATAGGCCGCCACTGCCGTTACTGGGCAAACCACCCGCACGCTTAGCCACAAAGAATCTTGGAAGGCAATCCTGAAGGTCACCTACCCACCCCACTAATTCAGTGGTTGAGCCTCTCAGGTGGACGTTTGATATCGACTTCACGCCCACTTCCTTGAAGTAGCCCTTGGTCGGGCGACGTGAAGCCCGGTATGGTTTGGTGTTAGGCACCCAGTCCAGAATCAGGTCTGACCTTTGGTTGTCATCACTGGATTGAGCGGCTACGCTTGGTACTGTGGTCCCACCAGGTTAGGGCCGGGCAAGCGATGAATTTTTCTCATCCATTTTTGCATGTGTGTGCTCACTCCTCAATCTTAGGAAATATGGGGGCCTTGCTTGAGCGCCAAGGCAAGGCGATCGTTCAATGAGGGCCACTAGGCCCAAGTGAAAATCAAAACTCAGTGCTGAAATGAGGAAAATGATCGCGAACATCTTGTCGTAGGCGAAGGCCTTCTTGGTCTGAATCATATGACACCCAAACCCTCGAAATCCCTAGCCATTCCGCTACGACCGAACTCACGAAGGCGTATGGAGACACTGAATTTTAAGCCCGGAAAAGATGGTATGGGTGTCAGTATCTCAACATAACGCAAGGGTCTGCTAAATGACTGGCTCTATCATGTTCAGCAACTGCAAGGCATCCTGGTCACAATGGGCGAGCCACCTAAGATACTCATGATAGAAAATCGTGGTTAAGACCACTAAGACAATCTGACGCGTCTCATAGCCCAGCCAAGACCGATCACAATGGGCCACCGTCAGCACAGTCTGAGATACGATTAAGAGTGGGTAGAGGCAGTGGATCCATTTGAAGCGGTCCATGATGACCGCAGAATAAAAGGCCAGAGACAATCTCAAATACCCGCCGATAAAGGCCTCGGGATCAGGGTCACCCGACTATTGCGCAGAGGTTAGGGGCATCTTGCCAGATAGCCGCTAGAACCGCCGACGGAGCCGGAATGATAAAACGCGGTGGCATGACCCAGTCGCCGTCACTTCCCGGCTGGGCAAGGCGAGAGTCCTAAGCCCGTCAAGCCAAGCCACACTTGAGTCCAAACCTAGCCGATGCACTCTCGGTTTAATGGTCACTGCGTCTCCTTTCTATTGAGAATGCGCACACCCACTTGCTGGACTCGATAAAAGACCCATCCCGGCAGACGCAGGATGAGTCCATCAATCGAGATTCAACTTGCCAGCATCCCTCACGCAAGTATTAACTTTCATCGTGGGTTATGAGGGCTCCAGCGGCAAAGCATCTCAGCCTAGAGCCAGAAAGCGACCTGTGTTACCCTATATTATATGCAAGTCGATTGATGTAAGAATGCACTGCGGTGCTTGGTGTAGAGCTTATTATTCAAGCCCAGCTAGTCAGAAGCTTACCACATTCCCATCTTCTTTCAGTTTGAGGTTCTTTGAGTACCAGAGGTGCCAGGTATGTACCGTCAGCAGTCTACATATTCCTTAACCTCATCAACTCTTGGCACGTTGATTTTTAGGTTCTTGATACTAGACTTTGTCGATTCCCTCAGACTAAGGGATAGTGCCACTCGGCGCTATAGAGTGATTGCTGAGTTTGGTGGCGCACTAATCTTATTCGGAAGCTCTTCTCCAAGACTACCAGCATCCGTCTTCTAATTTCTTAGTTAAATTATAAGTCAAAGCAGACTTGTCTTTCCATTCGATACTTTCAATCTTCGCCGACTTAGAGCTTACTTTTAGTATTAGGGCTTTACCATTTCTAACCATGGTATCCACTCCACCAATCCCACTATCGAAGGTTGCGATTATCTCATGCTTACCTTGAGTCGAATCTGCGCCTTGGCGGGTCACTAGGAACTGCTCCTCCTAATATTAGGAGCGAGAGCAGTAGCTTCCATTTGCCTCTAATTCTATTCATTAGTCTCCTCCTACTCTTCTACGATCATTTCTAATAGCTGATTTACCTACGCCCACTTTCAGACTCTTATGTGTTCTTGAATTTACCTTTTGGCATCTGCATCAAAGTCTCCACTAACACTTATTCTAAGTTCTGTTCCCCTAGGCACCTTGATATAATCTAGCAACAGGTCATCACTGACATCATGAACTAGACTATAGTCGCTTGTCCTGCTGTACGCCAATTACGTAATGCCACGAGTTCTGACTCTGCGAAAAGTGTCAAATGTCATCACACTTGAAACAAAAACTTGAAGTCCTTTAGTAAGTCCGGAACTTCTCGTTATCGACATATCGAAATTCTCCATCCTGATAGTAGATTTCTTTATTCAATACTTGAGATCCGGTTCTCTGACCACAACTTCTTTTCCATAATATAGACCCGTTATTTTTCTTTGTCTGAGGAGTCTCATCTAACTCAATTTCTATCCTTTCTCCTTTCCTATTTCTTTATGGCTCCAAGATTTTAAATCCTCTTTGGAAAAAGCGACTCAAATAAGCCTCTCTAATTTTGTCCATAGGATAGATTGCTTTAGAACTCCTAAATTTGTCAACTTCAACACTTGCGGTGATCATCTTTTTGATTTTAGATTGAGCGACCTACGCATATTCCAATCAGGGACTGCACAGTAAACAGATAAGTATCGTCGCCTTCATGGTGAGAAACCTCCTATTCTAGCCCAGATGAGCTCAATAGAAAGCTATTTATCATCACTGCAACTTCAGACGTTATGGTCTAGAACAGAATCTGCCTTTAACAGTGTTTCCTCCAACAATAGTGAACTCTCAGAGATTCTACATATGGAGCTCTGGCCAAACTTCCCCTACTCGGCACGATTCTAGTCACAATAAACCTCACTTACTGGATCTCATCCCTAACTTAACCTTGACACACTAAATCTTACACTGCTGTGGGAGTACGTTCCACTGATTTCGTTAGTAGCTGCATGGTGATTGTGGTAGTCCTTTTTGACGTAAAAGGCCTGCTCATGTCTTTTGGATGGCGAAGCCATCCAGGCTGGTCTTTTTAATTTCCTGACTGTGACGAATCATGTATTTCCACTTGGACCCGCCACTACGACTGATAGGAGAAATTGGGCCGACAATCATCCTGATAACGATTAAGTAGGATACCTACTTCTATAGGAATTCTGCTTACACTTTTTCATCATTATAACCTCCTAGAAGTTAATATGACGCTCTTCCGTATTCAATTGAGGTAATTATACCACTCAAACCCCACTCATCATCTCAAACTAACTCTCGTTATTGCCAAGATTAAGTTTCAAATCTCAGTAGCACCAGAGATACCAGAGATCTCAGCCATCAGTGCCTGTGTACCTCTCGCACCTCACCCGCGCGCGATCATTAATCTTGAGTTTCGTGAAACATGGAATCGGGTCGCGGCGCGAAAGGATAACGCGATCTATCGGGACCAAAGCCACCGAGTGAGAAGCGGACAGCAAGATAGCTGGAAATTCTCAAGAAGTGTCACTTGGTTATATCTTTATAAAACCATGCACTGCCCCATAGTAAACTGGTGATTTGTTGTCATTAACCTTTGTTGTCTGCATGTGATAGTTCACTTTAGTTGAAGCGTCCATTCCGACGGATGTAATCGAAGTCCTGCTCCATTGTTGTGGTTGTAGTATTCGAGGTTCTTCACGGAGCATTGGATCGCCTTGGTGATATAGCGCCCTGGTTCAGCCAAAGCGCATAAAGGATACTGGAGTATAATCTCAGTGTATTTTAACTCAGCCTCTTCTTGTTCGCCTGTTTGCTCCTGTTTGCAACACTACTCGTCCAAGGCATTGTTTTCATTTCAAATGTGACTGAATCTCCTGACGACTTCTAAGCTCTATGAGCTGGAGTAGTACCAAAGATACCAAGCGATTCCAGTCGTGTATCTGACATTCCCTGACCCCACTCAACTGCCTGGCCATTAATCTTTTAATTGCTGCAAAGACTCTATCTCAAGCTGCAGTTCCTGCCAATGGGTTTTGACTAGAGTCTGCAGTGACTTTTAACTTCGCTGTTGCAGACCACGTAAATTATAGGCCCAGGTAAGCATCCATATCGGCTTTAAATAAATCATTAAAAAGATTCAAATCTAACCATCGTGTTGAACCATAATCAAGTGATTTTTCATTCCGAATAAGAAGTGATTATTTTTGATATTCTTGATAATTAACTCAACTGCATAACTGTCGCATTTTTCGAATATAATTTCTGTGCCGTCACCATTATCAAAAGTTGCTACGATCTCACCATGCGTCGTCACTGGATTAGGAGGCTCCACATTGATTGCCGCTTTAGATTTCCTAGATAACCTCATATAACTTAGCAAGAAGAGTACGCCACCACAATCAGCCACTTTAGCTTGGTTTCCTCCATAAAGTTCACACCCATTTTGCTTTTTCTCATAATTTGAGGACAACTAAGGATTGCATCAACTAGATGCCTTTCTTCTCTTACTGACGCTAACGCTGCATTCGCCCGAATCAGTTCCAGTGCAGTAATAAACTATTCCTGACCCTTCTGGTTGCCCTCGCTGAGGTTCTTTTCAGCCCATGCTTCGGTCGTTTTCCAAATCACCCGTCAGGTTTTATGATGACATTCTGCATCATCAGGCATGTTTACAGGTGCCAGCTCCTCAAGCGCTTGACTCGATAAGACAGAAAATAGTTAGAGGTGCCTTAGGTTCGATGCGCCTTCTTAGCATTGAAAGTTGCACAAAAGATTGGTAATGGAAGGTTTGGAATAGAAATGAAAGTCCTTAAACCTGTCAGGCACTTGACTCCATCTGCCATTTTCATCTTCCCATTGTCGAGTAGATGGAGCTCTTATACTCTTCGGATCATTTTCCCCTGTCAATAGGCTCCTGGATAATCACTCCCGTAACCTGACCAGTCGCCGGGTCACCTTTGACCTCTACTAAATTTTCATTCTGACAATGCCGCATATTACCACGCTAAAGCCTTTAGGAAATTTCTTGAATAAATCTTCTACCTTATCAGTGGGATAGAGGTTCACAACTACATGACTTTGCATTTCCTTTTCGCTTCCATTAGTAGATACTGCACTGATAAAACAGGCCTTGAATGCAGAGCGTGCTAATAATGCTAGATATAGTTTTTCATCCTATTACCTCCTGCTGCAGATAGACTCACTTTAAGAACTGTTGACCTTAAAATGAATTCGCTGTTACTCTGTTGACTTAAGTAACTGTTGTAGTTTATTGGAAGATGTCACTATACTCTTTTGCCATTTGTTGTTCATAAATATATATTTAACGCCTAAATATGTATTAGGATCCCATTAATAAGAACCTGAATACTTACCAGTTCCTCAGCTATGCTACTATAGTCTAAATCATACTTCTAATGGCTCCCGCCCTGTGAAGGCCGTCGATCTTAGATTTGGGACTTTTCTGTTCGCCTCTACTTTGTGAATCAAAGAAGCTACTGCCTGCGTATTGAGCCTTCTTATTATTCTGGACCATCCAATATACTTGATAAGCTAAAAATAGAGCGCCTACTATAAAAAAACGATAATGAACGAGGTTCTTATAACTCGCATATCTTTCTCCTTTCATTTACATTCTGCTTACAGGACTCACTTTTAGAAACGTTGATCTAAATGAAATACTTTTTAC
>BNJU01000641.1_pt1 | contig 134776 bp, 206 predicted proteins | sample 8539281 | NCBI WGS metagenome assembly BNJU01 (sample SAMD00202456, study PRJDB9452) | human saliva metagenome | isolation source: human saliva | place: Japan | reverse complement strand
CTGTCCAGCTTCAAACCAGCGGCATGCGAATATTCTTCGTTCACCGTCTCGCAGTATGAGGCATCGGGTATAAACAGCATCATGCGCCAATAAGTATCGTCGGTTTCGCGCCAGTGTTTGCCCGTTTCGCCTTGATGAAGTCAGCACGGCGGTCGATGTCGGTTGCGGCCTGCTCTTCCAGTTTCTTTCGCAAGTGCGCGGTAACGGCTCGATGTTTCGTTGCAGCAGTTCCACATCTTTAAAGATGGCATTGCTGATGCGTTGCAACACGTAACAGGGAGCGTTCGGCTCGTTCATCGTCACCTTATAGGTGTCGTTAATCAGTCCGTTTCAGTGGTCACGCTCTAACGGTGCCTTCACGTTGAAAATGCGACACCAGCTGGAGCAAATTTCTTTCTTCCATGAGTGATAATATGATCGTTTAGATCAGGCAAAATCCCCATTGGGTTTACGCTTAAATACGCTGCACAGCGGCAAACGCATCGCAAGAATAAGTCCAACGGGGATTTAAATGGTATTGTCTGTATGGTGAGGGCGAATGGTTAACGTGTCAACTCGCCAACTCGTCAACGTGCTAATTGGTTAGCTTGTCAACTCGTCTACTTGTTAACTAGTAACTCCTCCTCCCCTCTTTATCCGCTACATCTCCTGAACTTATACTCAACGAAGGCCTCCATAGCCTCGTAACAAGCCAAGCCAAGCTTATCGTATAGTGCAGCAGTGCCGCGGTTTCGGTCTTCCGAACGTTGCCAGAATAGGCGTTCGTCGTTGCCCAAGAAAGGCGCGCTCCATTTGCGACTGATGTTTGAGGATGGAATTGCGTTTAGCGCGCAACTCTTCGGGGCTCATGGGCACACACATTTCGATGTTTTCGATTTCCCATTCGGCCCAAGCGCCACGGTACATCCACACGCGACAGTCGTCGAGCCACTTCTCGCCAGCCTTCAACTCTTCGTCAATGGCGGCAAAAACGGCGTCGGTACACTTCTTGTGCGTGCCATGTGGGTCGGCCAAGTCGCCTGCAACGTATATCTGGTGCGGCTGAATGCCGTGGATAAACTCGCGAACCACCTTTACATCGGCCTCGCCCATAGGGCAGTTTCTCTATCTACCCGACCTCGTAGAAAGGCAAGTCGAGGAAGTGAACACGCTCCAAAAGGGGATATCAGTTATACGTTGAAGCCGTGCGAGCCTCACCGCGACGGATGAGTCCTTGATGGTAAGAATGTCGCGCGTATCGCCAATACTGTCTTTCTTCTCTTTGAGGAAAGCCTTTATTTCGCGATACTTATCCTTGATAACGGTATCAGAATCGCCTGCGAACAGCTGATTAAAGCCATTGATAAAGTGCATAAAGCGCGTTACTCTTCGTCGCCAACAGCGATGTTGCCCGACGTTTGGTAAGCTCACATGCACCTCATGACCCTGCTCAACCAATCTGCGCAGCGTTCCACCCATAGAGATTAGCATCGTCGTCGGGTGTGGCGAGAAGATAATCGCACGCTTTAGGGATAGGCGTTGCACGCTCTGGGCGATAGGTATCATCGGCATTAGGCTTTGCCGCCAGGCCATCCCGTGATGGTGTGTTGCAGGTCGTTGAAAAATCTTGATGTTGGCATTATAGGCCAGAACCATACACGCCAAGAGTTCGCTTAGAGCCGTTCTCGTTATAGTCTTTTGTTGGTAGTTTGAGGATGGGTTTGCCCGTTAGCTGGCACAACCACACCAAAGCCGAACGCACAAGCTTTGTCTCGTCCATTGGCAAGAAGTTACCAAACCGGCGATGCACAATGCGCGTATGAGCGCGACGCAGCAGGGCAGGTCGATTACCACGTTGGCATCCTTATGCGTCTGCAAGAACGACGGGCAGCACGTCGGTACTCTCTTCCACCGCGCTCGCTGATATGATGTCGGCCTTATTCTTCGCCCCAAGCAGTGAGGAAAAATCTTACGTGCGCCGAGGATGGTAGAGATGCCGCATGGTGATAGGAACAGGGCGGAACGGCCTTCTTTAGAACCAAAGCTCGAGCGTCATTTCTTCGCGCGAAACGGCATCAATAAGTATCAGGCGCGAGCCCGAGCGGTAAACACTACCAGGCTCGTTCGTGGCGATATTGCCCATACGGCTACACCAAGCAACATCACATCAATGCCGCCCATGTCGGCAATCGCGCTGCTCATATTGCTTGCAACTGCTGTTCACCATCTCTTGTGGCACCGTTCCATCAAGCGTAAACACGTTTTCAGGGGGCAATGTCCACATGGTTGAGGAAACGTTCGCGCAATTGGGTGATGCTGCTATGCGGATTTCCTTCGTTCAGTGGGAAAATACTCGTAGGCGTTGAACACAGCCACACGCGCAAAGCTCAGTCCATGTTGCTTGTGCAACTTGATAAGCTCGTCGAACACGGGCGTTAACGAATTACCTGTTCCCAAACCCCAGCACACAAAGCTTTGCCTTTGGTCGTTCTTAAACTTGATTTCGGCCTCGATAGCTCGTGCGATATGTTCAGCACCCTCTTCAATTTTTGGGAAGATGTCGGTGTTTATTTTCTCGCAACGTGTTATTTCAGAGCGTTCGACGGCGGTTTTAGGGGTTGTAATATTCTTCGGGAATTTTGTTTAGAACAATCTCCGAACTTAGGTTAAGTCTCATATCGTTAAGCCCTTTCTATGTCTTTTAAAAATATTTGTAGTACCAACTTTCAGTTCGTCGGCGGCTGCCTCGTCGCAAACGATGATGGCATCTTCGTGCATTTGCAGTGCGCTAACGGTGCGCATCTGCGTATGGGGCCTCTTCAACGGCATCGCGCAAAGCGCCAGCCTGCCGTGTCCGTTGATGAGCACCATCACTTGGCGTGCGTCCATCACGGTTCCTACGCCCACAGTGAGCGAAAAGCGGGGCACTTTTTTTCGAAGTCGTTATCGAAGAAACGCGAGTTAACCACACGCGGTGTCGTGGGTTGTGGATGCGCCTGGTGCGCGAAGTGACGACGAACCGGTTCGTTGAAGGCCAAATGGCCATCTACCCCACACCGCCGATAAACAAATCGATGCCTCCTGCGGCCTTGATAGCCTCTTCGTATTGACGGCATTCGGTCTCCCAGTCTTCTGCATTACCATTAAGGATGTGCACGTTTTCCTTGGGACAGTCGATATGGTCGAACAAATTGCGGTACATAAACGAGTGTAGCTTTCGGATGCTCAACAGGCAAGCCCACGTATTCGTCCATGTTGAACGTTACAACGTTCTTAAACGACACCCTACCCTCCTTGCATGCCTTCACCAAAGCTTGGTACATGCCACGGGAGTTCCGCCCGTGGGCAATCCCAACACAAAGGGGCGTTCCTTAGTGGGCGCTGCCTTGTTAATACTTTCAATGACGTGTTCAGCTGCCCAATTGGACAGTCCGTCATAATCTGCCTTTATTATTAATCGCATGGCTTTTTAAATATAAATTTGTTTGTAAGATTATGAACTGCAAATATACACAAAATAAGCCAATAAGGCAACCTATATAGAGAAATCTGGCAAACGGTGTTTTTCCCTTTCATGAGGATGCCGTATGGGCGTGTGCAGGCGAATTTGGCAGTTGGTCTTTGCAATTCGTTCTGCATGCAATAGCTTGTCGGCATGGCCTATTGGCGGGTCTGGCGGCCGCCTGTTTGCGAGATTGATGTGTGGGTGCGAGATAACGAAGAACTGCTGCTCTTGCTAGATGGATGACATAAGATCGCTTGTTTTAAAACGGAGAATAGACTTTACAAACTACACTTATGAACTGGACAAGTCATTAACTACAAACCGCTATAAGCCTAACAACTCATTAAAAAGTATAGGCCTATGAACTTAACAATCAGAAACTGCACAAACCGCATGGCTTAACAACTCACAAACCCACCACTTCATAAACCTTAAAATAATACGCTATATTTTTGACAAAACATACCTCGTTCCACCCTTTCTAGCATGAAATTAGAGGGCAAAAGCATGCTATTTGGCAATGTTTTCAGCCTTTTCACGTTTCTGTTTTGGTCCATTTTTAAGAAAACTACCTGCATTTGCACCATTTTTGCCTTTTTCTAGTTTGGCTGCCAGCACATAATTTTTCAGGTCCAAAACTCACTTTTAACCCTAAAACCATACCTTTTTAACGCCTATTTTGCTTTTTGAACCATGTGTTTCATGGTTCGGAAAAGAGTTTTATTTTATACCATTGCAGTGTATTTTTATGCTTATCGCCTCCCATTTTTGCCGCATTTTACCCTGCGTTTTGCACCACTTTTGCCTTGCGTTTTGCACTAAAACGCACCGTATTTAGCACCAAAATTGCGTTGCGTTTAGCACCAAAATGTGTTGCGTTTAGCAGCAAAATGCACCTGTATTAGCAGCAAATGACCCAAAAGTTGGTACAAACGACGGTCCTTTAAATAAAAATTTCATTTGCTGCATTTGCAGTAACTCTTTTGCATCAAAATCAACCTCGCGAGAATCGATTTTTTGCGGTCAGGCGACACTTGGTGATAAAAAGGGTACTCACAATGTTAAAAACTTTGCTGAAAAAGAAGACAAAATCTAGTTGGCAGAGAGGACGAGATTGAGCAAGTTAACGAGAGGACGAGAATAGAAGTTATAGTCAAACAGAATTGATTTGGAAAGCCATAGCTGCATCGTAAGTAAACAAAAGTTCTCCTTTTCCTCTGCGTAAGGGTTTATTGATGTCATGCAACGCACGTCTTGCATTCTTCTAACAACTATTTTCCAAATGCAATTCTGTTTTGACCATAACAAAGGGAACAAGTTGCGAGAGGGACGAGGGAACAAGATAACGAGAAGATGAGTTGACAAGTTCACGAAATAAGACTATGTGTAGTTTTGCAGATAAAGGCCAGGCAAATGAGCCGAGAAAACTTACAGGCCAATGAATTTACGGATTTGCAAACTCAAAACTATGAACTTAGAAACTCATAAACCAAAAGCTCATAAACTCAAAACACACAAACTTACAAACCTCCGTGCTCACAAACCACAAGCTCAAGGAACCCATGAACTCAAAAGCTCATGAACTCAAAACAAAAGCTCGCGAACTCAAAAAACTCAAAAGCTCACGAACTCAAAGACCCAAAAGCTCATAAACTCAGAAACCCGGGGTGCTCATAAATTGTGAAATCAAACGCCTGCGAACTTACAAAGACTCAAAGGAGACAGGCAAAGCGCGGCAGACTAAGCCAACCAAGCCTAGAATTGTTCGAGATAGCAATGCGTTTCGTGGGTCGAAAGTGCGTACTGAACAGACCTTCCACAAACCCCAATCGAGAATCCATCTCATCAGGGTGAACGATGAAGAGCTGAGCCACATCTTCGCGGTTAACGCTATCCAAACCCGAGCTGTTTGATATCCTTTCTTAACGCCGACGCCAATGCCAAAGAGATTGCCACACAGTTTCAGCCCGCCTGCATCAGCCATGTATTCGCGTATTTCGCGACATATGCGCTGCGTGGCAAAACGCGAGCAGTGAAGAACAGGCAATGGCCGCGCATATCACCACCACAACACAGCACAATGAAACGTGGCCGCCATGCCATTGCGGTTAATCTGTACTGTTGCTGCTGCGCGAGTGCGACCGCCACTAACCATAAAGCCGCACAGCAGACGGGCGCCACCATCATCACCGTGCTGACGACGCCGACGAAACACGATGCTGTGATGAGCAGACGCGTATCGCGATTGCGTATGTGGGGTTCGTGCGCGTAAAGACGCCCGCCAGCTCACGATCGTCGAGGCGTATCCCAACAGTCCTGTGAGTTTACGCAACGGCACAGGGTGCGTTTGTTAACGCCGCCGCCAGCGAAGGCGTTTCGCTGGTTGTCGTCGACAACACAGGATGGCGGCTATATCCGCTGGTGGCGGGCCATGCAGGGGTTTTCGGCGATGTTGTACACGCGCGCATTGTCTTTTCCGGGTGAGCGGTTTGGCCTGAACCACATGCTGTATCGTAGCTTGGCATTGAAGAAATAGAGGCTACCAGACCACATTAACGCCACGATGCCCACAACCCACGGACGAATTTCTGACGAAAGGTTGTTAACTTGCGGCATGAAAGGTCAATCCGGCGATGAAACTCGCCAGTGACATCATAGCAGCTGCTGCGAAATAGTTGACCACGGCGAGGAAAACCCACACCATACCCAAGATGATGACGAGGAAAGAGCAGCAGCAACAACGGGCTGAGACAGTGCTGGTGCGGCTAATCTGCGTTTGCATGCTCACACGATACCTCTCTATGCGTTGCCAGGCAGGGTTGATCTAGAACCCAACTTCGGGAGCACACACACTTCGTGCGCGCTGACTCGTCGGGTATCTCGAACATGGGTTCTTTTACCGAATCGAAACATGTCTTGGCAAAGATTACCGAGGGAAAGGTCTGCACGGCATTGTTGGGTTCGCGCGTGGCGAATTGAAGAAAAACGGCGAGTCGCGCTTGTTTCTCGATGTCGGCCAGTTCGGGCTTGCAGCTGCATGAAATTGGCGTTGGCTTTCAGTCTCAGGATGCCTCCATCGAAACCTTCTAAGCCCGACAAGGCACTGGTAAGCATACTCTCGGCGGCTATCTTGTCGTTTGATGCTTTGTAGCTCCCATAGCGGCGCGCGCGCTCGGGTTACACGCTGAAACACGCGCTTTGCTCGTGTGCGGCACCAACCCTTCACTCAGCCCACGAGCTGCGGCACAGGGTCGTGACGCATCTTCGAGTGCACGTCTACATTGGCAGGCGTTCTCGCGGTTGTTGCGAAGTTTCCACCAGAATTGGTATACAGTGCCACGCGTTTCAAATCATCAGAGCAACACGTAATACTAGTGATAACGATTGCTGTTGCACTCGGTGGATTATTAGTTTTACCGTTAAGGCGGCGCATCGCGAGGAGGTAGCACATCGTTATGCCACGCATCCTCATTCAATAACCATCCCAGTTGCCCACCGCACACCGGCACGTAAGGCACGACATGGCGGCATGCACGAGGGAATGCAGCACACCAGGCGCTGCAAAGATATGCGACATACCGCAAAGAAAACGGAAATAAACATTGGGAGAGTGCGACGGTAGGCGGTACGCACATGAATATGCAAGCAGCCGAATTAGGCACGAGATTTGCTAAATGCGACATCTGCTACGCTGCAACATAGCGAAAAGACCAGCAAACAATTGCCCTTGCCCGTGCAAACGCTCCACGGGCTGCTGTCTAGCCTACGAAACGCGCACATCGCGCAGACAGCGAATAGAGCGTTGTGATCCAGCGCTTACCATGACAAGCAAACGGGAAGAAAGGGGCGGCGCGGCCGCCCTTTACAAGGCATTTCAGCTTTCATATGCAGTAGATTATTTTCGAGTTTGCATCTCCAAATGTTTTGGAAATCGGTCGTATCTCATTAAACTGATGCAGGTACGCATCACTAAACAAGGTGCAAATATTTCTAAAGAAAATAAACACTCTTTACTTTAAATTCTTCTCCTATTGTTATTTTGTTTCCCTATTTGTGCTATACAACATAAAATATACAGATGCTTTCACTGCATGACTACTACTTAATAGCTACTGCCAGATTAATTGCAACATGCAGCTCATGAAGGGAAAAACAGAACAGTTAGCAGACACGAGCTCATGCAGGACAAACGTCTGGCACAACTTTCATGCTATCAACGAACAAGGCCATACCCAAGCCCCCACGAAGAGACGCTCGGATATGGCTCGTGACCAAGATTATAGACCGTCTCGGCATCGCCGAAACAGCTCGTTATTTGTATGAGCCTTTACCAGTTGAGAAGTTCACATGACAGCGTTGACCAGCAGTTACAGGATCGGGTCTTTTTCATCGTCGCGCCACTGATAAACAATGTCAGCGAGCTTTCGTTCACGATAAACTCGCTCTTCCACCAGTCAGTCCTTAAGCTTTTACGCACATGCGAACCTTATCCGTAGCAACGAAAGTCGTGCAGAACAAACTCGCACTCGGCCGTTGTGGGCGCAGTGAATCATGTCTTTCTTTGCAGTCCCAGTTGCCAATTGTAGGACCTTGGAGTGTTAAACTTCTGGTTTTTCAGAAGCCTAACGGTACGCGTTTTTCGCCATCAGTCAGCTAACGACAACGAGATACCAACCAGCCTCACAATCTGATACTTTCCTCCTGCATCACTGGGACTAGCCCCTGATGGTCGTTGATAGTGGTTAGCCACGCCAATCATTTCCGCCGTTGAGGCGAACAAACTCTTCACCAGCCTTGAAATAAACCATCATCCAGAAGGTGGGTGCTTCCTTGCTTTCCGATGGTACCTCTTACTGCCGTAAAGTGGTTTCCAGTCCACCCATCCATATTCACTACCCGTGATATAGCATTGGGTAATTTTGGGTGGCAGGAACAACAGTGAACTCTATCACACATTAAATTATGGTAGGCGACATTTGTAATGTGCCTTTACGCGCATATACACTTTTGCGTATTGGCAATTGAGCTTTCCACTGCCCTTGCATAATGGCCGTAAGTCGTCGTTGGTGATGGTGGCCTTGTTTAGGGAAGATGGTGAAATCTCTGCGTAGTCGGCCACGACTTTACCACTAAGGTCGGCCGCCTCATCAGCTGGCGGTGGGTGAATTGCCTGTTGGACACTTCAGGGGTGTAGCAGTTCACCTTGGCAAAATAGCCAAGTCGGGCTTTTCCCATACTGTTAAATTGGGCAGCGTTGTTCAAATTCCTTGCGGATACAAATGGGCGTTTCATCTTAAATACTGTCAGCACTTTGATGATGGGGTTATCATTCCTATCGTCCGGGCAGGCTGCCATCTGAATGCCACCTTATCAAGGATGTTTTATGATTTTATTCATGTTTGTCTGAATTAATGGTTTTAATATCGGGTTCTGCTTCAAGTTAGGATTAACGGAGAGATCGGAAGCAGGCAAGGAAGATGTTTGCGACGGACGTCGAAAATTGCGTCCATTAGGTGTCCACCTTTCTCCGCGACCACATATAATTGTTGTCTCACCAGTATCCATAACGGATAAGGTCCGGTGCAGCGTTGACCTTCAAAATAGAATTCGCAGCTACGCTCGTTGAAATTTCAGCGCAACGAAGCCACCGCAGGTTCAGGCACCCGAGCGTTTGCGCAATTCGTTAAATGGAGAACGATACCTTGTGTTGTGGCGGTTCCATTAAGGCGAGCCGTTGCCTCCAGCACGTGTGCGAAATTAGCCTCGACCACACGGAAGAAGAAGTCGGTATCAATATTTGAATCTGTTGCGGGCGAGGCCGTCCGCTCTTAATGCCTGGCAGACTTCACTACCGAATAGCCTCTTAAAATCCTTTGTAAGCAGCATCGTTGGGAATTTCCAGTAACGCGATCTACTGCAAAGACAAAGCACGTTTATCGCCGGCAGCATTCAGCGCGGGTTTTATGTTTCCAGAGGAACAGCTCGGGAAGAACTTCTGTACCAGTTCGCGACGTGCAGTTTCCTGCCCATATTACTTCACCTGTATTACCGCCGGGCGGGCATATCGTCTCCACGTTGATGCAATGAGGGAACGTGGTGTTTCCGTATGCAGCAGTTTTATTTCCCTGTTGCAGCAGTGGCCTTTTCTGCGCTACCGAGCCCCGCTCGCCGTTGTCGCCATAAGGCATTTGGTAAGCAGAATGGTTGGTTGTGCCTGCGGTAAAGAGCTTATGGTCCAGCTTTATCACCTTCTCAGCATGCTCAGCCTTCTGCGCAGATGCCATGTGAAACCTCCGCACATTGAGGTGAGCGGTTAACATCAGGCAGCAGCCTTATCTGCACATTCGTAACCAGCATCGCTAGACTATGGCGCTGGCTCGGACAAAACGTATCTCTAACAGTTCGCTTTTCTAGCCATGCATGCACTTCGCGTGAAGTGCGTTGCACGGGCTTTTCGGTATAATAACGGTGAGTGGCAGAGCTATATTTGAGGCATCCATGGCCAAATAAATTACGGCGCGCAAGAAACGGCACTCGGCCGTGCATGGCATCGTTTGCTGCCACATCAAGTAGTGGTTGCAATAGAATATATAAAAACGATTATAATGAATGTGAGAAGGCATTGCTGGATCCTTGCTCGTTGTGGTGTTCATCCTTAGCCACACTTGCGGGTCGGTCCACGAACAGATGCTTCGTCGGTGGTTAGTTCGTTGGCATTGAAATATTGGCGCACCAAACCCGTCGTACCGGGTCGTCGGCGGTAACAATAGACTGCGGGACCTTCAATCCTCAATAGACAAGTTGGCATAGCATTGGATTTAAACGCTACTGGGTCCAGTCCGTTCAGCAATGGGGTCCAATAGGCGTTACATCAGGTCTCATACGAAGAAAGTAACGGTGAGCAGCATCGCGGCTGCTGGGAAGGATGTTTTTAATATGTCGTTTCATTGTAATTTCTCTTTTGGGATTGTTAGAAATTCAGCTCCAGTCAAGTATATGAATGAATTGGGACGGGGATACAGCTCTGAGTGGAGACCCTTTGAACCTTGGGATCCAGCCCTTTATACTTGGTAATGGTGAAAACTTATTGGATGCAGTGGCGTGAACACGGCCGCTAAAGTCATGTGAAGCCCGCCTTCGCGGATTGTTGAAGCTGTAACCCAAAGTGATGTTGTCGCAACGCAAAAGAACGAGGCGTTACGCGCAGTAGTCGCTGTGTCCGGTCGCTGGTTTGCCAATTCAGCTGACGTGCTGAAAGTGGGCGTTGCTCGAGAATCCACCCGTCCACAGCTGGCTCTGTCGCTTCGGCTGGCTTCAACATCGTTATATACACGTAGTTGCCGACCTGCGCGGAACGGCATGCCGTTAATTCTTATATTCAAGGCGCGGCAGAACCCATGCGTTACAGGTGGGCTGCTTTGCTTGTAGAAATAACGGTCGTCATCGTTAATATGCCATCATGATTGCGGTCTACAACTGCGCCTTCAGCTGGGCTTTCCGTTGTCAGCTTGCTGATACGCAGAAAGCAGTGGCGGCTGGGTCTACGGCGTGCCAATATCTTTCTTCCGTTCCGCTGTGTATCGATGCGCCGGTCTCTGGGCTTAGAGTTTGCGCCAGCCAGCCAGTTCAGTGGCAATGGGTTTTGGTTGAAGGTTACGTTGTGATCTGGCGTCCAATACCAGTCTTTCGTTTGGATAGCTTTCCAACTTAATGTAGCCTCGACACCGTATTGCGCAGTGCGCCCGATGTTGGTGTTCCACGCGGTTGTCAAAGTTCGTACCCGCTGCTGCGGGTGCAAACAAATCCGGTGGTCTTGGTAGTACCAATCGATGCTTCCGCTAAACCTTTAGTTGAGATGCTGACCCACATTGAAGGTGGTTGTCGTTTCCCAAGTGAGTTCGGATCGTAGGCCTGCGGCGCGAGGCGGCTACCATCTTCGGATGGGATAGAAGGATTGTGCCCGTGTTGATGTTGTAGATGGCGAAATAGTTATAGTCAACCAATACCTTCTTGCGTCGGTGCCACCCCAACCCAGCTCTAAGCTTGAGGTCCAGAGACTGCGTTAACGTCTCAAGAAGCTCTTTCCTTGGCCTTTCCATGCGAAAGCGAACGACAGGAACCAAGCCCAGTAGCTTTCTTAAAGCGCGAAGAGACCGTCGTCGCGCACCGTTGCCGTAAAGAAGTAACGGTTAAGCAACGTGTACTATAGCGCAGCTCGAGACGACACCAGGTAGTTCTCGGTGCGACGAGTGATAGAAGGGCACGAGCGTTTCTTGACTGCTAACACGACTTTATGGCCCGAGTCCATAGTACCCTGCATAGTCTCTGTCTACCTTACGCCAGAAATGCTGCGCCACTCGTAACCAGCGTGATGTCGAGTGGTGTTTTCTCGTGAAAGTCTCCTGAAGTACTGTGCGTACAGACTGGAGCGAGAGATTGCGTTTCAGCTTCTTTGGCCGAACCATAGCTACCATAGACAGCTTCAGGGCAGTTGAGGGCGGGTACGCGTTTTGTTTTGCTGTGCCTCAGAAAGCGCGTCGGCACCCAGGGTAAGGTGCGTACTTGCGAGTCCTCAAAAGCCATGAGACCTTATAGTCGATGTCAGCACTGTCCACGAACGAAACGGCTGTAAGCCCTTTCGTAATGCAATGCCAGTACGAGCCACGGGGTTGGTCCGAGCTAAGTTGTCGTTGGCTGTCGTGGGATAGTCTTGTCAATATCGAAGATATACCGCCAATAGCGACGCCACTGGAAATAACACTCGGCAGTTGATGCTCTGAGGGCGGGCATCGTCCGAATTGTCGTATAAGCGTGGGGTCGAAACGGAAAGCGTCGTCATGGCAGCATAGTTGGCGATAATCCGTACCGGCGATACATTCCTGCGTTGAGGTTCATCGTCAGGTGGTCGTCGAAAAGCGAGGATTGAGTTCATTGGCGTCGCCGTGCATCGACGGGAAAGTAAGGACGTTTTAAGGATGCCTTGTTGTCCCGTGTAGCCCTCGACACGCGCAAACGGCAGAGTTCCTGATCGCACTTTGCACAGCCACGTTAGGTCGTGAGCTCGGCCGCACGCAAATTCTCTTCTGCCAATCGGTGTGAGCTGGTGCCCAGGGCTTTCGCTGCATCGCGCCTCGCGCGCGTAAGCTCTTCGATAACGAAATCGCGATATTCGTCGCCGTTCATCAGTTTGAGCGAGGTTGCTCACGCTCACCAATGGTCACACTGCCATTATGCAGCTCACTTGCAGGAGCCATGCCTTGCGACCCTTCTTCGTGGTGATGATGATAACACCATTAATAGAACCGCGCGAACCGTAGATAGCCGTGGCCAGGGCGTTCTTCAAAAACGTTGAACGACTCGGTGATGTCTTGGGGTTAACCATCACGACAAAGGGTTAGACCGACCCTGCACGCCACTTTTGGTCCATGGCAATTCCGTCGATAACGATAAGGGGATTGTTAGAGGCGTTTCAGCGACGAGCCACCACGAATACGGATGTAAAGCTTCCCGCGACCAGGTGCACCGCCGTCGAGACGTAATGTTCACACCAGCCACCTGCGGAAAGCATGTCATCAGTTAACCACAAGGCCCTTGTTCTTCGAGTCGGTCTTTCAAAGGCCGTTACCGACAGTCCGTCCTGCTTCACCACGCCACCAACCAATCACCACCACTTCGAACAGCGATTTGGCGGTACTGCCCTTTCATGACGACCAACCATGTTGGCACTGGCTGGCGCCTTTGCGTCGGAACCAGCTGACGGGCGACACCGTAACCTCGGCGCCTGCGTGCATCGTTGATGCTGGAGATTACCGTCGATATCGGTAACCACCCGCCTATCTTTGTTCCGGCGACACGCACCCGTAGCGCGTGATGGCTCCGGTTGCATCTTTCACATGTCCCTTCACCACAATCTGCTGCAGAAAGAGCTGCAGACGGAGAGGATAAGTCCACACACCAGCATGGCTATCACTACGAGGCATCGTGCATTAATTGGCTGCTTCATCATTCTCAGTAAAAGTTTAAGTTATGCATTGTTTTAAATTATAGTTGTTCTACTGAGATTATAAGCAAGTACGCGCGCGCGTAAAAGGTCGTTTTTCGCCCCTTTCGCGCTCTCACATCCTTTCTTTCCGGATATGCCGTGCGCGTTCGTCACCAATCCAAAATAACTCTGTCGGTTTATTGTTTCGTCTAGGGTTGTCGAGCCCCACGGTTTTTAACGAGCCACAACATCTGTCTTGCAAGTAGCTTTCTGTGTGTTAGTTTGTGCTCGCAGAAAAAGCGCAAAATGTTTGAAGCGCAAACGCTTTGCATAAAATGAGTGAAAGCTTTATTTGGGCGAAAAAGTATGCAAATGAAAAGCCAGAGGAAACAAAAAGAGTTCCTGCCATCAACCAGTTAACGAACCAGCAACCAGCCTTTACCCTAAACATCCCTACAACCCGCCAACCAATCAGCCTACCATTGCGTCAACCTAAAACCAACCAACCCGGAAAGTTCGCGCTCAATCAACATAAAAACTTCCTCCCATTAAGTGCAGAAAACCATGAATACGCATATAAGGAAATGCAGAATAAATTTATATCTTTGCAAGGTCTACTCTCACAAAAACAGCCTTTCACAGAAGAGGCTAACAGACAACAACTTCACATGGCGCTTTTAGCGGCAAAGAGAATCGAAATTATGGGAGAAATAGCATCTATCACGATGAGGATATCGCAAGAGAGTTGAACGTCCTCGGTTGCGACGGTATCGCGCGCGTTTGAAAAACAGCCCCGCGAATCAGCCGCCAACAACGCGAACGCGCATGCAGGCCTACGCCAACGAACACGGCTTCTCGCCCAACCTCATCGCCGAAAAGCTTGCGCAACAGCGGGTACGCCCGATGAAAATCATTATGCGGTTGTACCTGAACTAACGCACTTCTACTTCGCTTGCGCTTGGTGCGGCGCTGAAGAGGCGGCAGAGAAACAAGGCTACTCGCATCATGCGAGGCCCACGGCAACGAACAGCACTGAACGCGAAGTGAGCATCTGCAAGTCGTTCTTCGAAAACACAGCGTGCGGCGTCATCGTGTCGCAGCCAAAGACCGCAACACAACACGCCGCACTCAACATCTCATCGACAGAGGCGTGCCGCTAGTCTTCACGACAGGGTGTGCACAGGCGTAAACGCCAGTACGCGTGGTGGTGAGACGACTCACGCCGACCTACTGCCGCGTGCTCACCCACTGGTGGAAACAGGTTTGTAGGCGCGTGGCTTGCTTCAGCGCGTCGATGAAAACTCGCTGGAATATCGAAAGAACCGCTACAACGGCTGCCGTGACGCACCGCTCAAACGCTGGCATAAAGGTAGACCCTCAAGCTGGTGTTCCAATGCCGATCAACCCGGCTGGATGCTGGAACGCATCATGCCCGAAGTGGTGAGACAGGCGACCGCCCTGACAGCAACTTCTTCGCCGTTAACGACGATACGGCCATCGGCATACTCTGCTCGGCCGACGCAGTGATTTCGCATTCCCGAAGACATCAGCGTATGCGGATTTCACCAACGGACAACGCGCCGTGGCCTGCGACCCAGCCCCAGCGCGTATGACCAACATGGGTGAAAGTGGTGCCAAGCGGCAGCCGAGATACTCATGCGACACGTGGAGGACACATCGAGAAAGGCAAAGACAGAACGGGAGAGTGGTTCGCACCCACGGCTCGTGGTGAGAGACTCCACACGCGTGCTCACATCCATAACCGAACGGCGGCGCGAAACTCCTGCCGAGAGGAAACCAATACGGGCGCGCAACGACGGCAAAGACCGTGGAACAACAAACGGCTGACATCCCAGAAAGCTAAGGCGCAACAAACGTGCTAAAGTACGCCACTACCACACACAACGTGCACCCAACCGCACATGCACACCCAACATTCAGTGAGGTGCAAAAGCCAGTAACGCCAAATTACAGATAATATAACCATATATGAACAATCAACTGAAAAAGAAACCCGACATGGGCTTTTGGAAACTATGGAACCTTAGTTTCGAGTTTTTCCCTGGCGTGCAGATAGCTACTGCGCCTGCACAGTGCCAACATCCGCGAATAATCGTAACACTGGCAGCCGACCCACACGAGCTAAGCTACTTTTGATTCTTCCGCCACTGATGGGCATACTTGTGCAACTCGTGGGAACACTCAGCGACAAAGCATGTGACGTTCGGCCGTCGCACGCCCTTATCTGCTTTGTGCGCGCGCAACGGTAGCCGTGCTGGTGATGTGCCTCCTGCAATGCCGGTTCGCTTTGGCATGACGGCAGGCATGGCCATGATTTTACCGGCTCGACGGCGCTCATGTTCCTCGACACAGCATCAATCACGGCCATGCAACCCTCTCAAGATGCTGGTTGGCGACATGGTGAACGAGAAACAAAAGGCTCTTTTGCCTACTCCATGCAAAAGCCTTCGCTACCTTGCCGGTTCAGTGGTGGGCTTTATCTTCCTTCTGCTTCACCTTCACATCGGCATCACAGCAACATAGCGCAGCGGGTGTACGTCCCCGACTCGGTTGTTTGGTCCTTCTGCGCGGGCGCAGCCATACTTTTATACTCTGCGTTATCTACACCACATTGAAGGTTGAGGAGTGGAACCGAAAGAATATGCCGAATACAAACCAACTGGAAAGCCACTCGGACAAGGAGAGAGACCAACGACCTTTTGCCTGCTGCGCAACGCGCGCGAGACGTTCTGGACCGTAGGACGGGTGCAATTCTTCTGCTGCGCTGCCTTTATGTACATGTGTGGACCTACACTACAGGCTCTATCGCCGACACCGTTTGGGGCGTCGATACGCGCTACACTCGCCACCAGCACACACAATATCAAAGAGGCGGGCAACTGGGTGGGCATACTCTTCGCCGTTCAAGCCATTGGCGGCGTGCTATGGGCAGTGGAAGTCGCGAACATCACGCAGTCGCAAAATGGCCTATGCCCTCTCGCTACTATTGGGCGGCATCGGCTTTTTGTTGGTACCCCTACGTCACCAACAAGTGCCTCATGTTCGCATACCATTCTCATTGGCCGCGCTCGGGCTCATGCCATTGGCCATGCCCTTCACCTTCGTAACCAACGCCTTGGAAGAAAAGCGACGACGGCGCACACTGGGCCTATTTAACGGAACCACCTGCGTACAAATCATCGCCGCCGCCCAGGAGGCACCGTCGCACCTGCTAGGCGGCGTGCAAAACCCACCTTGATGACAGGCCGCAGGCGCACTGCCTTGGCTATCGGCACTTTCTGCGTCGATTATCAGCGAAAAAAGAGAAATGTACAAACCCACATTTTACCACCGACAATACCATAAATTAATAATGGGACAGTTCATTAGAACGTCTCCATTTTGCTTTGTCTAAATTTAAGCATACGCCATTCCACACCAAACATCGCATGAACCCTTCAACGTACAGGATAACAATCGTTTAGAACTGTTCGAAACCCTGATATACCAACCGTCATTGTTAACAGATCGCTTACAGAGGACAAAGAACATAAATAAACAAAGAATGATGAGGTAAAATTACCAACATATTATAATAACAACTATCTTTACATCAGATTAAACAGCCTATATAAGTATAATGTACTATCTATTTTTCACCTAAACAATTTCATATGAAAAAGTCTATTAATATATGCACATTCTTATTTTGGTGCATGTAACGACACCTAACAGGAGTTCAATAGCTCACAAATGAGTCTACAACAAGGAAAACTCAAGTATTTACATTTTAACTCAGAAAAGATTACCGCTAATTGAATTATTAGCCTCGAGAACAAGGACAGAAAGATTCAATGGTTAAAAGCAAGAGGAGAATTCGATCTTAAAGCCGTCTATGACAGCGCGATGATTGATGAAGCCAACTTGATGAATCTATGAGCATTTGTAATAGGGGAAGACGGGCAGGCAAAAGTCGTTGTATTTTGTTAACTACAAAGACGACTGCGGAGCATACTCACCGTAACCAACACGGATGCAGCTTCTATCTTACCAAATGCCGATGGTAATGTTAGCATTGCAGGCAAGGTGATAAATAAAAGGGGACGTTGATTCCTATGCAAAGTCTATAGCAAGCAAGTATATAAATGTATGATAATGATTACCCACCCAACAAGAGCTGATGGGGATAAGATTATTCAGCACACTGTGAGAGTTGGAGAGAACAGATCTGGCAATGTTATGGAAGTTAATTTGATTCGGATGGATTCAAAATAAAAGAAAAATCCGACTTAAATGCGGTAGAAAAGTTGAGAGTTGCTGCGCTCATAAGGCTATAGGTACACGATGAAAATTCACGTAGAGGTTTCATTTAGAAAGAAGACGTGGTTAGCTGGGCAAATTATGCAAGCGAACAGAAACCAAAGCTGAGTTTAGTTAGGCTATAATGTGTATAATGAAAGCACACCATGAACACGGACACTACGATTTCTATCAAGATAACAAGTTTGAGCCATACTTGACGGGCAAAGGTCACGAGCGGTATACTGGTCCCATTGAGGGTAAACTAACTGTTAATTATAGAGGTATCGGTTTCACTGCCAACAGTCACTTTCAGAATTAATGAGTGTCAGTATTACTCTTCCAATTTAATGCCCATTAAGAAATTAAACATATTTTATATATATGAAAAAGGTTTCCACAGTTTTCTTTGCTACTTTTGAGCACATTTCAGACATTAGCACAGATTTGCCTTTTGGTACAATAGCAGGTTTCAACTTAAATTCTCCTAACAACTTAGAATCTAAGATAGGTTATAGGCTTGGCGCAAAAGGAACTAGGTACAGATTTATCCTGTATGATGGTACATGACATGTCCACAGTTAGAAACTCGCTCTTGAAAGACACATATTATAGTGCCCCTGCCAAATACAAATATATATGAAAGTGAGTACAACACCTTGGTATTTAAAAACACCTGTACACGCAGGTTATCGTTACCCTGTATCGCAAGACATAAAATTATTCGTCAATGCAGGTCCATACATTCTGTAGGTTTGTTTTGGTAAGATGACATAAACACTCACAACAGACGATCAAACAATCAGTTGAACGAGTTACGACAATGTCTTCACGGCCAAAGATGCTGCCCATGGCGATACATGCGTCACCGCCTGATCGGGGTAAGACGGGTCTCCGTATCGGAATAGAAATGAGCGACAAGTACCAGTTTCATGCTTTAAAGGTACGACAGGGGTTTCAACAGATTTTCATCGGTTCATCTTGGCAGGTCGAGCATGAACCTTTTCTCTCTGCCTCTAGTTTGCTTACAGCAGCCGTGAAAAACGCTATGCCATTCCAGCTTCATCCGAACAAGCATGCTGTAAAACGCTAACGGCTTAGACAGCATCAGCAAGGGCGCCTCGGGCACGCGCTTTAGTTTTGCACGCATCGTCAGAACATTTTCTCACCTTGCACGAACATTCATACGCGCACAAAGAGCGAAAAAGTTTCCTGCAGATGAAAAGCAGCGTTAAACCCAAATCGATCGTTAGAGTCGTTTAGCTTTTGTGTATTGTTGAGCCATTGCTATCTTATTCTTGAAGGCGTAGTGTACTACGTCAAAAGAATAAGATAGGCAAGATGCCGATCAAGCAAACAGAAGATGGACAGGAAGTGATGAAAACAACATAAAAACATGTTGTAAGCGATTCTAACGACTAATTTGGTTAAAAGCCAAGGCGGTGCTTGGAACGTACCCTTTCAAACCTTTCTCAACAAGTTCCACTGTTAAATACTGATGCTTTTATTTTACAAACACACCCAACTCCATGCCATTCTAGGAAAATCAAAGGCGCAAAAGTAGGTAATTAGCCGTGTTTACGACCTACATTGTTCCCGATGTCCGTTTTTAAGAAATCACTTGCATCATCTGTTTAGCCTTTCTAGATTGGTTGGATGTTCTGTAATTTTTCCGAGCCCACTACATGCTTTGGCCCTAAATCACTTTTGATGGTTATTTTGCCCTTTTGGGCCATGTGTTTCATGGTTCTAAAAGGTTTGTTTATACTATTGCAGTGTATTTTATGCTTATCACACTCCATTTAGCAGCATTTTGCCGCGTAGCACCATTACGCAGTGCGTTTAGCACCAAACGCGACTGCGTTTAGCACTCAAAACGCACTGCGTTTAGCACCATACGCAGTGCATTTAGCAGCAAACGCACTGCAGTTTAGCGAGCAAATAGCCCAAAAACTGGTGCAAATAGCGGTCGTTCCAAATAAATATTCATTTTGCCAACATTTACAACTAGCCTTTTGCATCACAACCAACCTCCGCGAGAATCGATTTTTGCAGCCTGCTGGGCAGTTGGTGAGTTTAGGCACTCATAATGTTACTACACTGAAAAAGTGGACATTTTCTTTTTAAGTTAACGAGCTGTAGCTTTTACGAGTTGACGAGTGTACGAATTAATTCCGACACCCGATAACAACAGACCACAAGCTACACCACCTTTATTCATCGAACACTACACCTCGTTTCTCAATAACAGTTTACTTTTAGTATCGAATAGTAACCACCACCAAAAAGCATCATTTTCATAGAATATGGTTGGATAAGCAACAAATTATCTTTCAAAAGGCTGTTATTTTATACCTCCCTCAGAACAATAGAAAGGTTTTTACCAAAACATCAATATTTTTAGAACAATATCTATACGTCCTACTAGACCATCTTTTCAGCATCCGAGCAGGATAAACACAGTTATTTTTCATATTACACCCTTATCGCAGGGCACACACAATGCACAACAATCTTATTAATATTAGTACATTTTTGTTTAGTCGAAATCGGAAGACAAAACAGGAAATTAAAATAAATCGAAAGAAACTTTATTAAACGCTTGGCGCGTAAAAATATTTTTACTTAAATTTGCTGTGTCAACACGTTAAAACCAAAGAACATGAACAAATTTTCAATCAAACGAACAATCCTTTACTGCTTGGGAGGGATATTCATTGTGGCCTGTTCTGAAAACAAGTGAAGAAAACATGGGTGACTAGCCCAAAAATACGCAACAAGTGAAACAAATGCCACAGACAAGAAAGACAACGGATACCTCTCGGACAATGTTTTAACACAGATACCCAGCTCCATACAACGACAACGCATGAAAGTACACGCACTAATTATAGGTATCGGTTGGAGTATGCCACGTTTACAAAGCACTAACACAATTTCACATACAATTAAAAATGCAGCAATCATGAAGACCTATAAAAACAATATGGACAAAAAGCTATGCTGCATCTGTATATGTACACTACTCTCGTGTTCGGATGAAGACGGCCCTCATGTTGTAGACCCTTTGTAGGGGTAAGTATCAGGTTCGAAAGCCCCATAGGCACAAACATTGGCAGACTCTCTACATCATCGACAGCACAAAGCCCGAAACATGGAATGCTAAAAGGAAGACATCCAAGTGCGTGTTTATAGAGGAGCGACCTCAAACCCTGAAATTAACAGAACCAGATGGGGCGCACATAGAAAATACCATACCCAACTTTCTCGGAGGAACAACATTGAATGTATCTGCCACTGACATGCGGATTTGGAAGGAAGATTTTTGGACGATGAAACGTACATCTTTGAATTTAGAAAGCAAAAACTATTCGGCAACGATGAGCCGCATACCATTAAATGGTTCGTAACGTGACAAAGGCAGCATACAATATAATGTGTACAAATGCGAGATAGACAACGAAGACATGCCTCTATCGAAGAGCCATCTACCGATGATTGCGGGTGTGCCGACCTCTCATGCAGAAGTGACACTGAGAATAAAGCCTACCGAAACAGCACAATCTGTGGGGAAAGAGCCTCGCGAAATACTGATAAGCAAATACAAATGTGCGCCTTCAAGCGTGGCTAGAAAACATCTTTGGCTTTACCTTCGCGCAAAAATTATCTCTACCAACAAGTAATATCTGCATGGGGGAGAAAACAATTTCTCCCCTATCCTTTCAGCTTAAAACGATGTGGCGATGCTTTCCACCTCGGCAGCAAAAAGAGACTAGTCGGTTTTTAAGGCGCGCTTCAACCTGCGCACAGCTATGCGGCACCGTGTTATGGTCGCGCCGCCAACAAGCTTTTCCTATGCGACTGGCAGGCATCTTTGTGTATTTCTGAGCCAAATACATCGACACTCTGGCGCGGCTACAACCAAGTCGCGCGCTTATGGCTTTGCTGCTCACGGCCGACACGCTAACGTTGAAATGATTGCTCACCTTCTCCAAATGTCGTCTACAGGTAGTGGCGTATCGTCTACTCTTCACAGCCCTTTTAATCACCCTTTTCGGCCAACCGCATCGCTCATAGTCGCTGTTATACACCACCGAATAAGCCATCAAACTGTTGATAACCCCCTTCCAAAGTCGCGCACACTTCCGTTAGCCGTTTCAGCAATAAACCGCGTAACTTCGGCAGGTATTTTCAGGCCGTCGCGGCGTATTTTTGGCGTTCAATATGTCTACACAGAGTTGTTCATTGGGCTTTTCCAGTTCGGCGATGATGCCACACGAGAAACGGGTGATAAGTCTATCGCTCATGTCGTTCAGTTCAACGGGTGGGCGATCGTTCAGCCAAGATGATGCGTTTGCCGTTGCGAAAGAGGTGGTTGAAGATGTGGAAAACGTTTCTTGGGTTTTTCTGCACTGGCCCACGTCTGCACATCATCAATAAGCATGTCGATGGTTTGGTAGAACTTGATGAAATCGTTGGTGGCGTTCTTCAACACTGCGTTAACAAACTGCAGCTGAAAGAGGTGTGCGCTGATGTACAACACCCTTTTTCTGGGGGTACGCTGCTTGGTTTGCACGCCGATGGCATTTACGAGGTGGGTTTTTCCACAGCCCGACGGCCCATAAATGAACATGGGGTTGAACTGATTGGTGTTGGGATGCTCGGCAACAGACAGCCCTACGGAACGCGACAGCTTGTTGCTCTCGCCCTCGATGTAGTTCGAGAAAGTTTGGTGTGGGTTAAGTTGCGGGTCTAGTTCCTGCTCCTTGGCCGGTTCTTCCACAGCTTTTGCTTTTGCGCCCCATGTCTTGGCGGCCTGCGTAGCGTGCGCCTCGGCCGGGTCGGCCTCAATGTCTTGAGGTCTTTTGTGCTCGCTATCCACCACCACCCTATAAGTAAGGCGTATGCGCTGCCCAAAAGCGGAGAACAACACACGACTTAGCAGGTCGATATAATGCTCTTCGATATACTCGTACACAAACGAGCTTGGACACGTACTACCAAAAGCTTCGTTTCGTTGTGTAAACGATTCGAAGACAATAGGTTTCGGAACCAGGTGTCAAACTGCTGTGGAGAAACGTTCTGCGCAATGAGCGCAAGAGCTGCTTCCCAATGTTTATCGGGAGTTACGTCCATATATCTATACTGTTGTTGGTTTTTCGAGCACATGGCGTGCCGCGGTCTCTGAAAATCTACTGCAAATATCGCATTGGTTTTGGCAAATTGACAGGCCGTTTTTGAAGAAGATTAAGGACGTGAAAGGTTTTGCAAAACTTGTGAAACATTGCATCAGGTGAGTTTCAAGGAGATATTGAGACAAATAAGTGAACGCTTGCGAGTTCTGGCCTCATCCCACACCCTCTCCAAGCGACTATGGAAGTGATATGCTTTGGCCGATAACTAGCTAACGGCGTGGCGAAATACTTGTATCAACCACTAAGACACACAACCGCCACCACTTCTAGCTTTTGCAGAATGGTGGCGGAGATGTGTTTATGGATGTTGTTGGTGAGATTGTGAGCTCAAAACCGCTACAACTCGCTGTAACGCTATAACTCAACAAACTCGAAGCCCTCACTTTGTCTTTACGCCCGAAGAGCGAGGCGTGCACGTAGCGTTTGGGGTGCTGGCGAACGTTGATAAGCAGCGAGTCGGCACTCATCAGCGTTGCGTTGAGGTTGTTGTACAGGGTTGGGTCGCGCATCAGCAAGCCCAACGAGCCCTCGTTGCTGTTAAGCTTTTGTGTCATTTCCTCCACGTTGGCCAAGGTTCGTTCACCTGTTGCATCGTCTCGTCGAGGTCTAGCGCAGCCAAGTTGATGGTCACGTGTTGGTATTGTCCAACCCTTGCTGGCCTTTCCACCATAGCAGGTACACTTCGGTTAAGACCAGCCACCAAACCATTGAGCTGTTGCGAAGTGGTGCGCAGGTTAGCGGTAAGTCTTTGCACGTTGTCTCAACGACCGGTTGATGGCGGGATTGGCCAAAATAGCGTTCACATTAGCCAAAAATGGAATCGAGTTTGGGCAACAATCGCTCGATAGATGGCACCATGTCGCCACCTGCGCCAATGCTCCCTTGCTTACGTTGCCCTGTATCACGTCGCCAGGACTAAGAAACCGACCCGCTATTGGGAGCAAGAATAAGGTTTCAGTTTCACGTTTCCCATGAAGTCGCCTCATCTCGGCCGGTCCCTTCCTTGCGGCACGCGCATGCTTTCTTATCGAGGTCTATCGTAACCACGATGTCTCCTTTGGTCGCAGAGTGTACTGGATGCGGTTACCACCCCACAGCAAACCCATTGGCATAGATTGGCGTTGAGCTAGACAAACCGGTTATATCCTTGAACATTACCTTATAGCCTGTATCGTTGGAAAATAAGGTTAACCCTTTCAGAAAGTTCATGCCGAAGAACAATATCACCACTCCGGCAATGGCTACAAGGGCAATTTTTACCTCTCTCGTAAAGATTTTCATATTTAATTATTTGTTTCCTTTATGTCTGTTAACCGAGAACTCGCGTATGGCTTTGTTCACATCCATGCGCTCACCGTCTTTAAAGGCGATGACGAACGCATCGGGGAACTTGTTGGCTATGCTCTTCCGCAGTCGGTTTATCTCGTTATAGTCGGCCGAGGCACCATAGGTGTATTTCACCATGTCGTTCTCTCGAAATATCCCACGTCTTTCAGTCCCTTAAATTGCGGACTGTTGCGACGTATGCGCGTCGGACTGGCAATGATTTGCACCCTAAAGATGGGTACCACGGCCGTTTCGCCGAAGGATATTATCTTTTCTTCGGCATCTCCCGACGTTACGTTTGGCAACCTTGTTTCTTCGTTTTGGCCTTGGTTCTGGGACGTAGACACCGTTGGGTCGTTCTGTTGTGCCTTGGTTGCGGCCTGCGCCCTTTGCGGCACTGTCCTGCCAGCTGCACTATCGCGTATTAGCGGTTCAGACGATGTACGCCCCACCCTTCTTGTAGCTTGCGGTGCAGGCCTAGTTGGCGTGCAGGCGCATCGTTGAGACCTGATACATCGGGAACAACGTCGGGAACGGCAGGGCGTTGGCACGAGGTCGCAGGCTTATAAGCGCACCACTCCATTGTGGTACTTGTTCTTATAGTTCACGAACGCCCGATAGATACCTGTGGCGATGTTCTCCACTGCGCGCCTTGTCGTTGAGCAACCGCTCTTCGTCGGGCGTGGTGATAGCCCAGTTCGATGAGGCAACTAGGCATCGACGTCTCTCATCACGACGAACCCCGCCTGATGCACGCCCTTGTCGGGACGATTGGCTGCCGAACACGTTTCGCGTTGCACCATCTTGGCCAAGTCTACGCTGTTGGCCATATTGCGGTCTTGCATAAACTCGAACATGATATAGCTCGAAGAGCTAGGGTTAAAGCCCTGATAGCTTTGTTTATAGTCTTTTTCATCAAGATAACGGCGTTTTCGCGCTTGCTACGTCCAGATTGTCGCCGGCCGGTGCATTCCCAGGGTGTAAGTTTCCTGCCATAGGCCTGCTTTCTCCGCCAGGCAAAGCGTTGGTATGTACCGATATAAACAAGTCGGCCTTATTCTTGTGGCGATGTTCGCCCGTTCTTTCGGTCCAATAAAAACATCAGTTGTACGCGTCATAAATCACCCTTTACGTCGGGGCAATTGCTGCTACCTTTTTCCAAAGCCATAGCCACGCTCAGGTTTATGTCTTTTTCTTTTCGAGAAAGCGCCAATGCGCCGAGCATCTTTGCCACCGTGTCAGGGTCGATAACCAACACGAACCTCTTGCCTGCTGCATTTGCGGCAAACGGCAGAAGGAGTAACAGGCGACGAGGGCGGCAATCTTTTTGTTCATACACGCTGATTTGAAGCGCGTATCATCGATGTCATGTGTACATTTGGGGCTTGTCCTAAAAAGTTTTCGTTGCATTTCAAGTCTGCATTGAGCCTCGCTCTCCACTGTATCTCTGCTTTTTCTGCCATCCTTCGTTCGTTCTTTCTTGCGTGCAAGGTCTGTTTTGACCCTTCAAGAACCAGGCGAAATCTGCCCAGATAAAGACCTAAAAATCCAGCAAGGGACTGTATCAGAACCCGCCCTTGTGTATCCTGAGCTGCCGATTAACGGCTTTGTTTATGCATAAAATACAGAAAAAGGTCGTATTACGCCCTTCTCACTGGCTTTTATCATTATTTAATTGAATTTCACGGCTGCTTGCCCTCCGCAAAGTGCCCATAGGCGGGTTTTGTTTAGCCACTTCAAGTCGTATCGAACGTATCAGGGGAAGTCGCGAAAGAGCCGTTGGGCGATGCGATAGGCCACGTTTTTCTAGTAGGCACGACGGCTTTTGCATCTCTGTTTCAACAACGGCGTACACCTCGGCAGCTAGTTCAGCAGTATGGTTCACATCGTCGCTCTGCATGGCTCGTTCGATGGGATATTCGGCACGAAGCGTTAACAACATAGTCGTTACCCGCCGTTCGTTCTTGAGCATCACGCCGTGAAAGGCGGGAAAATTGTAGGTTTCGAAGATGAATGTAATGGGACATAATGAAGGGTGAAAAGGGAGTTATTAAAAGGTGAAAAAGTGAAAAGGGTGAAAAAGGTGAAAAATGGCTGCGCCGTTTAAGGTGAAAGGGTGAAAAGATGGCTAACGCCGCTTAAAGGTGAAAGGGTGAAAAGATGGCTAACGCCGCAAAAGGTGAAAAGGTGAAAGGGTGAAACGTGAAACCCATGGCTGCGCCGTTTAAAGGTGAAAGGGTGAAAAAGATGGCTAACGCCACCTATACATTTGGCAACTTCAACAACTGAGCTATTGGCTTAACCTCCTTAACTCCATAACTCCTTAACCTCAAAAGTGAAAGGTGAAAAATGGCTAACGCCTTTAAAGGTGTCTAGCGGTTTCTGGGTTTTCTAGTTCATTCTAGCTTTCGGACAAGTCAGACTGGTCAGACAGGTCAGACAGGTCAGACTTATCCTATAGCTCTAACATCACTATATATTTGGCTTTTTCTCCTTACACTCCTCAAAGTTTAAAAAGCATTTGGCTTAACTCCTACTCGCTTACTTACTTCTTACTACTACCCTACTGACTCCCTTACTTACTACTCCCTACTTACTACTCTACTCTTACTACTTACACTTACTACTTTGCACTTGCCACTACTCCTCACTTACCACTAACACAAACAAATACGCTCACCCCTTGCAGCCCATAAGGCTGCGAAGTGGAGCAGAAATGCGTAATTTATCCGCAGCGTGATGCGCCACAGTTCTTGCAGATAAGGCAACCTTTCTTGGTAAACGAGGCGACTCTTGTCCACAAGAAGGACACTTCATACCCGTTGCCTCGGTGCCATCGGTACGTATTTTCTTCAATCGCGCTCAACGCCAATCTTCCACGTGTTGATGCTTTCGCTCTTCAATTGCAAGCGAACCCACCAGCTTTATCACGTGGTCAATGGGCATGCGATAGCGCTAAAACACCAGATATAAACGGCATGGTTCCAATATTCAGGGTTAAACTTCTCGCTCAAGCCCTCAACCGTGGTTTTGTATCCGCGCTTTGTTCTCAAACTGCAGTCGTAACGACTGCGACCATCAGGCCTACATTCTGATGATTTTACCCTTCAGTCAACCGACTTAGGCAGGGCTACCCATCGTCATCGTCTCCCAAACCCGTGAAAATCTCGTAGGGATAACCATTGAGCAAGCCCACAAGGCCACCCATTTTCTCCTTATTGTTTGAAACGAACAACGTCGCATGCTCAACTCTTAGCTCTAACCGCTCAGTCACTTCGGCTGTTTGCAAAGGCACAATGGGCTGCTCTTCTTGCTTATCCTCTTTCTTTCTCTGTCTTTCTTCGATACACAATCATCACGCCCTGAACGACTCTCCGTCGCGATAAATCGCTAGCCTTTTGCAGCCCGAACGCCACGCCTACTGCCATATGGGCGGTTAACCAAAAGCCTCATCAACATCGTTGGGCAAAGTTCACCTGTTACGCTGATAGAGTGGTCCACCCACTTCTGTTTCGCCCTGCATCCTCACCTTCATCAGCCAGTCCACATCGTTTGCCGTGGCCTTGTAATAGGAACTGTCCACGATGGCGTCAATCTCTTCTTGCGTATATCGCTTATCGGTATCAAAGCCGTTGGCCTTCATCCAATCCATAAACTTCTTATGGTACACAATATACTCTTCAAAACTGTCGCCCACCTCGTCAACAAAGTCTGCATGCACGTCTGTGTCATTGAGGTTACCTTTCTACGGCGTTTGTACATTCAGGCATACAACATTGGGGTTCGATGCCGCTCGTTGTCTGCGTCATCAAAGCTTAGTTGCTGCCCTGTGGGAGCGATAGTTAGGCAGGCAATGTTACGCCGGCCGTAAGCCACCATGTCGTCGTAAAGCGACTGGTCGGCCTCTTTCAGGCGCAAAATAAAGGGATTGGCGGCCTCGCGCTTGGCATCGAATATCTCGAAAGCTCCACGTTCCTTAGCCATAACCACCGAAGAGCGATAGGCGGCCAGTGCCAAACACCCTGTGCACACTTACGCTTACGTCGGTGGCCTCTTGCGTTCCGCTAACGCAAACCCAACGCGCAATCATGTCGCCTTCGGCTGTTATGCCCACGCCCGTGCGCCTTCCCATGCTACTTTTGCGCTTTAATCTTCTCCCAAAAGTGATATTCTGCGCTCTTCCACCTCATCACTTTTGCGGGTCGTCTTTAATCTTCTCCATGATGAGGGTCTATCTTTCGAGTTCCAAAATCCACAATGTCGTCCATTATTCGCTGGGCAACAGCCACGTGTTTGAGCAAACTTGTCGAAGTCGAAATAGGCCTCTTTGGTAAACGGATTAACCACATAGCTAAACAAGTTTATGCGAAGCAGGCGGCAACTGTCGTACGGACAGAGCGGAATTTCGCCACAAGGGTTGGTGCTAACCGTGCGAAAGCCTAGGTCGGCATAGCAGTCGGGGATGCTTTCGCGCAGTATGGTGTCCCAGAAAAGCACGCCAGGTTCTGCACTCTGCCATGCGTTATGCACGATTTTCTCCCACAACGTCTTGGCGAAATTTCCTTCTTCACCTCTCTGATTGTCGCCTTCGATGGGGAACTGCTGCACGTGGCGGCTTGTCGTCTCACGGCCGCTTGCATAAAGCTATCGTCTATTTTCACCGACACGTTCGCGCCCGTAACCTTGCCTTCGGTCATTTTCGCGTCGATAAAGGCCTCGCTGTCAGGATGCTTAATGCTAACCGACAGCATCAGCGCGCCGCGCCTTCCGTCTTGTGCCACCTCGCGTGTAGAGTTGCTATAACGTTCCGCAAACGGGCACAAGACCTGTAGATGTAAGCGCCGAATTGTTTACGGGGCGAACCGCTGGGACGTATGTGCGAGAGGTCGTGCCCCACGCCACCGCGGCGTTTCATCAGCTGCACCTGTTCTTCGTCGATGCGCAGGATAGCCCCATACGAGTCGGCATCGCCTTCAAGTCCCACCACAAAGCAGTTGCTTAGCGATGCTACCTGGTAGCCATTGCCGATACCTGTCATCGGACTACCAGCAGGAACGATGTAACGGAAGTGGTCGAGCAGTTCGTAGATTTCTTGCAGCAGAGCGGGTAGGTACTTTCGCTTCGATGCGCGCTATCTCATTGGCGATGCGCCAGTGCATATCTTCAGGGCGATTTCTCATCAAGTATTACCGAAGCTATCCTTCATAGCGTACTTGTTTACCGACTCTCGCCGCCAGTTCGTCGCCGGCGAAATAATCTAAAGCGACCGCAAAAGGCCTCTTCATATGAATAAGTTTTATTATTTTCCATTACTAAACCTCTATTTTCTTTTTGCAAAGCCACAAACTATTTTTGATATTATCAAACGCCGTTACTCGAATTTTCCAGAATTGTACACGCGCTATTCTCAAACGTTCTCTATTTGTGGAGATTACGAACTACAACCACTCGCTGCATAAACAAAGGTTAACTTTCCATACAGACGTGTTCAGCATTGGGACCTTAGAGCCTTTTTCAAAGAGGACCAACATCTAAACGAATACAAATCAGACACTTAACACAACCGCCCTACTTCTAATCTTGCTCACAAAGTAAGATTCAAAGTAAAGAAGAAACACAGCTATAAAAACAAATGTGCACCAAAACAACACGACAACGGCCTGCCTCCACAACGCATCAGTTTACTAAAACGGAAAACCTCAACACGCTTTTCATTGCCAATGTTTCCCATTTTGCACAATTTGTTGTGTGCATCCGCAACACCACATCTACCCGCAAACAAAATCGCCATCTACCTTTAAGTTAGAAAATACTATCCACCTATTGCATGCCTTTCCACCAAGGCAGCGTTGACTTCCATGACTCTATTCTTCTGCCCTCTCCTCCCATGCATGTCATGATGGATAGTAAGGATTATCTTTTGAGGTCAGTGTCGTCTATGTGCACTATCTTGCATTTGTGGCCACTTCCCATGCCCAGTAGCCACATGATAGGTACTTTTAAGGTGATTAGTTTGTACCAAGGGGCATCCTTATTTAGGTTGTACCATTTGCCTATATGAGTCTTTTAATGCTTTTGTGCCGTCGCTGTCGGCAGCTTCTATTCATGTACATGCTTTATACAACCCTCGAGATGCAAGCTTTTGGGCATGTGTCCATCTCGTTATCTTTCAGGCGAGAGTTCAGCAAGACAAAAGCAACAAGTCCGTCTCAGATCCGCAGGTTTTGCCTCTTCGTCCATCCGCTGTGACGTAGTCCTACCAACTGCATAGTTTTCGTCCGGGGAATGTTTAGGAGAATGCCCTGATGAAACACGATTTAAAAATGTCAAAATAGATGGGGTTGTCATCATTAAAGCCTAGATAAAATAATCCAATGATTCGACATAAATACGTTGAAGCTCTGCATCCACCATCAGTGAGATATCTTGTTTGGACGGCATCAACGCTGTTGCAGGCAATAACGCGACAAACTGAACATCTGTTTTCTCCTGCTCTTGGCAAAGGACGCTGTCACCATTTATCCATCAGCCTCACTTTACAAAATTTTCTCAAAATGTTCCTATCCTTCAATTTATCCCTACTGGGTTGTTCCTGTCTTTCTTTGAACTTCAAATGTTATCATCAATAGTCCCATAATTACGCTTGACATTTTAAGTTAGAAATACTATCACCAATGCTGAACCACTTCAGCTACAAAGGAGATGCACCGGTGAGACTCGACTATCACTGCGCCAACGAGTGTACCCGCAGACCAGAACGGCCGTGCACGACAATTGCGCAATTTCGGCACCGTGGCCCATGCTGACCGTAGCCACCAACGGCCGCACCTGTGGTCCGTTGTATCTTGTCGCCAAACTCCCCTTCCTCTTGGTAGGCATCGTTGATGCAATATGCGTCCCAAAGCAATGCCCACCACGATTAAGGCTCTGCCTGCAACCTTGCCCACAGTTCTAAGCTCAGGGGAACTTTCAATGTGTGCGTGGTTTTCCACGAGGCATCGTTGAGCTTTTGGCAGCTCTATTCTTCCTTGTCCTCTTTATGCACCATGTCATATGGATAGTAAGTTATCTTTCGGTCCAGTGTCGGTCTATCTGCATTATCTTGCACGCTGCCACTTCACTGCCCAGTGCTGTGTAGCCATTTGACGTAGATGAGTATTATGCAAGGCATTTTTGTTGGTCTCTACCACGTTTCAGATATTCGTTCAGTGCTTTCTTAGTTTTCTCTTTTCTGGGTTTGTGTAACCTTGTACAGTCCCACGTATATGCAAGGAAAAAGCTAATGCCTGAGCATACGATCTGTCATACTTTTAAGTGTGAGTTAACATGAACCATAATATGCGTCAGTTAATCACTGGGGTTCTGTCTCTTCATCCACGTTTTAGTGTATTCGCAAGTGAGTCGAAATTTCTCATGCGTCTTTCCACCAAACAACGAGCCACGCAATTTAGTATTTCAAAATGGGCAGGATCGACAATATCGCACCTCGACGAAATCATCCATAGATCAAATAGTCCTCTGCAGATTCTTTATAGCCCCATTGAACACTTTATCTCTATAATATAGCATTTTTAGCTTAATGGACTGTACAAAAATGACTCGACTTGATCTTATTATTCTCTCAAGATTGATGAAGCATTTGGTTATTACTCTATAAGTACGTTCTAGCTGCCTTTTCAAAATGATCTCTGATCCTTTCTCCCTGCGCCATACTGCATCGAAACTTCCAAATCTTGCATAAATAGTCCCAGTACGCTTTTGACATGGTTAGAAATACTATCACCAATGCTGACCGCCCTCAGCTACAAGGATGCACCGATGGACCGCCTATCATGTGCGCCCAACGGTGTACCCACGCAGGACAAACGGCCGTACCGACAATTGCGAATTTCGGCACCGCCCATGCACCAACCAAGCCACCAACGGCCCGCTTCGTGGCCTGTGTCATCTTGTCATAAACTCCTTCCTCTTGGTAGGCCTCGTTGATGCGATATGCGTCCCAAGCACATACACGCATTAAGGCTCTGCCCGCAACCCGCCCACTGTTCTAATCACAGGAATTTTCTATGGTGCGTGGTTTTCCCAAGGCATCGTTAGCTTTCGCGTCTATTCTTCGTCCTCCTCCCAATGCACCATGTCGTATGGATAGTAAGGATTGTCTTTTAGGTCGGTGTCGTCTATGCAGCACTTTGGCCACGCGCCACCCCATGCCCTGCCACGATAGGTGCTTCCCAAGGTGATTTGACGTACCAAGGCATCCCTTGTTTAGGTTGTACCATTTGCCTATAGTCTCTTTTAATGCTTTTTAGGCCGTCTCGCTGTCTGGCAGCACACCTTTGTACAACTTATATAACCTCAAGAATGCAAGCTCGGCATGTGTCCTCATTAGCTTTCAGGCGCGAGTTCAGCGAGAACCAAAGCAACAAGTCCGTGCCCAGTCACGGGTTTTTGCGCCTCTTCGTCCAGAGCGTTGTGCTAGTCTACCAACTGCATGAAGTTTTCATCAGGAATATTTAAGAATGCCCAGTGATATTCTGTTTAGAATGTCACCGTATACAGGATTATCACAACTATTATCACGAGAGAGTAGTCAAAAGAGTCCATATAATTTTTGTAGCTCTTTTAGGTCACCGTCCATTGAATATCTTATTTGGATGATATCCATACTGTCGACTCCTACCATATAACAAAAGAACAATTCCTTTCTTGCTCTGTTGTTAGGATATACTTTATACTTGTTGATTGAAGTTAATCTCTTCTCCACTCTTTTCAAAATGTTTCCTGTCCTTCAATCTTATCCCTAATGGGGGTTGTTTCTGTTCTTCTTTTGAACTTCCAAAATCCGCATCAAATAGTCCCTAATTACGCTTGACATTTAAGTTAGGAAAATACTATCCGACCAATGCAGAGCCGCCCCAGCTACAAAGGGAATGCTACCGATGAGACCGCCTATCACTGCGTCAACGAGTGTACCCACGCCAGGACAAACAGCCGTGTTGACTGTACTCTATGTATTGCGTGGTTTTCCACAAGGCATCGTTGGCTTTTTGTGGCAGCCTATTCTTCCCTTGTCCTCCTCCCACTGCACCATGTCGTATGGATAGTAAGTTATTGCTCAGGTCGGTGTCGTCTATGTGATCACTTTAGCCACAACAGCCCGCTTCATACCCAGCTAGAATAGCAGTTCTTTTTAGATGACTGTTGTACCAAGGCATCCTTATTTAGGTTGTACCATTTTGCCTATATAGTCTTTGTTTAATGCTTTTTATAGCCGTCTCGCGTCGTCGGCAGCCTGTAATACTTACACAACCCCTTATACAACCCTCAGAATGCAAGCTTTTGGGCATGTGTCCTTTTCTCGTTATCTTTCAGGCGCGAGTTCGGCAAGAACCAAAGCAACAAGTCCGGTGTGCATGATCCGTGGTTTTGCCTCTTCGTCCAAACGTTGTACGTAGTCTACCAACTGCATAGAAGTTTTCATCAGGAATATGAAGAGAATGCAGTGATATTCTGTAGCGAGTGTCATCGTATACAGGATTATCACAACTATTATCACGAAGGAAGTAGTCAAAAAGGGTCCATATAAATTTTTGTAGTTCTTTTTAGTCCACCGTCCATTGAATATCTTATTTGGATGATATCCATACTCTCGACTCCTACTACATATAACAGAACAATTCACTTTCTTGTCTGTTTGCTAGATATGCTTTATACTTGTTGATTAAGTTAATCTCTTCTCCAACATCTTTTCAAAAATGTTTCCTATCCTTCAATTTATCCTCATTGGGTTTTTCCTGTTCTTTCTTTGAACTTCCAAATATTGTATCAAATAGTCCCATAATTACGCTTGCATTTAAGTTAAAAATACTATCACCAATGAACCGCCATAGCTACAAAGGGAATGTACCGATGGACCAACTTCACTGCGCCAGCAGGTGTACCCACGCCAGGACAAACGGCCGTGCCGAGGCACTTTCTATATGCGATGTGCCTTCCACAAGGCATCGTTGGCTTTTGTGGCAGCCCTCATTCTTCCTTGTCCTCCTCCCAATGCACCATGTCGTATGGGTGGTAAGATTGTCTTTTAGGTCGGTGTCGTCTCTGCATCACTTTGGACACGGCAACACTTCCCATGCCCAGTAGCCACGATATAGAGTACTTTTAGTGATTGTTGTGCCAAGGCATCCTTGTTTAGGTTGTACCATTTGCCTATATAGTCTTTTTAATGCTTTTTGAGTGCCGTCCGCTGTCGAGCGCTTGTATTGTACAAACCCTTCATACAGCCTCAGATGTCAAGCTTTTTGGGCATGTGTCCTTTTCTCGTTATCTTTCAGGCGGAGTTCAGCAAGAACCAAAGCAACAAGTCCGGTGTAGCCAGTCCGCAGAGTTTGCCTCTTCGTCCATCCGCGTGGTCGTAGTCACCAACTGCGCATGAAGTTTTCGTCAGGAATGTTTGGAGAATGTCTAGTGAAACACGATTTACTTCAGCGTATCGGTTCCTCAGATTCAAAACACGTAAAATCAGACAGAGAAACCAGATAACTATTTTTCAAATCTTTGATTTCTACCTAACCAACGAATATTGTATTTGCAGCAACCTAACATAATTTTCAGCAAAGCATATCGCATAAAAGCTAAATCAACAGGTCCTTCTTTTTCCCATTTTCTCCAATAAGGCATTCCGCCTGTCTTTATCCAACAATGTTTCTTTCCAAAGATTTTCTCAAAATGCTTTCTATCCTTCAATTTATCCTACTGGGTCCTGTTCTTCTTTGAACTTCCAAATATTTGTATCAAATAGTCCATAATTACCGCTTGACATTTGGGTTAGAAAATACTATCCACCAATGCAGAACCGCCCCTGCTACAAAGAGTATGCACCGATAGGACCGACTATCACTGTGCCAACGAGTGTACCCACGCCGGGACAAACGAGCGTGCCCGAAATGGTGCGCCAATTTCGGCACCGCCCTATCACCGACCAAGCCACCAACGGCCAGCACCGTGGCCTGTTGTGTCTTGTCAAACTTCCTTCCTCTTGGTAGGCCTCGTTGATGCGATATGCGTCTAAGCAATGCCCACCACGATGAAAGGCTCTGCCCGCAACCCGCCCACTGTTCTAAGTACTGGGGAGCTTTCCGATGTAGTGCGTGCCTTCTCCACCAAGGCATCGTGCTAGCTTTTGTAGCCTATTCTTCACCCTGCCCTCCTCCCAATGCACCACGTCATATGGATAGTAAGGATTGTCTTTTGAGGTCGGTGTCGTCTATGTGCATCACTTTGGCCACATGGCCACTTCCCATGCCCAGTAGCCACGATAAGTACTTTTAAGGTGATTGTCGTACCAAGGCATCCTTGTTTCTAGGTTGTACCATTTGCCCGATGTATTCTTTTTAATGCTAGTGCCTTGCACTGTCAGCAGCTTGACGTTACTGTATAGCCCTTAACTCTTTGAGAATCAGAGCTTTTGGGCATGTGTCCTTTTCTCGTTATCTTTCAGGCGCGAGTTCAGCGAGAACAAAGCAACCAGAGTCGGTGTCAGTCGCAGGTTTGGCCTCCTCGTCCAAACATGTGCACGTAGTCTACCAACTGCATGAAGTTTTCATCCAGGGGAATGTTTAGGAAGATGCCTAGTGATAACTACTGATTTAAAATGTGCATCAGTATGGGATGACCACCAATTAAAACCACGCAGAAAGTAGTCTAGAGAGTCCAAAATAAATTTTTGTAGCTCTTTTGAGTCCACCGTCCGGTGGATATCTTGTTTGGATGACATCAACGCTGCTGCAGGCACAACGCGACAAATGAACAATTTATTTGTCTCCTGCTCGTGAGGAGACTCTTTGTCATCTGTATGCTCCATCTAGCCTTGTTTTCGAGTCCCTCTCAAAATGCCTTCTGCCCTTCAATTTATCCTAATGGGTTGTTCCTGTTCTTTCTTTGAACTTCAAATGATTGCATCAAATAGTCCCATATTACGCTTGACATTTGGTTAGAAAATACTATCTACCAATGCTGAACCACCCCAGCTACAAAGGTATGCACCGATGAGACCGACTATCACTGCGCCAACGAGTGTACCACGCCAGGGACAAACGGCCGTGCCGACAATTGCGCAATTTCAGCACCGGCCCATCACCGGCCAAGCCACCAACGGCCGCACCCGTGGCCTGTTGCGTCTTGTCGCAAACTCCCTTCCTCTTGGTAGGCCTCGTTGATGCAATATGCGTCGAGCAATGCCCACCACGATTAAGACTCTGCCGCAACCTTGCCCACAGTTCTAAGCACTGGGGAACTTTCGATATGTGCGTGCCTTTTCCACAAGGCATCGTTGGCTTTCGCGGCTGCCTTTACTGCTTTGCACGGCCTTCGAAAGGTGGGAATTCGAAATGAGCGCATGACAGGTCTGGTTGGCAGCCTTCGAACGAACGGACTTTATTAACCCTTTTGCTTTCATTGGAGGTTTCGTTACCTTTTCCGGTTTCCTTGTGAGAGAACCCATCGTCAGTTCCCTGGTTGCGTAGTTGCTGATCCGCATATTGCCATCGCCATCAACGTGGGTCACAGTGCGTTTAAAGGTTCCGTTCTTTGTTTGCTGTCATTCATATGCCCTCTATGTGGCTGTTTGGTACTGCCCATCCGCCAAATGACTTTTCTCACCCAATCTTGGCTCGATTGTTTTGCCGAATACCCTTGAGTCTTTCCTCGATATCCTGCCCCACCAGGTTCGCATCATCCACAATATACTCGCAGTCTTGGTATGCCCGTCAGAACACTTCCGTTCTGGTAGGCTCGATGTCCAGCAAACGGATGTTCACTTCGGATGTTTTCTCCACCTTGCGGCAGCCATATGCCTGTTGGCTGCCATCTCTCCATAGTTTGCCTTTTTCATCGCATCTGTGGTACAGTTCGATCATCCCTTTCACATCATACAGCACCTGTCTTGTACGAAACCGACGCACCTGTCGTAGTCGAGCCATTGCGGGGACACCCAGTCCCAACCCACGGAGCACGCCCGACCGACGGGACGGTGAAGTCTGCCGTTATTTTGCCTCCCTCCTTTGCGCAAGAGGCAGGCGTCCTCGAACACCAACTGAGCCGTTCACCTTCACCCCCGCAGCACACTTGTCCCAATACAAAGGGTTGAAAGCAACGGCTTGTGCGTCAGCGAACAGATGCCGAACGGGAGGATGTTCACATTCGGCACGATGTCGGCCTCCGTAACGAAAAGTTCACCGTACAGCCGACAATTGTTGCTGTGCGTAACCCTATATTTGTGTGAAACTGCCTTGTCGCAAACCAGGGTACAGTTGTCCGAATGTATTTCTTGCCTCTTCCATAAGTTACTCCCGTGTTTGGTTCGTTCATTTCCAACGTCTCCACCATGTCTTCCCGCAGCCTGAGAACCTCCAATCCCTTGCCGTGACCTGTAGCAGCCGATGACCCGTTGCCACGGCGTACCAGTTTTGAAACAAGTGTTGAGGTACAGCTCCGCCTGACGATGGTGCCGTTCTTTAAGAAAGTGTAGCTCTCCTCAAAGTCGACGTTTAGGCGCGCCTCGATGTTGTACACCTTCGTAAGGTTCTTCAACATCGCTAAGAACGCTGGCCGGTTGAAGGCCTTCTGGCAAGTGTGGCCTTGCTACGACGTTTTTCACGAAGGCCACGGTCGTCTCTCGCGGAGCGATGTCGCTTTCCACATTGAGCGGCAGGTCCACTTCCCAAAAATAGTTTCTTTCAGCAAAGTGCGTTTCGTTCCATCTCCTCGAACTCCCTATGGTACCAAGGCTGGAAGAAAATGCGCCAAAAGCCATAGCCGCCAAAAGAGCGAGTGGACGAACTTCTCCTTGTCTTCCAACAGTTGGGACGTCCTGCCACCAAGGGCTCCACATCCGACGAGTATTCCCGCAATATCTCCGCCCGTTTAAGCTCCCAACGACTCCTAACGCCGTCAAAGTCGGTAATGTCCCTCACCGCGCCGTCATAGCCTACGGTCACGCGCATGTCTGAATACATGTCGCAAAAGTTCGTCGTTATAGTAATGTATAAGCGCCGTACCTTTGGTAACGTGCCGGTGATGTTCAATGCGGAAGAGCAGCTCCTCGCCATTGTCCTCCAAAAGGGTCAGTTCCACAAGGCGGTCACAAACAAACTCCGTAATATTGTTGCCCAAAAGTATGCGGTTGGCAGACGAGATGAGGTAATAGGATTGATGCCCTATTTCAGGCAATGGTAGTGTTGTCATAACGATTTCTGTTTCACGATTGGTTAACTTCCACATCACCGCCCGTCACGAAAGTGCAGTCGCCGCCGCCGACATTGGTGTTGGTCGAGCCTTTGAAGGTAGCCTCCGACGCTTTGCTTTCTATGGCAACCGCACCCGTTGCGGCTGTTGATTTCACGTCGCCCGTCTCTGCATTTGTAACGATGCCTTCCTCCGAAATGGTAATCGTGTTTTTGCCCTGCTATTGTTATCTTGCTTTTCCTCCAACAGGATGTTGCCGTCAGCGTCCATTTGCAAGCAGCTAGCACCTTTCCCTACGTTAGTGGCATAGTTCGCTCGCATTTACCACGTGGCTGTTGCGGCAGAGATGGTGCAGTTGTTCTTCGAACTCGTCGTTGTGTTCAGCAGCCGTCCATCGAGCCACGCCTTCCCGGGGTCGGCGAGGTCTCGCTGCCCGTCTCGTCGTTCATCGCCAGCGTACTTCCGCTGCGCGTGGTGATGCTCTTGCAGCTGTTGCCCTTGCCGCCGCCCTGACCCGTCCTGCCGTTGAACAGGCTCCCCATCACGTACGGGCGGTTGGGGTCGCCATGTCAGAACACCAGCGCGTGGTCGCCCACCTCGAGGATGAAAACGAAACCGCGTTGGTCTCAACGCCGTCGCGGCCCCCGCCGTCGGGCGTCATCGCGCGTATCCGGTCGGTGTGCATAGTTTGCCCGTCTGCGTTCGTCGCACCTGCACGGCCCTTGCCCTCCGGATCCGGCAGTGCTTATCACCGGACATCTGCGTCCTCGGCCCGGCCAGGAATCCACGTCGGGAAGAAGGCTGCGCACCCGATGGACGGCCTGAGACCTGTTCGGCATGTGGTTGCCCTCGCCACCCGAATGCTCGATGTCGACGATGGGGTACTCGCCCATGCGAGGGCCTTCGCCAGAGCTGCCCGTGCGCTCGCCGAAAGGGACTGGTTATCGCACCACTGGGCCCACGAGTGAGCTCCCGGCCTCCCGCTCGTCCCCACCACGTGGTATGACTCGGCGGCCCTCCGCCTCTGGCTCTTCCTCACGTGCATCTCCATCTCCAGCATGTAGTGCACGCGCGAGTGGAGCACCACTGCAGTGCAGGCTCAACCCAGACATCTCCATCGAGGCCTGGAGGCCTTGCTGCCAGACGGTCGAGGCGAGGGCTTGTTCAGCGTGTTTTCTGCCATGCTGTGGTCGTGTCGACGGGTAGGAGAACACCGGGCAGGGCGGGCCCAGCGTCTGCACGCCCGGCATCTCGAACAGGTGAGCGTCGTGTCCGAACTCCAGTTTCCACGGCCTTGGGTTTCCTCGGCATCGAACACCAGCCTGGGTGCCGTCAATCATACAACCACTCCTGGTACTTCTTGGCCAGCGCGCGGATGAACAGTGATCCGAGTCGAGCCAGTGTTGGCAGACCTGCCCACAGGCTTCATCGTGTTCCGTTCCCTGCGCCCTGCACGCCCGCCGCGGCGCACGGCTCCTATTTCCTCTCGCAGCGTGCGCCCGAGCCACGAGTGGCGGCGCTCTCGCCGTTCTCTCCGCAGGTGGGTGGTGGGAATGGCCCGACACGCCGGACCTCCTCCGCCGTCCAGGTTCTCGGCGGGCGTTCACCTGTCGTTACGACCCCGACGAACGGGAACGGTACAGCCTCGCGCTACTCTTCGGTTGTATGCGTTTGCCCAGCCATTCCGTACCGTCTTCCAGGGCGCTTGAGCCGCCACCTCGCAGTCAAAGGCGGAGGCTCAAAGCGGTGATGGTCGTTGATGGGTTGATGACGGCCGAACGACAGATGAATGAAAGCGGCTTTGCCGCCGATGCTCACGGCGATGTCGTTTGTTGGGTGTCCACGGGTTCATAAGGCGTTGTTTTTGGGGTTTCTAGTCGTGGTGGAAGTGAAAGCTGAAAACTTGCAATTTAGACTTGTCTCGCAGATGAAGTTGAGTAAACCAAATCCAAGAAACGGCAGCAAATTAGACCTAACATCCCTTTAACGATATTTCTAAACCTGGGGAGTGTCAGCTCGCCAGCCAGACCGGTCAACTCACGCAGCTCGACCTGTCAACTCGTCAGCGAAATGATCGACTCGTCAACCCAAAGTCATCTCAGCTCACCAACTCAAATCTAGTCAACTTTTCAGTGCGAATTTTGGCATTATGAGTGCCGCCTCGCACCAACCGCCTGCAACACGCAAAATCGATTCTCGCGGAGTTTGTTTTGAAGCCCAAAAGGGGTAGTTGTGCATGCAGGCGAAAATGAATATTTTTATTTAAAACCGATCGCCACTAACACCCGTTTTTGGGCGATTTGCAGCAAAAATGTAGTGCGTTTTTGGTGCTAAACGCAGTGCAATATGCCGCTAAACGCAGTGCGTTTTGGTGCTAAATGCAGGTGAATATGGTGCAAAATGCAGTGCGTTTTTGATGCTAAATGCAGGTGAAATGCTGCTAAATGTATACGAAAAGCATAAAAATACACTACGATTGCATAAACAAAACCCTTTCGAGACGCATGAAAAACATGGTCGGAAAAGGGCGAAATAGTCGTCAAAAGGTGGGTTTTTAGGGGGTAAAAAGCAGGTATTGGGCTTGAAAAATTATGAGTTAGCGACCAAAATAGAAAGGCAAAATGGTGCAAAATGCAGGTTCTGTTTCTTGAAAATAGACAAAACGAAAGGCGGCAAAGGTTAGAAATGGTGAGCTATTTACCTACTTTTTAACTCAAATATTTTCCGCTAGAACAGAGCGAAAATTAGAGTAGTGTGTAAAATAAAAGACAATAATTTAAGCTGAGTTGACGAGTTAACGGGTTGACAGGGCGTGTTGGTTCGTGAGCTTGTGAGTTGGAAGTGAATCTGACTGGGAGTTGGGAATTAGTGGCTTGCAGTTGGTGAGCTTGTGAGTCGGAAGTAGATATTTGGGAGTTGAGTGAGCTTGTGAGCTTGTGAGTAGTATATGTATTCAGGGAGTTAGGAGTTAATTGAGCTTGCGAGTTGATGACTTGATGAGTTGGTAAGTTTGTAAGTTGATGTTTTTCAGGAGTTGTTGGCCTATTGATGCGTTTATAAAGCCCGCATGGGTTGATTAATCCTGTACTTCGTATATGATGAGTAGCATATTTTGCCTTGTGTTGGCATCACAAAGACAGCAAGCTCCGCTCAGTTGTAACTATTCAGCAATAAGGCGTATAAAAACGTTAGTGATTATCAACAAGTTACACAAACAGACACATACAAAGTCTAGTAAAGTAATGTCATTTCGAGCCTTTTTATCACAACATTACGTTTATAAGTTCTTGATAACCAACGTTCATTGTTGCTGAATCAGTTACGCTCAGTTTATAGAAAGATTAAAAAGTCAAGACGGTTTCACTAACGTAATGGTTTACTTCTCTAGCACACTAGCTGATACACATGTCACTGAGGAAATCATGCCGCCTTGCGAGATGCTTATACAAACAATCGCATTCTATAGGGCTTCAATACCATGCTATATATAGATACTCTTTAACAGTTTCGTGTTCACTGTTGGGCTTTTCCTTCACTGTATTGATGAGAGGTCTATGAATTCTGGATCAGATATTTCCACGCGATAGGTGTTCTGAGTGAACTTTGCCTTAGTAGCCACAATGATCTTTGAACAATTTACGAAGGAGTTATATTTTAAGAAAGGGCATTGCTCCACCTTTATCGGCAGTTGGTAATCTATAACACTTGAAGGTAGGTTATAATTAATCTTAGAATTGATTACCAAACCACCAATAACATTTCCCTCGTTGTCAAAAACCAAGTACAATAAAGAACTTATCGCGTGTCAAATCACCATTCTTGGGAGTGATGCCACTTTGTTGATCAAGGCTAATAAGATAAACGTTCCCAACTTTAATATTATTCTGGGCAAGTTTGTCGCCAACATCTTCAAGTATGTCACCAAGACTTGTCATGATAAGGCATCTTCAACGGCTAAGTTTTTCTTTTGATATACGCTATCATACCATCAGAAGCCATTCCGTCTTTTGCCATCCCATTACATCCATCACCTTACAGCCATGTTGTTCAAAGGCGCGTTTCCATTCTTCGCCATGCGATTTAGCACGCAAGTCGCCATAAGGGAGGTACGCATTTTCAGATATAGACTCGTCCAGCACCTCTATATCCGCTTTTTGGATGAAATTCCTCATCGGCCTTTCGCTTTGCTTCTAGCATGTAATAAGCATCGTCTTTCCCTTTTGATACGCTATTATCCAACATGGATTGCAAATCTTTATCGCAAATTGTTCGCCTTTTACACAATTATAAAGGTTGGAAGGCACAGAGCCATCTGTGAGCGCAGAAATCATCAGACACCACTAAAGAGCCATACTTTTGCCAAATGTGCAACATTAGCAAAATATATAACCTTGAATACATGGTAATAGTCCAAAGCCCGTTTTGTCTTTATTCAAGATATATAAAACAATCTCTAGTGAGTCTCAACTTATCGAAATGTGTCATTTCCAGAAACTTTTCCGTACATAAGTTAACATATAATATTTACATAACAAACTTTTGTGCTTATTTTAACCTCAACCAACTCACACAACAGCATTAAGCCAAATATTTCAGCGACTTACGGTAAGTTCTGTTCAGTAAAAAACCAAATGCCTAAATATTTATATACTAACAACAAGCTCTCACAACATGTTTTCATATTGTTTTCTGTTGAACTGTATCTTTTATCAGAAGGGTCATAAAAGAAAATCAGAAGACTTACGTCCTCTGATTTTTCATGTTTCAATACGTCTATACCCTAGCCTCTATTTAGCCCTGAGTATAAAGTTTAGGATGTAATTGAGACTAATCAAAGCTAATCTTTTAAAAGTTCACCAGATGGTCGTTCGAACACCCTAAGAAAGCAGTTACACAGAGCCTAAATAATCTCAATCTGGATCTCAGACTCTGTCATCCCCTATTGGCTTGACTTTAAATTTTTGATGTGGTCATGCACGACGTGTTTTTGTGATGTCGACCAGAGAATGCCTTACGACCGACGTTTTTCTATCTTAGCATAACTAATATATATTTTTATGATTTCGCGGTTCAAAGACTCTATGGAATCTGTTTAGAAAATAACTTAGTGTACATCCTAATCACTCTATGATTTTAGGACGACTACTAAAATTTCAGTGCAAAGTTACACATTTTAGCTTACACAAAGAGTTAACGCAAACAGATTTTAGAAAAACTTTTTCTAGCTACCACAATTAGTTTTTTTCTCTTCAACCTTCTCAGAGCAAATTTAGATGCATAAGCTAATGCACCCGTACAGCCTACAGCACTACTATCGCTAGTATGTCATGTCCCCACTACGAGCCAAAACTTCGCTAATAAGTTCGTTAAAAATCGATTGTATAGTTTTCAAAGAGATCTCGTTACTTTGCAGGAAATTCGGTGTAATAGTGCCATTTAAAATGAGAAAGAAACACAACAAAAGCGCACCAGCCGCTACGGGTTGCAGGTAATAACGCTATGCATAAGCACCGCACTGGTGCTTATTTTGCTGAGGCATATAGTGCTCTCGGTATTCAGCACACGTAACCTTACCAACTACGTAAAGGAGAACCTCGTAGTTACCATGATGCTCGACCAAGACCTAACAAACCCCGAAGCGCAACGCCTTTGCACACGCTTGCAGGCGCGCCCGTACATAAAGAGCCTCCTTCATCGGTAAAGAGCAGGCCCTTAAAGAACAAACGGCCGCTATGGGCGGCGACCCTAGCAATTTGTTGGGGGCGACAGCCCGTTCCTGGCATCCATCGAGCTAACCCAGCAAAGGCGGTGCGCCAATAACGACTCAGCAATTGGTTTCGAAAGAACTCAAAGCCTATCCCAGGTGGCCGACATCACTTATCAACACGAACTGGTTGAGGACGTGAACAGTACCCTAAGCAAAATATCTTTGGTGCTGTTGGCACTGGCCGCACTGCTCACCTTCGTGTCGTTCTCGCTCATCAACAACACCGTTCGCCTGGGCATATACGCCGCCGTTTCTCCATACACACCATGAAACTAGTTGGTGCGTCGTGGGGATTCATCCGCCGTCCCTTCATTAAGCAAGCCGTCGGCGTGGGTATTGTGGCCGCCTTGTTGGCCATTGTGGTGTTGGCATGTTGTGTGTACGGGCTTTATCGCTACCAAGAGAATATGCTGAGCATCATCCTTGGCGGGTATTGAGCCATAACGGGCTGTGCCGTGCTGCTCTTCGGCATCTTCATCACCGCCATTTTGCGCCATCTCTCGGTGAACCGATGCGTATGAAGGCTGGCGAACTGTATAAAATATAATAGATTGCAAGGTAAGGCACACGCTGACCATAATAAAGGTGTAATTCGACCGAAGAAACGGCCGACGCTTTGCTTTGACAATCGCCACTATATATACGATAAGGGTGCGTCGACCGAACAAAGCGGAAAAACATCCGCCTAACGCGTCACACATTATAATCATATGGTGTAAACAAACATCGAAACATCAATGTTGAGGTCACGTCGCATCTACGCCAACACGCGACATGGCTAACACACAATGCAGAATGACAACAAACATGGATAAAAAGAACTTCGCTTTCGACAAGATGAACTTCATCTTGTTGGCCGATGAGCATAGCAATTGTGCTATTGGGACTAATACTGATGGCGGACGGCTCTACCGAGACCGCTTTCAACGACATTTTCAGTACCACACGCATCAGAAGTTGCCCCCGTGGTGTGCTCTTGGTTTCATCTCCATCATCTACGCAGTGATGCGCAAACCCAAAAGACCCGAAAAGAGCAGCAAGAAGAGCAGCAAGAAGCGTAACACGACATGGATATACTGCAAACCATTATCGTGGCCTCGTGGAGGGACTCACCGAGTTTCTCCCGTATCGTCTACAGGCCACATGATTATTACACAAGCCTGTTGGGCATCCATAGCGACAGTTTGTGAAAAGCCTTCGACGTTATCATTCAGTTTGGGCGACCATCCTCGCGGTGGTGGTGCTTTATTGGAAACGCTTTTTAAAGCTCGACCACTCCACGCCTCCCGAAGGACTGACGCCCGTTCAGCGCACATTGCGCAAGTGGGACTTCTACTATAAAGCTGCTCGTTGCCTTCATCCCTGCGATGATTGTCGGCGGACTTTTCAACAAAGTACGATGATGCCTTACTGGGAAACGTGATGGTGGTGGCCGTCGATGCTCGTTGTGGGCGGCGTGTTTATGCTGTTCTGCGATAAGCACTTTTCGGCAACGGTTCGCCCGAAACAGCTCACCACCACGCCGTGCGTTCGCCATTGGCGTATTTCAATGCCTCGCTATGGTACCTGGTGTGTCGCGTTCGATAGCTACAATCGTGAGGCGGTATGACACAAAAAGCTCACGCGAAAAGAACGCTGCCGAGTTCTCGTTTCTTCCTCGCCGTACCCAGCCATGTTTCGCCGCAACGATCCCTCGATTTGCTGAAACTTTTCCTCCACTGCATAAGACTGGCGACTATTCTGTAACGCCAGCCATGCTGGCAACAGTGGCTCGCAGTGCGGTGGTGGCGCTTCGTTGTGGCACTCTGTTGCCATCAAAGCCTTCATCGCCTGCACCTCACCAAATACGGTTTCCGCGCCTTTGGTGTGGCCACCGCATCATCGTGGGTGGTGCCATCTGGCGTGGCTGCTCGCGGGTAATTCACTAGCCCATGGTCAGACTAATGAATATCCAAGGCGAGATTATCTGCATCGACAAGCCCTGCGAGATTACTTCTTTCGGGGCGTTGGCTCGCGTCAGGTACTTGTTGTCGCGACGTCTTGGCGTTAAGCGCGTAAAGATTGGACACGCAGGAACGCTCGACCGCTGGCACGGGCGTATTGGTGCTGTGTACAGGTAAAGGCAACAAAGCGTATTGCGGAGCTGCAAGCCCACACCAAAGAGTATGTGGCCACCTGCAATTGGGTGCTACCACGCCTAGCTACTGATATGGAACATCCTGTTAACGAGACTTTCAGAAACAAGCCACTATCACTCGCGGGGCCATCGACACCGCCCTACAACAGTTTGTGGGCGAGATACAACAAGTTCCGCCAACGTCACAGTGCCGTAAAGGTGAACGGCGACCGCGCCTACGACCTTAGACGAAAGGAAAAAGACGTGGAACTGGCACCGAAAGACGCTACGAATAGACGAAATAGAAGTGCTGAACTTCGACCCAAGCCAAATACAGCTCTCATCCGTGTGGTCTGCGGCAGGTACGTACATCAGGCCTTGGCGCGCGGTGTGGGACGAGCACTGCAAAAGTGGCGCATATCTCACCGCCTTACGCGACGTACAAGGGTGGGCGACGTGCGCGTGAGAGAACTGCCCTGCAACTGGATTCGCTTTAGATGGCTCGACCAACAAGACATCAGAACTCCTTTCTTGGGAATAAGGTAGTAAGGGAGTAGAGGTAAGGAAGCAAGGTTGTAAGGGTAAGTAATAAGTAGTAAGGAGAGTAGTCAGGAGCAAAGCCAATAATTTGGTTGCAGAGAGGCCAAACGGACTTGTTAACTCATTAACTCGCTAACATGAACTTGCAAACTCGTAAGCTTATAGCTTGTCAGACTCGTCAGCATGCAACTTGCAAACTCAGCTCAATCGTAAACTCGTCAACCTGTAAACTTGAGAACTCGTTAACTAACTGCGAACCTGTGAACCTCCAAACTCGTTAACTGGTTAACTCACTAGCTCATCGGCTTGTAAACTCGTCAGCTCGTCAACTCATTCAGTAACAACCCCTCCACAATATAAAAACATCAACATGAAGCTATCACGATTCAACTGAAAGCTGCCGCAGAGCTAATCGCCCTGTATCCCAACAGCGTGTATCACGAGATAAAAACGAAAAAGGGAGAAAAGGAAATGTCGCGACTGACACGCCGCGACGAATGCCGACTGATGGTACTTCACAAGAAGTCGGGCACTCATCGACTTCTCTTCCGTAAAGACAAAAAGGAAAACCAGTAAAGGGCGACTTCCTCCAATTCCGCGACGTGATAGACTATTTCGACGAGACGACACGTTTATTTTCAACGATACAAAGTGTTCCCGGCTCGCCTATACGGAATGAGAAGACCGACGCCAAAGATTGAGGGTGTTCTTGCCACGCGAACTCAACCAAGAAATGCGCCTTTGGGATGTTTCTGGTGGAGCCTGCGCGCAAAATACGCATTGGCAACAAGCTATTTCTTTCGACGACAGCGGAACAATGGTGGCCGAGGTGATTGACACTTTACCACGAGCCGCGGACGCACGCTGCGCTTTCTCTCGACTGCGACCCGATGAGTTCAAACGTTCGCTCTTCGCCCTCGGCGAATCGCCCCTACCACGCTACGTCATCGACAAAGCCGCGAGAACCACCACGCCACGGAAGACATGGAGGACTTCAAAACCATCTACGCGGCCAACCGAAAGGCGTAACTCGCACCTGCAACAGGGACGCATTTCGGTCGCGAGCTGCTTAAACAGAATGGAAATTCGCGGCATCAACTCGGCATTCATCACGCTCCATTGCGGATTGAGGCCTTCCACGACATTGAAGTGGAAGACTTAACCAAAGCACAAAAGTTGATTCTGAATCAATGCACATTGGGGCAGAAGCATGCGCCATCGTGAATAAGACTAAGCAGAAGGCAGACGCGTTTGCGCCATCCGGAACGAGCGTGGTGAAGCCACTGAGACGGCCGTCGGCACCGACGGGATCACTAGAAAGAGTACACGGGATGGACCAATCGCTTTATCTTCCCGCCCTACGACTTCGGGCTGGCCGATACGATGATGGCCAACTTCTACCACCCACTCTCCACTTTGTTGATGTCGACAGCTGCATTTTGGCGGCTACGATCTCGTGATGGGAAGCCTATCGTCTGGCGGTAGAAAACAGGTATAAGTTTGGCTGCTTTGGCGACGCATTGCTCATTCCTCAACGACTAACAGCCGTGCACGAACGCAAAGGTTTACGCCAGGTCTTGGGGGCTAGCGGGCGACCGCGAAAGCAATATCAAGCTAGCCATCAACCAGATATCAGAGCTGATTGGCCCCGTTGTGCGCCAATCGGCTCTGCTCAGAAACTCGCCCTTAGGGGGTTCAGCTCGGCCAACACCTTCATCAATGCGGCCGTATGTAGCCAAACATCGCTGTCGCCAAGGCGGTGTTGAAGGCCACATAAGACATCGAACGCACATTGGGACGCACCCAAAAAGCACTGATGGACGAGTACCACGACCGCCCAATGAACATCGACATCTTGCTTTACGACGACCTGCACGTGAACAGGACCCGACCTCGTGATACCGCACCCACACATGAACGAACGTCAATTTGTTCTTCAACCCCTGAACGAAATCATCGAGTAATCGCACCTGAACGGGCGTTCGGCGATGCCACTGGCACCTTGCCAGAACGCAATCACAAGTCAACTGCCCATGAGGCGAAAAGCGTTGTCCCTGCTTTCGCTCGCCAATTATAAGCAGACAACGAGCTTTCCCCACGTTCACCTTTCTCATTATGGCAGTGCAAAAAGCAGCATTAGGCTCTCCATTGCAGACCACATTTCAAACCCACACTATTCACCATTCTCATGCTCCATCCCCGTCCCTTTGCTTTCCCTCGTCCTCTCGGCATTGTCGCTTTGCGGTTTCGCCCAAAGGCAAACAGTCTGACAGCTCACTCCTCTTTGTTGGCACGCCCACCGAAGATAGCCCTTCGGAAGGCATCTATGTGTTCCACTTCAACCAAAAACAGGACACTTCTCACTTCGTTCTTCAGCCAAAGGGCAGGTAATCCCTCGTTCGTGGTTTTTGTCGCCAAACGGCAACCGATTGTATACCGTGAGCGAGTTCAACGATGAGCGACAAGGCGTATTAGCTTTTGGCTGACAACCCGAAAACAGGACGTCTTTCAAACCCACTTTCGTCATCAACCAAGGCCGGCGACAGGCTCGGCGACGAAAAATCGCCCAGGCAGCGACCCTGCAGCAGCCTCTACACCGATGGGCATTGCCTGATAACGGCCAACTATTCGGTGGCGACCTCAGTGCGTTTAAGCTCGACAAGCAAAGGCAGACTGCATGGAACAGCACAACAAACGAGATTTAGCGGACGTGATTCGGCAGCCGTTTCACCACATCCACTGCGGACTTCCACGCCCGACGGCAAGTATTTCTTGGCCACCGACTTAGGTAACAACCGCATACACAGGTTTGATTTCGCCCCCACGGACGAAATCTTAGCCAACCCCACGTGGCCTACGAGGTAAAACGCGGCGAAGGACCGCGCATATCACGTTCGACAAGGGCGGAAAGCATCTCTATCTCATCAACGAATTGGGCGGAACGTGCGTGGTTATGCGTTATAACGACGGCAAATTAACCGAAATACAAACGCTAATGGCCGACGAAGGAGGCGGACGACAGTAGTGCGGACGTACACATCAGTCGATGGTAGGTTTCTACACGTCGCATCGCTTGAAAAAGACGGCATTGCCATCTTCATCAACCCACAAACGGGTCTGCTCACAGGTGGGCTACCAATTAACAGGACTTCACCCCGAAATTTCACCCATAACACCCAACGGCAAGTACCTGACTTGTGGCCTGCCGAGACGACAACACGGTACAGATTTTTCGAGGCGAAACGCCAATACTGGCCTGCTCGTCGACACGCGAAAGCGCATCAATCCTGAGGCTAAGCCTGTATGCCTACGCGTAAATCCCACGTGCTGTACGCTCTCCGTATATGTAAATAGCAATCACGGGCAACACGCCTCGCACACATACGCAGCGCAGCTATGCCACGCCCATGTGCCACCCAACATGTAGGTCATACAGCACATACGAGCGGTCTGCCCAGGCATACGCATATCCACTTCGTGCTTGCGCCATCCTCACGCTCATCCCACATCAGACTTACGCCTATCCTACATCAGACCTGCTTATCCACATTCAGAGCTGTGATACGAGCATGAGAACGTGCAAATGCGAGCCTGTACCGCGTAGCATCCGTTACTACGCGCCCAGCATTCTATTGACAACATAGCAAAATCAAACCAACAACACTATGCAACTACCAAAACTCGTAGCCATCCCCAGCCCCATTCCACATTCCACCCTGTCGCACACGTCCTCCTCGTAGGTTCTCTTGCCCCAGAACATAGGCAAACGGTTTATCGATGCCCAATTTCGGGCTACCGTCAACCCATTCGGCGTGATGTACAACCCGCAAGTATTCTGCATACAGTGGAACGTTGTAGCGAAAAGTCCTGCTGGCCATCTTTACGTTGGGCACAAACCATGTTATTGTTGGAAAGAGACGGGCGAAATAGCCGACAACTGTCGCAAGCTACCCCAAAAAGCTTTTTGAGGAAAAGGAGCTATCGGTAGACGAATGTGTGGATTTCTCGAACCAAGCCGTCGGCATTTTGAAGCGCAGCGCAACAAGTGCAGATTGTTCTCACGGTCAGCATCCGTTATGCCAAATACGGTTTTGTGGCTAGCGGCTCATCAGAAACACACTGCTTTTGGCCACGCACCGTTTTGCTTGGCCTTCGACCCGATTGCTACATCTTTTCCCGCCTACAGAGCTAATGGACGACGAGCTGCGCGATTACCGTTTCTATGCTCTGACATGCTCCATCCTCTGAACAGGCCGTGGAATACATCTGGCAACGCTTTGCCGATGCCATCTCTCTCATTCTCTGCCCTTTTTAAAGAATGCAGCCTGCAAGCCAACTTAACCACAAACCCTAATCCCGACGATTGCAGAATACAAGGTTTCCTTGCCAAGACCTGCAAGACATACGGGCTTTGGAAACAAAAATACGGCCACAGACAGACTCAACCTGTAAACATGGCCAAACACGATGATTAGAGCAGTTCACTTAGTAGAACAATAACGTATTTACAAGTGGGCCTCGCTTATTAGAACCCCAGTTTTGCATGTAGCCTGGTTGCATGAGTCACAAACATCCACCGGCGAACAAGTTAACCCTCTAATGGTAGCGGCTGTCTACTAAACTACGAGGTGGTAATCAGTACAACAAATTGCGATTTACGCCAGTTGCGTCGCCGAAATGCACCTTCGTTATCTATAAATGGACTTATTTTGCCAGGAGGGCGGCAGTCTTCACCCTTTGTTATCCTGGCGAGATCGTTTGGAATGCTGCACGTCGAGCAGCATCTTGGTTTTAAAGGAAAGTAGCAAGTACAGCTTCAAAAAGCCCCATGTACAAGTATCTCTTATCTCCATCAACTTTCACTTTCCATTTCTCACGATCATGTTCTTTTTCCGTTAAAGCGAAAGTTATCAGCGTTCCATCGAGCTTGAAATATCAAACGAGATATCCGCTGCTCCTCACGTGTTTCTTCCCTCATCAAAAAGCCCCATATCTCTTCCATTCCTTACGAACTTTGGCTTGAGGATTCAGCAACGATGCAGCTGCTTCATCCCTTATCAACGTCACTGCTACATGATGTCACGACAACCAAAGCTGCCGTCATGGCCGCTAAAGGCCGCGCTACAAGATACGAGTAATTTCTGCACCATGGCGTACAATTTGAATTATTGGTAGTGTTGATACTATATTACTTATTTGCTCGAAAAGTGCCCGCCATGACAGTAGTCGCTCAGACTGTTCGTTGAAAACCGCGAAAACGTTCTTTTTGTTCCTCGAAAGTGCGTTTTCTCGCTACAATGGTCTGAGCAAGGCTCGAACGTTGTTCATTTGGCTTAACAAAAACGTTCTTCTTGGTTTCTAAAACAGATATTCATCTTTTCCACGGCTTTGCGTAAACATGGCAACAGTGCACTATCTGCCCATTAACACGGCACGCACTTTACATCTCAACCTCGCATTTGTGTTTTGTTATGGTATCCTTTGGCAAAAGGTACGTTTTATTTTCATAAAATGCAAGATAAAACAAAAGAAAATCTACAAAGTTATAGTCAAACAGAAATTGCCTTTGGGAAATTGCCGTTAGAAGAAGGCAAGACATGAATAGCCTGCTATCAACAAACCCTTACACAGGGGAGAAGGTACTTCGCTTGCTAACGCTGCAACAGCGACTGTCTTAATCAATTCTGTTTGACTTTCTTGGAATTGACAAAGCAACAGACAAGACCACCATCCACAGCGAGACAACTTCGAACATGCGGATAGCCATTGCCTCTCCACCACGGACAAGCAGACAGAAAGAATGTAAATTTGTTTCCTAACGATTGTTTTTAGCCATTTTCATTTTAGTGTCTGGCCAAACGCTGCTGGTGCGCAAACATCCCTTCGCCCATACAGCTCACACCAGGCTTGTCTCGCTAACGCAGGATGGAACGGTGCGCAAACATCCCTTCACCCATACCCACACCTTATACACTACGCGCGCGTGTGCGCGTGCGCGTAACTAGCTAATCAGTTCTCTGTGCAGCAAACTGCCTATCACACAAAAGCCTTGTTGTCTCAGCACTTTAAAAAGTTCCTCCGACATGCTTTCGTTGGCCGCTTTGGTATAGCGAACATCGGTGTAAACCTGCGCCAAAGTCTCCTTCTTGTTCTCGACAACAAAGGCCCTGATAACGGCTAAATCCTGCTTTCGCCGCATAAAAAGTCGTCTATCTTCGTGGGCGTATAGTCGCGATAAACCTCATCGTGAACAAGGCCAGAAAGCGGAAGTCGGTCGCTCAATAGCAGGCTGTCTCATCCAGGCCAACCAAAGATGAGCGTAGCCACAGGCGACCACCAAATGCAGCAGTTCCAGCACGTCTATAATCTGCTGGGCGTTATAAATGGTTGTGCCAAGAAAACAATAACCCAGCCCCTCTTCTTCGGCCAAGCAGCAAAAGGTCTGCGTAAAGAGCAAGGCATCTGTGGTCGCATTCATAAACGACAGAAAGTTGTCGTAGCTAGGATGCGCCTTTCTCTGTTCGGCCCAAAGCGTGGTACGCCTGAAATCGGCACAAATGGTTAGCTACCACAGGGCTTGCGTGGTCATTGGCTGATTGAAATGGGCAGGTGCAAGTCGGCGTTTTTGGCTCGCATCGCGCGTAACCACCACGCTGTACAACTGCAAGTTACCCATTGTTTGTGTACGTGCGGCCTGTTCCAGCAAGCCGTTGAGCAACTGTTCGCTCACGTCGTCGACCTTATATCGGCGTAGTGGTTGTTCGATTCTGCAATGATTTCATCATGATTTTATTTGTTGTTTGCCCCACAAAGATAAGGATAGAAAGTACGGAAAAAGCATTCTTCTGCGCGCCATAAAATGGTGCGAAAAACATCGCTCTTAGCGAAATCGTTTAATCCAAAACATCCGCCAACACACATTGTCACCCTACACCGATTTAGCACTTTCAAGTTGTAAACAAAAAGGCGCACAATGCATGCGAAAAACTTAACAGAATGTAAATTATCGCGACTCAACGTTAAAAGAAAACTACTAAAATATACTAAAAATAAATCAACAAAGTGAAAAATACATCAGCTAATAATTAAAAAGTGCTAAATCACAGAAAAAAGGGAACTATAAAAGTAACAACTTAACAGATAATTGTGTATCTTTGCAGAGCAATGTCACTAATACAGCATTTCAGTATAGTTTTCATTAATTGTTACTCTACTATCTATAACTAACCAGATGACGGTCTCTTCATCTATCACCAACTAATAGGGTCTATCAGAGACCACGGGCCCCAAGGGAGGTTAAACCATGAAACTTAAAAAGAAAGAGTTATGATCAGGAAGACTATGAGCTCGACAATGTTTACAATGAAGAAGAACTTTACGGTCAAACAGTGGATTCTTCTATATGGTACACGTAACAAATACGCGTGGATTTTTCCCAACAACAGGAACTTGCTTTAGCATAGGCATAACAAATAGGGCAAAGACTTCATGAAGGAATAGGAAAAAGGGTCTAGGATGCATCTAATCATGTCACTTTGGACTTTTATGCCCTCACCCTCTCCACTTGCCCACATGAGAATGGCCGAAAGTTGGGCAGAATGCCTACCCTAGCTACGATCAACTTACAGAAAAGAAATCACTTTACCACAATGAGAAAAGCAAACGAAAAGGCATGCCTATGCTGCCGCGCTCGCGGTTTTATGTATGATTACCCTAACAACAGCCTGCACTGCCAGCAAACAGGCCAACAACGACATTGAGCAAATCAGCTATCACGAGGCTGAAATTTCTTCCTGAACCAAGGGCAAGAACTGGCTGGGGCGAAAAAATAACCAACGACAAAGAGCTTCGACAAGTATTTTCGGCTTGGCGGCATTCATGGGGAAAGGCGGCGAACCCACTCGCGTGACTTCGCCAGCAGGTTTATCCTGCCCATCGTTCTGCGAAACCGACTGCGAAAGCCGACATCACCGCCGTATCTCAAGCGGTAGCGCCTCGGTTATCAACCCTCAACTACAAGGTAAAGGTGGGCGAAAAGCGCGATTTCATACACCGTCCCATCATGTTGCTCGTTGCAGACAAGGCATACAGAGATGCTGCAGGTGCAGCTGAACAAAGAATAAAGTACACCAATGGCGTGGCGTTGACATGCGCCGCGCCACTTCTACGTACATACGCAAATAGCTGCAAAACAGCCGAGGCCTTGCATCATTCCATTCAAACAGCCAAATTGCCGAAAAAGAACACCACAAACAACCCCACAAGCCGTTGCCTAGCAGCAAAGGATGAGCGAGCCTAGCTCGGATTCAATAAAACATTCCCCATTTCATATCTGCCAAAAAGCCTATATGGCTTTTACTTCTTAACTAATTCCCGCTTGGTGCTGCTTCAGATGCTGCACCACATCGATTGATAGGAATGTCCAACACTTTTGCATATAAAGAGTTTTTCAGAAACAATTTTATTGTCATTCTGAGAAATACGTCCTCCTCTGTTAAAAATCTGAATGGGTTCAATGTAGCTGTCTCTCTGTTGGTTTGCGTAAACGATGAGGCACAATCTGCACTTCGAAGGTAGGCCTCACGCGCGTTTAGATATTCCTCTTCATCGTTTCTAAGTGTAATCTCCTTACGGCCATATTTCAGCTATTGTCGAGCATATTATAGAACTTTCTGGTGAGCATCAAACCGTCTGTAGAACGGATGTTCTTTTTATCTTGCAGACATTGAAATGTGTTGAATGCAATACCTTTTCGACACATAACGAGTTTCATCGGCCACCTGTATCCAGCAGGATAATATTTCCGCTTTCTGGTTCATGTGTTAGAAATGCTTCCAAAAGCATGTACTATCAAAGAGGCTGATACGACTGAGACCATGCGAACTAAGGATGAGGTATCAACAATCGTTCTCATCAATACACAAATTTGTTAATCTCTTTCGGTTCAATGTCCATGCCTTGCAGAACTCTTGCTCCCCAATAACGCCGCCACTCAAGGCCAGGGTAAAGATCTCGGCCAATGTCGGCTCTTATAGGCTGTGGGGTTCTTCCTTGCGTTTTCAATGCCTGCCTTATCTTCAGCTTTCTTGATCTCCCTTTCATATTCTTTTGCCATTGTTCCTCCATTTCTGACTTGATGTCAAGATATTGCATTACGACATCTGAACAAGCAATTGGTAAAGAGCTGAACTGGCTTAAGTTTGTTTCTATGAAATCTGTTTCACCCAAGTCATTGCCCATGATCATTTCGCCAAATCAAACAAGGGAATGCTGTCCAACACTAGCCATATCCTCGCTGAGCAACAGAAGTAAACAAGGTGTTACATCACCTTTCCACCTCGAAACAAGAACATCAGGGCGCGACGTAGCGGCAACATCCACCTGTTCTATTTTCTCTATCAAGCAGATAATACCCCCAGTTCGTGTACAGCGTAAGATTTCCGGCTAAATGAGTTTTGCATGCGCTCAACACAATGGCATTTAGGATGAATGTAGAATCCATCCACGTTTGCCTTGTCTTTATTGCCGACATCATAAACTCGAACACGAATATCTTTTGCTCGCTTAACTTGTTGATGAAGTTCTTTAAAAAGGTTCGCTTGTCATTTGTAAACAAGGGAAGTACCATTTTACGCATTTCAGAATGCAAATTCACGCAGTTCAGTTGCGGTGTTCACCACAGGCAATTTCCTTTCAAGCTTATGTCCGACAATTTGAAAATGGTGTTCAACCGCGTTTTCAAAGTCTTCAAACTCTCACCCTAGTCCTTGCCCCAAATTCAAGTCGGTGCCAAATGTGGCCTTTACGACGCACCTTTCTCTTGTTTCCGGGTGTAATGGTGCATATAAAAACGATCCTTTGTTAAACACCCTATCTATAGCTTCCAACATTCAAAAGGAATGCTGTCGTGATAAACATCCTCCCAAAGTAAGTGCTTTCCTCAAATTCTTAAATCTCCCAGTCAATTTCCTCTTCACGACATTCAGTGACACTGGCAGATTCTTTATGCGTTCCTTTGTTAATTGACGCTTTACTCATTGCTCTCAGAGGGGATGAACGACGTTGCAAATATAAGAAAATAAGTAATTCTTTTTCCAAACAATTTCTTCTACATTAGTGAAAACCTCGCGAACATCTTTAACACAACGGCGCAACAGCGTGGGTGTAATCATAGCGGCAAACTTCCCATCAAAGAAGTTTGCCGCCTAGTCTTCTATGATGATGCTCGCCTATGTAAAGGCATCAACCGCGGAATCTACCAATTCAGCTCAATGCTGCCGCATCGCCATCACCACAGTCCAGGCTGCTTAACGCCGCCCAAATCGTAATAAGGATGAGCCGTAAGGTTATCGCCTGCACATAAAGCGAATAGTTGGAAGCCGTCCATTGCAGCTTTAAGTCCACCTTGGTATAGGGTGATAGCCATTCATTCGTTGCTGCCAACGCATCGCCCAGTGCGCCGATAGGCGCGAAACGATGTGATGGTCTACCGTTGCCGTAAACTTATGGCGCAGGTATTCCAAGGCATAGAGCGACTTATGTATGGGCTGCGTGGTTTCGTGCTGTGCTGGTGAATGATAGGCATAACCCAACTTAACGGCCGTAAAGGGACTGTTTCGCCCACAGCTCTCTTGGCATGAAAGCGAGGTCTACCGAGGCCCCCATATTGTCCAGTTTGCCAATGTTCAGGGCATGATAACGGGTTGATGCAGCCGTTTCGAACACCCAGTCAATCATGTCGCGCCCATTGCTATAAAGGCGTTCAGTTGCGTTTCGAGGGCCGTTGTGCGATAACGCGCCCCCAGCTTGTAGGTGTTCACGCGTTCGGGGTTAAAGTTCATGCGTCGCCCACCTGTGCGCGGTTGCTGATGTGAGGTCGGTATAAGTTGGCAGACGCAAGGCCTTGTTCCACGAGGCATACACCTTCCATTGCACGTTTGGCCGCCAAGAGATGTCTACACCTGGGTAAAACCGCAGACCGCCCGATAGCCACGTGTTGTGGTTAGCCAACAAACCGGCCGAGAGCGTAAATGTGTCAGCACCACGACTATGTTCTAAAAACAAGCTCGTGTTGGTTCTTTCCCCCGTCTTTCGTACATTCGGTCGCTGCCATGTATGCTTTTTCCATTGGTCGGCGAGGCAAGGTTTCGCCGTATGCCGTGCTCAAAATCACCTCCTTACGAAGGTCTGCCCTAGGGCTGTTTTGCCCAGCAGCCAGTTTACCACCGTGTTTAACGACCCGCCAAACACGTCTGTTCGATGGTAGTTTCTCGCCTTTTGCGGCACCCGTCATGCCGCGTTTCCATTGGTAATGGTCCCAATTTCGCTGCCAATAAATGGTTGGCGAGAGGGTCAGCACGTTGTTGGCCACGGGTCGGATGTTGCTACCCGCCGAGGCGATGAACCTCCGCGTGGCCTCATATTGGTTGTCGCTGGCAATGCCATAGATGTTCCTGCGCCGTAATCCTAGAGATAAGGCCGGCTTTGCCAAAACAAGTCAACCGCGTTTGCCGCGAAATTGCCTTGGTAATAGCCCCTGCCGCTTACGAAAATAAGTGTTGATTGTTCCGCCATCCGACTGCGAATAGCCACCGCTGAGCTGCTGGTTCACGGCCTTCGACACCAAACTAAGGCCGCGCTGCCACCAAATGTGCCAAACGAACACCATCGGCCGACAGCGAACGCCGCTTTGGGCCTCGGTTTTGGTCACGATGTTGATGGCTCCACTAAAAGCCGATGCGCCAAAGACACGTGCCGATGCCCCTTCGAGCACCTCGATGCGGTCGATATCAGAAAGAGAAACGGAAAATCGGCGGCGTTGTGCCTGTTTGCGGGGTTGCTAATGTTCACGCCATTCAATGGAATGGTAATCTGGTCGAACGTTCCGCCGTTGATAGAGATGTCCGTCTGTGCACCGAGCCTCCGCGCTGACGGGCATCCACGCCTGAGACTAACTTTAAAACATCGTTAACACTGGTTGCCGCAGCCCGCTGAATATCGTCGCTGGTGATAACGGCAACAACCTTAGCCGCCTGTAAGGCGGTGAGCGGCGCACGCGAACCAGTTACCACAACCTCGTCTAGCTTCAGCTCCTTGTGCGTAAGGTGTCGGCTGCCAACGGGGTGCGGGTGCTCACGCCTTCTGCCTGGCATGCGCCAAGGTTGCAACGCTCAGCGATGCCCACGATAACTTCTTTTTCCCAAACACGAGAAAAGCGCATATCCCTTACGAGAAAATGCGTAAAGCGCAGGCTCGCACTGCTTGTTGAATAATGATTTGTACGCACATCAGTTGTTATTAAAAACGGTGCAAAAGGTAATAAAAAGACGAGAAACAGAAAAACTTTTTGCGCAGCAGAAAAAGGGCGATCATGAGGCTAAGCAACGAAACGCAGAACACGTGCACAAGGCGATGACAGCAGTGGGGAAACGAAGGAACGAGGGAATAAAAGCTAAGGAGAAAAGTGGGAAAGGCGAGAAGGAGGACCCAAATCTGTTAAAAAATCATCACTTTGCGTGATAAAGGTTGGTAAAGGATGGTCTGAACCAATAAAAGTATTACCTTTGCACCTCGCATTTATGCACAAAACCATTTATAAACAAAAAGTTCTTATGTATTTAGATCAAGCAAAAACAAGAGATCTTTGGACATGCATGGAAGTCTAACTCTGATACTGGTTCTGCTGAGAGCCAGATAGCATTGTTCTCCTACCGTATGTTTCCATTTGACGGAACACTCGAAAAAGAACCGTAAAGATTATAAACACGGAAAGATCATTGACCATGTTGGTAGAGTAAGCGTGCCGTCGTTTGCTCGACTATCTGTCGACAGACCGCGACATCGAACGCCATCGCGCCATCATCAGGCTCTTGGTCTGCGTCGCTAAGACGCAGAGCAACAACGTTGCCTTCAGCTTGCGAAATTTACCCCCGCAACTGTAGGTTCGCCACATTGCAGGGAGTCTATGGTAAATGGCGGATGCGAGTTTGCGCCGAGCCCAACCAACAGCCAGAACAAGCTCTAGCCTTTTTCTCGAAAATGCCATTCTCCACTTTGGTTTTTCGTCTGTAGTCTGCATTCCATCCTCCAAAGGAGAGGCGCAGCTCGATAAAAGCCCGTGAGCAGGCCAACAGCATGTATGGTAGTAAATCATGCCAACCCTAAAACTGCTCAATAGCGCTTAGGACAACCAGCCCTGGCGACGTAGAAGGCGTTCTTGTGGCGTTGAAACACGCTGGTGTCTAGCAAAGCGTAACTCAATAAATGCACGCCATAAAAGCCGAAACGCCACCCAGACGCACCAGGGAAAACTATGATACGTGGTGACTGAACAGACCAAACTGCCCACCACGCACAAATAACGGGAAACACCCACACCACCTTCTAGGCGACATAATCTCTAACAAAACATCGCCCCTATAGACGTAGGATGCAGCGTTACTCAGAGATGCTATCGCATCGGCATGGGCAAAAACATTGGTGACAAGCCTACTGCATTCGCCGTCAACATATATGCTTTCGCTGTCCCCAGCCCCCACTCCAAGCACTCTGGGCTGGTGAAAAACGGATTAACACCCACCTAAGACCATTACCACGAAATAAATCGAAACACACACAGCAAGGGGAATGGCAGCGGGATATTGCGTGCTATAGTTCTTAAACGAAAAGTCGATGCTACGCTGCGTTTGCTTAACAGCCGCTGCGCAACGTATATGTGTTTGGCTCTAGGGCAAAGCGTACAGGCTCGCCCGTCTGCCGCCTGAGGGTAAGCCTTCACTATCAGTATTCATGTGCTCTATTTCTCGCTAAATCAAGGTTTTCTCTTCATAGTTGTTCAACACTCGTCCACTATTAGCATTCGCGCTGCGACGCAGCGCAGTCGTGTAGCATGGTAGTTGCGCAGTCTTGGCGCGCGCTCCGGGCACTTCGCGCGAAAATTAGCCACAAAGCCAAATGCGGCGCATCAAGTCTAATGTCCGCTGACTGCAAGTCGCCTTCATCAGCAGATAGTTGCCTGTAAGGCATCCCATAGGCCCTCAATACACCACACGGTCTTTCCATTCGGGGTCGTTACACGCAGAAAAGCTAGGCGGGCCAAATGCTCCATCATGTGGATAGCTCCCTGCTCCAAAGACGGTCTCGCGTGCGGTTCTTTCGTGCACGTCGAAGCTGGTAACAACTATCGTTTCCAACGTTGTCTTTACGACGTATAGGGCCACGTTTCGGTTTGTAGGTCGATGGTAAAACCAGGTATCTTCTCCATTTGTTTTGTTGTCGTGGTGATGTTGGGCAACTGCTGGATTTACTGCTATATATGGTGTAAAGTTGTTTTGTTGTCAAGCTGCTGCACTTAGCCCGGCCTGTAAAGGCACGCAAGCTGAGCTGGCCTTCTATCGATATTGCGCTAACTCGCCAGGTGGCATCTGTGCGAAACTCGAACAGTTTGCTAGCGTACGCTGATGATGCAACCACGACTACGCTCTGAGCTGTGGGAAAGTGCTTTCAGTACTGCATGCTCTTTTCGCTTACTGTCAACAAACCAACTTTCCGCGATCAATAAGTCCGCCATGATGGGCCGCTCGCCTTGAGCGAAAGGCGCGCGACTAACCATATCTGTTGCGGCATCAGAGCATGCAAGCAGGCCGGCTGTCCGTAGGCCACATCAGCTGCCGCAATGCAGGTCGTGATAAGCATAATGCGTGCCCACCACCACTTCTAAGGGGTTCATTTCCGCATCAGCGACCAGCAACACCCGTAGATATTACCAATTGGGGCGCATAACGGTAATCGTTTCAACCGCCCCGATGGTGCTGTTCACCTTTCCCGATGCCGCATTGCAGCAAAAGCAAGTTCGTTCGTTCCGATGCTCCCGTAACGAAAGTAAGGTTGCGATGCGTCTCTACCTCGTTTTCGAGCAACGAGCAGAGTTGAACAAACTCCTTATCCATTGCCACGATAAGTGCTATTTTCATTTTTCCTTGTGTTGTTTCCTTATATTAAAGATGTGTATGGGCATGGCTAAGCATCCGTCTTTGCAACGTATCGCCTAGGAGAACGTTTCGCATGCCTCAACATCTGCAAAGTTACGATACGAAGAATGCGCACGATAAAGTCGTCTTGACTCTTTAATATTTCTATAAATTGATCAGGGATGTTTATCGTCTTTGTAGCAGCAAAACCAAGATAAACACCGCCAAAGTGCGAAAGTACTGTACAAAGACAGATAAAATCGGATTTTTGCCCATTTGCCTGTGTCAAAACGTGGTTGTATCTCAAAAACAACCTAGGCGGAAGTCATTCAATGCATTCTCTACAAGCTGAAAAACGGCTGTCAATGGCAGATTGTTTCTGCGGTTTGCATGATGCTGTCTTCGTTGGCGTGGGCAACATACCCGCTGCAAACGTCTTGCAGTGGCAGTAAGAACGTACGTGTTTTCCATGCCGTTGCCCACGCGCTGCTATGCGACACATATCATTTTTGTCTAGTTTTCAGTAAGAAATTTTAACGATTATGGGTGCCATTTTTGTTCACCAATCGCCCACCTTGCCGCAAAAATCGATTCTCGCGAAGGTTTGTTTTGATGCAGAGGTTAGCATGTGAATGCGGCAAAATGAATTTATATTCAAGAACTGGCATTTGCACCAGCTTTTGGGCTATTTGCAGCAAAATACCATGCAATTTTGCGGCAAAACGCAGTGCGTTTTGGTGCTAAACTGCAGTGCGTTTTAGTGCTAAACGCAGGTGCAATATGCTGCTAAATGCAGTGCGTTTTGGTGCTAAAATGCATGCTTAATGCCGCTAAATGCGACACGAAAAGGCATAAATATCCACTGCAAAGTGTATAAACAAAACCTTTTAGAACCATGAAAACACTGGCCAAAAAGGGCAAAATAACCGCTAAAAAGTGGGTTTTAGGGGCTAAAAGTGGGCAATTTGGGGTGAAAAATACGGGTTGTAGCCAATCTAGAAAGTCAAAATATGGTGCAAAAATGAGGTTTTCTTCAAAAACAGACAAAGCCGAAAACGTGAAAGGCTAGAAAGATAGTAGTTATTTACCTATCATTTTTAACCCTATATTTTCGCTAGAAACGGCGTGAAAAAATATAGCGATTGTAGTTTGAGTTTGTAAGATGACAGTAATTTGCAAGTATTTAGTGAGTTGACCAAAGTTGACAAGTTAACGAGTTGATGAGCTAGTCGAGCCTGTGAGTTTGTGTGGTTTGATGCAGTCAGGAGTTTGTCGAGGGGTTCGTTGGTTTATAAGAGCAGTGAGTTGATTTGTCCTACACTTCGCTATTGAGGAGGTGTGTTTGCTTGTGTGGGCACTGCAAGACAACAAACTCCTCTCAAAATTACAGAAATATTAAAAGTGAAGACGACTTCGACGTGTGGGCAAATGGCCAAACAGGCTGCTACTTATTGCTCAGCGGAACAAATTTCCTGTGACCATCGCACTTTTCGTTTTCTTTCGTCCGTTCCTTTTTCTGTCCCTGATTTATCCCAGTTCGCGGTCGGAGAAAGTCATCCCCAGATCAATCTTGTACACTAGAATCGGTTTCTGAACAGGTGGTTCTCTCTTCGGTAAAACCATTCCTGTTGTTATTTGGCTATTCGCTTGGCTTTACGCTGTCCTGCGTTTCTTGCAAAGCCTTCGGGCTGTTGCCTTTGTTTACCTGTTGCTAAAGGTCATTCCCAAGGCCACACCTGCAACGTTACTGCCTTTCCTGCCTTTCGCACAGGTTAAGTTGATGTTCCAAGTAGCGCACTTCGGCCTCGCACTTGTGCAGGCAAGTGCCAGTGCAATTGCCCTCAAAGTGAGCATTCTTTTCGGGCGCGTACACAATGCCGTTGGTGTCGGCCGCGCCTTCTCACGCTTTAAGGCCGCGCAAATGTTTTTTCCGTTTTGGTTTCATAGATATATGTTTTAGAGTTTTGGTTCCTTTTTCGTTTCTCAAAAGGTGTTTTGCCTTTCACTTCGCCAGCTCCGTGTTGGCGTTTCCAATCTCGCGACAATGACTCGAGCAAGCTCGACATTTAGTTCATTGACTAACGAAAACGTTGATGTTGTAGTGACACACCTCATCGATCCGCGAGGCTGCCAGCCTACTTTTAACACTAGGAGACGCCTATCACCACTGAAAGCGAACAGCTCACTGCTCCATTCGCGCGAGGCCTCCAGCGGGCATCTTCTTCAGACACGTATGGCTTCGGCATCGTCAAAGAAGTCTGCCGACTGGATAGCACATGGCCGAGAGTCTGCCATTTGCGTTCAACCACACGCCACATAGCTAAGAACTGCCCACAAGCGGCAGACATGGTGAGCGTAATGCGTATATGTTCTTCAATAAAACTGCCGCATGGCCACGTCGCCTTTCTTGTATCGGGGACTGATTTCGGGATTTAGATAAACATGGTTGCGGTTTAGCGAGCAATGCGTTGGATACTGGGTATGCCGCCTGCACAGCGAGCAATCTTCTTCGCAGGAGTTGAAGTTACCGACACTTCGGGCGGTGCGAATCCGCTAGAATCGGCGCATATACGGCCGTTGTGTCGACTTGTAGCCGCGCCTTTCTTCACCACACGCCCGTTGTTTCACGCAAATGAATGGTGCCTTGCGTGCGGGTTTTGCTCGTCGGTGGCCGATACGGGGGCGTTGGCTTGCGGCTGCGGGCAGGGTTGGCTTGTTGGAGAGGTTTCGTTGGCTGCTGTCGGCTTGTCCGTTGCGGAAGGCGGCGTGCCCGGAGGAAGTTGCAACCAGCAGACCATCGTCAGTCCGAGCCGACCCTGCCACCTTAACGGCCTTACCTGCCGAGCGTAGCCTGCTGCCCAAGTGCTTTCTATACGCACTTCGGCCTCTCAAGCGGGCAAGTGCCGCTGCACTCACCATCAAACGAGCAAGGTGCAGGGGGTGTAGTGGATGCGTTGGCATCGCCACTTGCTTTCTCATCCTGCTTTCAAGGCTGCGCAAATGTTCTTTCCGTTCGACTTCATACGCGTCTGTTTTTATGTGTCTGATTGCTTCTCTGTAACAACTTAGACTCTCCTTAACGCCTTTGCGCCCTTTCTTCTTATTCTTTTGGGGTGTTTTTCTGGGCGTTGTTTTCTTCTTTGGCTTGGCGGCGCAATCTGCCCAGCGGGAAGGGTCGTAAGGATCAACTTTCGGTGAGTCCACAGAGTCGTCTTCGGCAATTTCCCATCGGTATGGGTTCTTCTCCGAATGCTTGTGTCTTATCAACGAGGTATCCGTGCGCGATGCTTGGGAGCGTGTGGGGCGTAATACTGCCTGTCTCCACGCGGTTTTGTTTGGCCTGTGCCTTGCGGAGAGGTGAGAGCATTGCACTCGCTTGTCTTTTCATCACAGCCATCGTCATTCCCCACGGCCACGCCCATAACCGTCGCTGCCCTTCATGCCTTTCGCAGCAGGCTAAGCTGATGCTCCAGTATCGCCTTCGGCCTCGCCAGTGCCGGGCGAAGTGCCGTTACAATCCCGCCCTCAAAGTGGCATTCTTTGGGGCATATCGATACGCGTTGGTATCAGCCACGCTGCTCTACCCTGCTGAGCTACTGCAAATGTTCTCCGTTCGACTTCATCGCGATTTGTTTTTATTGATCTGGTGCTTCTCTGTTACAACTGGCCTCTCCTTAACGCCTTTGCGCCTCTTTCTTCTTATTCTTTTTGGGGTGTTGTCTGGGCGTTGTTTTCTTCTTTAAGCTTAGCTGGCGCAATCTTATCACGTGAGAGGCTTTAGCAGTTAGTGTGGTCTCATGGGTTGAATTCACCCTGGAAAGATCATCATACTCTACTCTCTTTTAGTACTCCCCGTATCAGTGCAGTGTATGCAGGTGCTGGGATGTATTATTGTCTGTCTTCAGAGTTACTGCATTGGGCTATGCTTGCTGGTGTATAAGTATCAGTACATTGCCCTGATTTACATCCGCAACCATCGTCACTCCACGGCCACGCCGCAACCGCCGCTGCTCTTTCCTGCCTTTCGCAGCATAGACTATGATCTCCAAATATCGCGCTTCGGCCTCATCGCGGGACAGTGCCGTTGCAATCGCCCTCAAAGTGGCATTCTTTGGGGGCATGTCTAATCTCCGTTAATTGTCGGTCTGCGCTTTCTCACCTGCTTTCAAAGGCCAGCGCAAATGTTCTTTCCGTTTGGTTTCATGGGGTTTTCCTTTCTCTGTTTAATATTATCTAATGTACGATGCCGCTGTGTTATAGAGGCTATATCCTATCGCAACTTAAACACCGTTTAAACCAGACGGCCGCCTTTTGTTAAAGCCACGAACTAATAGCAAAAACAGACAAGCGTTGCTGGCTACCAGCTGGCAATCTGCTTAATCAAGCCGTCACGCTCTTTTGATAACTCTTGGGATAGATTAAATAGCCCAGCACTTCCAAATGCGTACCATACCTCCTCTGTGGGCTTACACTTCGCATAAAATATGCGCCATCGTTGCAAAGCGGGCGAAAACTACGCCTTTGCCCCTAGGGTAACTAAGTGATTTTCTTCATCTTAACTCTTGTTGATAAGCTGCTGCCCCTCATTTTGGAAAGTTATCGTCTATACCGCCCATGCACCAAAGCGACGGTATCCCAGCATCACCTTGCGCCAACTATATGTGTTATAAAGGGTAGGAATGTCGTCGTCGAACACTTCGCGAGCGACAAAAAGCTGGGATAAGTCAGCCCAAGCCCGATTTCTTCCACTTCCTTGTCCATTTTCGCAGAAAAACTGAGCCACGCATCCAGACCATAGGGCTGCTGCGCCGAGGCCGAGAAAAGAGCTCATGCAACAAGCATTACGAAGAACAAGGCCAGCTTTTAACAGGCCTGCCCACTCTTTTTCGTCATTCACTATCATTTGCTGCCTTTGTGCAGCTTGTTAAAAGCAATATATTCTGTTTCATTGCATATAAGTTTGATAAGTAAAATGTCTAGTTTCAAGCCCACTATTTGCAAAGTTACATTTTTATTTTACCTAATAAACGTGTAGATTTGTTTTTCGTAATACCATAAAAAGGAGAAAATTGTCTGAGTTTTTCGAGTTAGTAAGCATACAAGTCTGTTACTCAACTTCCAAACACGTATTTAGTCATTCATTCGCACGCATGGGGTTGCAACAATAGGCACAAAGCCCTGACTTGCACCCAAAAGCCAAGCCATTGCAGCTCATACACGAAGGCAGAAGAGGCCCAGTAGTGCAATCGGTTGCGCAAAGAGTACAACTTATCGCGCATTGAGCACGCCATCGTACGCAAATTTATTACGAACTTAGCCCGCAGACAATCAATCGCTAAAACTTATGAAAAAGCTCTTTACACTTTCTAACATCTCTGTTGCTAACTGTCTGCACCAAGGCTTTGGCCCAGGATAGTCACAAAACTACGACAGCGGATGCTCAAGGAGTTTTTATTGGGACAGCTACGACGACACCCGCTGGACCACATTAGAGGCTCAGGCCACAGAGTTGTCGGCCGCCTTTAACCAAATATGGGTGCCGCAATCCGCTATTGCAACACCACCACATGCAAATGGGCTGCCACTGCCCATTTGGTGGTTCAACCATTTAAGCGCTTTCGGCACCGAAGCCGAACTGCGCCAAAATGATTAAAACCTTTAAGTGAGGGGACAGGAATAGAAGACGTGGTGATTAACCACCGAGCAGGCAACACCAACTGGTGCGACTTCCCCACAGAGAAATGGAACGGCGAAAGACCATGAGCGTGGACGTTGGCCCTGACATCTGCGCCAACGACGACTGGTGGGAACACGCAAAGGCAAACGGCTACAATGTAACGGGTGCAGCCGACACGGGCGACGATTTCAGGGGCGGTCGCGACCTAGACACTACCCGACAGAAACGTTCGCGACAACATCAAGACCTATCTTTCGTTCCCTACTTACCCGACTTAGGGTACGACGGTTTCAGGTACGACATGGTGAGCTGCCGCACACTACATAGACGACGAGTACAATGCGTCTGCCAATCCCAAGTTCTCGGTGGGCGAATATTGGGATGGCGACGTACAAAAAATAAAAGGATGGATTGACGGAGACGCGCGCACGACGGCACCACCAGCGCCGCCTTCGACTTCCCATGAGTATGCCATCAACGATGCTGTCTGGACAAGGCACGTTGGGGCAGGCTTGCAGATGCATCGCTTGCCGCCGACCAGAGCTTTATAGTCGTTACGCCGTTAGCCTTTGTGACAACCACGGCACGGGCCGTCCCAAAGAAAACGGCGGTGCCCAACTATATGCCAAATGTATTGGCGGCCAACGCTTACATACTTACCATGCGGGCACGCCATGCGTATGTTTTCTGCGCCACTGGAAGATGTGCAAAGCAGTCGCTGAAACGCCTTATCGCCACACGCAAGGCCGTGGGACTAACCAACAGCAAGATTGTTAAGGCCAGAATCCTGCACACGTGGGTTCGCGCTGTGCACACAAGGCACTAAGGTAAGGCATTGTTGCTGCTGGGCGAGGTGGACAACGCTCAAACAGCAGGCTACCAACTGGCCAGTAGAAGGTCCTAAGTATAAGCTATACGTAAGCGATGGCGTAGACCTCACCGCCGTTAAAAGCCATAAAGGGGCGAGGATGCAGGCATAACGCACCGATTTCTGCCAGGTTAAGAAAGGCGAAAGATGTGCTCTTTGAGACTCCAGCCAACTGGAACAACACCATAACTTGCTGGCAATGGGACAAAGGGGCTATAATTACACGGGCGGCTCAGCTGGCCTGGTGCTGACTGCATAAAGTTGGAGCCACTGCAAATGGTACGCAGCAGTGTGGAAGTGGACTTGGAATAACAACAAACAAGCAAGCTCTGCTGGCAACGAAGAATTATTTTTCAGCAACAACGGCTCGCCGCAAACGGCCGACCTGCCTTTTGAAAATGGCGGCTATTACACCGCTGAGGGCTGCTGGGCGTTGTAAAACCCGTAACAACAGGCATCACATCGCCCTTTCACAAAGCACGCCAACAGCCAGAGCCTGCCCGTATATACGATGAGACGGAGGCATTGGGGCACACCATCGACATAGATACGCGCCCTGAAAACGCTGCTCAAAGGCATGTATATCCTCGGTAAAAAGAAGTATGTGGTGAAGTAAATGGGCGCAAACGGCCTACAGCTAGCCTCTACGCAGCCCTCTCTCTTTTAGAAAGAAGGGTGAAACCAAGTTTGTTTGCATGAAATAAGCAACAGCATTTCTTGATTATCTTGCCGTACAAAGGCCTTTGTAGGGCTGCTACGAAACATCTTGTGAGTGGCCCTACTAGCTGTGCTATGTGTGGCTACAAACCATTTGTAGCCCCACTACAAGAGGCTTATGTGAAATGGTAATGCTTGAAACGGCCATACAAAGCTGTTTCAGCAGGGTGAGCTATGGTGCAAAACACTCGACTTCACCATCAGCCACACATGCGAAAAGAGCGAAACGGAAAGAAAGCTAGACCGAAAAATCCTGCAAAGGCCAGGTTAGGCAGGTTCTAAAAAGTGCACCTGCTGTATTTTTAGCTTTTAGCTGAGCTAGGTTTTGCTTGCTGTGAAGGAGCATAGCGCACTGTCTTTCTGAAGAAAGCAAAAGATGCCAGATCAAAAGCAAAAGACAATGAAGAGCAATACGAGGAACGAGAGACTAAACCCTTTGCAGGGGATTTTTCAGAACATGCCTTAATACACGAGGGCGAAATGGTTTATTGCTTTCGTCGACTTGTGCGACTAGCATCTATTCGTAAAAGATAAAAGAGCAAAAGCGTGAAATCCCACAAGCTGGAACCGCCACTAACTAAAAACGGTAAGGGATGCCGATAACGGGAGTAAGACCTACCATGCCCACATTGATGAAAAAGGTGGAGAGAAACACGCTCAACACGCAATAGCCATATATGCAGCCGAACTTAAATGGCTGCCGTTCGGCCAACGATGAGTCGTAATATCAGTGCAAGGAAAAGCAATACGCACGGCAGCCAGGCCCAAAGCCCTCTTCTTCGCCTACGGTGCAGAAAAAGTAAAGTCGGTGTCTTGCTCTGGTACGAACTTCAATTTGGTTTGCGTTCCGTTAAAGTCCCTTCCTTTAAGTCCACCCGACCCAATGGCTATCTCGCTTTGGTGCACGTTATAGCCAGCACCGGCAAGAGTCTTCTTCAGTCCTAGCAACACGTTGATGCGCACCCGTTGGTGAGGTTCCATCACTTCATTAAGCGCATAGTCTACCGAATGAAGAGACATCACCGAGCCACGGCAAAGGTGCCACGTAAAAATAGTTGCGAATGCGCGCGCTGAGCCAACGATAAAATCAGCCAACACACCAGGCAGCCGTTAAAACAAGCTGTGACGATGGTTACATCGAAAAGCCAGCAACGTATAGACACCAGCAGGCAGACACCCGTGAGGTATTCCGAGCGCAACAAAGGCGCGTGGTTCGGCCGCGATCGTCGGTGTAACTGCGCACCATAGCCAGCCGTAAACAGCTGAACAAGGGCAAAACGGTGAAAACGACCGAGCGACGTTGGCGTTTTCCCAAAAGCATCACTTCTTCGAAACCCAACGCCCACAACGAAAGTAGATCACCATCGCTACACCGTGAAAGGAAAGCTGCCTGACATGCCCGCGATAGAACATGAGGAAGAACGAGACGTCAAACCAAAGGCCGAACCCGTTTCTTTTCTGCGCCACAATGAAAAACCATCGGCAATACAACCACGAGGCAGGCAGAGCGAAATCTTCCAATTGTTCAGGAAAAGCCGTAAGTGCTCATCAGTTTGGCCACGGCTAAGGCTGTGGCAAACTAGCAAAACTCGGCTGGTTGCAGGCGCAATGGACCCAAACGAGCCACGAACGCGAACCCTTAATCTCGTGCGGATTAAAGATTGTGGCGAAAGAAACGCAACAACATGCCGCTATAAATAACGAACGCGAAGGTGTCGTAAAAGTGGTCGTCGAGGGTGAGCAGCACGAAAACCAAGGCAGATTGACGTGCCAATCCACACGATTTTGCATGCCCGAACGCGTGTCGAGACTAAATATATCGGTGTCGCCGTGGGTGTAGCTGGCACCGCAAACGCTCACCCAACCGAGGTGGTAGCGCCAGGTAGATGCCAATCGTCCACCAGTCTGCAACGACCCAAGCATGCTGGGATTTTGCCTATCTGTTGCTCTTGCCATACGCTATCCTTCTGCTTTGGTAAACGCTGCTTGCGCCTCAGACATGGGCGAAAGCTTTCCGTTGATATACTGTTCCATCATCAGCGGGCAGGCCAATGGGCACGCCGTCAGTGGCGCCAGATCCGCCGTTTTCAACGTACACGGCAATGGCTATCTTGGGGTTGTCCCAGGCGCAAAGCCCATGAAAAGCAGGTGGTCTTGACCGCGGTTTTGCGCCGTACCCGTGTTTACCGCACACCAAAGTAGTCGGCCCTGTTGGCCGCATGGCATGTGCCGCCTACCACAGATGCGCGCATACGCTTGCACCACATATTCGTAAGCTTTGCGGCTGGCAGCATGGTGTAATGCGTGCGCCGATAAAGCGTATCGAGCTGTTCGCCCTGCACTTTACGCACCGCATGAGGGCACGTAATAATAGCCGCGGTTGGCTAGTTGTTGCGCTAAGATTAGCTATTTGCAGGGGCGTTAGGGTTCACCTCGCCCTGCCCAATAGAGATGGAGATGATCGGTTAGTCCGTTCCACGAACCCTTGTATGCCTTGTCGTAAAAGGCCGCATTGGGGTATCGAGTCCGCGCTTTTCGCCAGGCAAAGTCCACGCCAAACTTATAGCCAAAGCCCATACTCACCATGTAATCGCGCCATGTGTTCATGGCCTCTTGCACGTTGACGGTAGCGTCGGCGGTTGCCAATCATGTGGAACAATCCCTCAACAAAAATAGCTGTTGCACGAGGTACAGAGGCTTGAACAAGGTTGGTGGGAGCCGCATGTGGTGGCATCCACGTGCAGACCGCGATAATTAAAAGCCGCGTGCGCAAGGATAAAGGGTGTGTTCGTCGATAATTCCCTCAGTCATGATAGGTTAGTCCTTGCGTGGTTTTGAATGTAGAACCAGGCGGATATTGGCCCCATGATGGCAGCGATTGAGCAAGGGTTTCCACACGTCTCGAAAGAGCGAGGGTGGTTTTGCCCTTTGTCGGCCCACCATGATGCGCGGATCGTAGGGTTGGCGACGACACCATGCAGAGCACTTCGCCCGTAGATGGCTCGATAGCCACGATAGCTGCAATCTTTCCTTCGAGCAAACGCTCGCCAAGTTCCTGCAACTTTGATGTCGATACTCAATGTCAGGTTCTTGCGGCCACGGGTCGGCGGTCGAACTTTTCCAGTCTTGATAGTTGCCCTGACACGCCCGTGGGCATCGCGCAAAAGTATCTGCACGCCCTTTTCGCCACGAAGTTGTTCTTCGTAGCTACGCTCTATGCCCAGTTTTGCCGATGTAATCGCCTGCTGATAATAGTCGGAGTTCTCCACATCGCTTTTTGAAACCTCAGCCACGTCACCCAAAACGTGTGCGGCGTAGGGTATTGAGTATTGTCGGATGCTTCGTTTCTGAACGTAGAAACCCAGGAAAACGGAATATCTTTTTCTTGAAAACGCTGAACTCTTTATCCGAGCTGACTCATAAAACACCTGCTCGGTAAAAGCGCGAATAGCCCGGATTTCTTTGTTGCGGTCCTTGATATCGTTCATGCGTTTGATGAAATATTCATGGTAATGCCCAAGGCATTGCAAAATTCCATCGTGTCTAGCCGTCGCTTTCTTCGTTCATCACCACCATGATGTCGTATGCGGGTTGGTTATAAACAAGCAAACGCCCGTGCCTATCGCTGATGGCACCACGCGAAGAGTACTCAATCTTTTTGAGAAAGCGTTACTGTCGGCGTTTTTCTTGTAGTCGTCGCTGAGCAATTGCAGCGTGAAAAAGTCGGATAAGGTGAACCGTTACAATGAATACAGCCACCCACCGATAACCAATCGCCTTTTGTCGAGTTCAGAAATCTTTCCGCTCTAGTTCCCCTCTATCTACTTCTAAGGTTGTCTAGCACCATCACCAACACCAAGGTAAGCAACGTGCTGCCGCCTACGCAAAGCAGCCATTGCATCCAATTAAAGAACGAGAAGGCCTCCAAAGAGAAGAAAACCAGGCAATAAGTGAAGACGATGATGAAGGCAAAGAACAGGTATCGCTCAAAAGCCAGCACCTTCATCGAGGGCTACAAGGTCTCAGCCTTTCCCGCTGTATGAAAAGTTCAAGAGATAAAGGCCTGACAAGGCCACAAGCGTTATGCAGGCAGCCTTCGCCAGGGCGTATTAGAAAAACATATCTACGCCCTAAGCCCATAGCGAATGCCCAAACAAGCATGCCCCACTTGGGGTAATTGCGCGGAAAAAGCAACACCATATATATATATAGCAAAGGAGTGGCGCTGTCGAAGAGGTGCACATGGTTTAGCACCAGCACCTGCACCAACAGGAATACTGAGGAAAGTTCCTAATGTTTTCAATACGCCTACGGTCATGTTTATCTTTCTCTCTTCTTTATCGGACCTTTCAGCCTTGTGTTTATTCTCCGAACAGCGGCGGCAACGTTGAGCACCTGAGCTGGCGCGTTTTGCTCTATAGCGGCTGGCGCGTTTTGTCATAAATAAGGTGAAAGCCTATTCGCGTTTCACTTTAAGCGAGTCTTGCACAGCGCGCATCATCTCCAATCTTTCTTCCATACCGGCATTGTCTATCACGCATACGTCGCGTGGCTTGCGAAAATCGGTCGACAGCTTTACCTGCAATCGGTAGGACAAGCCATTGGGCGAGATTAAACACGTGAAGTATCTTGCCAACAAGCACGCCGGGAGGGAAGATAGACGAATAACCACTGGTAACTACATCTAGCCCCAATTTAAAATCGCGCATGTCGCGGAACGTCGTCTACGCATGCAATGCCGGGTCGCCCCCATTCCAATGCAGGTAGCCGAAATAGCCCCGTCCCTTAATCCATACAGCTGATGTTGGAGTGCGAGTTAAGCAAGGTATCACCACCGAATAGTTTGCGCGAAACAAAGGTAGACCACGCCTACAACGCCGTTCCACAGGCCACGCCCATGTCTTTCTTAATGCCATGCGCCCAGCCTTTGTCGATGGTGATAAAGTTGTCTTTCTTGTCTAGCGAGTTACTCACCACCCTTGCGGGATAGAGTTTGAAAACCACTCAGCGCCATGTTTTCTGCGTCTGCGCCACGTCAAAGGCTGTCGTGTTTGGCCCGTTGAGCATTTCTTGCATAGCCGACATCTGCTGTTCAAGCTCAAGGTTGCGTTGCGTGAGTTCCTTATTAACCTGCGTAAGCGAGAAGAAAGTCTCTACCCACGAGTTGGCTTCGTACACTTTCCCAGCCACTTCGTTGGCCGAAGAAAACCACACGCTGCCCTGATAGCTGTTGTATTGGAACAGCAACACCACGCTTACTACCTCAAGAGCCAAGAAAACAAACCAGTGGTTGTAACGCGTTATGAATGCAAAGAGGTTGCGCATGCCCCTATCTCATGAGGAACGAGAAACGCTCAACGCTTCTTCAAAAGCGATGCCAGCACCCTTTGCTACGCTGTGCAATGGGTCTTCGGCGATATGGAAAGGGATGCTGATCTTTCTCTTGCAAACGGCGATCGAGGCCACGCAGCAAGGCGCCACCACCTGTAAGATAGATGCCGTTCTTCACGATATCTGCGTACAATTCGGGCGGAGTGTTCTCCAAAGCCGACAGTACGGCGTTCTCAATCTTGGCGATGGTCTTGTCCAAGCAGTGTGCAATTTCTTGGTAGCACACGGGAACCTCCATCAGCAGTGCCGTTATTCGGTTTGGTCCGTGCACTACATGGTCTTCGGGCCTCCTCTCCGAGGTCGGTTAAAGGCCGAGCCCACGTGTATCTTGATGCGTTCGGCCATACGCTCACTCACCTTAACGTTATGTTGGCGGCTCATGTACTCTTGTATTTCTGCGGTAAGGTCGTCGCCTGCCACGCGTATAGAGTTGTTCGAAACGATACCTCCCAGCGAGATAACGGCAATCTCGGTGAGCCACCTCCGATGTCAACAATCATGTTGCCCTCGGGTGCTTCAACGTCGATGCCTATGCCAATGGCAGCCGCCATAGGTTCGAAGATAAGGTACACGTCGCGACCGTCGGCATGTTCTGCCGAGTCGCGCACGGCACCTAACTCCACTTCAGTACTTCGAGGGAACGCGATAACCATTCTTAACGAAGGCGAGAACAAGCGACTGCCCGTATGACCATCTTTATCAGTCCGCGCATCATCTGCTCGCAAAGCAGTAAAGTCGGCGATAACGCCATCGCGCAACGGTCTTACGGTGCGTATGTTCTCGTGCGTTTTCTCATACATCAGCTTCGCACGTTCGCCAACGGCAATCATTTTGTCCGTTCGGCGGTCGAGCGCAACGACCGAAGGTTCGTCTACCACAATCTTGTCATCGCTGATAATGATGGTATTGGCCGTTCCCAGGTCCATCGCAATCTCTTGCATGATCCCATGTCTTCTTTGTTTTTCGGTTGTGGACAGGCTCAACCAAACCAGCGTTCTCCCTGCCAGGCCGTCCCGTAATGGTTAGCCTTGCCGAGCGGTTTTGTCGTCTCGCGTGTTGTCTGTCCGTTATGTTATTACTGTTTTCTCGTTTTTATCGCGTGCGAACCGCCTTGTGTGCCAGGTTCGCCTGTGCGAAGATGTTTGTACTTCGTGTTTGCCTTTGCCGAACGTGCTGTACCATCGTGTTCGACTTTTGCTTTGCTTGCGTAGGTTTTGCAAGCAGTTTGCTTAGTGGGTTATGCGGGCCACAGGGCGTGCCGCCAAGCATTGTCGGGTTAGGCGTTGTTGGCCTCGAACCAAGCGTGTATGGCCGTGTCGTAGTGGCTGCTCACGCCGAATGCGCGCGTGGCGAATAGCCTACGCTGTGCCAAAGTGGTGTGGCGCCGCTGGCTTTCAGTATCGTCGAGCAGCATGCCATATTCGTTTTTGCTCGGTACCATCACCACGTCGTTGAGTTTTTGGCCCCAGCCTGATGGGCGATATGCCTCCGATGTCTATCTTTTCTCGATGATGTCGGATTCGTTTGCTCCGCTGGCCACGGTTTCTTCAAAGGGGTATGGGTCTACGATAACCAAGTCGATGGGGTTGATGTCGTATTGTCCCCATCTGCGTTTTGTCGGCATCGTTGTCGCGACGAGCAAGGATTCCGCCGAGACACTTTGGGGTGAAAGTGTCTTCACTCTGCCGCCCAATATCGAGGGATAAGCGGTTACATCTTCCACCGCACCACACTGGTAACCCAGTTCTTCGATAAACTGGCGTGTGCCTCCGAGTAGACGAAACTTTACACGCTTCATCGTTTAATTTGGCAAGCAACTCGTTCAAGCCGTCCTTATGGAACACGGACACGAGTGCCGTCCTAATCTTCTTTGTTTTCAGTCATAAACCTATTTGAGTTGTGATATTTGCAGGTTGCAAGTTAGCGAAAAACATCGAAGAGTGGACCAATGGTTTGCCTAAAAACACATTATATATATTAAAAAGATAAGTTTCTTAGTCTTTGCGTTTCTAAAGCGTGTGTTTTTATCGTAAACAAGCCGCCTAACAGAGAAAGTGAAAAGGTGAAAAGGGTGAAAAGATGGCCTTTAAAGGTGAAAAGGGGTGAAAAAGGTGAAAGAGGTGAAAAGATGCTGCCTTTAAAGGTGAAAACTGTGAAAGCAGAGGTGAAAGGCGAAAAGATGGCTGCGCTGAAACAAAGGTGAAAACGTGAAAGAGGTGAAAAGAGGGCTGAGCTAAGATGGACGAACACAAACTAGTGAAACTCGTTAACTGGCGAAAGCTATGTTAACTGGAACATGACAGATAAACTACAGATGAGTGGCTAGTAAGCCTAAGAACGCTAGTAAACCTAGAACAGCCTAGCTGAACCTAGAGGCTAACTAGTAAACCTAGAATAACTAGTGAAAGCCCTAGAATAACTAGTTAAGCCTGAGAACCAGCTAAATGAGCACGCCTAAGACAACCTAGCAAAACCTAGAACAACAGCAACCTGACAGCTGCAGCCTGAAAGGCCAACCCACAAAGCTTACCACGCCAAATGCTTATGTGTCTTGGCAACTTACCAACCCGTCGCTTTGTCCGCTTTTCGGCAAGAATTTAACACGAAGAGTGCCATTTTTACCCACCAACCGCCTACCTTGTCCCAAAAATCGATTCTCGCGAGAGGTTTGGTTTTCGGCTGCAAAAGGGTTGGATGGCGAATGTGGCAGAATGAATATTATTCCAAAACAACCACACTTTTGCACCCTGTTTTTGGGGCCATTTGCAGCAAAAAGTAGTGCAGTTTTGGTACTAAACAGAGTACAATATGCCGCTTCAAACGCACTGCGTTTTTGACGCTAAATGCAGTGCGTTTTGCTGCAAAACACGAGGCAAAATGCGCTAAATGCAGTGCAAAATACCGCCAAGCGCGACGAAAAGCATAAAAATACACTCAATGGTATAAATCAAACGCATTTAGTTCCATTAAAAACATGGCCAAATAGGGCAGAAATGGCCGCTTAATAAGTGGCATGTTTTGGGGGTAAAAAGCTGGGTAATCGGGTGATCACGAGCAGGCAACCTGCTGAAAGGCTAAAATGGTGCTAAATGCAGGCAACATGCGCAAAAACAGACAAAGAAATGGAGCTTAGGAAGGCGATAATTGTGGCTATAAATACCTGCTTACAGCCCATATGTTTTTCGCTAGAATAGGGGTGCCAGAACAAAAGCACGTTTTGTAAAAACATATTACTACATTTTAACATATGCCGCCACAGAAAAGACTGCAGCGACACCAAACGACAGATTTCCTACAAATGGGACACCATCTATGCGATAATGGCAACAAACAGCTATAAATAAATGCCGCACAACGAAAAATTAACTCCCTCACACTTGTCAATCACGATAATAATGCTTAAAATTTGCAATAACCTAATCGCACATTTGTTTATATAGCAATATTCAATCGTTGCCCCAGAAAAAGCTAAAGGGTGGTGGTTACGCTGCCCGCCTCACAGCATAAGCAACAGGGCGCTCATTATGCACGCCCTGTCGGAGCAGTTCGTTACTGCCACGAAAATCTATCAATTGCGACGACACGCGCGCGTGATGGTGCGTGCGCTCTCGAGACATGCCAAAGAACATCGACGTTCGTGCAGCTGGGTACGGCCATGCGGTTTATGGCCGCTTTCTAAAGCTGCCAAAAGGAGAACACACCTAACTGGCACACAACGCATGCGCCAACGGCCGATAAAAGCCGCTGGTGACGCGCTTAGATACGTGGGCGCAGAAGTGGAATACGAGGCAAAAGCTGTCCCACCCATACGCATCTACGGAAAGCCGCTAGAAGGCGGTCGGTGGAGATGCGGAGGCATCAGCTCGCAGTTATCTCGGCCATTCTCATGATTGCCCCACGCTCAAAAAGGCTTGAGCTGAAAAATGACGGGCCAGTGCATCGCGACCCTACCATAGACCTTACGTTGTGCATGATGCGCGAATACGGGGCGAAGGCCGATTGGACAGACATCAACGCCATCAGCGTGAAAGCCGGACAATACAAAGCGCGGCAGCAGCATGCGAAAGCGATTGGAGTGCGGCATCCTACTGGTACGAAATAGGTTTGCGCTGAGCAAGGACCCCGACACCATTGTAGAGCTGGAAGGATTGAGCGAAAACTCTAAACAAAGGCGACTCGGTGGTGCGCCACATCTTCTCGTTGCTGGGCGTAAAGACCGTTTTCTCTAAGCATCCTGCGGGGCAACTGACAAAGTGACCCTGAAAAAACTGCGCAAGACTGCCCAAGCTGGAATACGACTTCGTAAACTCGCCCGACTTTGGCGCAAACGCTCGTGGTTACCTGTGCCATGATGGGCGTCGCCCTCCACTTCAAGGGGCTATCTAGCCTGCGAATAAAAGGAAACCGACCGCATCGAGGCGTTGAAGAAAGAAATGGCAAGCTGGCTTTGTGCTGCGCGAAATGGCCGAAGGCGAGTTGGCGTGGGACGGAATGCGCTGCCGACCGTCAGACGAGCCCATCGACACATACGAAGATCACCGCATGGCTTTGGCCTTTGCGCCCGTGGCCTTCGTTAACAAAGAAATAAAAATAAACCAACCTGGCGTGGTGAGTAAGTCGTATCCGCAATTTTGGAGCGACCTTCGCCAGTCGGGATTTGAAATAAACGAGATATAGACAATGCACATATTACTGTTGGCCTTGCTGGGCTTAGCAATCTTTGCGGCCGTGTTGGGACTGCTCTCACGCAACAAGAACGCGGGCGAGCCTGGTGTGGTAAAAGCCGACACCGCATCGTGTGCCACCTGTTCGGGCGAAGACGAACGGTGCGAACACGATTGCATGTTGGAGGCGGCAGTGCGCGATGTGGAATATTACGACGACGAAGAGCTGGACAAATACCGCGGAAGAGACTCGGCCGACTATACAGACAGTGAGGCCGAAGAGTTTGCCGAGGTGTTCTACACCATGCGCCCAAGCGACGTGCAGGGCTGGAACAGAAGTCTGATACTGCGACAAATAAACCTGCCCAACCAACTGAAAGACGAGGTGATAATGGTCATCAACGACGCTAGGTCGGCCTAATCGCCTCGCCCTGCCATGCCTCAGCAACTTTTGCCCTAAGCGTGCGCAGCCCTAGGCATGCCCAAACCCAAGCAAAAGGCTAAAAGCACAAGAGCAAAGAAGGAAAAAGGCAAAAATGCGAAAGGCCAAAGCCAAGCAGCAAACCTTTGTTTGCAAGGCAAGTCTGCCGTGTCGGTGGATCGATATCAACTCGTGCAATATGATTTGATGCATGCAACCACTATACGATCTGCTAAGGCACAAAGTCAGCCGATGTAAAGGTGGCAATTTCAATCATGATTTGGCGTGCAGCAAACCTCGTTTGCCAAGAGCAAGTCTGCCGTGTCAGGGTGGCGATTTCCAACAATGATTTGCATGCAGCAACCGCTTCGTCTGCAAGGCAAGCGGCCCCTGCAAGTCGTTGTCCACTCCCTCCAAAAGCCGTAAGTAGCGGCTTATTGTTGGCTAAAAACAAGTGTGAAAACAGATTTTTGAATGAACATATTAGAATACTCTTCTTTCAGAACGTCCTCTAGGCTCGCTCTTGGCTAGTGTGCTGTGTGGGTTTATCGCGCATACATCGTTACAAGGCGGCTGGTGTTCATCAGTGGCATCACGCACGCCTCGTTTTGGCTGGCATCGGGCTAGGCGTATTCTCAGGTATCAACCCCATACTTTCGGCTATGGTGTTCTCCGTTCTCAGTGCTTTCGGCGTGCAATGGATGTCGCGCAGGGGCGATGTGCGCGAAGACCTCGGCCATTGCCGTGTTTTTGGACCTTCGGCATGAGCCTAGGCATCATCTGCTGTTCTCTATCTCCGGGGTTCATGCCCGACACTTCCCTTTCTCTTTCGGCGGCATTCTCACCATCAGTCAGGCCGACCTTTGGCTGCTAGCCGCACTCGCTTTGTGGTGGTGGTCCCAGTCTTCGCGCTGCTCTATCGCACAATATTAAGTGTGGCTTTTCGATGTCGACTTTCGCCCGTTCGCAACGCCTGCCCGTGGCGTTTATCGAGTATCTGATGATGGCACTCATCGCCCCTAACCATCGTAGGCACACTCCGCATGGTGGGCATCGTGTAGCATCAGCCTGCTTACCATACCCCAGATGTCGGCCAACGTGCTAGCGCACAACTTCAAGCCACATGATTGCGTGGAGTATTGTCATCGGTTGGGTAGATTGCCTTATGGGTCTAGGCCTCTCTTACGCCCTCAACGTTCCGTCAGGGCGCATCCATTATCTTCGTCAGCATCCTTGTTTATCTGTGTGTTGAAAGGTGGGCAACGTTGCTTTCAAAAACGTCAACGCCAACTTGAAACCATTTAAATCCACATATAGCCTTGCCTTGTGGCTCGCCCTCGCGCTGCTGCTCGCTGCCTGTTCGGCCAGTAGAACACGGCACGCAGCAGGTGGTAGCAAGCTTTCAACACCCGTTATAACGTTTACTACAACGGAAACATGGCTTATGTAGACGGTATGTTGGAAAAAAAGCAGCAACCGCGACAACTACTACCGAACTTCTGCCACCTCTATCCCGTGGCCAATAAGGGCAGCAAAGAGTTGGGCAAAGGCAACTGAGCGCGCTATCCTCAAAAGCGAAAAGGCCATTCAGCTGCATAGCATCAAAGCGACGCCCCACGTGGGACAAAACGGCGCAAGACCCAACGCGACATCGAATGGCTAAACCGCCGCGAATACAATCCTTTCATGTGGCGCGTGTGGATGCTTATGGGGCGTTCGCAGTTTCATGAGGGCGACTTCGACCGCCGCATCTACATTTGCCTACATATCGCGCCTCTATCGCACGCAACCGCACATATATGCAAAGGCGCGTGCATGGCTTTGCAAGACCTATGCAGAACAGGGATGGATGTACGATGCCGAAGATGTGATACGCAACATGAGCCGCGACTCGATGGATTGGCGTGCAGTTAAGGGTGGATTACACGCATACGCTCATCATCTGCACGCGGGCGAGGTGGCAAAAAGGCCATACCCTACCCGCAAGGTTATCAAACACGAGATGCGGCGCAAACGGGCGCGCCAATGGTTTATCATGGGGCGGCTACAAAGGCTGCGGGCAATCGCGATGCGACTTATAAGGCTTTCAGAAAGGCGGCATCAATGCATTTCTTACGAACTAGACTTCAATGCAGCATCGCCCAAACCGAAGTTTTGGCGCAAAGACAGGCCAAAAATGATTGCCAAGCTGCGCCGAATGGCTGCCAACGACAACAACCGCGACTATTTGGACCAAGTGTACTATGCCATTGGCAACATATACCTGGCACAACGCGACACCGTCAACGCCATCGCTGCCTACGAAAACGGCGGAAAGCGAGCCACGCAGTGGTATTTTGAGAAGGTGTGCTGATGCTTAAGTTGGGCAATGTGTATTGGCAAAAACAACGCTTTGCGGATGCACGCCGCTGTTACAGCGAGGCACTGGGACTTCTCGATAAAGAACGCCCCGACTACGAAGAACTTTCGCAGCGTTCGAAAGTGCTCGACGAGCTAGTGCCGCACATTGAGGCCGTACAACTACAGAGACTCGCTGCAACTGCTGGGCCACTATGCCCGAACCGCAACGCAACGCCGCCATCGACCGCGTGATTGCCGCTTTAAAGAAGAAAAAGAAAGAACAATACGCGCAAGACGAAGAGACGGCGACGCCGCACTATCGCCGAAACAGTTCCGATCAGAACATGCCCACCACCCAAACGCCCATGCAACGCACGCAACAAGGTGGCGGATGGTACTTCTACAACCCCATCGCCGTGAGTCAAGGCAAGGCCGCCTTCGAGCGACAGTGGGGCAAACGCGACAATGTGGACAACTGGCAACGACTAAACAAGGCTGCCGTAGCACTGAACACGCCCTTAGATGAGCCGTCGGCCGAACAACGCGACTCGATTTTTGGCCGAGGAAGCGCGCCGCGACTCCATACAACAGGCCATGGCAAAACGGCCGAAAACGACCCACATCAACGCGAGTTTTACTTGGCGCAAATACCATTTACCGCCCGAACAGCGGCGAGGCTGAGCGACCAATTGCTCACCGATGGATTGTTCCATTCGGGCGTGATTTTTCAAAGACAAGCTCGACAACTCTGCACTGTCCGGAGAAAGCCTTACGCAGGCTTACCGACAACTATCCGCAGTTCGACAAGATGCCGCAGGCATACTACCACCTTTTCTTACTCTACATGCGCAAAGGGCGACAAGGTTACAGCACAGCGTTATGCCGACATGCTGAAACAGCAATACCCCAAACACGAGCTTACCGAACTGATTACAGACCCCTATTACTTTGCCAACGCACAGCGCGGCGAACATATAGAAGACTCGCTCTACGCCGTAACCTACGACTTCTTCAAAGCCGAGAACTACGCAGCAGTGAAACGCAATGCAAGGTATCAGCCACCAAGTTTAAAACATGGGTGCCAACCGCGACAAGTTCCTGTTTGTTGAGGCCTTATCCATGCTACACGACGGAAATGTCGACGCTTGTCTCAATGGTTTGCAAACGTTGGTGGAGCAATTTCCCCAAAGCGAACTCAGCAAAATGGCCGCCATGATTGTCAACGGCATTAGGCTGGCAAGCAGAGTGCAGGCAGGGCGGGTTCGACTGAACAACGTTTGGCAACGCCGAACGGCCGCCACCAACGCCGCCGACAGCCTGAAAGGCAAGCAGTTTAGCAACGACCGCAACGCCAATTTCCTCTTCGTAATGGCCTACCAGCCCCGACTTCGTAGACGAAAACAAGCTGCTTTTTCGCCTTGGCCAAATCAATTTCACCAACTATCTGGTGCGAAACTTCGAGATACGAACCGAAACCGACAACGGATTACGCCTGATGATGGTGAGCGGTTTCCGCAATTTCGACGAGGCTTTGCAGTATGCACGCGAGCTACATCGCCAAACGAACATCACGCGAAGGCTGAACAACGGGCGCACACTCGTAATAAGCGAAGAAAACATGCAGCTACTTGGCAAGGAATTTAGTTTCGACGACTACGACAAATACTACGCCAAAGCACTTCGCTCCGCTGAAAGTAAGCACTCTTCCGCCTGTAACGAGCCTGCCGAAATCGTTCAACCCGAAGCTCCCGTACGACTTCCAACCATCGAAGAGATAGACCGCGCGCTGGACAACGACTTTGTTCTGCCCAACGAAAAAGGCAACAACAGATGTCGACGAAGACGCCCTACCCATAACTGACGAGCCTACGCAAAGCAAAGGGAAAGCCCGGGAAACAAAGCAAAGGCCGACGATGCAACGGTGATTGAGGCACCACTACCACCCACACGACAGCCCGATGACGGCACAATCGTGATAGAAGACGACACGCCTGGCACCCTCAAAAAGCCAAACCAAACACGAATAAGGGATCAGCAAAAGCCGCAACAGCCCACGCAACAAAAGGGCAAACACCACAAACCCAAACGCAGCCAAAAGGGCAAAACGCCTGTAAAAACAGAGCCAAAAGCTCCCAAAAGCAACCCACAAGACCGACAAGAAAGAAGACACGGGCATCGACTTTAAAGACGAACTGAGGCAACAGGGCAGAAAAACCAACCCCTAAAGACGCCTACCGCTAAGCAAGACAGCACCAAAACGCCTGCCAAGCCCAAGCGAAAAGAGATTGACCCCTGATGATGAATATTACGATTTAGAAGGATTTTGACAATGAACAACGGACTGATTTTATGGGCCGACGACGAGATTGAACTGCTCAAAGGCCCACATTATATTTCTAGAAAAGAAAGGTTATGAGGTTGTAACCGTGAGCAATGGCATGGATGCACTAGACCAATGCAAGCAACGCAACTTCGACCTTATCATGCTCGACGAGATGATGCCCGGCCTTTCGGGGCTCGAAACGCTGCAACGCATCAGAGAATACAGCCTGCCACGCCCGTGGTGATGTGCACCAAGAGCGAAGAGAGAACATCATGGAACAGGCCATCGGCTCTAAAATAGCCGATTACCTCATCAAACCCGTCAACCCAAGCCAGATATTGCTCACCCTGAAGAAGAACATTCACCGCAAAGAGATTGTTTCTGAGGTTACGCAAACGGGCTATCAGCAAAACTTCCAAGACATTTCCATGCAGATAATGGACTGCAAAACGCTCGACGACTGGCGCAAAGTGTATCGCCGTTTGGTGCATTGGGAACTTGAACTAAGCAATACGGGCAGTAGCATGGCCGACATATTGGTAACCCAAAAGGAGGAGGCCAACAACGCTTTTGCCAAATATGTAAAGGCCAATTACATGGATTGGGTGGCCGAAGGCGCATCCACCGCCAACGGGACGCCCCGTAATGAGCCCCGACTTATTTAAGCATTCCATCTTTCCCTGCTCGATAAAGGCGAAAAGTGTTCCTCATCGTGCTCGATAACTTTCGTTACGACCAATGGAAAAACGCTGGAAAGCGAGATTGGCGACCTCTTCGACATCGACGAAGACATGTACATCAGCATCCTGCCCTACCGCAACCCAGTATGCGCGTAACGCCATATTCAGCGGACTTATGCCCACAAAGATTGCGAAAAATGTTCCCTGAACTATGGGTAGACGAGGACGAAGAGGAGCGAAAAACCTCAACGAAAGACCTGCTGATAAAAGACACAGATAGAACGTTATCGCCGTCACGACACATTCAGCTACACCAAAGTAAACACGTCGGCAGAGGCAGAAAAGCTGCTCGAACACTTCTCGCAGTTGTCTCAAAAACGACCTGAACGTGATGGTGTTCAACTTCATCGACATGCTTTCGCACGCCCGAACAGAGTCGCGCATGGTGCGCGAACTGGCCAACAACGAGTCGGCCTACCGCTCCATCACCTCAGTTGGTTCCGCCATTCCATTCTCGCCAACCTCTTCAAGTTGCTTTTCGCAGAGCGATTTCACCGTGGTTCTCACCACCGATCACGGCTCAATCCGCACCTCAAAACCCATAAAGATGAGTGGGCGACCGCAACACCAACACCAACCTACGCTATAAGTTGGGCAAGAATTTGAGCTATAATTCAAAGAGGTGTTCACCATCAAAGAGCCACATAAGGCTCAACTGCCCTCGCCAAACATCAGCACCAGCTACGTTTTCGCCACGGGCAACAGTTTCTTTGCCTACCCCAACAACTACAATTACTACGTATCCTACTACAAAGATACGTTTCCAACATGGGGGCATCAGCATGGAAGAGATGCTCGTTCCGCTAGTCACCATGCGGCGAAGACGATGACATCGCACCGCAAATATAGGATAACCCACATAACACAACATTAACAAGCCGCAACAAAGGGCCAACGCGCGCCCAGATGCGACCAGCAAACCCAACATACAATGACACTTACAATTACATCGTTGGCCCCAAATACACAACGTGGCCAAACAATTTATCGACAATATAGGTACGGGCAGGGTGTTCGCCTTCTACGGAAAGATGGGTTCGGGCAAAACAACTTTCATCAAAGCCGTGTGCGAAGAGTTGGGCGTTACCGACGTAATCACCTCGCCCACCTTTTGCCATCGTAAACGAATATCACAGCGAACAGACACCCAAACCCATCTTCCACTTCGACTTTTACCGCATAAAAAAGCTCGAAGAGGTATACGATATGGGTTACGAAGACTACTTTTACAGCGGCTCTCTCTGTTTTCTTGAATGGCCAGAACTAATCGAAGAGATTTTGCCTGCCGATGTTGTGAAGGTAAAAATCGAAGAACAGGCGGACGGAAGTCGCACGGTGACGTTCTGAAAGCACAACATATTGAAACTGCTCTGCCGCATTAGGCTTGTCTAAAGCAACGCTGCTGTGTTAGCCTGAATACGGCACCAGCGACTGCACCACGCCTCAATGCCGCTCGTTTGGGCCGCATTGGGACGTCGTGCAGTTTCTGTCAGTCAACCATCATTTGCTTTGTCGTCAACCATCATTTGCAGTGTGACCAACCATCGCTTTTGCTGTGTGGCCGATCAAAAACGCTTTTACAACACGATTAAGAGTCACTCAGTGCAGCCGAACGATACGTGCGAACTCGCCGTTCTCCTTCAACAACTCCTGGGGTGAGCCCTGTTCGCGCACCGTTCCCCCATCCAGAACCACGATATGGTCGGCATTTAGCACCGTGCGCATACGGTGGGCGATTATTACAACCGTTTTATTGCGCACCAGTTCTGATATTCCAGCCTGTATTTTTGGTTTCATTCTCGGCATCGACACTGGCTGTGGCCTCGTCTAGCAGTATCACTGGCGCATCTTTCAAAAGTGCTCGCAATGGATATGCGCTGGCGTTCGCCTCCGATAGTGTCTCGCCATTCTCTCCGATGATGGTGTCGTAGCCCTGCGGCACTGCTCCTGATGAAGTCGTCGCATTGCGCCAACCGTGCCGCCTGCCGCACTTCGTCGTCGGTGGCATAGCGTTTGCCAATGCGTATGTTGTCGGCAACAGAGGCATTGAACAGCAAAACGTCTTGGAAAACCACTGCATAATTCTTCAACAACGCCTCTGCATCCATCTCGGCGATGTTCTTTCCGCAAGTGCAACCACCCCTTCGTCCACATCCCAAAAGCGTGCGGCAAGCAGCGGCCGTGCTTTGCCGCCGCCAGAAGGACCTACCAACGCCGTTACTTGACCTTGGCGGGCGAGTGAACGACACATCATGCAACACTTGTTTGCCGTCTCGTAGAAAAAGCTCACTCCACGAAACGCGATGTCGTAACCATTTACCTCCACATCCTTGCTCCCATCGAGTGTGGGCATGGCTATCTGTCCTCATTCGCTTAATGCGCACATCTAAAGTAAGACAATACTGCCTATGCGTGCAAACATCTTCGCGATGGGATTGTAAACCATTGCCGAAACAAGCACAAAGGCCAAATCAGACAAAACAGCGACACATCGCCGCGCTGCGCGAGCCACGCGCAGCAACAACACCGAGGCAGTGCCAGCTTTTAACAGCACAGCAGAGACGTGTAACAAAGAACTGGTCACCAATTCGCTGCTAACGAGAGCCTTTTCGTAGACATTGAGCTCTCGTCCAGCTGCCTGTCGTGCGCCTCTTCGCCATTATATGCCTTAATCTCCTGCAACATTCCAGTCCCTCTTGTATCTGTTCGGTCAGTGCGCGTTTCACTTTAGAGTGCTTGGTGAAAGCCTTATCTATGCTACGCACAGACACGTAACACCAACAAGGCCAGTGGCACGGGCCAGTACACGGCCAGAGCCAACCTCCAATCGTAAGAAAACAGGCCTATGCCCACCACAACCACGCTTGTGCCGGCGGCGAAAAGCTGGGGCACGGCATGCGAAAAGGTCTCTTCAAGCTGCGCACGATCCTCCATCATGGTGGAGGTTGGGTCGAACAGGTTGTGCTCTCGCGAAAGATACCGGCGGCACGGCGAAGCTTTTCGGCCGGTTGTGCGCCGTGCGCACTTTCACGCACACGGTTGCGTAGGTGCTGTTATACTGCCACCTGCTAACGACGAACATGATGCACAAGGGCACCAGGGCGAAAGCAGACGTAGTAACCACAGCGATTGGGGCGGCGCGGCGCACGTCAACATATTCCATCAAGAAGAAAAACAAATAGCTGGGTGGCAACATCACGCCATGTCTAGCAGCGTAGAGAAGAATATGCCTCTACGCAGGTCTTTCGCCCTTTTTCAGACGAGTGCGAAACGGTTTTTGAAAATATCTAATCATTATTTCTAGCCCCTTAGTTGTCGTTATAACCTCCATGCGATGGCCCGTTGGTATTCGTTCCACATGCGGTAGTATCTTCCTTGGCGCCCAATAAGTTCTTCATGTGCGTGCCTTGCTCGGCTGTTTTCTCCATTGTTCAACACCACAATCCGGTCTGCATCTTGCACGGTGGTAAGCCTATGGGCAATCATCAGCACGGTTTTCCCTTTTGTAAGGTTTGCCAGGGCCCGCCTTATCAAGTGTTCGTTCTCGGGATCGGCAAAGGCGGTTGCCTCGTCTAGCACCACTATGAGCGCATCTTTCAAGATGGCTCGATGCAAGCACCAACCTTTGTTGTTCGCCTCCTGATAGGTAAGTTCCGTCTGCGCCGATAACCGTATCCAGTCCGCTGGCAGCCTATTCACTGTTTCGCGACTTTGAGACAGGTCCACGGCACGGTTTATCTGCTCGATGGTTGCCCCCTCATTGCCATAGCGCAGGTTGTCCAGCAGTGAGGTTTTAAACAGGCGTGTGTTTTGGAAAACGAACGACACGCATTGCATCAGCTCCGCCTTGTGCACCTGCCTAACGTCCACGCCTATGCTTACGCTGCCCTCGCACGTCCCAGAAACGCGGCACCAGCCGTGCGAGAATTGTTTGTCCCACTGCCCGATGCCCCCACGATGGCCGTTGTGCTTCACTGAGGCATGTTCAGGCAAACGCGGTGCAAGAGCCTCTTCTCCGCATCTCCGTATTTAAAGCTCACTTTGTCTGAAGCAAATGCCGTAGCGAGTGATTTTCGCAGTTCCGCTGCTGATGGGCAATGGGGTAGCCTCGGTTAGCCTTTCCAGCCTTTTCTATAGCCTCGTTGGCCATGAACAAGCTTTACTAAGGTGCATCATCCGCATCACGTTAAGCCCGATTATCGGGGCGATGAGCACATATAAAAACATGTTGGCGATGACGACAGCAGCATTTCGCCCGTGCCCTATCATCACGATGCCCACAGGTACGAGCACAAAGGCGAAGCGTTGATGGCTACGATGTAGAAAGACATGGGCGTACGCCACACCAGGGTGTACTTAATAACGAGGGTCTCGATAGGCGATGATGCTGTTGTAGAAACGTTTGAACGGAAAACCGTTTGTTGGAACACCGTTTACAACGGGTATTCCCGCACGTACTCAACCGCCTCTGCACCCATCCGCTCTTGCGCATCCAGGTATAGTCGCTGAAACTGGTTGTTCTTGGGGTTCATCATAGAGCCCATTATGCCGAAAGCGCAGCACGATGGAACAAGCGCAGCCAAGCCCAACTGCCAGTCTACGGCGAGCAACGGCGCGACAACGCCCAGCGGCGAGACGATGCTGCCCGCCACATCGGGCGCAGTATGCACCGCAAAGGTGTGCTTGGCTCAGTCTTCATCGATAACCTTGCGCATGCCGCCCGTGTTATGGGTGTCGAAAAGCCGTAGCGCCCGCATCAAAGCGTGCATGGCCTGCCGCCGCATGTTGGTTTCTACGCGGAAAGCCGCTGGGTGAGACAGCGCTAGCGCACGAAGTGAGAACAACACGTTGAATACAGACACGGCAAAGGCGGCAAGGGGCGTGAGTTCCACACGGGCGTGGCGTCAGATTGCCACCAGTGGTGAGCAGCGTGCGCACCACCAGCCACACCAAGACAAAGGGAACAAGCGACAATAGCCGTTTATGGCCGACAAAAGCCACCGAAAGCGGCAGCAAAACCCTTTGCGCCTGCCCTATGAGTTTCCCAGTCGTTTCAGTACTTTTTATCATTTTGTTAGTCGCATTTGTTGTTTGCCATGCCCCACTTAAAGCTCCTTGCCGTTTCGGAACGGTTTACATGGCGGCATACAATGTTTCTTGTTTTTATTTGGCACGCTTAGCCCACTCTGCACGTCGTGCCTTATGGTCGTGTTCGGCTAGGTATTGCAAAGTGTCGGCAAACTTGTTTCTGCCTGTTTGCTCAGCTTCATTATACCATACATAAAGCCCAGCCAGCCCTTTTGTGAGGCCATTTTGCCCCAATTTCATTAAGTTTGGCAACGCATCGGTGTCGCAGCCAAGGACAGCGTGCGGCAACAGGCCTCTAATTAGGTTGTGTGCGGAATATTTTTAATGTTTATGTTGTTTACGCTGGCTGTTCTTAGTTGTTTACAAAGGTATCATTTAAAAATCCAAATAACGGACAAATGAGAAAGCAAAAACGGCCAATCGTAACTTATAAGGAGGCCATATGCCAATTTTCCTACTCGCGTTTCAAGGCTTTTCCCCATCAGCCTACAAATAATTCCCTTCTCGCGAGGTTTGTTTTTAGTGGCAAAATGGAGATTGTTGCGTGGGTGTCGTCAGGCCAATTAACAAATGTTCGGCGTACAACGTGCAGAGAAATGCACTGTTAGCACCTAGAAAGCCCTTGCGAAGTGCGGCTTATTGCACGACTAGTACGCTGCTATTGTACGGCAAACAGAAGTTGCAAAGCCATTCTTTCCTGATGAAAACACGTGTCTTGCATGGGCGAAAAAGGCGAGTTAAAGCGGAGAAGAATAGGGGCAGAAAGCAACAAGTGGGATTGAAACACTTGGTGGGAGGAGGGCAACCCGAAAAGGCTAAAGTAACACAACGGCTCTACACGCCATACCGCTCGAGCCTGAAAAACGACTGGTAAAATTGGTTTAAATTAGCCGTAACACCTTGCCAAGTCGCAGAATTGGCGTAACTTAGGGCACGCCCACACTCGGAAGGCAGGCGTAGACCAAGTTGGTCGCGCCTCACGATGAGAAAAATGTGGGCGGAGACACCACAATAAGGACTTATAAAGGATGCTGATATGAACAAGCGATAGGAGTTGCCGTGGCCATAGCATTGCTGGCAGGGCTGCGCAGGAACGCGAAACTTATCGCCGAAAAAGGCGAAAAGGCAGGCCGAAATGGCACAAAGAGTGAACGAAGGCCCTAGAAAAGCAACCAATATCAATGAGAGGTAAGCCACGTATATCCCATGCGAATGCAGGCCAAAGCCTTGTCTTATGGCTATTACATCAAGGTGTCGGGCGACTCCATTTATTCGTACCTGCCCTATTTCGGGCATGCCTACCGCGTGCCGTATGGCGGAGAAAGGCACTGAACTTTGCCGAAAAGATGACCGACTACACCGCCATAACCAAAAGGCAAAGACGGACGAATGAATATCGAAATAAAGGTAAACAACCGCGAAGACCGCTATGCCTATCACCTGGAAGTGTACGATAACGGACACGCCTACATCGATGTTTCGGCCGACGAACGCGACCGAATTGGCTTTGCTGGAATGATGAACGTGGGGCGATAAGGGGAATGACGAAATGCTTATTAAAAGGATGACGTATGGGCGGACCTGTCTTATTGGCGATTTATTGAAGAATGGCATCCCAAAGTATTGGTCGACGACAGGGTGCTTCTTTGCGATATTCTTTTTCGCCACTTGGAAAAAGAAGTGTGATGAAGATGATAAAAGTGGATCATAAAGACTTTTAACTCGAATGAAGAGATTGTACGCGAGCTAAAACGCTGGAAAAAGACCTTTTTTGGAAAGTCTTGAGTAATTATTATGAGCGGTTGCTCTGCCTAAAATGAGTTTGTCGTATTGAGAGGTTTGTTGTCTTTGTGTATGCCAGCACAGATAAACACACGCTCATATTACGAAGAGCAGGATAAATCAACTCACTGGCTTGATAAACTCACAGAAAACACCAACAAATCCAGAATACATCAACACATCAATTTACGAGTTCATCAACTCATAAATTCAAAGAAACTCATCAACTCACCAAAACCCATCACAACTTCAGCTTAACTCAAAAATCACAAACCCACCAACTCACGAACTCACAAAAGCCCATCAACTAACAAACTTCAGCACTCACTCAACTCCATCAACTCGTTAACTTGTCAACAGGCTAGGGTGGAAACTGGCTGCCGCACTAGCCTTGTCAACTCGTTAACGTGTTAACCTATCAACTGGCTAAAAGGTAAGAACAGGCTGCGCACGATAGCCTTGTCAGCTCGTTAACTTGTCAACCTGTCAGACTGACTAGAGGGTGAAAAATGGCTGCGCACACTAACCTTATCAACTCGTTAACGCTATAACACCTGATCAACAACTTGACGAGTGAAAACTGGCTGCGCCCACTAGCCTTGTCAACTTGTTAACTAGTCAACTTGTCAACTCAAAATAATTAAATTTTATTTTACAACAGCCCTCTAATTTCTCACTCCGTTCTAGCGAAAAACAGGTTAAAAGGTAGGGTAAATAACTACCATTTCAGACCTTTCACATCTTTCAGACTTGTCTGTTTTTAGAAGAAAACCCATGATTTTGCACCATTTTGCCTTTCTAGATTGGTTTGCTGACCCGTATTTTTCTCAACCCCCATTACCCACTTTTAGCCCTCCCAAAAACCCACTTTTTAGCGAGTTATTTTTGCCCTTTTTGGCCATGTGTTTCATGGTTCTAGAAGAGGTTTGTTCTATACACTTTCAGTGGATATTTATGCTTTTTCATGCCGCATTAAAGCACCATTTAGCACTGCGTTTTTGCACCTTTTTCACCTGCATTTAGCACCAAAATGCACTGCGTTTTGCACCAAATAGCACTTGCGATTTAGCACCAAAAACACTGCGTTTTGGTGCTAAATGCAGGCTATTTGCGCAAATAGCCCTAGAGTTGGTGCAAATGGCGGTTCTTTGGAATATAAATTCATTTTTACCACATTGACATGCTGACCCCTTTTTGCATCAAAACGAACCCTTCGCGAGAATCGATTTTTTGCGACAAGGTGAGCGCTTGGTGGATAAAAAGGGCACTTATGATGTTAAATTTCTTACTAAAAACTGACAAAAAGTACTTGTGCACGCATACCAACACGTGAGCAACGGCACAGAAACCACATACACTTTACTATCGACAGCGCGAGCGGTTGCCGAGCATGCTGCTCATGCGCAACGGACGCAGCACTATGGAAACGCCGAAGTAAAGCTGCCATTAACGGCCAGTTTTTCAACTTGTAGATGGTGCATTGAATGCCTTCCGCCAAGTTGCTTTTTGAAACATAACCCGACTTGCCACAAGCAAAGGCAGGATTTCAGATTTTATCGTACCTTTGTCCCTACCCGCACATGGGCGGAGTGTTTATCGTGGTTTTACAGCACAAAACGGCATAAACCCTCTCCATTTATGAGAATATTAAAAGTCAAGACATCTTCACGGTTGAGAATAACAAACAATGCCACGAAAGTAGAATTGTTGAGGAGACTTTTATGTCAGTAGCCACGACAAGTAAGTTTGCAAAATGGGCAATTGGCAGAGTTTCTGCGGAGGCGAGTTAACCTAGTAGCTACCAACTGCAACCGAAAAAGAACACGCAAAGCTATCAAATGGTAAAAGCCGCCCACACGCGCATTGGAAAGAAAAAACACGATGCAAGGCTTTGTAGTTTTTAGGTTTTTGCACTATATTTGCACTTAATATGACTAGATGCAATAAGACACCTGAAATGAAAGAATTTGTAATATCGAGGTTAAGCCGAAACCGCCGTAGCTGAGTGGGGCTGATAACGCAACAGCAAAACGAGGCCAAGACCAAAGAATATCTCGACGAATTGAGTTTTTGGCCGACACGGCGGGAGCCGTTACGGTGAAAACGTTTCACCCAAAAGGCTTAATGCGCCTAGATATGGTTACATGCGTGGGCAAAGGCAAACTCGAAGAGATAAAACAATATATACTGGCCAAGAAGAGGCCGAACGCGAAGTGGGAATGGTTATTTTCGACGATGAGTTGTCGGCTAAAGCAAATGCGCAACATCGAAAAAAAGAACTGAACGTGAAGATATTGGACCGCACTTCGCTCATCCTCGACATCTTCGCCATGCGCGCGCAAACGGCAAATGCCAAAACGCAAGTGGAGCTGGCGCAATACAGATACATGCTGCCAGGCTGCAACGACTGTGGACTCACCTTGAAAGACAAGGCGGCGGTTCGGGTAGTGGCGGCGGAAAAAGGCTCGGTGGGACTACGTGGACCCAGGGTGAAACGCAGCTCGAAATGGACCGCCGAATTATCCTCTCGCGCATGGCTCTGCTGAAAGAACGATTGGCCGAGATTGACAAACAGAAGACTACACAACGCAAAAACCGCGGTAGGATGGTGCGCGTAGCGCGTGGGCTATACCAACGTGGGCAAAAAGCACCATCATGAACCCTGCTGCAAAAAGCGAAGTGTTTGCCGAAAACAAAGCTTTTCGCCACGCTCGACACGACAGTAAGGAAGGTGGTGGTTGAAAATCTGCCCTTCCTCTTGGCCGACACCGTGGGCTTTTATGCGCAAGTTGCCCACCGATAGTTGACTCGTTCAAGTCGACACTAGACGAAGTGCGCGAGGCCGACTTGCTTGTGCACGTGGTAGACATATCGCATCCCGACTTTGAGGAGCAGCTTGCAGTGGTGGAAAAGACACTAACCGAACTGGACTGCGCCGACAAGCCCAGCATGATTGTGTTTAACAAGATTGACAATTACACCTTCGTGAAGAAAGATGAGGACGACCTTACACCCGCAACAAAGGAAAATATGACCCTCGACGACCTGAAACGAACGTGGATGGCACGGCTAAACGACAACTGCATATTTATTTCGGCACGCGAAAAACCAATGTCGACGAACTGAGAGACAGGCTATACGCCAAAGGTTCGCGAACTGCACGTGCAGAAATATCCCTATAACGACTTTTTATACGAAATGGAATGATGTACCGATTACTTACCGATGAGGAAATAGCCTGCTAGAAGACCACGGCTGTCAGGGCCGAGAACTGGGAGGCATTATGGTGGCCGAAGACTTCAAAGCCCACCTACGTGCACGACGTTACCTTTTATGGCGACATCAAACTGGGCGTGTTCGAGAAGAACATCGAGGTTAGTAGGGGGTTCCTTAAACATTCGGGCTTGCGCAATGCCACGCTCCGCAACGTGTGCATTGGCGATAACAGCCTGGTGGAGAACATCGGCAACTACATCAACAACTATACCATCGGCGAAGAATGCTATATCTCGAACGTTAGCACGATGGAGACAACGGAGGGCGCAACGTATGGCGAGGAAACCTCATATCGGTGCTTAACGAGGGTGGGCGAAGGCAATGTTACGCTTTCGATGGGCTGAATAGCCAGCTGGCGGCATTCATGGTGAAACACAATGCCGACAAAGAACTGCGCGAAAGGCTTTAGGGCAAATGATTGCCGAAGAGCTTGAACGCACCCTACCCGACCGCGGAACGATTGGCTTTGGCGTGAAAATAGTGAACACGCGCGAGGTGGTGAACACCATCGTACAAGACAATTGCGGAGGTGAATGGGCGCGGCAAGACTATTCGATTGCTCACTGCTTAGCGCGGCAGGGTTCGGGCGTATATGTGGGCAGCGGCGTTGTTGCGAGAACTCTATCGTGGCCGACGGCTCTTGATAACCAACGATTGCAACCTGCAAGACTGCTATGTGGGCGAGGCTTGCCAGCTAACCAATGGCTTTACGGCATCGGCCAGCGTGTTTTTGCCAACAGCTACATGAGCAACGGCGAGGCTTGCGCCGCCTTTTGCGGTCCGTTCACGGCCAGCCATCATAAAAGCTCGCTGCTCATTGGGGCCATGTTCTCGTTTTTATAACGCAGGGTCGGCCACCAATTTCAGCAATCATGCCTACAAGATGGGGACCCATGCACTACGGCATTTTGGAGCGTGGAACGAAGACGGCAAGCGGTGCTTACCTCTAATGCCCGCCAACATCGGGGCTTTCTCGGTGTGTTTTGGTGGCTAATGCACCATCCCGACACGCGCAACATCCCCTTTTCGTATCTCATTGCCTATGGCGACATCATGTATCTTGTGCCGGGCGCAACCTAAACACCGTGAGCTTGTCGCGATGTGCACAAATGGCCCAAAGCGCGACTACGTCCACGCAGCGGACAAAAAAGCATTGTGAACTTTGACGAGCAGTCCGTTCACCGTTAACGAGATGTTGCAAGGCAAACAGATACTAGAAAAAAACTGCGCGAGCGCACAAGGGCGAGAACGTGGCTGAATACAATTTCAGGGGATACGTGATAACCAACAACTCGCTAAACATCGGCTTGCGCAACTACGACATGGCCATCAAGATGTTCTTGGCGCGCTGTGTGCGGGAAGTATGGGACCAGCCGAACCCGCATCGACCACTGGCTGGAAGCAGTGGAGCGACCTGTCAGGGTCTGCTGCTCAGAAAGCGAAGAGCTAAGGTTGATGAGGAAATAAAGAAGCGGCGAGATAGCCGACGTACAGCGAGTAACCGAGACGTTTTCGGCGAGATTGGCGAGCGTTACGGAGCAATACGAATGGGCCTTCGCCTATCGTCTGATAAACGAATACTACGGCATCGCACAGCCCAGGCACGCCGATTGGCAAGACATCATCGACCAAGGACGCGAGGCCAAGCGGCAATGGATTGCCACAATAAGGGAAAGATGCCTTGAAGGAATACAAGTTGGGCGATGTGGAAGAGGATGTATATCGCGGATTTGTGGAACAGCTAAATAAAGGAAACCGAATAATATCAACAAAACAAATCTTATCAGTATGAGCATTAAATCGATTTTGGTTGCCTTGCTCCTAACAGGAGCGGCAACAGCCATGCAAGCAAAAAGATTACCAGTACCAAACGGTGAAGGGCGACCCAACGGGGACGCGCATCTACACCCTGGACAACGGGCTGCGCGTGTATCTCTCGGTAAATAAAAGAGACACCGCGCATTCACACCTACGTAGCAGTAAAGACGGGAAGCAGAAACGACCCCGCCGAAACTACGGGCTTGGCGCACTATCTGGAACACCTGATGTTTAAGGGAACGAAACAATTCGGCACACCGATGCCGAAAAAGAGGCGCCCTTGCTGAAAGACATCGAAGAAAGGTACGAGAAATACCGCACGCTTACCGACCCCGAACAGCGCAAAAAGGCCTACCACGGCATAGACGGCGTGTCGCAATTGGCTGCCAAATACTTCATCCCCAACGAGTACGACAAAGCTGATGTCGTCTATCGGAGCCGAAAAAACCAACGCATACACCAGCAACGACGTTACGCTGTTACACGGAAGACATCCCGCTAACGAAGTGGACAACTGGGCAAAGATACAGGCCGACCGTTTCCAAAACATGGTTATACGCGGTTTCCACACCGAGTTGGAGGCCGTTTACGAGGAATATAACATCGGACTTACACGCGATGGCAACAAAGTTTGGCAAGCCATTTCGAAGTTGTTAACACCTACACACCCCTACGGAACGCAGACTACCATCGGTACACAAGAGCATTTGAAGAATCGCTTCGATTGTAAATATCAAGAATTACTTCAACCGCTACTACGTTCCCAACAACGTTGCCATCTGCATGGCGGGCGACATGGACCCCGATAAGGTTATCGCCACCATCGATAAATACTTTCGGTTCGTGGAAGAAAAAGCGAGACCTTTCCTTCCACAGTTCCCCAAACAAAAAGCCGCTTACGGCTCCGAAAAAGACACCACCGTTATGGGTCCGAGGCCGACGAGCTGATGATGGCATGGCGATTTTGACGGCGGTAAGTCGCTACAAGGCGACACTTTGGACGTGATTGCCAACATCCTGAGACAACGAAAAGGCGGACTGATGGACATTAACCTGGCCCAAAAAGATGAAATACCTTGGCGGCGGCAGCATATCTTTTCAGCTAGCCGAATATGGTTTGCTGGGATTATGGGCATCGCCCAAAGAAGGACAGAGCCTTGACGACGTGAAAAAACTTGTTTTGGGAGAAGTGAGAACTTAAGAAAGGCAACTTCTCCGACAACCTCTTGCCCGCCGTTATCAACAACATGAAGTTGGAGTACTATCACGCGCTAGAAAAGAACAAAGACCGAGCCGACCAATTTGTCGACGCCTTTTATCAACGGCAAAGACTGGCAGACGGTGGTTGGAAGCTCGACCGCATATCGAAAATGACCAAAGGCACAGATTGTGGCCTTTGCCAATAAGCACCTGAACAACAACTACGCGGTGGTTTACAAGCGACAAGGCGAAGACACCACACAAAAGAAAATAGACAAACCGCAGATAACGCCCATCCCTTCGAACCGCGATTTGCAAAGCGACTTCGTGAAAGAAATCATCGCCAGCAAGACTACGCCCATCGAACCGCGCTTTGTAGACTTTAACAAAGACCTAGTAAAGACGAAGACGAAGAAAGGCTTGCCCGTGCTTTACGTACCAAACAAGGACAACGGACTGTTTGCTGGCCTTTCCACTACGACTTTTGGAAAGGAAGCCGACAAGCGTTTGGACATCGCAACCGAGTATCTGGACTATCTTGGTACCGACAAATTGACGCCCGAACGAGGTGAAACAGCGTTTCTATCAGCTGGCTTGCGATTACAGCATATCAGCAGGAGCCGACAATTTGAACATCACCATCACCGGCCTTAACGAGAACATGCCCAAGGCTTTGTGGTTGGTTGAACACCTATTGGCCAACGCTAAGGTAGACAATGCTGCCTACAAGCAACTTGTAGAACTGGTAAAGAAGGGCGCAAAGACAGCCGAAGCAACCAAGTGTCAACTTCGCTGGCGCTCGCGACTTACGGCATGTATGGCCCATACAACACCGTTCGTAACGTGATGACCAACGCCGAGCTAGACAAAAACCAAACCCGCAAAAGCCTGCTCAACCTGCTTAAAGGCCTGAGAAACTACAAGCACGAGGTGCTTTATTGCGGACAATCTACCCCCGAAGAATTGGTAAAAGCAGTTGACGAAAATCACGCCATCGGCAAGACACTGGCCAACGTACCACAAAACAAGGCCTACACCAAGGTGCAAACCAAAGAAAACGCGGTGTGGATTGCACCCTACGAGCTAAAGCATCTACATGATGCTGTACAACAACAGCGGAAAAGGCTGGAACTTAGAACAGCGTCCGATGATGTACCCTGTTTAACGAATACTTTGGAACGGGTATGAACAGCATCGTTTTCCAAGAGCTAAGGGAAACTCGCGGATTGGCTATAGCTGCCTCCACGCTGCTAACACACTTCCAGAGTAGGCGAAACGGGAGTCGCTACAAGCCAACATCATCAGTCAGAACGATAAAGATGATGGACTGCGTGCGCGCCTTTCAACAGCATCATCGACGAAATGCCACCAAAAGCGATCAAGGCCTTCGAACTGGCCAAACAGGCTTCGATGAAACGCATCGCCACCAGACGCTACAACGAAGTTTGGCATCATCAACGCTTACTGCAAGCACGCGCCTGGGACTGAACTTCGACATCAAAGAACGCATTTACAATGCGCTGCCCAAGATTACGCTCAAAGAGATGGTTGAATTTGAAAAGCAGACAATGGCCAAAAAGCCCTGCGCTACCTCATTCTTGGGCGACGAGAAAAGAACCTCGACATGAAGGGATTGGAGAAGATTGGCAAGATTAAAAGGTAACAACCCAAGAGATTTTTGGATATTAAGTAGTGAGGTTGGGAGGTGCGAGTTTGTGAGTTCATAAGTTTGTGGGGTGCTTATCCATTCCTCGCATGCGCAATGAACTTACATACTATGCTGACCAAAGCTCATGAGCCTGCAAACACATGAACTTGGACCCCAAAAGCCATTGGTTTAAGGCCGTTCTAAAATTACCTTTGCTGTATTTTTAGCTTTTTAGCTGAGCAGGTTTTTGCTTACTTCTTGAAGGAGCATAGTGAACTATGCGACTGAAGAGAAAAGCAAAAGATGCCAGATAAAAACAAAAAGACAGTAAAGAGCAATACAAGGAACAACAATTGAACCTTTGCGGGGAATTTTTAGAACATGCCTTAACTCCTTAACTTAATTCTTAGCTCCTATTAAATCATAAATACAAACATTATGGCAAACACCCGAATTTAAGTACGCTCCCATGTTCAGTTGGTAAAGACGAAACAGAGTATTACCCTACTCACTAAGGACGGCGTATCGGTTAGCAATTTGAACGCAGATATTTGAAAGTGTCTCCCGAGGCGCTGACGATGCTCGCCAACACCGCTTTCCGCGATGTTAACTTCCTTTTAAGGCGCGAACACAACGAACAAGTTGCAAAAATACTCCCACAGACCCCGAAGCCAGCGACAACGACAAGTACGTGGCACTAACCTTTCTTCACCAATGCAGAAGTGGCCGCAAAGGGCAAAGTGCCTTTCTGCCAAGACACGGGAACGGCCATCATTCACGGCGAGAAAGGGACAACACGTGTGGACTGGCTCTGCGATGAGGAGGCTCTCTAAGGGCGTGTACAAAACTTACACGGAAGAGAACCTGCGCTACTCGCAAAACGCACCCCTCAACATGTACGATGGGGTGAACACGCTGCAACCTACCTGCACAAATAGACATCAGAGGCCACCGAGAGGCAAGAATATCGTTTCCTTTGCGTGGTGAAAGGCGGCGGGTCGGCCAATAAAACTTACTTTATCAGCAAACAAAAGGCATTTGCTGCAAAACCCTAGGAACTGGTGCCTTTCCTCATCGACAAGATGAAAAGCCTAGGAACGGCGCTTGTCCTCATATCACATCGCCTTCGTTATCGGTGGAACGAGTGCCGAAAAGAACCTGCTCACCGTGAGTGGCCTCAACGCACTTCTACGACTCGCTACCCACTACGGGCGATGAGACGGGACGCGCCTTCCGCGATGTGGAATTGGAGAAACAATTGCTAGAAGAGGCTGCAAAATGGGCTTGGTGCACAATTCGGCGGTAAGTATTTTGCCCACGACGTACGCGTGGTACGCTTGCCAGGCATGGTGCATCGTGTCCCTGTTGGCATGGGCGTGAAGCTGCTCGGCCGACCGAAACATCAAGGCTAAAGATAAATAAAGGACGGTATGTGATTGAAAAACTAGACGACAATCCCCAGTGAACTGATTCCCGAGAGATGCGTCATGCATGGCGAAGGAAACGCTGTTAAGGTGAGACCTGGACAAGCCCATGGCCGAGGTTCTCAAAGAGTTGAGCAGTATCCCGTATCTACGCGCCTCAGTTTGAACGGTACCATCATCGTGGCACGCGACATCGCACACGCCAAACTCAAAGCAGACTAGACGAAACGGGCGACCTGCCACAATATTTTAAAGGATTGTCCCGTGCTCTATGCTGGTCCCTGCGAAAAACGCCAGAAAGGGCCTGCCATGTGGCTCAATGGGCCCAACTCGACAACCGTATGGACCCTACGTTGACAGAATTCCAAGACCACGGCGGCTCAATGATTATGATTGCCAAGGGGAACCGCACCCAAGTTGTTACCGACGCTTGCAAAAAGCATGGCGGTTTCTATCTGGGGAAGTATCGGCGGTCCTGCGGCCGTGCTCTCGTTGAAACTCTATCAAGAGCATCGAATGCGTGAAATTCCCAGAAATTGGCATGGAGGCTGTGTGAAAATCAGGGTGAAAACTTCCCTGCCTTCATCCTCGTAGACGATAAGGGCAACGATTTCTTCACCCAGCTGAAACCGTGGAACCCTACGTGCAATAGCTGATTTGGTACGCATGAGCATACATCGATAAAGCGGGATGGTTCATGAGAACCATCCCGCTTTTTATGTAAAGCGCACCATATTTACCCCATGTGTATTGTTGTTAGTAAAAGCTATTTTTCTCCCAACCTGTGCCAGAGAAATCGCTTTTATCCCAAACCGGGCGTTGAGCCTGTGTAGATTTTTGTGTATTGTTGAGCATATTGCCTGTATTATTCTTGAAGACGTGGCAGACTACGTTGAGAAATAAGACAGGGCAAGATGCCGACAAGCAAACGAAAGAAGAACAGAAAACGAAGGAAACAACCTAAAACATTTAACAAGCGACTCGATTGAGGGATAAATATCAAATGAAGCGAGCTTACAGCACCTGCCATAAGCTCGCCATCTTGTGTTTAGATGTGATAACTCTCGTTGTCAAAATCCTCGTTCTCCTCAAAATCTTCCTCAAACATGTCTCCTGGCTTGGCGCCAGGCTCGTCTGATTGGAAACGAGCCGGCGGCCAAGTGGACTTCTGGTAAGAGTTGCTCCGCCACGATGTGGGCGTTATATACTTCTTCCTTTTTCATCGTCTATCGTGTTTTAGTTAACAATCATCTTCTTTCCGTTCACCAGATATACGCCTGGCGAGAGATAGAACGTGCGTTTCGCCTGCCTTTATCATGGCTCGTGCAGCACACTGACCAGACACCGTATAGATAGTTAGTGGTACATTCTTTGTTGCTTCGGCGGTAATCTGGCCGGTAGAAACCGTTACTTTGAGCACCACCTCTTCCTGCACGTCGTCAATGTCTGTTGGCGTAGCCTCTTCTTCCCCATCGAAACTAATCTCAAACGAGTTGAGCGACTTAGCTAAGTGCAGTCCTTGGTTCTCAAAATGGAAGAACGTACGGAAGGGAAGAGGAACAATTGCGACTTCTTGAGGTTCTTGAATGCCACGAAATCTGTCGAGGCGAAGTAGAACACCATTTCGTTTCCAGCCTTGTTCAGCACACGTCCAGAGTAGGTATAATAGCTCTTGAACTTGACAGGCGAGTTGTCGAGCTTGCTTTTGAACTCGTAACTACCCACTACACCCGTCTGCGTTGTAGGCGTTTTCTCTATCAGTGCTCCCTTTCTCGGTAGCCACGAACGAGACGTTACCATCTCCATACCCTCTGCTACCATTACGATGTAAGGCACGTTGGCTTCGCTCTTGGGACACCCGTGAGGTAGTCGAACTTAGCGACAACATCGTAATCGGCTCCTTCGTGTTTCTTGTCCGACTTAAAACTTGCAGCGCGTTGGACTTCATCTTGGCCAAGTAGAACTCGATTGTTGGGCCAACAGCATTGCTGTGCATCGCACTTCCATCTAACGACAGGGCGTAGGGCAGTACCACCGTGGCGTATTTCACACGCCCCTTGCCCTGACACGGTGACATCGCGCGTGTAAGTGACGTAGGCATCAGCTTTCAGTTGCACGCTGTATGGCGTGAAGAACGGAATCTTATCGGTGAGTGTTACGTTGGAATACCCATCAAAGCCATTACCATCCGTTCGTTGTACAGCCACATTTCTCTATGTCTCGACAGGGCAGCAGCCCTGTAAGGTAAGAATATCAGCGCGTTCTTCGACAACTTGCTCGCAGGTCTTCCATCATCGGTTTCAACTTCTGAGAACTGTTCTCTCGAATGATATCAAACAGATTGGAGTTGTCTACGTACAACACTTCGTTAAGACTCTTTGGTACATTGAGGGTCGGTTCCCTTAGCAATCGACTCTTTCATCACGTCGATTATCTGCTTGAGTGTTAGGTAGCATACTTGCTTGTCGCGCCCACCTGGTGTTTGTTGCCCTCAAATCCCGACTCGGTGGTTTGAATTTCTGCACCCACCATCCGCGTAGACTCATAATGCTTGTTGGCAGCATCCTTGTAGTACATCGGTTTATCGTAAATGGAATGCCACTTCACCCTTGCCTTATAGTTGGCTATTTTCAGCTTGATTACCGTATGATAATAAGCGAAAAGCCCTATGTTGCTTTCTTTGGTTGTAGGCGCAATGTTGTAGCGCGTTTCATCAGTGGTGTAGAGATACATGGTCTTTGTCTCGTTGTCTTGCAACTGCGCATTCTCTTTTCACAAACTTACCTTTCTCAAAGTGGCTGTGCTTCACTCCCAGCCTATTTCCGTCACCACTTCACCCGTCATCTTTCTTATAGGCTTCCATAGTGAATTGGCGTTGGGTGAAATAATTAGATTGCTTTCAACCGAAGTAGTAGCCAAATCGGCTGCATTGTTAAAGGGGAAAGCAATGTTTCCAGCCAATTCCACGCTTCACTTTCTTTTCGTAATCGTAGTCGGCCACGATGTTCTTGTGCCCATAAAGGTCGTCGGCCCACCGCATCATAATACTCCGATGCCACGAAACTATATCGCGAGTTGTGCGTACCCGGATTGTTAAGGTAGGTTTCATCGGCAAAGTTCGACTTCAGATTACGGAACGAGAACTGCAACTTTTGTCTTGTCTGAGAATCCCTATGGAACTCTGTAAACGAATTTTTCGCCTCCCAATTCGAAGTTGGTTTGCCTCGAATGTGCGCACCTGTTCTGTGTTGTCTTTACCATGACACACCACATCTACTGAGGATATGTACGGGTTAAGGTTCTCCATGAAAGACGGATATGTTAACCAACGCCGTAGTTGGGTTACCAGGGGCAAGCGATTCTACCTTTTATCTTGACGGCATCATTATTAAACTTACCAATCTTGATGGTTTCCATCCGAAGAGCCCATCGTAATTGTTTTTTTGTTTGTGTAAGTGGGTCAGACAGCTCACCTGTTGGGCCGAACACTGTAAGCTTATACCCTGTGGAGGTGTTATAGTCGTCCAGTTCTCCCTGTTTTGGAAAGGCATAACCGCCATGAAAAGCATAATTACTAAATAATGCCTTTTATGTAGCTTCCCTCATAAGAAGCATTTTTGTTTATGGCGATCCCAGAAATAAGGTTTCCCATCCTCCCATAAGAACCTCACATGTTTGTTATCAGGTGTCATTGTGATAGACTTGTCGCTGGCAGCTGCATCTTGGTCTACAAAACATGTAAAGGGGTTTTCCATTCTTTATAGTAAAGAGTTCGTCGTTCATCGTCCGATGCCAAATTACCTTCCTGGCCATTTGCCACTCACAATTCTCATCCAAATAATAGTCGTGGCCAACAAACTTGGTTGTGAAAGTAAATCCGGGAGATTTGAACTGCCCTTGTTTATAAGTCACTTTCACGCCTACAATGCGGTATCCAACGTCTATCTGGCTTTCTCCCTTTTTCAGAGAACACACTGGCCTTTTTGTGGGAGCTTCCACATAATACGTGGCGTTATCCAAGGCATACCACTTCTTTCCGCGCTGATTACTTGCCTGATGGTTTTGTGTCCCGTTCTCAGCCTTCCACGTTTTTCCGTCGTGAGCATCCTCCTGATAGAGTTTCACACTAGCAGTCATGGAACGACCCTTGTATTGGTCGTAGCTATAGAATGTTTTACCAGCCCTTAGTGTGTTTCTCCAATTTTTCCCACGTCGGTCTTGCCAGTTCGAAGTCGTTGTCTGCCAAACTCACTTTGGTCTCATTCTCCAAAGGTCTGTTCCAGCTTATATTCAAACGCATCGTGAGCCGTGAAAGTTAGTTCAATACTTTCGTAGGTAAATGCAGCCAAAGTGTCCATTAGACATATTGCCTGTGAAACAAAAGTAAATAATGTTCCCCATGTCAGGGTGCTTGCCTTTGTATGGTATAAGTCTTCCCAGGCTGGTTCTTGGGGATAATTACCTTCTCTCGGGCCGATAGGTTGGGTATTTCCATGGTGTGTCCCCTCTTTTATAGCCGACCTATCCACCTCTCCGAATATCCAGTCGATGTCGCGCCCAAATCGGCTAGGGGTAGCAGGGAACACGTCGTCGAGTATTTTCCTGTCGTTGGGCATCTTGAGGTTATCCCTGATAACTATCTTATAACCCGTAATCTTATAACCCTTGGGTAATGCAATGGCCGAATAGTTGGGTGAAACTCCTGTACAATGCACTAGCTTGTTTTTATAGTAAACAAAGTTACACGTATGGTTTCCCAACATGCCATCGGGCGATATGACGGCTTCTTCTGAACACGAGTAGCTGATGGGCAGCTGCTTGTGTTGCCACAGCGAGACATAGCCTGCTGGAAGCCCACCTCAAGTGGATTGTGCGTATAAGCTGTTATCAGATTTCCCAATGCTGGGCTGATAGTTGCGTTTTGTGCCGACAACGGTACGCTATGCCAAAGCAAAAAACAAGGCTACGATTAGCAATAACGGATAGCTTCTAAGCTTCCGAAAGATGTAATACTTTTTCATAATAGATACTTTTTCAGTTATGTCATCACTGATATTTCCCCGAACTTCTGCTATGGTTTTTGCCATCAACGAGTCATATCTGCTTAAATTAAACTGAGTTCGAGTTCCTGTTCGATGTGGTTTGCTTTTTCATGGCTCTCACTCTCTCTCTCCCTAAAACTCTCTCTCTCATTGTTGGCGGTGATGCCGCCCTGGTCTCGCATGGCCAATCCTCTCTATTGCTTCGCGTTTTGGCATGGCGGGCGAGTTGGTCTTAAATTACAGTAATGGTGTTTTTATACTTTTGTGCACACTGTCACCACACTACAAAGATAATCATTATTTTTACAACTAACAAGAAATTAAATGCTAAATATCCTTTCTTACACATATATTAATAAACTATCATCTTTTTAAATCATTACACATTAACCGGTTTGTTCATGTAGAGACAATCTACCATAATTGTTCAACGCCTATTGCTGGTTTAACTCAATCGGGTGTTGAACCGCTTATCAGCAATTTTTAGGTTGTTTTCAATCCTTCCTCCCCATCTTTCGTTTGCTTCTCGGTATCTTGCCGACCTTATTCTCTTAACGTAGCTCGTTACGCCTTCGAGATAAGACGAGGCAGCATGTTCCACAATCAAATAAAATCTGCACAGGCCCTAATGGCCGAGTGGGGTTTAACTTGAAAGAGAGGGCAGCCACTTAGTGGGACAATGACGGCTATGCTATCCCAGAAGTTGCGCTAAACACATACTAATGCACTAGGCATCTTGGGTTTTCACGGCCAGCCTCCGCAGCAATGACGAGCCAGCACGCCATAAGCTCGCCACCTTGCGTTTAGATAGTGATAACTTCGTTGTCAAAATCCTCGTTCTCCTCAAAATCTTCCTCAAACATGTCTCCCCGGCCGTTTCCCGGTTCGTCTGATTGGAAACGACCCAGCAGCAAGTGGACTTCGGTGAGAGCCTCTCCACCACGAGATGTGGCGTTACATATTCCTTCCTTTTCATCGTTATCGAGTGTTTAGTTAACAATCATCTTTCCACTCACTAGATATACGCCCGGCGAGAGATGGAACGTGCGCGTCTCGCCTGCCTTTATCATGGCTCATGCGCAGCACATGGCCAGACATTGTATAGAGTCAGCTGGAACATTCTTTGTTGCTTCGGCAGGGTGATCCGCGGTAGAAACCCGATACTTTGCGTACCACTCTTCCTGCACGTCGTCAATGTCTGCTGAAGTCGACTCACCATCAAGACCTATCTCGAACAGATTGAGCGACTGAGCTAATGCACTCTTGGTTCTCAAAAATGAGAGAACGTGCGGAAGGGAAGAGCATAACTTTGGGCTCTTGAGATTCTTGAATGCCACAAATCTGTCGAGCAGAAAGTAGAACACCATCTCGTTCCCAGCCTTGTTCAGCACGCGTCCAGAGTAGGGTATAATAGCTTTTGAACGCCATGGCGATGCGTCGAGCTTTACTGGACTTCGAACCATCTACTCAAACCAGTTTTGCGTGGTAGGCGTTTTCTCATCAGTGCACCTTTTTCGGTAGCCACCGAACGAGACGTTGCCATCTCCGCACCCCCTGCCACTTACGATGTAAGGCACATTGGCTTCGCTCTTAGGTATACTCGTTAGGAGGTCGAACTTAGCCACAACGTCTCGGCTCTTCGCTTCTTCTTTCGACTTAAATCTGCAAAGCGATTAGACATCATCGCTGGCTGGGAAGAACTTGATTGTTGACCCATCAGCATTGCGCATCGCCTTCATCTGGCGACGAGGCGTGAGGCAGCACTACACTGGCGAACTTCACGCCCTTTGCCCTGAACTGTTACATTCCGCATGACAAGTGGCGTAGGCTTCGGGTTCAATTGTACGTTATATGGCGTGAAGAATGGGTGTATCGGTTAGGATGATATTTGAATGCCCATCAAAGCCCTTACCATCTGTTCGTTGTATGGCTTCTGTCGATACGCGCGTAGCTTTCGGCTCTGTAAGGTAAGAATATTAGCGCATTCTTAGCCAGTTTCTCCACGCAGTCTCCTCCAGCATCGGTTTCAACTTTTGGTCGTGTGTTTCGGGAATCACGTCAAACGGCTTGAGTTGTCCGACGGCACTTTCACTGAGGCTCTTAGGGCACATCATAATCCGTTCCTTAGCTATCGACTCCTTCCAACGTCGATTATCTGTTTGAGTGTTAGGTAGCCAAACTCGCTGGTTGCACCGAGCTGATGCTTGTTGCCCTCCATTCCCGATTCAGTGGTTTGTATTTCTGCGCCCACCATCTTCGTAGACTGATAATGATTTTCGGCGTTATTCTTGTAATACATGGGACATCACTAAATCGACTTCCACTTCACCCTTAGCCTCGTAGTGCGATTTTCGAGCTTTATCACCGTATGATAGTAAGCAAAAAGACCCTACTGTTGTTCCTTGCAGTAGGTGCAATGTTGTAGCGCGTTTCATCAGTGGTGTAGAGGTACATGGTTTTTGTTTCCTTGTCTTGCAGCTGTGCATTCTCCTTCACAAACTTACCCGTCTCATTCTTTATGCTCTTATGCCCATTGATATCCGTTTCCACCTTACCCGTCATGGCTTGATAGGCGGCAACGCTAAATGGCCGTTCAGAAAAGTAGTTCTTCACACCCGACGAAGTGGTGTTGATATGATCGGCTGCAGTTGTTAAACGGGAACGCGATGTTACCCGCCAGCCCATTCACTTTCTTCTTATAGTCGTAGTTAGCCACGATGTCCTTGTGCGCATAGATGTCTTCGCCCACCGCCTTATAATAATCGGACTGCACGAAGCTGTAACGCGAGTTATGCGTGCCTGGACAGTTTCCGTAGGTGTCGTCGGCAAAGTCCGACTTTCAAGTTTCTGAATGAGAACTGAAACTTTCGCGCCAGTGAACAAAGTCGCTTTGGCACTTTAAAAACGTGAAACTTCTCGCCACCGAGGTTGAAGTCGGTCGCTCGAACGTGCGCACTTGCTCTACGTTGTGTGCGCCGTGGCACACCACGTCTACGGATTTAATGTAGGGGTTGAGGGGTTCCATTATCAGCGATATGTTAACCATAGCGTCCGTTGGGCCGCCTCCGTAGGGTTCTATCTTAAACTTGATGGCGTCGCTGTTAAACTTGCCCACAAAGGAATGCTCTTCCGGCGTACCACCAGCTACGGTCACCGTCCTTGTCTGCGGGTCGGAGGGTTCTCCCGACGGTCCATAGGTCGTTATGCGGAAGTTGGTGCTCTGTCCTACGCCCAACACAACGTCACCCCTGACAGCATAAGGGTCAGTGGATTGGAACGCATCTTCGTGCATCACGGCTTTTTGTCGCCGATGTGCAAGCGCAAGTAGAGGTTCTTCATAACCCAGATCCGGTAATGAATGTAAGGCCTGTTGCCTGCCCACCTAACGCGTGCGTGCTTGTTCGTTCAGAAATCTTCACGTCGAATTCTTTCTGGGAAGCGGTCGGGCCCTGTCGAACCACAGCATGTAATCACCCCGTCGACGATGGTGTAAAAGTTCTCCCGCGGCATTGGTATGCCACGTAACGGGCGTTTTCGTCCATTCGCAACGACCATCCAAGAAGTAATCAGAAAGGCCTCCATAACTAGCGCGAAGCGTAAATCCGGCATCCTTGTGCTGACCTTTTTCGGTAATGAACCTCTGCCTCACTACTCCTATATCCCACTGAGACATCTTTTCGTTTCTCCATCCTTAGACCTCACCATAGCGGGTTAGTGCCTCCACAGTAGGTACGTCCTTCAAGATATACCAGGGTTCGTTGTTACTTTCCACCACGCGTATCTTCTTTTGTCCGTGGTTCGCACCCAAGTGCCGGCATTGTCGCCCTTCTTCAAAGAGGTTCACTGTAGCCATCACCCTCGGCTCGTCTTGGTCGTAACGAAGTAGGTTCTTCCGTTCTTCGTTCGGCTTTTTCAGTTCTCCCAAAGTCCATCTTTCCCAACGGCATATCGTTGTCGAGAGCTAACCGCCTTGGTATATTCCATCGCCGGTTGTGCAGTTTGTATTCGCAGTTGGTGTTGGCCGTAAACCAAAGCTCGATAGCTTGTCAGGTAATGCTGCTGTACGCCCATGCCCCGTGTTGCCAGCGAGGCAGAAGTAAAGGATGTGGCCAGGTCTGTGCGTGCCTTTTCGATGGTAAAGCGTGTTGGTGTTGCTCACGTTGCTGACAGATAGGGTAACGTTATATCCGGGCTTTGAAAGTTGGATTAACCGCTGCTCCACGAAAAGAACGACATTCGTTTCTCCACTTCGCCGAACGTCCAGTCCTTTAGTCGCGCAAAGGCACTTTTCCTCCCAGGATGTCGAAGCAGTTCATTGTCATCGGGTGTCTTCAAAGTTGTTTTGATAACAATTCCCATACCCCTGTATCGTGTAGCCGTGGGGCAGGGCCAAGCAAGTGTATGTGGGTGTTTGCCTGCAAAATGGATTAACACGTGGCCCCGGCATGCTGCCGTGTCCGTCTTTTTAGCATAATAATAGAAAGTTGCAGGTGGTTTCCCATCACGCCATCTTTTTCGACAGTGTTGTGCATCCGATGTGGAATAGCTTATTGGCAGTTGCTTTGTGTTGCCAGCGTGCAGAAAGCTGCGTTCGAGCCCACCGCTAACTCCCCAAGTATGCAGCCACCAGGTTTTCCATTTCAGGGCTGATCGTTGCGTTCTGCGCCGACAGCGGCGCACCTCGCCAAGCCAAAAAGTAAGGCTACGATTAGCAATAACGGATAGCTAGCACGCCCCGTAGAACATCAGTACATTTTCATACTTTAGATACCTTTATTTAATTTATGTCATCATGATACTTCCCGAACTTTTTATTGTGGCTTTCGCCTACTACGAGTTATATCTGTTTCCTTAAAACCGAGTTCGAGTCCTTTTCGATGTGTCGTTGCTTTTCATGGGCTAACTCTCATCGCTCTCCCTAAAAACTCTTCTCTATCTTCCACGCGGCATTGCAGCCTGTTTCCGAGGCAATCACTCTCCATTCTCCTCGTGTTTTGCATGGCATGGCGAGTTTCTTACATGATAAAAATGATGCGCTCAAATCAATTCGCACACCCCATTTTATGCTGCACAAAGTTAGTCAACATTTTACAAACAGCAATGATTTTCATCTCGAAATATTCTCAATTATTAGCATATTAATCTGGTGTTATATTTTCTTAACTCTCCGATCGCAACAACATATTGTACACACAGATACGACAAGCCATAGAAGAACTTAGTACGCATAAGCAATTGTCACGCCAGACAAACGTGAACTATAAACGACATCTTATAGCGATAAAACGAGACTTTACATGTATGTCTTTCCTTTTTCAACGAGTAAATGTTTCATGCAACGTACTTTATCAAACGCTCTGACTATGTTACTCTTATCCATTAGTACGAATGAACGCTATCCCCGTTACACATTCACGCACGAAAGACATACAAAAGTGCAAGACACGCATCAGGTGTCTTGCACTTCATTTTCGTTTCTCACCATTAAAGGTCGAGGTTACATGCAGGGCTTGGAACTAGCGTCGAGCGTTTCCTTATTGGTTGCACCAACGAACTTTGTCCACCAACCGTCCGCCCTTGAAGAACAGAGATGAGTGGGAACGCTACGTACACCGAACTCTGCGGCAACCTCAGTTGTTCTCTTCTACGTCGCACTTTTCCTACAACAATCTTGCCGTCGTAGTCGTAGCCAATCTCAGAGATGATGGGACCAAGCATCTTGCAAGGGCCGCACCATGTTGCCCACAGGTCCACTACCAATGGCAATTCGCCATTCTTGTAACTCTCGAAGTTTTCTGATGTGATTTTTACTTCCATAATGATGTATTCCTTTTTTATTTGTTATTAATCTCATTGGGTTTGTTTTGTCCAATTAACTCAATGCAAACCTGTGCCACAAAATGCGCACCACAGGCTTCTTCGTCTTTCTTTCAACACGCCTTTAAACGCTAGCTAGCGCCCACGCCTTACACCTTATATATATGGTAACAAAATGGCAACGCCCTGTCCGCTCTCGGCAACGAAAGGCTGTCGCGCACGTGTAAATGTGTCACCACATCTGCCAAATCAGTTCATCTTATAGTTCGCGTGCGGGTCGCTTTCCAGGTAATTAACCAACGTTCGCCCCACCCTTTATCGGCGGAATGCTTGCCTTTCAACAGCAACGTATTGTTGCTTTCGCTGTCGAACACCTCAAAATAAGCTGCGTTTGACCAGGACCGTCGCTCACCATTGTCACAATGTCGTTCACAACCGTTTGGTCGATGTGTCGCTGTCCACCTGAATCGTAAACCGCTGCAACCCGTTTTGTCGAAACGTTGTTTGCAAAGTATTCTGATGTTCAGCACCTGCAAATCAACAAACGTACTAGTGGGCATATTTCTGCGTAAACTGCATTTCACGAAAAGCGTGCTGCCCACTTCGAACATGCCATTCCATCTTCCCCACTCTCTCCCGAAAGAAAAGCCAGTTCGCCCTGAACCCGAATAATCTTCGATGGTTACAAAGCCGCAGGGCTTGCCAGTCTTGGTTACAGCCGAGCGGGTGTTGGTAACCATGCCCGCCAAATGTCACCTCGGCTTTCTGCAGCAGTGCCATTTCTGTCTTCCAGTTCGTTGCATCCTGTATTGCACATGACGTTGCAGCACAATCTTATAATCGTCTAGCGGGATGTGCCGAAAGATAAATACCCACCAGAGTCGCGTTCCTTTGTTAAGGCGTTCTATGCTGCTCCATCGCTCGGCTTGTGGCACTGGTGGCGTTGCCACTTCACGGCATTGCTTTCGCCGAAGAGCGAATTTGCGCATTTGCTGTTGCTCCATTTGGAAGAGCTGACCGTAGCGTGTGATGTTGTCGATAAAGGTTGCGCCCTTGTTGTCGGTGCCGAAATAGCTTTCGCGTGCAATGCCCAGACTGTCAAAACCGCCACTAAGTGCCAAGCTTTCAATGGCCTTTTTTGTTCACAGCGCTAAGGTTCACGCGTTGCACCATGTCAAACACCGAGGTGTAAGGCCCATTCTTTTCACGTTCTTGAATAATGGCCTGAGCAGCCGCGTCGCCCATGCCTTTGATGGCACCGAGTCCAAAACGTATCTCGCCATGTTTGTTAACACTAAATTTTATGCGCGACTCGTTTCACGTCGGGACCAAGCGTCTTTGATGCCCATTGCTCGGCATTCGTCCATAAACTTGGTGATATCGGAAATGTTAGCAAGGTTTCGGCTCATCACGGCAGCCATATATTCGGCTGGATAATGCGCTTTGAAGTAGGCCGTTTGAAAAGCCACCCACGAGTAGCATGTGGCATGACTCTTATTAAAAGCATACGAAGCAAACTTCTTCCAGTCTTCCCAAATCTTGTTGAGCACTTCCTTTGGGTGTCCGTTTTTCATTCCGCCCTCATAGAACAGTGTCTCCAACTTATCCATCTGCGCAATAAGTTTCTTACCCATGGCCTTTTCTTAGCGTGTCGCTCTGTCCACGCGTAAAGTTGGCCAGCTGTCTAGACAACAACATCACCTGCTCTTGATACACCGTGATACCGTACGTATCTTTGAGATACTTCTCCATGCAAGGGATGTCGTACTTCACTTTTTGACGGGGTCGCGTTTGCGCTCAATAAAGTCGGGTATGTAGTCCATTGGCCCTGGGCGATAAAGCGCATTCATGGCAATGAGGTCTTCGAAGACCGATGGTTTGCAGCTCGCGCAAGTATTTTCTGCATACCAGCCGACTCAAATTGGAATGTTCCAATCGTTCTTCCTTCGCAATACAGCTGGTAGGTTTTCGGTCATCAATGGGTATTTTCCTCCAAGTCGATGGTCTTTCCCGTAGATATGCGCACGTTTTCCACGGCTTCTTTCAGGATGGAAAGCGTCTTCAGTCCCAAGAAGTCCATCTTGATAAGTCCCGTTTCTTCGATAACGTGCCCGTCGTATTGGGTACAAAGCAGCTTATGTCCAGGGTCGGCTTTGTCTCTCTGCAGTCGAAACAGGTACCCAGTCGCTAATGGCGTCGCGGCAAATAATGGTACCACAGGCGTGAATACCCGTTCCGCGCACCGTTCCTTCAAGCATTTTGGCATACATCATGGTGTTGCGCAGGCCCTCATCGGCCGATGCTTCAGCTTCGCGCAGTTCGGGAATGGCCTTATGGCATTGGCCACACTCATTTTCAAGCCATCGGGCAATTTGTCGGGGAATTAGCTTACACAAGTCGTTTACAATCTTGAGTGGCACTTTTTCCCACGTCCAACGTCCTTTAATCGAGTTTTTCGTGGCCATTGTTCCGTAGGTAATGATGTGCGCCACCTTGTCGTGTCCGTATTTATCTTCCACCCATTCCAGCACGCGCCCGCGTCCGTCGTCGTCAAAGTCGGTATCAATATCGGGCAACGAAATACGGTCGGGGTTGAAAAACGTTCAAAACAGCAAGTCGTATTTTTATGGGGTCTATCTTTCGTTACTGCCCAAACAATAGGCCACAACAGAGCCTGCTGCCGACCCACGTCCGGGCCCAACCATCACGTCCAATTCGTTTCTGTGCCGTGTTGATAAAGTCTTGCACGATGAGGAAGTAGCCAGGAAACCCATTGTTTTCATAATGTGCAATTCGAAGTTTACGCGTTCTCGCACCTCTTCGGATAGTGGGTCGCCATACAAGCGCTTAGCGCCCATCGTAGGCCAGTTTAGCCAGATAGTCGGCTTCAAACTTTATTCTGTATAGCTTTTCGTATCCGCCCAGCTTTTTAATCTTCGCGTTTGCCCTCTTCGGGTGGCAGTTGGTTTCTCGCCGTTTTCGTCGCTCGTAAACTCGTCGTAGAGTTCTTGTTCTGAGATGCGTTCCCGCCATTGTTCCTCTGTTCCAAAGTCTTCGGGTATGGGGAAGAAAGGCATGATGGGCGAATGGTCGATGAGTGAGTTTCCACCTTGTTCAAAATCTCCACCGTGTTGCGCATGGCTCGTGGGCAAATCGCCAAACACTCATTCATTTCTTCGCGCGTTTTAAAACCACTCTTGCTTTGAGTAGAGCATGCGTGTGGGGTCGTCTAGGTCTTTGCCCGTCGACAAGCACAGCAGGGTGGTCGTGTCCTCGGCGTTCTCTGGTCAACAAAAGTGCGCATCGTTCGTGCATACCACCTTGATACCAAATTCTTCCGCCATTTCCAACATCACCTTATTGGCGCGCTGTTGCAGCGGAAAGCCTCTGATTGGCGCGGATGTGCGGGTCTTTCACCTCATGTCGTTGCAATTCCAGGTAATAATCATCGCCAAAACACACGGTGATACCATTGCGCGGCCTCGCGTGCGCCCTCCATATCATTTTCTCAAAATCTTGCGCGGAACTTCTCCGGCGATGCACGCCGAGCATACAATAAGTCCCTCGTGATAAGTCTCAAGGTCTTCGCGGTCGGTTCTTGAGCGCATGTAATAGCCGTCAACCCATGCCCTCGACACCAGTTTTATCAAGTTTCTTTATATCCCGTGTAGTTCTTTGCCAGCACAATAAGGTGGTAACCACTCATGTCTCCGTTCTCCTTCACCTTGTCTGTTTTTGCGATGTCTTGCCACATACATCTCGCAGCCAATGATGGGTTTAAATTCGGGCAACCCTTCCTCTTTGCGCTTTGCCGTTAACCTTTTTGCAATAGTTAAAAAAACTCTTTTGTGCCGAACATGTTGCCATGATCGGTCAGGGCCATACCACTCATGCCGTTGGCAATAGCCTTATCTACCAGGCGTTGTATGCTCGATTGCCCGTCTAGAATAGAATAATATGTGTGTACGTGAAGATGAACAAAGTCTTCCATTTTGTCTTTCTTGTTTCCTGCATGAATTAAAATTTCAGCTTCAAAGTTACGCCATTTAATCCACATCAGCAAGCGAAAGCAAAAACAATGTACTAAAAGGCGTTGCTATGCATGGTCTTAAATTCTGTTCTCGCAGGCGTAGCATGATGCTAACTACATGGTTGTTTGCATGGATAGGGGGCGAATATAAAAAGTGAGCATGTGTTTATGGTGTTAGAGATTTATTACTTAACTTTGCAATGCTAATGATGAAGAGAACAACAAACATAATACTCTCTTTCATACTCTCTTTAATGATTGTGTGGATTGGTTCCGGGCATCATGACCGTGGTGTGCGAACATACTGGTAGTGTCTGTTGCCCATCAGTCTTCTAAAGGCATATGCAATGATGCCGATGCCAACCATTGCATGAGGCTGCAAATAAGAACCTTGTCGCCCACAGACATGGTGCCAACTAGTTTTTCATCATCTGCAGCCCGTGTTGCTTTCGTTGCTTCCGCAGCTTGTAACGCACTACGATTTATTGCCTTGCCTGTTTGTGCAAGGGCATCTTGAGAATGTCGCACCCGCTTGTGCATGGTACCAAACGGCAATATCTCCGGTTACTTACAACACTTTTAATTTTGATTTTTGTTGTTTCCCGTTGCTAAATTTAAGTAATGGAAGGCCTTTTTGTGCCTTTTTGCGTCATGCAAGAAGGGATAATTGTGTCAAATTATCAACGCTATTGATACCAAATCCTCGCCTTATGCTGTGGGTTGTTTAGCTGTGCACGCAAGCGTCTAGTCTTATGGACAACCATTATCTGTCTTTAATCTGTTTTTGATTAGGTCGCTAGAGTAGTAGTAGGCGCAAAGTAACATCAGTTTTTGCAGCCGTGGTTTGTAGGTATCATCAACTTTATAAACAAACAAAATCAAACAAAATGAATAAAATGATATATTTATCGGGCATCTCACTTCTGTTTGTTGATGCCTCAGGCAGCACAGCAAGTAACCGCCGATACTGCTGCAATAATGAAAAGAACACACCCTGTCTAACGTCACCATTACAAGTCGTAAAGGCAACCATGCGCTCGCTTAAAAGGCGCACTTAATGGCAAAGACATCTCGCGCGACGAACTTTTTAAGGCCGCTTGCTGCAACCTTGGCGAGAGTTTTGTGACCAATCCTTCGGTAGATGTAAACTACACCGATGCCACCACCGGCGCTAAGCAAGTAAAACTAGTTGAGCCTGAGTGGCACTTATGTGCAAATGCTAACCGAAAATATGCCTAACTTTCGCGGTGCTGCATTGCCTATGGTTTAGGCTATGTGCCTGGAAACTGGATGAAAAGCATGCAGGTGAGCAAAAGGCAATTCGTCGGTGAAGAATGGATGCGAAGCCATGACCGGACAAATAAATGTGGGAATATGTAAAGCCCGAAGACGAAAAAGGACTCTCGTTTAATCTCTATGGCAGCACCATGGGGAAAGTTGAAGCCAATGCAGATGGCAACGTTCACATCAACGGCAATAAAAATCTTAGCACAGAAATATTGGCGCACTTCGAGAATAATTGGAACCATAGCGATGGTAATGGCGATGGATTTCAAGACGACCCCAGGTTAAACAGTTCAACTTGCAAAACCGCTGGTTCTGGAAAACGGGCAGCTACATGCTACATGCTGGCTTATCGCTTTTTAAAAGAAGATCGAACCAACGGGCAAGTAGCTGGTGCTTTGCCCTTGTAGTGGCGGCACATCACCTTACCGAATTGACATTGGCACACAGCGATACGAGGCTTATATGAAACATGCCCTTATACTTAATGCCGAACATGGCACAAACATCGCCTTACTGGCTAACGCAACACTGCATAAGCAAAATGCACTTTATGGCATAAAACAATATGATGTGAACGAGAAAAGGTGCCTATGCATCACTAGTGTTCGAAAACCGATTTCACGCCCAAAACACAATCTCTCTGCCGGTTTGAGTCTTAATCACGATTATCTGCGCTAAAGCTTAACTTTGCCTTTAGGTGCTGTTGCTGCTAATTATGGCAATCTCTATCCCATGGAACGGGGTTTAGAAAGCGAGACAACACCTGGCGCATACGTGCAATACACTTACAATCTCAACAATCATTTCGTGGCGATGGCTGGCTTGCGCTTAGATCATAGCAATGTGTAGGCACGTTCTTTACTCGCGTTTTTCACCTTTTCAAATGGATGCCCGCACAGTTCCTCACCGTTCGTCTTTCGGCCGGCAAGGGTTATCGTAGCCCGCACGCACTGGCCGAATACACTCTGATGGCTTCTGGGCGTCGGCTTATTATAGACGAACTAAAACAAGAAGCGGCATGGAACTATGGCGGCAGTCTAAGCTTTTTGTTATCCCATAGGCAAACAGGCGCTTAAGCTGAACGCCGATTATTATTACACCCACTTCTTAGAGCAGGCTATAATAGACTACGACTCAAATCCCTGAAGAACTGCACATCACCAATCTTAATGGTAAAAGCTACTCGCACACTTTCCAAGTAGATGCTTCGTATCTTTTTCTTCATAGCCTTGAGCTTACAGCCGCCTATCGTTATAATCTCGTTAAAACCACTTATGGCCGACAACTTTTGTGGAAACCACTGCAAAGTAGGTATAGCCCTGCTCACTGCTAGCTACAAAACACCGCTTGCACTATGGCAGTTTGATGCAACGGCTGTGTTGAATGGGGGTGGCAGAATGCCGACAACCTTACACCACGGCATCGGGAAACCTCTCGTGGCAGCCCAATTTTAAAGGCTTATCCACAGCTCAACGCGCAGGTTACGCGTTATTTCAAACATTTCTCGGTGTATGTGGGTGGCGAAAAATCTCACTAATTATAAGCAAAATAATCCCATTATTGGCTTTTTAGTAATCCATGGGCTAACAGCTTTGAACCTCACAATGGTTTACGGACCCGTGCAAGGGCGATGGCTTATATTGGCATCCGAATTAATCTGGGGCAACGCCTTTAATGGCACAGTCGCGCTAATGCCGCAATACTGAATGTTTAGTGCCTGTCCCTTAACAATTCCTTTTGAATCATAAAACAGAATAAATATCATCACTAAGGGTGGGTGTGCTGAACGCTGGTCTGGCCACCGCCCATAAACAAACAAAGACATGAAGAAGTTATTTTTTGATGCTGCTTTTTGTGGTAGCCATGATTGCTGCCGCCAAGGATTTTAAAACCGTTGTGTTTACCACCACTCCGCAGATGCATTGCCAAAGTTGCGAAGCCAAAATTAAAGGCAATCTCCGCTTTGAAAAAGGGGTGAAAGAAATTAAAACAGATGTTGAGGCCCAAAAGGTTTACATAACCTTCGACCCTAAAAAGACTACTGAGGAGAAATTGCAAAAGGCATTCGAGAAGTTTGGTTATAAGGCTGAAAAACCGATAAAGATGCCAAGATTCCCTGTACACGGCGACGAACAATGTGAGAACATGTAGTAAAAACCCTCTAAAAACTACGCTCCGTGTAAAAGCTGTCTGAACAGAATATGCCAAAACAGCTTTTACATCAGGGGCGCTATTTCTCTTTAATTGTTGTTTTATTCTTGTTTATAGTAGCTGGCTTTTGGAGAAATGTAAAATATATGGCAGATATTTTTAACATTGTGAGTGGCTTTTTATCACCAACTGCCAACCTCGCCTCGCAAATAATCCATTCTCGCGAGGGAGTTGTTTTTGTATAAAAAAGAAGTTGGATGGTGCATCTTAGTAAAGCGGATTTTTAGAAGAGGTAAACCGTGTTTTTATGAATTTTCGAGCTATTTGCACCAAAATGCAATGCTAACTCCTACAAAACGCAGTGCTATCTCCTACAAAAATGCAGTGCTATCTCCTACAAAACGTAGTGCTATCTCCTGCAAAACGCAAGGTAAAATGCAGCAAAACGCAGAACAAAATGCTATGTTTTGCAGATTGTAGAGAGACTTTTTGTCTAAAAAATGATACATGGATTACGTGTTTTTGGACTGAAAAAGTGGCGTAAAAAGTGGGTTTTACCACTAAAAAGCGGTTTTTGGGGAGGCGAAAAATAGCGAATCAAACGCCAACAGAACGTCCAAAAAGCTGCAAAAAGGTGGTTTTAGTGCTTAAAACTGATGTAAAAGCAAAACGTAAATGTTGGAGATTTGGACAAAGATATTGCACTTTTTAGCTCTAATTTTCTAGAATTTTTGTTTTTTAAAAGTATGTTTTGTAAAACAATAATACTGAATTTAACAAAGTCGATAAACGTACTGTACTTGCAAATAGTGGCTATGCTTTTAGTGGGTTTTAAGCATAATGCTATTTTTCTAGATGCTTTGTTCAGAATGGTTTTATTGTTCATGGTTAATTGAGAGGGGATTAGCAAGTAACAAACGCGATGAAGATTGCAGTTTGTGCAAGATGGAGACTAAACATAAGTTGCAAAACCCTCGTGAAGTGTAGGGGCAATGGTGTTCTTTGCTGGCTCGACACTATTAGCCGTCAAGCCGTGTAAGACCATTACGTAAATAATAGGTTCTGCATTTATTTTCTTGCGCCCATAGATTTGTTGTTCTCCAAAAACCTGTAAAACTCCATCCCTTTCTCGTTAAATTTGCTCTATTTATCGTTCAATGTGAAGAAAAATGTTACACGCACTTGTCTAATGCGTTAAAAATCATTATCTTTTGCATCCAAATAAAAAAGCAACAACCACCAATGGTCAATAAAATAAAGAAACTAAAGAAACTAAAGAAGATAAGAATACACCGCGAAGGCACTGAAACCCTGGTGCTTGAGGGTTCATCGTACTGACAGTCGTAGCACCTCTTTTATGGGTGTTTTTGAGTGTAAAGTGGCGTTTTGGACGTTTCTGGTGATATACGGCATAGCCTATGGCATCATTATTAACTTCTTCCGCTGCCCCATACGCGTGTTCAATGGCGACACGGAGAAAGTGGTGGTTGCGCCTGCCGATGGGAAAAATAGTCGTAATAGAAGAGGTGGACGAGAACACTTACTTCCACGATCGCCGCATCATGGTGTCTATCTTCATGAGCCTCTTCAACGTTCATGCCAACTGGTTCCCCAGTTGACGGCAAGGTTAAAAAGGTGGAACACAAAGACGGAAACTTCCATAAAGGCATGGTTACCCAAAGCAAGCGAGGAGAAACGAACATGCAGATGTGGTGATAACTACCCCCGACGGAGTGGACATTCTCTGCCGCCAGATTGCGGGAGCAATGGCCCGACGCATCGTTACCTACGCCAAACCAGATGAAGATTGCTATATCGACGAACATCTCGGTTTTATCAAACTGGGGTCGCGCGTTGACGTATTCCTCCCCTTTGGGCACCGAAATATGCGTAAAAGATGGGGTCAACTTACCACGGGCGACCAAACCGTTTTGGCCAAGCTTTAAATAATAAGGAGCATCGCCAAATGGCAAACAAAATCACACGCCACATACCCAATACTATAACCTGCTGCAACCTCATTTTCGGGTTGCGTCGCCATCATGCGGCCATCTATGGCGACTTGTAGCTCGCCCTACTCTTCATTATTGTCGGGGAGTCAGTGTTCGACTTTTTCGATGGCATGTCGGCGCGTTTGCTCATGTTTCTTCGCCCATCGGCAAAGAACTCGACTCGCTTGCCGATGTCATCACCTTTGGTTTAGCCCCTTCGGTGATGCTTTTTCAGCAACTTTCAGTCTTAGACTATCCCTTCTGGGAGCGTCTATCGGTGGCAGATTTACTGGCGTAGTGCCTTTCGTTGCCTTTCTGATGACAGCCTTTTCTGCCCTCCGTTTGGCCAAAGTTTAACCTCGACGAACGACAGACAACATCGTTCATCGGACTGCCGACACCAGCTAATGCCATGTTTTGGGGGTCGCTTTTGTTGGGGCTCGACAGCCAGATGCAAGCCGTAAATTGGGCACCACTGGCGCTCATCGCCTTGATGCTGCTCAGCTGTTGGCTGCTCGTGTCCGAACTACCTATGTTTGCACTCAAAGTTCTAAAACACTGGGGCTGGAAGGGCAACGAGATGAAAATACATCTTCGTACTGAGCTGCATACCCCTGCTCGTTATATTTAAAAGTGTTGGCCTTTGCCATCATCATTGCGTGGTATGTGGTGCTGTCGGTCTATGTCAAACGCCACTAAAAAAACAATAGCAATGGATTTTATCTTGAAGTCGATAGGCGTACTATTGCTATCGGTGCTGTTTGTTTTCGCTGATAGCTTTTCTTTGCTAACGTTTAGGGCGTATCATCAAATCTGTGCGCCAAACCATTCGCCAATTCAACAACGCCACCACGTCTTCTGCCCCAAAAAGGGTTCGCAACGCGCAGGCAAAACGGGTGAAGTGATTATCGACAGTCGCACATCCGAGCGCATGAACCAGATTTTTCGAACAAAACGAGGGCGAATACGTAGACTTTACTGAAGAAAAAGTAAAGCGAACAACACAGAATAAACCTCACTTTCGCCCTCTACTACAAAGGCAGAAGGAATGGCATGCAATGCGCAGCAAAGCCAATCGTCGCTCCCTATCTCTTTGGAGAAAGGAGGAGGATGAGGTGCACTTCGATTCGGACTCGTGCAGAACAAAAACGGCATAAGAAGGTAAAGACAAAACGTAAGCATTCTGTGCTAAAAACAACAAAGGCAAAGCGTAACACCAATAAGCGAAAAATGTTGTAACTTTGCATAAGTTGTCCTGCACTCGGCAATTTGAAAACAAGTTTTTCATTGCGCTCGTTGGCGGCAACTTCGCATAATAAGTTGTCTTTGCTTGCCCAATCTACAATCGCCGTTCGGCACATTGGCAGACAACCATTTCAGCACAAACAGACTGCTTTCGCAAGCACAAACGCACGGCGGAAGTAGTTAGGCGTATTTGTTTTCCATCCCCAAGACGCAACAAACGCCACAAGCAGACATGCCAAACAGGGGAACATGGGGGCGCACGATGCCACGTCCAAACACCAGATAAAAGATGAAAGTAAGTGATTTCCTAAATAAAAGAGCAGCAGCCAAGGCCATTTCGTTCGAGGTGCTGCCACCACTCAAAAGGCAACGGCACGGCACAATTGTTTCGTACCATCGACCGCTTGCGCGAGTTCTGCCCCAACTACATCAACATAACCACTCACAACAGCGAGTTCGTTTATCGCCAATTGGACAACGGACAGTACGAACGCGACCGCATTCGCCGACGTCCCTGGCACCATTGCCATTGCTGCCGCCATCAGCAACGCTATGGCATACCCGTTATTCCGCACATCATTTGCAGCGGGCGCAACGATTGAAAGCATTGAATACGAACTGCTGGACTTGCAGTTTTTGGGCATTCAGAACCTGCTGTTGCTGCGTGGCGACAAGGCGCGAGACGAACGAATGTTCACGCCTACGCCCAACGGACACGCACACCACCGACCTTATCGAGCAGGTGAACCGCTTTAACGCTGGTTTTTTTGCCGATGGAACAGCGATGAAACATCCTGGCGAGAGTTTCGAGTATGGCGTGGCGTGCTATCCGGAGAAACACGAGGAGGCTCCCAACCTCGATATGGACATCGATTACTTGCTGCAAAAACAGCAACTTGGGAGCGAAATACGCCGTTACACAGCTGTTTTACGACAACCAGAAAATACTTTCGACTTCGTGGAAAAAGGCACGCCAAAAGGGGTGTTACCATACCCATCGTGCCGGGCATTAAGCCCGTTTTGCCAAGTTGGGACAGCTAACGGTTATACCCGCACATTCCACTGCGACCTGCCTACGGCGTTGGCTAGCGAAATCGTTAAGTGCAAAACCGACGACGATGCAAAGGCGTTGGGCGTGGAATGGGCCACGCAACAATGTCGCGAACTGTATGCGAAAGGTGTGCCCTGGCATTCACTTTTACACCGTTTCGGCGGTCGATTCAATCTGCGAAGTGGCCAAAAAATTGTTATGAACTGGAATGACGTAATAGGCCAAGACGACGTTAAACGTCGACTCGTAAGCATGGTGCACAACAACCGTTTGCCCCATGCAATGATGCTCTGCGGTCCCTGCGGCAGTGGAAAACTGGCCTTGGGCTTGGCTCTTGCCTCGTACTTGCTTTGCGAACGCCATGCAGAAGGCGACGCTCCTTGCGGCGAATGCGGCGCTTGCGCCATGATGCGCCGCTTTGAACACCCAGACCTGCACTTCTCTTACCCTGTTATTCGCCCTGCCGGAACATCCAGTGAGCACAAGATGAACAGCGACGACTTCGCCCCACAGTGGCGAGATGTTGCAAACACGCTTATCCCTCGATAGACCTTTGGCTCGACCAAATGGATGCGGCCAACCAACAGGCTCAGATGGGCGTTGGGCGAAAGCGATTTGCTGATGAAACGTCTCGGCATGAAGTCGAGTCAAGGGCGGATATAAGGTGGTAGTGATGTGGCTTGCCGAACGTATGAACCAAGAATGCGCCAACAAGTTGCTCAAACTTTTGGAGGAACCGCCAGCGCAAACGCTCTTTCATCCTTGTGTGCCAAGAGCCCGAACAGCTGCTCGAAACCATCAAGAGCCGCACCCAACGCATCGACTTGCCGCCCATCACTGTGGACGACATGCAGGCAAGCACTGATACAAAAGCGCAACATAACGCCCGAAGACGCGCGCCGAGTGGCCCTCGATTAGCCAACGGAAGTTGGACTAAACGCGCTGGCCGAACTTAGCGTAGACAACGAGAACAAGCAGTTTTTAGACATGTTTATCATGCTGATGCGACTGGCTTTACCAACGAAACATACGCGAACTGCGCCGTTGGAGCGATGCCGTGTCTACCTACGGGCGCGAGAAACAAAAAGCGCATGCTGACTTACTTTTGCACGCCTGATGCGCGAAAACTTCATGTTCAACTTCGGCATTGCCGACCCTAGTGTACATGTCGCGCGAAGAAGAAAAACTTCGCCAGAAACTTTTGCACGTTTCGTAAACGAAGAGAATATCGTGGAGATTTCCGAACTTATCGACCGCTGCATCCGCGACATTTCGCAGAACGCCAACGCAAAAGTGGTGTTCTTCGACTATGCCATCAACATGATTCTCTACATCAAGAAGGCATAAAGGCGGTTCACTCGGCTCGTTCTAACCATCCGTCCTCACGTGCATTTAAAAGGTGGTATGAGCGCAAGTCAACGAGCCATCTAAAAAACTAGCACTCTCCGACAGGTTTTCGCCACCAAGGCCAACATCCTGCCGTCAATATATAAACAAAACGAACAAATGGATTACAAAAATATGAAGTTCAAGGTGGCTACTGGCTGCGACCACGGCGGATGCTGTGGGCGGCTGTTGCCGTTCGGACCACCAACTAAATACATACGATTGGTTGGCCGACGTGGTGAACGACCCCGACAAAACCGACCTTGTTGAGGTGCAGTTCAAGAATACACGCAAGGGTTATTACCACAACGTGAACAACTTGCAGCTTACAAAAGGGCGACACGGTGGCAGTGGAAGCGAGCCCTGGACACGACATTGGCGTGGTTACCCGCTTACGGGAAGGCTCGTGGCTTTGCAGATAAAAGAAAAGCCAACTTAAAAGTCGGCCGACGACATCAAACGCATCTATCGCGTGGCCAAAACCCGTAGACCCTAGACAAGTACGAAGAGGCTAAAGAGTCGCGAAAACGACACGATGATACAGAGCCGACAGATAGCGAAAGACCTGGGATTGAAGATGAAAATCGGCGATGTAGAGTATCAAGGCGACGGAAACAAAGGCCATTTTCTACTACATTGCGGACGAAAGAGTAGACTTCCGACAGCTTATTAAGGTGCTGGCAGACACTTTTCACGTGCGTATCGAAATGAAACAGATTGGCGCACGCCAAGAAGCGGGACGCATAGGCGGTACAGGTCCCTGCGGAAGGGAGCTGTGTTGCGCCACATGGAACAAAGAAATTTCGTGTCGGTTAACACCAATGCGGCTCGCTTTCAAGACATCTCTCTCAATCCTCAAAAGCTTGCCGGCATGTGCGGTAGCTGAAATGCTGCTTTAATTACGAAGTAGACAACTACGTGGAGGCCGCTAAACGCATGCCCAGCAAAGAGGTTTCGCTGCACACGGGCGATGCCGAACACTTCGTTTTCAAAACAGATATTTCTGGCGGAACGGTTACTTACTCCACCGATAAGAACCTCGCCGCTAACCTCGTTACCATCTACGGCCGAACGGCTAAGGGCTATTATCGAGATGAATCGCCGCGGCGAAAAAGCCCGATGTCGCTCGAAGAGGAACGCCACAGCAACACGCCGACAAAGCCTATCGACCTCTTGGCGAATGCCGACCTGAGCCGATTCGACAAGTCGAAACGCCCAAACGCCCCACAACGGCAAGTCCAAGGGCGACAAGCGCGATGGTTCTGCACCCCAAAAATGGTGCTCGCAACAGCAAGGAACAGCAGCGCAGCGCGAACAACAGGCGGAAAGACGCCGTCAAAAGCCACAACAGCCACGTGCACAAGAAGGGCAAACAAGACAATAACGCAACAGGCATCGTCGCGATAACCAACGAGAGGAGGTTCGCCATCGAATAATCAACCGCAAAACAAGAATAGCAAAGCCGATGGAGCGTTTAGTGAAAGGCGCGTTGGTGGCTCTTGCAGTCGCCTTAGTTAGCGCATGCAGCATGGATACCGTCTATCACCGATACAGTCACACGTCGGTGAGCGGATGGGAGAAGAACGATACCTTGAAATTTTACGTTCCCCGACTTCATCAAGGTGGGGTATTCGCCCAGCAACTAGACGTGCGCATCAACGGTGCTTACCCTTTTACGGCGGCCACACTCATCGTAAAACAACGCATTGTGCCTGGCAACGCAAGAGCTAACAGACACCATCAACTGCACGTTTAGCAAGCCCGACGGCACCCGTCTCTCGCGTGGCATCAGCTATTACCAATACAGTTACCCCATAGCCAAGCACGATTTGCGCGAAGGCGACAGCCTAGTGGTGAGCGTTTACCACGACATGAAACGCGACATGCTACCAGGAATATCCGATGTCGGCATCCATATCAGTCGCGTTAGCTATCTGCGCAATGCGCTATATAAATAAGGGTGAAGAACTAGGGTCTTTTCGATAAAGGCTTGCAAATCGTAGAAAAATCAACTACCTTTGCAACGAAGAAAAAGTGCACTTGTCTGCTATGCTTTCATACTGCACGATAAAAAGGGACTGAAAGAGGGCTGCACATGGCAGCCCCTCTGCTTTTGAGGACGTTTTTTGCTGTTCGAGTCTCAGTTCAAGCGTTTCGATGATTGATAAGCCACAATCGCAGAACTTCACCGGTTAACCTACGCTACAAACCGCAGGCTGCTATAGTGCGTTCAATAAGACAAACAAGCCAACGAACCTGAAACTCCAGCAACTCAAAAGCGCACTTCTTCCTCCCTTACTTCTCCATCACTTCGTTCGTCCGTTCCTTACCTTCGCTAAACTCTTAATACTTTCTGGCGTAGTAAGCGCGATGTTGTGCATCGCTCTCAGCGGTAGAAAAGCCTGGTGCGAAAGTCAAGAACCACGTTAGCATCATCAGCAAACGGGCAAAGCACATCGTCGTCGATAATCTTATCGCTGCGGTCTTCGTAGAAGTAATTCTTCTCTTCTTCGTACACGTCTAGGCCTGCCGACCCCACTTGTTTCGTGCGCAAGCCCTCAATTAAGTCCTCGGTATGGATCAGTTTTCCACGTCCCGTGTTGATAATCATCACGCCCGGTTTCATCTTTGCAATGCTTTTGGGCGTTGATAAGGAACGTTAGTTTCGGGCGTAAGCGGACAATGCAACGAGATAATGTCGCTCTCGGCGTACAGCTCGTCCAGCGAAACCATCCGCACATCATACCGCTTGGCAAAACTCCATATCGGGGTAAAGGTCGTATGCCAGCACCTTCATCCCAAAGCCATGCAATATCTTTATCAGTTCTTTTGCAATCCTGCCCATGCCCACAACGCCTGCCGTCTTGCCATACATGTCGAAACCCATCAAAGCCTTTTGAGGGCAAAATTGCCCTCGCGTGTGCGGTTAACGGCACGGGAAAAATCTTACGATTAAGGGCCAACATCAGCGAAACGGCATACTCGGCAACGGCATGCGGCGAGTAGCAGGCACGCGGAACAACCTTTATCTACCCTTTGCTGCATGCAAGTCTACGTTGTTAAAGCCCGCACAACGCAGCGCAATGAGTTTCACACCATTCTTAATCAACTCGTCGATAACGGCTGCATTGCATTCCGCATTAACGAAAATGCACACCACATCGGCACCCTTGGCCAGCGGAACGGTTTAAGATTGAGATGTTCTTGATAATAACGGATGATCAAAACCATAGTCGGCGTTCGTCTTGTTGAACGAAAACCTCGTCGTACGATTTGGCATCGAAGAATGCTACTTTAATCATGAAGTTGTGGATTTGTGAATGTTACTAATTACGTTTGTTTGGCCACATGCGGCGCATTTGTGCATACCGCCACTGGGCGAGAACCGCTCTGGCTGCTCGTCTTTGGTTATCCTGTCACGGCCAAACATCATTCTTACTAACATGCAAAGTAAACACTTTTTCCGAGATAACGGCCGTTCGAGCAGACAATATATGGCAGCGAGGGACGAAGTTTACCACAACACAGGCCATAGCACACACAAAAACATCGCACCCACTCCCAAACAAACGCCCTCAAAACGGCCTAATCCCCCATATTTTGCTAACTTTGCAAACGCAACAACATATTTACGATGAAGCTTGTACGACCCAAAAAGCATCTTGGTCAGCATTTCTTGACCGACTTAGGCATCGCCCAACGCATTGCCGACACCGTAGACGCGTGCCCAGAGCTGCCCATTCTTGAAGTGGGACCAGGCATGGGCGTGCTAACCCAGTATCTCGCAACCAAGAACAGGCCGCTACGCGTGGTGGAAATAGCACACAGAATCGGTGGCCTTCCTACACAAAAACTTCCCACTTTTGGCAGAGAACGTGCTGAGCGAAGACTTTCTGCGCATGGACCTCGCCAGCGTTTTCTCTGGCCAACCCTTTGTGCTGACGGGCAACTACCCCTACGACATATCCTCGCAAATATTCTTTAAGATGCTCGACAACAAGCATCTCATCCCCTGTTGCACAGGAATGATACAGCGCGAAGTGGCCTTGCGCATCGCCTCGCAGCCAGGAACAGAGGCCTATGGCATCCTTTCGGTGCTTATTCAGGCCTGGTACGATGTGGAATATCTCTTTACCGTAGACGAAACGGTGTTTAATCCGCCGCCCAAAGTAAAGAGTGCCGTTATCCGCATGACGCGAAACAAAGTGGAAAACCTTGGTTGCAACGAGGCGATGTTTAAGCGCGTGGTGACGGTGTTCAATCAGCGGCGCAAAATGTTGCGCGTTAGCCTGCGCCAACTGTTTGCCGGCATGCCTGCCTCGCCCGAATTTTATGCACAAGAGATGTTCACACGCCGCCCCGAACAGCTTTCGGTGGCCGAGTTTGTGCAGCTAACCAACATGGTAGAACAAGAAATGAACGCCCAAAAACAATGAACAAGGAAACCATCTACACTGCCCTCTTACCGCAGGTAGCCGCTCTCATTAAGAGGCGAAGCAACAGAAACCGCGTATTTGGCCAATGTTGCCTGCGCAAGCGCTTCGACCAGTTTTTTGGACGGGTTTCTACCCACTTCACCCGATGGCATGTTGCGTTTGAGGCCCTTTCAGGTCCGCCGCCTGCTATGCCATCGCCATTGGTAAGGCGTTTTGTTGAGCGTTCGAGTTAGGGCACCTTGGTTGTTCCCGACGTAGAACAATTCCCTGGACACATCAGCTTGCAGCGCCCTTTCGCGGTCGGAAATCGTAGTGCCTGTCTCTCTCAAGGCGATGCAAACCCGTTGCCGTTCTCGACATCGACAGCAAACAACTCGCCACTTTCGACATTACAAAACAAGCGTATTTAGACAAGTGCTTCCTTCTCCTGTACGCTGTACTAAACAGCCCATCACTTCTCGCTCCTCTATCCCTCGCACATTACACCGTATAATATACATACGCGGGGCGAGGCTCTTTCTAAACCAGACTGACGAACAGCTATCCACGGGTTTAAAGAGGAATCATTAGCACTCTAAATCAGCGCACAACAGATTTCTTATGCCAACGATACTTACCCTCCGCCATTCTTCGGTTCAGCATCTCGTTGTGCGCCTCGAACGTATTGAGAAAATGGAATACATCCTCTTTCAACTACGATACTATATGCCATGTGCAAAACTTATCGTGTTGGGTAACAAGTCTGTGTAACATCAAATTAGCAATATGAAAGAATATTTTTTATTACTACTTCTTCTTTCTGCCTACAAGTATGATGATGATGGCAAGTATAACCCAACCAGGTTGACACGATATATGAACCCGACCTGTTTGTACGATTGTGGTTATGAAATGATAGAAGAGGTTTATGAAAGCGGCAGCTGTTTCTTTTTGCACTCTTTGAAAGAGTTGGTTGCCACGACACCTGCAGTGTAAAAGCATGCGGACTCACGTTTGCATCAATTTTATCGTGAATAAAAAGTGGCAAGTAGACACTCTGTTTGGTTGTGAAACCCACCTCTGCACATAATGAAAAGTGCTTTTAGGTTTATCCGAACTACGACTTTAAAGGGCACTGTTATCAGCAGTATCATTCTAATCCACAGGCAATATGTATTTTCCTTATGCAGTAAAACTGATCTTGAGCCAAGCCCTCGGTTGAGAACCTGTTTATAAAGGTTTAGGTTGGAAAGTATGAAGACAACCGCCACACAAAGTAGTGTCAGGTTATCTTTTTCGTAAAGTTAAAGGTAGCGTTGTTCTCTCTGTCTATCCAAGGCACGAAACATCTGTGTTCCCCTTTCCTTACGCAGCAAAATGTAATACCACCCCCACTTACACATTTTGTACCTTATTATCAATAATATTTTCAAATTAAAATCATTATTTCTATGATAAACTTCTAATGACATTCATTGTCATTGCCGTCTTGTCACACACTTCTTCTATCTTAGTTGTGCCGTCTGCCGTGTCAGTTGAGCTGGGGATATACGAAGCAAAGTGCAACATTCAAAATCACCGAATATTGGGCGAAATAAACAAAATGGGTGTGAACAATTTACCGCATCTCAATGAACATACAACCAATTTTTGGAGCCACCATTTGTATGGAATAGACACATAGTGCTTAGCCTTTCTGGCAAGTAGGTAGGTTTTTGGGCAGCAAGCCTATTTTCCTGTATACACACACCTTCGAGCAAGCTTCTATATCTACCCCACACAAATCAAGCTTACAGCCTCAACACAAACTCATAAACCTACAAACTCACAAACCTACAAACTCACAAACACCAACTTACCAACTTAATCTTACAACTCCTCTATTTCTCACTCCGACTGCTTGAAAATATTGGTTAAAAAGTTGGCAAACATCCACTAACTTCCCTTCTTTTTGTCTTCCAACTTGTCCATTTTAAGAAGAAGACCTGCCTAGCACCATTTTGGCCCTTTCTGGTTTTGTGCTGCCAACTCGTATTTCAACTTCAATATCCTAGCCCTAAAACCCTACTTTTCAAGGCCATTTGCCCTTTCGTAGCCATGTGTTTTCATGGCTCAGAAAGTGTTTACTGCTCGATGCAGCGGATATTTATGCTATCGCCTCGCATCTAGCATACCATTTTACACCCATTTGCACTCAAAACACCTTGCATTTTAGCACCAAAACACCTTTTACACGTGCGGCAAAACGCACTTGCGTTTAGCAGCACCAAAAGCTGCACCGCGTTTAGCACCAAAACGCAGCTGCATTTTGCTGCAAATCAGCACGGGTGTTGGTCGCGGTCAGTTTAAATAACATTCGTTTCGCCTGCATGCTGGCTTACTTGCTGCATCAAAACCAAACGCTTCGCGAGAATCGATTGTTGCGGCAAAAGGTGGGCGCGGTTGACGAAAAGGCGCACTCGTAATGTTAAGAATTTCTGCAAAACCACACACAGACAGCAACTCTACCGCATACACGCGTATGCAACGGCGCGGAAAGCACCTCGCACAACCGTCTTGCGATGATTTCTCAACACCTTACATAGGCAACGGCACGAGCACGGCCACGTTTACAGCCGCAGCCAACGCGAGCGGCTGACGCATGCTGCTCGACGGGCAGATGCAACATCAGCCACCAAACGCAGAAGTAATCTGCTCATCGACAGCGTTTTCAGGCTGTGAGAAACGCATTGAATGGACTTCGCCAGGTCACTTTTTGAGGCATAACCACGCTTTACCACAATCAACTTGGGGCAGAATAGTTCAAACTGTATCATCTTTGTCCACTACTGCGTACATGAGCGGGAATGTATCTTGGCTTTTTGCAGCACAAAAGATAATACCCTCGCAGGTTTATAGGAAGATGAAAAAGTCAAGGCAACTTCTCTAAAGGAGGCAGCAAACAAGGGGTGTTTATAGAGTTAAACAACCAAGTTAAAGCTTTCGAGTTGTTTCAAATTCCACATTCCGATATAAAACGCCACACAAACCAGAATTGGAAGTGATATAACTTGATGAAGATGAAAAGCCCTACAGCCGAAAACCCGAAAATCCCACTACAACCACAAAAACGCGCAACACAGCACAACATTTGCCTCCACATGGTGGCTTTCTTTTCTTTTTATTCCTATCTTTGCAATAACGGCGTCGCCACGTTCCGCCAACGATACGGACAACCAACAAAGACGCCCTCAGCTAACACTTCAGTAAACAAACAGTTATGAGAAAAGTAACATCCAGATTGTTATTCGAATAGCCGCCGTAGTTTTCGCGGCAACACTCTCAGCGCAAGCAACAACGACAACATCATGACCAAGGAAAAGGGAATGATCGTTGTTAACACTCACCGAGCTTACACGCGACATTAGAAAGGGCTTTAGGGCAGCGCCCGTGAAGATTTTCATCAAGAAAACAAGGTGGTGGAAAGGTGAGACGTTGCCCAATCAGGAAACGCCAAGGTTCTTCGACAAAGTGAAACCCCTGCTGAAATATTGGGAAGGCAAGCCGGTTAGCAAGGCCATCGAAGACGGCCGACGCCATTACAGGCGCCACATACTCGTCGGATGCCATCATGAAGAACGTGCAGGTTGGCTTGAATACTACAACGCCCACAAGTAAGCCGGCTCACGCCCGCCCACAACACAGAACAGGCGGCCCACAATGCGTAGAGCATCACCTGCCAAGGCATCATAACAGAAAGGCTCCAACAGCCATACCCAAAGGCACTTTGCCATACTGCGCCGCACTTAACGCCAAACACTGCGGGCAAGCATTGAGGCATGCCGCCCCAAAACGGGACCCGCAGGCATGTACTACCAGCTTCACACTTACGCAACAGTCACCCTAAACAATCGCCCATATGAACATCGCCGGTGCTTTTTCGTATTCAGAACAACGCCTTTCGTCTCTTTAGGGCAAAGGCAAAAACATAAGCATCGTGTACGCCCGGCTTGCTGCATACCTGCTCATGGCATGCCTATTGCTCGTTTGTTTGCGCCGAAAACTTGTTTGCACAAGTGGGCGAAGACAAGCCGAAATACATATCGCGCCTAATCCCGACAGCCTAAAAAGGCGACCAGCCGCTGATACAAAGTCTGCGCAAAAAGACAGGCGGTTTTGGCGACAAAGGGGCTCGTCGTCAACCCGCTCGACGCCATCATGGGCCGCCTGGCTAGGCGTAAATGTGTCGCGTGGAGGCGACCAACGGCAAAGCCAGTCTCACCAGCGTACGTGCGCGTGGAACTACTTCGCTAACGGGCGAAACGACCCGCTCGTGGTTATCGACGGCGTTTCGAGCGACCTTGCCACGCTTCCACCATCTTCCCGTCGGACATCCTTTCGTATCAGGTGCTGAAAAACGCCTCCGAAACGGCCTAATACGGCTCGCGCGGCGCATCGGGCGTAATCATCGTAACCACTGCCAAGGGTGCACGCGGTAAGTTCCACATTTCTTACGACGGCAATGTGGGCTTTGAAACAGCGTATAAAAACCTCGAAATGCTGAGCGGGCGCAATTACGTTGCCACAGCAAAGGCTCCGGACTAGCGTTAACGACGGCGGCGAAGATAACGACTACTTGCGCGCCATTACACAAACGGGCTTTTATACAAAATCACCATTGGCCTTTTCGGGCGGCACAGAACAAAGCAACTACCGCGCATCAATGAGCGTGATGAACCACCAAATGGTGGTGCGAACCAACAACTACCGCAACTTTACGGCCAAATTCGACCTCATGCAAAAGGCCTTCGACGATTGGCTCACCGTTAACTTCGGGCTGTTCGGCTCGTCGTTATCCAACAAAAGATACTCGATACGCAGAGACTTTTATTCTGCCGCCTCGCAAAACCCCACTTTCTCCACCCAACAGAACGCTGCAGGAGGCTGGGACGTTAACACCTTGGCCTCGCAGATTACCCATCCATGGCACTTTTGCACCAAAGGACCACGACCGCGGCTTTAACATCACACACCTGTCTTTCGACTTCCCCTCGCCAAGGGACTCACCGCCCGTCTCTTTGGT